>Ga0208618_1000029_pt1 | contig 69571 bp, 51 predicted proteins | sample CryBogCBE18Jul08_FD_184585 | JGI IMG/M metagenome (GOLD analysis project Ga0208618, IMG submission 184585) | Freshwater microbial communities from Crystal Bog, Wisconsin, USA - CBE18Jul08 (SPAdes) | ecosystem: Environmental > Aquatic > Freshwater > Lake | place: Crystal Bog, Wisconsin, USA...
TCGAGTTTTTATCAAAAATTTGGCAACGCTTTTGCGCCATTGAACGGAACACTGAAGGATTCTGCGCTAAATGTTCAAACCAATTTAGATGCATTGTCTTCTTCCCCATTTTTACCGACTACAGTCTCATTCACAGACAATACTTTAGCCGTGGTGTCGGTGACTCAATCGCAACTGACGAGCGATTCAAGAATCATTTCTTGTTTTTCAGGAAACTACAATTTAAAAGTTACAGGCGTCACCGTTCAAAATTTGGCAACAGTATTAGGTACTGCCAATGTAACTTCTGCACAAGTGTCGGACTCTGCGGCAAATATTCAGGCCGATCTTCAAGCTGGTAATTCAAGTGTCTTGAAAGCCAATGTTTCCAAAACTTCAGCCATTCAAATCAGCGATCACCTTGTGATCAAAGTGTCCCCAACCATCGCAAGCGCTGATGCTCAGGTACTTGCTTTGATTGTGGCCGGTGGTGGCAATTACCAAGTTACCCAGGCAGCGTCCACTCAAAGTGGGACCGTTAGCCAGTTTATCGCAAGTGCTGCAAGTGCTGCCAATTCTTCTTACGCAATTGTGGATACGGCTGCGCACATTTCTGCAAATATTGATCAACTCCAAGCCAATAACGCCAAAATTGCAAGTATTGTGGTGAGCGACGGAGTCTCAGTTCCTGTGAGCTCGTCCCAAGTTATTTCAGACACTCAAGCCTTGAGTTTGATCACTTCCAGTGGAGGTCAATACTCTGTTTCTCAACAGGGTACATCTGGTAATGTCGCATCTTTTTTAAGTGGACTGGCCCAGATCACCTCATATACGATAACGGATACTGCATCCAATGTGAACGCAAGCATTGACTCCCTGAGCGCGAATTCTTCAAAAATCACGTCCATCAATTTGAGCGATTCAGGAACGCTATCCATCACCGATGCCCAATACAACTCGGGCACTTCTTTGTGGACCAAGGTTTCAAGTGCTTATGGATTGATCGTCACAGGTGTGTTGGCCTCTGAAGTTACAAGCTTGGCAGCCAATACCCATTTGACTTCAATGACAGTCAATGATACGGCTGCAAATTTGGCCAGCAATATCGACACGCTCCAAGCAAAGTCAAGTCGAATCACGGCAGTCACAGTCTCAGATGGTGCGAATTTGAGCATCACAGCTACGCAATTCACGGCGGATTCAACCATCATAGGTTTGATCCCGAACACGATTAAATTCAATGTTAGCTCAGCTTTGGCGTCTCAGGTCTCAACACTTTCGACAAGCACAAGAGTTAATTCCATTGCGATTGCCGATACTGCTGCCAATTTGAGCAGCAACTTAGACTCTTTACAAAGTGGATATGCAAAAATAAGCGCCATCACGCAGTCCGACTCCAGCAATCCATTGACGTTGACCGCTGCGCAGTATACGAGCGATGCCAATGCATTATCACTTTTGTCATCCTCAAATTTAAAAGTCACCGCTGTACCAACTTCAGCGCTCACAACTTTATCTGCGAATTCAAAGGTTATTTCTCTCGCGATTTCTGATACTGCTAGCAACTTATCTGGAGCTTTGGATTCACTTCAAGCCAATTCAAAGGTCACTGCAATCTCAGTGTCTGATAGCAATCCTTTGACCATTTCAGCTTCACAAGTCACCAGCGATTCGACTGCGCTGGGTTTAATCTCCAACGCAAATGGGCTCAAAGTCAATGCGGTGACAGTTGCACGCTTGGCCTCAATCAGCAGCAATTCAGCAGTTACTTCAATCGCTGTGAGCGATTCGGCGGCAAACATTGCCACTGGTTTTGACGCGTTACAAGCCAATGGTAAGGTAACTTCAATTGGTTTGAATGACTCAAATGCGATCAATTTGACTTATACGCAATACTTAACAGACACCACAGCCTTATCAAACATCAGTGGGTCTTATTCCCTCAAAATTAGTGCGGTACCAGCATCAAATGTTTCAAGTGTATTGGCCAATCCCAAAGTGTCATCACTGACTGTGAGTGATAGCGCCGCTAATATTGGGAACAATATTGATAATTTACAGGCAAACATTGGCAAGATCAGTGGTGTTGCTTTAACCGACAACAATCCAATCAATATCTCTGCGACTCAATATACCAATGACACTGGTTTATTGGGGTTGATCGCAAGCTATAACTTGGGCGTCAGTGCAGTGAGTGCGGTGAACGCTGCTGGTATTAATCAAAATTCGCATGTGGTCACTCTGTCTGTTACCGACACAGCAGCAAATGTGGCCTCTGCCATCGACACGTTGCAATCTAACGCAAAGTTGGGTTCGATTACCGTTAGCGACAGCAATTTGGTGAGCGTGAGCTCTGCACAATTTACCAATGATGCAAACGTTTTGGCAAAAATCACCAATCCCGGTGTGGTCAAGGTTACAGGTGTTACAGCATCAGCTGCCGCTGGAGTGGCCAATAATTCTAGTGTTTCAGCAATTTCTGTGAGCGATGTAGCTGCTAGCGTTTCATCGAATTTAGATGCTTTACAAAGCAACTCAAAAATTTCATCTGTCACCGTTACAGACACCAATCCATTGGTGATCACAGCGGCACAATATGCAAATGACAGTGCAGCGATCGGTCGAATATCAGGCGGATACACACTCAAAATATCTGGCGTCACAACTTCAAGCGTTGCTTCATTATTGGCCAATTCTCATTTGAGTTCGGTGGTATTGAGCGATACTGCAGCCAATATATCTACCAATATTGCAGCATTGTTGGCGAATGTAGCAAAAATTTCCTCCATTATTGTCAACGATGGAAATCCTCTGACATTGACCTATGCTCAATACTTGGCTGACTCCGCAGTTACAGCACTGATTTCAGGAAATTACTCGGTCAAAGTGACTGGTGTAGCCGTTTCGAATTTGTCATCCATTTTGTCAAATGCGAATGTGTCAAACGTTTCAATCAGTGACACGGCTTCGAATATTGCCCTTTCACTAGACCAACTGCAATCCAACGCATCAAAAATTGCTTCTGTCATCGTGAGTGATGGAGGTACTCTCAACATCACATCTTCTCAGTTCACCTCTGACGCAACCCTCTTGGGTTCAATTTCAAGCAATTACAACTTGATTGTCTCAAGCGTTGCCGCTTCAAAGGCGAGTGCAGCTTTTGCAAATTCGCATCTGACCTCTATGAGTGTGAGCGATACGGCTTCGAACATCGTCACCAACTTGGATGCTTTACAAGCCGATGCCTCTAAAATCAGCTCTCTCACCATAAGTGATAAACAAGTGCTCATTCTGAGCCAAGCTCAGGTCACGTCAGACGCACAGGCTTTGTCGTTGGTGACTGCAGGTGGCGGTACATTTATTGTTTCCCAAAATCCGACATCATGGTCCGTCTCTGGCTTCTTGTCTGCAATCCCTAGCTTGGGAACTTCTAAATTGTCTATCTCCGATACGGTATCCAATATTGGAAACAATTTAGATGTGCTGCAAGCCAATGTGGCCAAAATTTCTGCACTTACAGTTAGCGGCACAGGTAGCATCAGTGTGAGTCAAGCACGCGCGAGTGCAGATACTGCTGTGCTCACCTTGTTCACAGCCGGTGGCGGCAGTTACACCATTGTCAAACCTTCAGCCACTGGTAATGTGGCCTCCTTTTTGAGTAGCTTGAGCAATCTTTCAAATAGCGCATATGCAATAGTTGATACAGCTGCCAACATTTCAGCCTCAATCGATTCGATACAGTCCAATTTATCAAAAGTTGCAAGCATTTCAGCAAGCGACACCATGGCATGTACTGTCAGCCAGTCCCAAGCCATCAACGACTCGCAAGCATTGTCTTTGCTCGTCGCAAGTGGTGGGAATTATGTTGCTGCAGGCTACACCTCAACAGGTACGGTTTCTAGCTTTTTAGGTTCTGCAAGTAGTCTTCCTGCCGCTTCATATGCTTTGGTTGATAGCGCAAGCAATTTGGCCAATTCCATTGATTTGTTGCAAGTCAACTCATCTAAGCTTTCAACGGTCACAGTGAGTGATTCAAGCCCTCTTGTTATTTCCGCTCAACAGTTCGCCAACGATGCATCTGTCATTAATCTATTCACGGGCAAATATACATTGAACGTATCAGGACTGAATGCGTCAAATGCATTGAGTACCTTGCGAAATTCTAAAGTTCAAAATGCAGTCGTTACAGATTCATCCAGTAATATTGTCAGCGTTTTAGATGGTCTTCAATCTGATGTTTCTCAAATCAAGTCTGTTGTTTTGACCGACTCGAATCCATTCACAGTGACGCAAGTTCAATCCGTCGTGGATGCTCAAATACTTTCTCTCATCAAAAACAGCGGCGGTTCTTACAAGATTTTGTCTTCTCCCAACAACGGGGGCGTTGCTAATTTTCTTTCTCAAATTTCTTCACTGCCCACTTCCAGCTATAACTTGTTGGACAGTTCCATCAACATTTCAAATAATTTTGATGCCATAAAGGCAAATGCCTCAAAGCTAAGCGGTATTTATGCAACCGATGGACAACCGATTGTTTTAACTGGTTCTCAATTTCACAGCGCCCAGGGTGGACTTTCTTTGTTAAGCCCAAGTACAACCCTTAAAGTGAGCTCGATTGCAGCATCAGACATCACGGCTGCTTTCAATAACCCAAATCTCGTATCGATGTCGGTTTCAGACACTGCACAAAACATTGGTTTGTACATTGACAGAATTCAATTGGGTACAAACAAGATCAGTGGTTTGGTGGTGAGCGATGGCAAGCCGCTTAACTTGACACAAGCTCAAGTGGCTTCCGATCCACAAGCCGTTTCACTTTTATCTTCATCTGGTGTGGCTATTCAAACAGTTCCTAATGCCGTCACAATTCCTTCAACTGGCCTCTACAGTGCGTTACCGAATCAAACGATCAATGGCATCAAGGGTTTGAGTACTGTTTCTTTCGCTGGTCCTTCAAGCAACTACAACTTAAGCATGATTGGCTCGAGTGCTACCCTTGTTGACAGTTCAGGATTGTATGGAAAAATTTCTCTCAATAATATCCAACGACTTGCTTTTTCAGATGGATTGCAACTGGCTCTTGATTTACAACCGAACCAAAATTCCTTCAATGCTCTGATTGCGGCAAGTACAGTTTTTGGCGCCAGCTTGGCTCAAAAGAATTTTCCCTATTTTGTGACCATGTTTGATCAAGGCAATTCAGTATCCAATGTATCGCAACAAATTGCCAATTCTGGCTTGATTGAGTCAACACTTGGAATTTCAACCGCCAACACGTTTACAAACGACAAATTGTGGGTAGATTATGTTTATCGAAATGTCGTTGGCGTCAATCCAGGCACTGCCTCAGAGCAGTACTATGTCAATTTCTTGACCTCAGGAAATTTAAATCGCTATGATTTGTTGAACATTGCCATCAATTTTGCAAATGATCCAAGTGGTTATGTCTCAACTCAAGCCAATCTTGTCGGATTGCAACATCAGGGTTTACTGTTCACACCAGGTCCAGTGCACGCTTGAGTTTTGTTTATTTTGATTTCTCGATTGAACATGAATGTATTGTGGCAAGGCGTTTCCCTGAAGTGGCATTCTTTTGCCGATTTTTTTCATTCTCTTAATTTCTACTTAGTCAGCTTACTTTGGCTCGAAAATTGCATAAATTGATTTGAACTTCCGAAACAGGATATTTTTTTATGGCTTCCACTTCTGCATCTCTGCCAGTTTTAACGCGTGCCTACCAAGTTTTAGAAAACGGGCAGGTGAGTGCTGGCGAGATTGCGAATCTGTCATCTATGGTTGACCAGGGTGTGGAGAGTCTGAGTCAAGCCATCGTCAGTATTTTCAACTCACCCCAAAGTCAGTTGAGCAATGCACAAGCATTGGCAAGAATGTTTTTCATTCTTTTCAATCGTGCGCCAGATTACGCTACTTTTTCTAGCGCCATGAACATGTTGAATGGCGGAGCTCAGCTTTCTGATTTGGCTCAAATTGGGTTAAACATGGGCACCAGCTCATTGACCAATTCGCTGAGTCTTAGCAACCACGATTTTGTCATCAATCTCGCACAAGACATGTTTTCTGCAGGTAACGCGCCTGTAGGTCTTTCTGATACTGAGGCTTACCTCATCAGTCAGCTCAATACCTTTTTCATGTCAAGGGCTCAAGTGTTGGCTTTGGCTGCCAGTTACAGCAACAAGACCATTTACAGCGCCAACATCAGTCCTTCGCTTTACTATTTGGCTGCAACGGGTCTGGGTGCGACTGCGTCACAACTGTCGGCAGCAGGCGGTTATATTTCAGATGTTGCGTTGGTCAATCAAATTCTGACCAGTTCAGGTCAGTCTCCTTATGGGACTTTCCCATCTTTTTCCTTCAGTGGTTCAAAGCTTTCTATTTCCAACAACACGACCGATATTTTCTCCATCAATTTGCAAACTGATGCAAGTTCGCTTGCTTCAAATGCTAACTATCGTTTGTTTTTAAGCTATGACTCTGGATCAACGGTGAGCAGTACAACTTTCAGCTCGAGTTTGCTTTCCACGGTCTCCACTTTGGATGCCACACAAATGAGTGGCCCTCCAAAATCTTTCTCAGCCACAGCCAATAACAGTGGATCGGTCATTTATGCTCCCAATTCCGCCTCAACCCTGTACGGTGGAACTGGTTCAGATACCTTGGTGGGGGGTAGCCTTGCCGATGCCATCTACATTGGGGCTGGAAAATCTACCGATACTGGAGGAGCGGGTGTAGATACCTTTTACCTTCCATCTGCCACAGCTTTGAGGGCTTCACAGGGCCAAGGCGCTGCCAATGCACAAGGTGTCACCGCTACTCAGGCGGTTGCAACCATCACTGACTTTGGCAACGGCGCTGACATTTTGAATTTGGGCATTACTGACGGCAATCTCAAACCCACTGCTGCAAAGTTGATTGTTGGCAATGCTGACTGGAGCAGTTCTGGTTTCGTGAATTTAACTCAGGTCACCAATAACTCAGTGATTTTGGTAGACAACACCGGTAACTGGACCAGTACCACATCCACTGGTAACAACCAAGTTGATTTGTCACCTCGAACTCCCACTCAAATTGCGAATCTTTTTACAGTTCCCGTTTTAAATTCGACAACAGGTGCAATTAACCCTACTTCGGTTTTTTTGAGCTCTTCAGTTAAGACACCACCCACGACATCTCAAACCTACTTTGTGATCAGTTATGACCCGATCAATGGGGCCGATGTCTGGATGGTCTCAAACATGTCTGATGTGTTGAACGTCACGCCCAATGAGGTTCAATTGATCGGCCATCTTCAACCCAACAGTTATGGTGATTTGTGGAACGTGTTGCAAGGTACTGGGGCCGTTGTTGCATGATTCCATACTGGTTGAATGATGAATTTCATGTCTTCCAATTTAGATTTAATTGCAAATTTAAAAAGGGGTCAAATCTCTCGATTTGACCCCTTTTATTTAAGAACCAGAGTTAGATGTTAATTTTTTCCAACTCGGTTGGATCCAATGAAGAGGTACATGGCTGGAACCACGAAGAGGGTGAACAAGGTTCCAATCGATAAGCCAGCGCAAATGACGATGCCCATGGCTTGTCGACCAGCAGCTCCAGCGCCAGAGGCAACCACGAGCGGTACAACTCCAAAAACCATGGCAGCAGTGGTCATGAGAATGGGTCTCAAGCGAATACTTGCCGATTGCTCAATGGCCTCACGCTTGGTTTTTCCAGCATTTTGAAGTTGTTTGGCCACCTCTACAATCAAAATGCCGTGCTTACTGATCAAACCCATGAGTGTCACCAAGCCCACCTCGGTGTAAATGTTCATGGTGGACGCACCCAAGAAGATGAAGATCATGGCGCCAAACAAAGCCAAGGGTACGGAGACCAAAATCACGATTGGGTCTCTGAAGCTTTCAAATAAAGCTGCAAGGGCCAAAAACACAATGATGATCGAAAAGAGCATGGTGACCAAAAAGCCGCCCGATTCCTTCATGTATTGACGAGATTGTCCAGAATAGTCAACAGAGTAGCCCGTGGGAGCCACTTCTGCCACTGTGTCTCTCAAGAACTGCAAGACCTCGCCTTGGGAGGCTCCAGAAACGCCAGAGAGCGTTGCAGAATTCATCTGTTGGAATCGTGTGATCGATTCTGGGACCACATCGTAGCTCAGGGACGCAACGGTACTGGCTTTGACAAGCGTGCCGTTGGGCAGTTTGATGTTGAAATCCAATAGATCAGACGGATTGAGTCGATTGACTTGCAGCACTTGAGGAATCACTTTGTAGGATCTGCCCTCAATGGAGAAGTAATTCACATACCCACCACCCAGTGCAGCCCCCAAAGCGTTTCCAACGTCTTGCTCGGTGAGTCCGAGGGATGAGATTTTGTCGCGGTCGACAACCACTGTAGCTTGAGGCTTGTCCACTTTGAGATCAACGTCCACAAAGTAAAACTTCCCAGACGCACGAACTTTGTCCAGAACTTTTTGAGCCACTGAGTTCAGGTTTTGGAACGGTTCGGTGGTTGAGATCACAAATTGCACAGGCAAACCAGACGATCCTGGTAGGGGAGGGAATTGAAACGCTGCCACGCGAGCGCCAGCAATTTTGTTCCATTGCCCTTGAAGATACATTTGCAATTCCGTGGCTGATCGCTTGCGCTCTTCCCAGGATTTAAAGATTACGCCACCAATGCCTTGGTTGATGCTGGGCACACCGGTGATTTGGAACATTTGTTCGTATTCAGGTTGTGCTTTTGCAATGTTGAAAATCTGATTGGCATAGGTCTGCATCTGGTCACTCGTGGCCGTGGGTGGTCCTACCACTTGAGCGGCAACCAAACCTTGGTCTTCCATGGGGGCCAATTCAGATTGAGACATTTTGAACATGGAAACCAGCAGCAAGATCATGATCGCACCCATCACGATCAGAACGGGCCATGTATTCAGCAAAGAGTGCAGTAAGCGGTTGTAGCCCTTTTGAAAGCGATCGAACAAGGCATCGATTTTTTCAACGAAAGGGCTTGGATCGTGCTCGTGACCTTTGAAAAATTGTGAGCACATCATGGGTGACAAGGTGAGTGCCACAACGCCTGATACGGTCACAGCGCTTGCGAGCGTAAATGCAAACTCTGTGAACAACGCACCAGTCAATCCACCTTGAAAGCCAATCGGAACGTATACGGCAATCAACACCACTGTCATGGCAATGATTGGGCCACCCAGCTCTCTGGCTGCGCGCAAGGCTGCTTCCAAGGCTGAGAGGTTTTCTTCCTTCATGTGCCGGTCAAAATTCTCCACCACAATGATGGCGTCATCGACCACAAGACCAATGGCCAACACCAAGGCCAAAAGCGTCAAAAGATTGATCGAATAGCCAAGCAAGAGCATCATGAAAAATGTGCCAACCAATGACAAAGGCATGGCAATCACAGGCACCAAAACAGCTTTGATATTGCCCAAAAAGAGGTAAATCACCAAGGTCACAATGACCAATGCTTCTCCCAAGGTCTTCAACACTTCAATGATGGAGGTGTTGATGTAGGCTGTAGAGTCATAGACGATTTGGCCAGTCACTCCAGTTGGCAACTGCTTTTGAAGCGATGGAAACACTGTGCGCACACGCTTTGCAACATCCAGCACATTGGCCTCTGGTGCCACTTTGATGCCCACAAAAACAGAGCGTACGCCACTGAAAGCCACGTTGAAGTCGTAGCTTTCAGAGCCAAGGGAGACCGTTGCAACGTCTTGCAAGCGCACCACTGCTCCGTTCACATTTTTGATGGACAGTTGTTTGAATTCTTCCACCGAATGCAAATCGGTGCCTGCCGTCAAAGGGATTGTGACCATTGAGCCTTTGCTCACCCCAACGGTTGCCAGAAAGTTGTTCGCAGCCAATGCTTGACTCACATCTGTGGCTGTCACATTGAATGCAGTCATCTTGTCTACATCTAACCACGCACGCAGTGCAAACAAACGTCCACCCAATATCTCTGCCACTTGAACGCCTTCGATTGAGTCAAGTTTGGGCTTGACGACACGGATCAAGTAATCGGTGACGTTGTTGGTTGGAATTTCGTTGGAGTAAAAACCCATGTACATCGCATCGATCGTTTGGCCAACTTGAACGGTGAGAACGGGCTGCTGAGCTTGAGGCGGGAGCTGATTCTTGACCGAAGCAACTTGAGTGTTGATCTCAGTGAGAGCTCGGTTTGCGTCATAGTTCAGGCGCAAAGTCGCTGTGATGGTTGAAACCCCGTTGGAAGAGGTGGAGGAGAGGTAGTCAATGCCTTGGGCCTGTGCAATCGCTGATTCAAGCGGTTGAGTAATGAAACCTGCAACCGTTTTCGCATCGGCTCCAAAGTAAGTTGTTGAAACCGTCACAACCGCATTTTGTGTATGCGGGTATTGGTTGACGGGTAGAGTAAAAACCGATCGAAGTCCGAGAACAACAATGAATAGGCTCACCACTGAGGATAAGACCGGCCGTCTGATAAAAAGGTCAGTGAAATTCATGATTTGACCTCTTTACTCCTGGGGAGTGGGGTTGGGGTTGTTGCCAGGAGTGACAGAGTTGTCCACGACCACTGGAGTGCCGTTTTTAAGCTTTAACTGTCCACTGGTGACCACCACCTGTCCCTCTTTGAGGCCTTTGAGGATGGCGATTTGATCTCCTCTGGTCTCTCCTGTGGTCACAAAAACTTGTTGCGCCACTTTTTGAACTTTGCCGTCTGCGCCGGGTTTGTCGTCATCTTGGACGACGAAAACGGTGGATCCATAGGGGTTGAAGGTGACAGCGGTCTGGGGCAGTGTCAAATGCTTTTGGACGTCACCAATGTTGACTTGTACGTTGGCAAACATGCCAGGCAAGAGTTCCGATTTGGGATTGCTGAAAGTGGCTTGGATCTGGATGTTTCTGGACGCTGAGTCCACTTTAGGATTCAAAGTCGAGATCTTGCCCTTGTGAACTTGTCCTGGAAAAGCATCAATGCTCATGTCCACGGATTGACCCAATTTCAAGAGGGAGACCTTTTGTTGAGGCTGATAGAAGTCAACGAAGATGGGGTTCAAACTCTGCAAAGTGACGATTTTGTCCCCTGGGTTCAGGTACTGTCCAGGCACTACGCTTGTGATGCCCAACTTTCCTGAAAAGGGTGCGCGAATGGTTTTTTTCTCAAGGTTTGCTTTTTGCAAAGCCATTTGAGCTTTCTTCATCTTCAAGTCTGCTGCATCAAAGTCAAGTTGTGCTTGGCTGATGGCTTGCGCTGCAAATTGAGCTTTGTCGCGCTGATAGACCACTTCAGCCAATTCAGCGCTGGCCTCAGCCGATTTGAATTGCGCCATCTCTGCGTCAGCATTGAGTTGAATGAGTGCAGCGCCTTGCGTCACGACATCACCTGAGTGAAAGAGAACTTCGCGTACCAAGCCAGAGATCTCACTGCTGATCTCAACACCTTTGACAGGACTCAAATTCCCAACGGCTTTGAGTTGAGGGCGCCATTCAAGGGTTTTTATCTCAATGGTTGATACCGTTTGAGGGCCTGGCTTGGGAGCGGAGGCGATGAGCTTTTGGATGTGCAAATAAAAGCCAAAGGCCAAAGCGGCCACCAGCACCAAAATACATCCGAGCATGATGAGCATGCGTTTGGTCATTTTTAGTTCTCTCTTAAAAAATAAATCAAAAAATTAAATCAGTTTTCAGGGCTTGAGCACGGCTTGAGAGGCGTCCTTTTGACCCATCGAAACAGTTGAATTGGGACTCCACTCATCTCCTCCCATGGATTGGAAGAGGGCAACGGTATCTGCAAAGCGGTTGGATTGAGCATTGACCAAATTGATGCGCGCTTGTGCGTAATTTTTCTGAGCATCAAGGAATGCCATGAAATTGATACCACCCAGTTTGTATTGCTCTTGAGCGATCGTTAAATTTTGTTTTGCAATTTGCTCGGCTTCACTTTGAAGTTTTAGAGTTTGCGCGTCAGTTTCAATCGCTTTCAAAGAGTCAGCCACATTTCCAAAAGCATTGAGAACTGTATTTTTATATTGATAGAAGGCTGCCTCGTATCCAGATTTTGCAGCCTTGACCTTTGAGCTTAAAGCTCCGCCATTGAAAAGGGGAGCACTCAGCCCTGCACCGATCGACCAAAAACTAAATGGGGTGCTGAAATAGTTGCTGGTTGTTGCAGCAAGAGAGCCCACATTGGCGCTCAAATTGATTTGTGGGTAAAGGTTTGCTTTGGCCAAGCCCAAAAGTGCTATGTTTTGATTCAAGAGCGCTTCTGAAGCCAAAATATCTGGGCGATGTTTGACCAAGTCAGAGGGCAAGCTCAAAGGTAAATTTTTGGGCAAACTCAAATCGCTCAAACTGAGGGCATTCCAATCAAATTGGTTCGGCATGGTGCCAACCAGGGCAGCCAGCTGATTGCTCACTTGGTCCAGGGCTTTCTCAAGAGCTGGCAATCCAGCACGTGTTTGAGCCAGCAAAGAGCGTTGAGCCAGAACTGGTGCCAATCCAATGGCTCCCAAGCTCAATTGCTTCTCCATGATTTCCAACTGTTTGGCTTGCAAGGACAAAATCTCTTGGGTTTCTTTGATTTGATCCCTCAGAGCAGCTTGTTTGATGGCAGCAGTCATCACGTTGCCTGTGAGCGCCAATTCAGCTGCTCTGTATTGATAGACCTGGTACTGAGCCAGGGCAGCTTGGCTGGCAATGTTGCTTTTGTTGGCCCCAAACAAGTCAATCGTGTAGGAAACATTCACTGATGTGTTGTAGAGATCGGTCACCATTCCACCAGGAATGTTGGAACTCGTTTGTGACAAGCGCTCGCGAATGGGCGAGTACTGAGCATTCACGTTGGGTAATGCCAAGCTTCCGTAAGTGGCTTGAAAATTCGATTGTGCTTGCTGAAGCGACGCCCTGGCTGCATTCAAGTTGGAATTGTTGGACAAGGATTGTTTGATCAATTCGCTCAAGGGCTTGGATCCAAAAAGTGTCCACCACTCTTTGGGGACCATTTGACCCCACTCAAAGTGCTGCGATTGACCCGCACTGGAAGACAGCGCAGTAGCTGCTGTGTTCAACGCTAAATCAGCGTGGGTGAAGGCGTTTTGGGCGCTTTGTGATTTTGGATCAGTGCTCAAATCTTGAGCCATTTTTTGGGGCTTTGCGCTCTCACCTTCAAGCTCAGTGGAAAGATCAAGCGGTGCAGCACAGGCACTCAAAAGTCCCAGGGTCAGAGCGGCAAGACTGATTTGACTGCTCTTTTTGGCCAAAAACGAAAGGTTTGTCATATTGCTCGATGCATTAAAAGATAAGGGCTAGGTGGGCTAAGAAAAGGGCAATAATTCCACTCGCCTTGATGGTTTGGCACGAGAAAATCACCAAATTCAATGGGTAATTGGGCATTATCCCCAAAGAAATCAAGGCCCAGTGCCAGAAAGGGTCATTTTACGGGTTTAAGGTGAAAGTTTGACTGGCACTTTGTAAATAGTCTTTGAGTGCAATGGGGTTAAATTTTAGACATTGGTGTGCAGTCAACCAAGTCTGAAAGTGTAAAATGCCTCCATGAGCATTAAATCAGACAAATGGATCCGCAAAATGGCGGAAGAGACGGGCATGATCGAGCCCTTCGAGCCAGGACAAATACGCACCCATGAGGGGCAAAAAATCGTGAGTTATGGCACAAGTAGCTATGGCTACGATATCCGCTGTGCCCCTGAATTCAAGGTTTTTACCAACATTTACAGCACAGTGGTTGACCCCAAGAACTTTGATGAGCGCAGTTTTGTGGACATTCATGCCGATGTCTGTGTGATCCCTCCAAATAGTTTTGCTTTGGCAAGAACTGTTGAGTACTTTCGAATTCCAAGAAACGTTTTGACCATTTGCTTGGGCAAGAGTACCTATGCCCGATGCGGGATCATTGTGAATGTGACACCCTTTGAGCCCGAGTGGGAGGGTTATGTGACTCTGGAGTTCAGCAACACGACCCCTTTGCCGGCAAAAATTTACGCTGGTGAGGGCTGCGCTCAAGTCTTGTTCTTTGAAAGCGATGAGGTCTGTGAGACCAGCTACAAAGACAGAGGCGGCAAGTACCAAGGTCAAAGTGGCGTCACATTGCCCAAAACTTAGGGCTCAAAGTGAGCTTTGATGGCAACTTTGATCGAATGATGCGACAATACGTCTATCAATGAACGCATTTTCTAATTTACAGCTATCCCCTGGGATAGCCCGAGCCGTAGCCGAAATGGGCTACGAGTCAATGACTCCAATTCAAGCACAGGCCATTCCTGTGGTCTTGACAGGACAAGATGTGATGGGGGCCGCCCAAACGGGCACTGGGAAAACGGCTGCTTTCTCCCTTCCCTTGTTGCAGCGCCTCTTAAAGCACGAAAACACCTCCACCTCTCCCGCTCGCCATCCCGTTCGTGCCTTGGTGCTTTTGCCCACCCGTGAGCTTGCAGATCAAGTGGCAGCACAGGTCAAGTTGTACGCCAAATACATCAATTTGCGCAGCGCAGTTGTTTTTGGCGGCATGGACATGAAGCCACAAACAATTGAGCTAAAAAAAGGGGTTGAGGTTTTGGTGGCCACCCCTGGCAGATTGCTCGATCACATTGAAGCCAAGAACGTGGTTTTGAACCAAGTCGAATACGTGGTGCTTGATGAAGCCGATCGCATGCTAGACATTGGCTTTTTGCCCGATTTGCAGCGCATATTGAGTTATTTGCCCAAGCAAAGAACAACACTTTTGTTCTCTGCAACCTTCTCACCCGAAATCAAGCGTTTGGCAAGCAGTTACTTGCAAAATCCAGTCACCATTGAGGTCGCGCGGCCCAATGAGACCGCCTCCACGGTCAGTCAACACTTCTACAGTGTGGGCGATGACGACAAACGCAGAGCCTTGAAGCAACTTGTGGTTCAAAACAAAATCACACAAGCCTTTGTGTTCGTCAACAGCAAACTGGGCTGTGCTCGATTGGCTCGCTCATTGGAGCGTGAAGGTTTGAAAACCACGGCGTTGCACGGTGATAAAAGTCAAGATGAGCGTTTGAAAGCGCTTGAATCGTTCAAGAGCGGTGAGGTCGATTTGCTCATTTGCACTGACGTGGCTGCCCGAGGATTGGACATCAAGGATGTACCTGCCGTCTTTAATTTTGATGTTCCCTACAACGCAGAGGATTACGTTCACCGCATTGGTCGCACGGGCAGGGCCGGTGCTTCTGGCTTGGCCATCAGCTTTGTCAACAGCTCGGACGCCAGGTTGGTGGGTGACATTGAAAAACTCATCAAGAAAAAAATTGAATTAGAACCCATTGAATTTGAAGGTGATTCGCAAAGAGGTTCTGATCGTCCAAGAAGAGAGTTCGATCGTGACGAGAATCGCAGCCACAAAGAGCGTGACACATCCTTTGGTCATTCAAGCTCAAGGGATTCACAGGACTTTCGCGCGCGCGCTCCAAGCAGCAATTACTCCCGCCCTCAGGCCCCACAGGACCCATTTTTTGACAAGCCATACGAGTCTAGTGTGAGTGAGGGGCAAACCCCTTCTTGGGAAGCTGCAGTCAAGCCCTCTACACGTTCCATTTCCGCCAATATCAAAACCAAGCGAAAAGTGGCGGCTCTGTTCAAAACGGAACCCACTTCCTCTTGATCGCTTTTGCTTTGATGCTCAGGGTGTAGTTGAGCGATTCAGGCAACTCAATTCACAGTTAGATGCCCTCTTATAGAGGGCATTATTCATTGAAAATGATTTCTGATGCTTCCATTGAAGGGGTTGAAATCCATTCGCCTTCAATGAGATGATCGCTGGGCAGTGGCGTGTGCAGATCAAGTTTATATTGAGGATGAGCGTTTGCATTTGGGTTTTGAGAGGGCAATTGAAACGCGCTCAATGACCTCCCCCAAACACATCCCGTGTCTAGGCAAATCACGTCTGAACGGTGTAAGCCGCCGACACTGGACCAGTGCCCAAAGGCAATTGGTCCTTGAGATTTGTTGCGTTGTGGTGCATCAAACCAAGGGAAAAAGCCTTCGGATTGACTTCCAATGGCAGACTTGGCTAAAAAGTCCAAACGTCCTTGCTCATCGCAAAACCGCATTCGAGTCATCGCATTGACTGCGAATCTCATGCGCGCCATGCCCGCGAGATCTGTGCTCCAAGGATGGCTGTCATTGCCGTACATACCCAACAAGAATTCAACATAGTCGTTGGTGCTCAACGCATTTTGAATTTCCTTGGACAATTGAAGCGTCAATTCTCGATCCCAGTTTGGATGGACTCCAGCGTGAACCAAGAGCAATCCTTGGACTTCCAGCGCCAGGGGTTGCTCTCGAAGCCAATTGACCATCTTTGAGCGATCATCGTGATGCAAAATATCTTGAACGGTGTCGCCATTCTTGAGAGGTCTGATCTCTTTTTCGACAGACAAGAAATGCAAGTCATGGTTACCAAGAATGCATTTGGCGCTACCTTGAAGAGACATGATGCGCTTGATCACGCCCACGTTATCGGGCCCTCGGTTGATCAAGTCCCCCAGGAAGTAAACGCAATCGGTGCTTGGGGAGAAGCCAATTGTTTCCAGTAAATGCCCCAGGGTGGCGTTGCACCCTTGCAAGTCACCGATTAGGTAGTTGGACATGAGTGATATTGAAGCATTGAGTTGGACATGGGGGGAGGCACTTATAAACCCGTGATCATCGCTTTTTCAAGAGGTCTTTTGCACTTAGAAAATCGGCTGGTTTGGCAGCAAGTTTGGCCATTTCTTTTTTGATCTCGTCTTTGACATGGTCTTTGACAGATTCCTGCATCGCTTTGACACGCATTTCGAGGTAATGTTTTTTTGCTTTTGCGATGTCGTTAGAAAAAAGATCGAGCGCCCTTTGCCATAAAAACGCATTCAATTTACCCGACTCAATTTCTTTGAGAGCAGTCTGGTAAATGATGTCTTGGTCGTTGTCGTTCATTTTGAATGGTTCATTTGCGCACTTGTGATGGGGCAGTAAAGCTTTGTTCAACGAAGCACGTGCTTCTCAAAAGGATGGAGACTCAAGTCTCATTGGATGAGGCGATTTGTTTGAAGCCACAATTCAAGAGTTTGCTTCACCCTTGTCATTAATTTTGGGGATGAGTGTGATAACCAGTGATGCGATCGACTTCAGCCTTCGAGCCCAAAATCACGCTCACCCGTTCGTGCAAACTCGTTGGATCGATGTCCAAGATGGGTTTGAGACCGTTGGTGCTTGCGCCCCCGGCTTGCTCAACCAGCCAGCTCATGGGGTTGGCTTCGTACATCAATCTGAGTTTCCCAGGCTTGTTGGGCTCTCTTTTATCCCATGGATACATGAACACACCGCCTCGTGTGAGGATGCGATGGACATCAGCAACCATGGAAGCAATCCAACGCATGTTGAAGTTCTTGCCTCTCACGCCCTCAGTGCCCGCCAGGCATTCGTCGACGTAGCGTTTGACAGGAGCATCCCAGTGGCGCATGTTGCTCATGTTGATGGCAAATTCTTGCGTCTCTTGAGGAATTTGAACATTTTCATGAGTCAATATGAACGACCCTTGCTCTTTGTCTAGGGTGAACATTTCAACACCGTCGCCGACCGTCAAAACCAATGTGGTTTGAGGTCCATACACGCAGTAGCCTGCAGCCACTTGATTTCGGCCGCTTTGCAGGAAGTCTTGAGTACACACCTCAGTGCCACTTGAGGTTTTTTTAAGCACACTGAAGATGGTGCCAATGCTCACATTGACATCAATGTTGCTGGATCCATCCAAAGGGTCAAACAACAACAAGTACTCACCTTGTGGATAGCGATTGGGCACAACGTGAATTTCTTCCATTTCTTCACTGGCCATCGCAGCCAAGTGACCACCCCATTCGTTGGCTTCAATCAAGACTTCATTGGCGATGATGTCGAGCTTTTTTTGAACCTCACCTTGAACGTTCTCAGAATGTGCACTGCCTAAAACACCGCCCAATGCTCCTTTGGTCACGGCATGACTGATGCTCTTGCAAGCGCGAGCAACCACCTCCAGTAAAAGTCTTAGCTCTGGCGTGATATGACCTTTGGTCCTTTGTTTTTCAACCAAATAGCGTGATAGAGAAACGCTCATGCTTTCTCTCCTTCCGTTGGGGTCGCCTTGGTGCTCTCTAAGGCTTTGTTGATCACCTCTTTGACATCTTTGCTGAGATCAGATTTAGCTGCCACTCTCTTCAATGCCTCGTGAGCCGCAGTTTTATAAGGCTCAGCCAACTGAGTCCAGCGGTCCATGGCCCTGGCCAAACGGGCGGCAACTTGAGGGTTAAAAGCATCAATCTCGATCACCCGTTCTGCCCAAAACACGTAGCCAGAGGCGTCCGATTTGTGAAAAGCGCCGGGGTTGGACATGCAAAAGCTAAAAATCAATGACCGAGCGCGGTTGGGATTTTTGATCTGAAAGTCTGGGTGTAGCATCAGTTGCTTGACTTTTTGCAGCACACTGGTGTCACGCTCACAAGCGCTTGCTTGAAGAGCGAACCATTTGTCCAGCACCAACGCTTCCTTGCTGAATTGATTGTAGAAATGGGTCAACGCGTTTTCTGCCAAGGCTTGACCGCTTTGAACCAATGCCGAGAGCGCCGCAAACTTTTCAGTCATGTTTGATGCGTCTTTGAATTTTTGGTAAGTGACGCCAGGCCAAACGGGGTCTTGTGTTCTTCTCGACTCCAAGCACAGAAAGTGTAGTGCCATGCCTTGTAGTGCTCTTTTGCCTGTAGAGACAGGATCGGCCTGATAAGGGCCATGCACGGTGTGGTGGTGATAAACCCAGGTCCACTCTTCGTGTAAGTCCTGAGCCAATTGTGCTTTCATCTCTTCACGAACGTGGTGCACGATCTCAGGATCCACCTGAGTCAACTGTTCAGCAATGTAGCTCTCGCTTGGGAGCGTCAAGACCAACTCTTTGAAGGCTGGATCCAAATGCTCATTGGTGAGTACCGCTTTGAAAGCATCAATGAGCGCGCTCGACAGAGGAGCCTGGTGTTGGCTCTGACCCAATGAAGCTGTTTTTGCGTGATAGGCACTCACGGCAGAGGCTACACACAACTTTTGAGCAGCTTCCCATTGATTGAAGGGATCGCTATCGTGTGCAAGCAGTGTCAGGAGCTCTTGCTCGTTCAGGTCTTGTTCCAAAAGAACAGGAGCGCTAAAGCCCCTCAAGACCGAGGCAATGGCTGGAGTTTGGATGTTGTCAAAAACAAAAGTGGCCTCTTTCTCTTTCAGCACCAAGAGTTTTGATGCTGCTTTTTCTTGGCCATCTAAGCCAATGAGACCCGTCATCACGGGAATCAAAAAGGGTTGGTTGCCTGCGTGATTTGCACTTTGCTCTTGCGACAAGACCACTGTGAGTTGAGCTTTTTCAGCATCGTGGTGTGTTTTGACTCTGAGTACTGGTGTGCCAGCTTGTGAGTACCAGCGCTTGAATACTTCCAAGTTCTCAGCAAGCGGGGATTGCGGATTGGCGTCGGCAATGGCTTGTACAAAATCGTCACAGGTGACGGCTTGTCCATCATGGCGTTTGAAGTACAAGTCCATGCCTGCTCTGAAACCAGACTTGGAGACCAGGGTCTGCATCATGCGAACCACTTCAGCACCTTTTTCATAGATGGTGACGGTGTAAAAATTACTGATCTCAAGGTATTCGTCAGGCCTCACTGGGTGAGACATGGGGCCTGCGTCCTCTGGGAATTGCACTGTTCTGAGGAGACGCACATCTTCAATTCGCTTGACTGCAACAGCGGAGGGAGAGTTGGCCAGGTCTTGGCTGAATTCTTGGTCTCTAAAGACGGTCAATCCCTCCTTGAGAGACAACTGAAACCAATCCCTGCAGGTGATGCGGTTACCCGTCCAGTTGTGAAAGTATTCATGACCCACAACGCTCTCAATGTTTGAGTAATCGGTATCGGTTGCGGTTTGAGGGTTGGCCAACACAAACTTGGTGTTGAAAATGTTCAAGCCCTTGTTCTCCATGGCCCCCATGTTGAAGTCGGCAGTGGCCACGATCATGAACCGCTCGAGATCAAGTTTTAAACCGAATCGTGCCTCATCCCAAGCTATGCTGGCCATCAGGGAGTGCATGGCGTGTTCTGTTTTATCAAGGTCTCCAGGGCGAACAAAAATTTGCAACAAATGCTCTGAACCGCTTTTGGAGACGATTTTTTGTTCACGAGAGACAAACTGGCCAGCCACCAGTGCGAAAAGATAGCTGGGTTTTTTATGCGGATCGGACCATTTGGCAAAGTGGCGATCACCCTCGAGTTGGCCTTCTTCAACCAAATTGCCATTGGAGAGCAAAACCGGATACAAGGTCTTGTCAGCGCGAAGAAGCACTGTGAACGTGCTCATGACGTCCGGGCGATCCAGTGCGTAGGTGATTCTTCTGAAGCCCTCTGCCTCACACTGGGTAAAAAAGGAGGATTGACTGACGTACAAACCCATCAGCTTTGTGTTTTTGCTGGGATTGCAAGTTGTGAAAATTTCTAAATCAAAGCTGTCTTGGCCTTCTGGGAGATTTTCCAGCACCAATACATCACCTTCAATTTTGAAGGAAGTCCCCTGGCCGTTGACCAAGACCCTGGCCAGACTGAGTTCTTCACCATTCAGACGCAAGGCCTGGGCTGCAACATTAGGGTTGCGACGCATTTTCATCTTGTTGAGCACTCTGGTCTTGATGAGGTCAAGATCAAAGGTGAGGTCAATGTGCTCGACCAGGTAAGCGCTAGGCTCATAGTCTTGGCGCTTAATCAATTGAGACAAATTTTCTGACAACATGCATCACTCCAAAGGTGTGTAGGTCCCAACACTTGGGGTTGGGGACAATAATAGTCGAACTCAAAGGGCAAAATGCCCATCCAGTGAACTTTAGACGCCTTGTTTCAGCGAGGCTTCAATGAAAGAGTCAAGCTCACCATCGAGCACTTTTTGTGTGTTGGAGACTTCAACGCCAGTGCGCAAATCTTTGATTCTGCTTTGATCCAAAACATAGGAGCGAATTTGGTGACCCCAACCCACGTCGGTTTTCGTGTCTTCTAGCTTTTGCTGCTCTTCCATTTTTTTTCTCATCTCAAAGTCGTAAAGTCGACTTCTCAAACGCTTCCACGCCACGTCTCGATTGCCGTGCTGACTCCTGCCGTCTTGGCATTGAACAACAATGCCTGTGGGTAAGTGGGTCAAACGAACAGCAGAGTCTGTTTTGTTGATGTGCTGCCCACCCGCGCCACTGGCACGAAAGGTGTCTACCCGCACATCAGCTGGGTTGATATCGATCTCAATGGTGTCATCGATCTCAGGGTATACAAAGACGCTCGCAAAACTCGTGTGTCTACCCCCTGAAGAGTCAAAGGGTGACTTTCGCACCAAGCGGTGAACGCCAGTCTCTGTTCTCAAAAGTCCAAATGCGTATTCGCCATCAATTTTGATGGTGGCACTTTTGATGCCAGCCACGTCCCCAGCAGACTCATCTTCCAAGACCGCTTTGAAACCTTTTCGCTCTGCGTAGCGCAGATATTGCCTGAGAAGCATGCTCGCCCAGTCACAGGCCTCGGTACCTCCAGCGCCAGCTTGAATGTCCAAAAATGCATTGCTTGGATCCGCAGGATTGTTGAACATCCTTCTGAACTCCAAGCCTTCAATGGTTTTGGTGAGTTCTTGAGTTTCAGCTTCAATGCTCAAGAGTCCGCTTTCATCGGACTCGGCTTTGACCATTTCAAAGAGTTCTAGGTTGTCACCGATTTCTTGCTCTAGGCGTGTCAAGGTATTGACCACGTCCTCAAGAGATTTTTTCTCACGGCTTAAATCTTGGGCTTTCTTGGGCTCGTTCCAGACGGAGGGGTCCTCTAGGGATGCATTGACTGTGCGAAGTCTCTCTGCTTTGACATCGTAGTCAAAGATACCCCCGAAGTTCTTGCGTACGAGCACCCAAATCGGTAAGGGTGGTGCCAATGAGGTTGAGTCTTTCTACGTCCATGATTTTGAAGTTCCTAATCGTTTTGCATGAGCGCTCAAAAGGGTATGTTACAAATGTTCTTTTGAGCGCGAAAACGGTATTTTCGCACGACAAAGCCCAAATTTAGGAGCGATCAAGGACAATGATCAGGTCTCAAAGCCATAAAAGGTGAGAACGAATCGATCAGAGCTTTTTTGGCGCTAAAAAGAGGGTCCTTGGTGTCAGGCTTTCTTGTGCGAAGGGTAGCCCAAATCGTTTGAATAGGGTTCAAAACCAAGGGTTGTGTCTCTCAGGCAAGCCATGCCTTTTAAAACATTGCCCACCACAATCACCGATGGGCTGCAGAGTTGATGTTCATCAATTTGGGCGCACAAATCTTGGAGCTCTGTTACGACATGTCGTTGTTGAGGTGAACTGGCTCGCTCAATGACGGCAACGGGCGTGTTCTTGGGAAGCCCCTTGAGCAGTCCATCTTGAATAGATTGCGAACTTCCAATGCCCATGTAGATGATCATGGTCAGTTTGAGCAGGTGTACACTTGCTGCTAAGTTTTCCCAGTCTTGAGAGATGGCGTTTGGCTGAGCGTGACCCGTCAGAAAAACCACCCCATGTGCGTGTTCGCGGTGAGTCAAAGGCACACCAAGGCTTGTGAGTGCAGCCAGTCCTGAGGTGATGCCATTGATGACTTCAACCTCAATGCCAGCGGAATTCAAAGACTCCACTTCCTCGCCCCCACGGCCAAAGATGAAGGGGTCACCGCCTTTCAAGCGAACCACGCGCTCGCCATTGAGTGCATGTTGAACCATGAGTTTTTCGATGAAAGCTTGTGGTGTTGACTTGCAGCCGCCTCGCTTACCTACGTGGATTCTGCGGCAAGTGGTGGGAATTAAGTCGCAAATGTCCTCGGAGACCAAGTCATCGATCAAGACCACACTTGCCCACTCGAGCGATTTGAGCGCTTTGATCGTTAAAAGCTCTGGATCTCCTGGGCCAGCACCCACCAATTTGACCAATGGAGATGGAGGTCTTTCAGTGGGGTGAAGTAACGGATGCTGGGGCATTTTCATGATTTTGACGCGAGGCTTGATGTTTCGATGAATGCAAAGAGTGCCATGACGGCTTGCACTTCTTTTTCAATGGGTTGCGGAGCTGGAAGTTTCCCATTTAAAACATCTTGAATGAAATGGGCGGTCGTTTGTGGGTCAATTTGAGTGGGCAATTCAATGCCAGCAACACTGCCCATGGTGGCCTCTTGTAGTGGGACCTCCATACCATTGGTAAACCCAAGCATTTTAGGTGTTCTTCTGGGATCTGCCACGGCTTCTCCCTCAGTTCCTCTCAACAAGAGTGCACTTTGACCAGTGATTTTGAGGGTTTCGCCCATCGAGATGGCATATTCGGGATGGGTGAAACTGCTGAGCAAGATCACGGGCATTTCGCTTCGAACGGGGTTCATGAGCTTGACCAAGCTGTGGGCTGAATTTCTCAGTCCAATGATTCTTCGCAGCGAAAGCAAGTGCGTGAGTGCGACAGAGATCTCTTGAGTATCTATGAAACGAATATCGCAACCATTCAAGCTTGCGGCATCACCCAGCTTGATCTGTTGCCAATTCAATGCTTCAAACAATGCCTTTGAAGTGACACGTTGGTCTTCTGAAGAGTGGCCATGCACCAGAACTGCAAATCCTGCTTTTGACAGCAATCCCGCCAACAAGGGGGTTAAAAGTGGAAGTTTTCTCGCCCCGTTATAGCTGGGTATAACCACGACCGCCTTGGCCATGGAAGCGCCAACGTTCATGTGTTGAACGAAATTGAGACGCGCATGAATGGCTCTTAAAAAGCCAGCCATCTCAGCTGGGGTTTCCCCCTTGATTCTCATCGCCAAACAAAATGCGCCGAGTTCAAGCTCACTCACCTGTCCATCCAAGATCAAACCCATCAAGTTTTCTGCTTGATCGGAATTTAGACTTCTGGCGCCTTCCTTGCCACGTCCAATTTCTTTGATGTATTGACTGATGCCCATACCTGGATTGTCCTAGATATTCGGGCTCTGTGCGAGCAATGTCTTGGGTAGTTGGGACAGCCGTTTTTGGATCAAAACCCTCACCTGTGGTTTGCATGAGCCACAAGAAGTGGTGCATTTAAGTTCGTTTTGCAAATCCTCCAAGCATTTTTCTTCGGTCATTTCTGAGGGAAGGGAACTCAATCTGTGGTGTATTTGACTCTCTTTAACGCCAATACATGTGCAGACCCATGGATCGCTGGCGATTGGGGTGTTCTCTTTTGTGTTCAATTTGCCTTGTAAAAGCTCGCGGGTACGCCCTTTTACAGGGTGAGCTTGCTCGAGCCAATCTTTCATCCAAGACCGCCCTTGTGTGTCCCCTGCAAGCATGAATCCTTCTAAACTAGGCGTTGGATGCGAATTGATTAAAAAATGTCTTCTTAAATTTCTTTTTTGATCATCATATTTCAAGGCATTGTTAACATCAAACCCTAAAATTTTTTGTATTAAATCAACGTCCTCCCTAGGAGGTAATTCGCTGCAGGAGGCTTGAAACATCAAGCCCACTCGATCTTGACCAAAGGGCACGCAAATGGCATGTTCAAAACGTTTCATCAACGGTTGAAGCGTGCTTCGGATATTGTGTACGGAACTTGAATTGGTCCAAATCATCGAGACAAAATTCCAAGCGAAATTGGCTTTCAAAATTCGCACTGCTGCATGTTTCAATTCAGGTTGTTTAGAGTGTTCGCAAAAACTTGATGTCGTGAGAGCGTTGACACCAGTCAGTGGGCTTCCGCTGTTTGCTCGACCACTAAGAAACTCCTCCCCCCAATGCATGGCGATGAACGCTTGGTTGATGCCCACTTGAGGGCTGGACTTCGCTGCGATGACGATTGATCCTCGCTTGCTCGTTACATGCAACAAGTCACCCTCTTGCCATTGGTTTCGCTCCATATCTTGTTGATGAAGCTCAATGACTGGCATGGGGGAGTGTCCAAAAAGTCTAGCAACAAGTCCTGTGCGAGACATTCCATGCCATTGATCTCTTAATCGTCCAGTGTTCAAGGCGAAAGGGTATCGAGACTCAGTGACTTCAGCCGTTTTTTGATACCGTACATTTGCAAACTGCGCTTTTTTGCTCTCAGTTGCGAATTGGTAATCCTCGTACAAACGTTTTTTCCCCTCGATGGCCCCCAAAGGAAAGGGCCACTGGCTAGGCGTGAGCTCTAATTTTTCATAACTTAGGCCAGATATATCAAGGTCTCTGTGCTGAGTTGATTGTCTGTGTTCAAGCCAAATGCTCTCCGGTGTTTCGTAGGGAAAAAGGCTTCCCAAGGAACTACTTTTTCGGTCATCACCGATGCCAAGATGCTCCAATTCCCTTGCAAAGTCGACCACAATGCGCCAATCGGCTTTGCTCTCGTGGGGGCCACAAACTGCTGCTCTGACTCGGCTGATGCATCTCTCGCTATTGGTGACGGTGCCTTCTTTTTCTGCCCAAGTGGTCGCAGGCAAGATGAGATCTGCAAACGCGCCAGTTGCTGTGTGAAGATATGCCTCTTGAAGGACAACCCATTCGCAACGCTCCAGTGCACGTCGGACTGTTGTTTGATCTGGCATGGATTGAGCAGGATTTGTGCAGGCGATCCAAAGTGCTTTGATTTCTCCGTCTGCTGCAGCCTCAAACATTTCCACCGCAGTTTTACCTGGTTTAGAGGGAACACTTTGGACGCCCCAAAGGTTTGCGACCTCCTGACAATGCAGAGGGTTGGAGAGATCTCTGTGACCGCTTAATAGATTGGCAAGGCCTCCGACCTCTCGTCCGCCCATGGCATTGGGTTGGCCGGTGAGTGAAAATGGACCAGCCCCTGGTTTACCAATCTGTCCCAACGCCAAATGCAAATTGATCAAAGCTGCATTTTTATCTGTTCCGTGCGATGACTGGTTGAGTCCCTGACAATACAGGCTCAATGTGGAAGGGGAAGTGGAAAACCAGCGAGCGGCTGCTTGAAGATCATCCTCAGAGATGCCACAGATTTGGCTCACCATTTTGGGTGTGTATTCGGTGAGTGTTTCCTTTAATTTTTCAAACGCTAGCGTATGATTTTGAATGAATTGGCGGTCAATCCAGTCATGCCAAAGCGCTAAATAAAGCATGCCATTGAACAATGCCACGTCTGTGCCGGGCAAAATTTGTAGATGTAGGTCAGAGCTGGTAGCTGTATCAGTGACGCGCGGGTCAACAGTGATGATTTTGAGATTTGGGTTGTTTGCCTTTGCTCGTTCAATTCGTCTAAATAAGATGGGGTGAGCAAATGCAGTATTGCTGCCTGCAATAAAAATGCAGCTTGCATGGTCGATGTCTTCATAACAATTTGGCGGTGCATCAGCTCCCAAGGTTTTCTTATAAGCTGCAACTGCACTGCTCATGCAAAGCCTTGAATTGGTGTCGATATTGTTTGTACCGATCAAGCCTTTTGCCAATTTGTTAAAGACATAGTAGTCCTCCGTCAACAATTGTCCCGAAACGTAAAACCCAACAGAATCGACCCCAGCGTTGGCAATGATTTGGTTAAATCGTTTCGCAGCTGTCTCAATCGCTTGAGTCCAACTGACTCGCTCCAGAGGGGCGCCTTTGTGAGAGCGTTGCATGGGATGCTGAACGCGCGTGCTGGAGAGCCAAGCCACATTGGCTGTTTGAGACAATGAGGCGCCTTTGGAGCATAAAAGTCCTTGGTTAGCTGGGTGAGTTGGATCCCCGATAACGTTTACTACTTCGTCACCCTTTGACTCAATGATGACGCCGCAGCCCACGCCACAATACGGGCATGTTGAGCGTGTTTGTTTAAAGTTGCTCATCGGGCGTGCTGAGTTCCTCTGAATCCAAAAACACGTCACGCCCATTCACCTGGACACTAAAGCGCTTGACGCAACCCTCGTCTGGGGCCTTGGCGCAACCGTTGCTTAAATCAATGGTCCAGTTGTGCAGTGGGCAAGCCACAGAGTTTCCAAAAACAATGCCTTGACTCAACGGTCCCCCTTTGTGGGGACAAGCATCAAGAACAGCGAAAATTTCATCCTTGTCGTTTCGAAAGACGGCAACTTCAGCCCCCATCGACTTTTTGATTCTGCGTGCACCCAAAATGGGTATATCGTCAATTTTGCAAATGGGTATCCAGTGAGTGGTGGCTGTGTTCATGATTTGTTGTCAAATGGATTGAAGGTTGTGAGAGATACCTAAGATTGGTTATCAAACAGACAGAGGTGTAAACTGTTTGACATCGACTCTCGCTTTGTCGAATTCAAACCAAGGGTCGGGTTCTCCTTCTAGGCTGAATTTCAAACGTTCCCAAAGTGCTTGCCTCTTTGCATGGTTGTTCAAAATCTGCTCTTTTACATAATCCATGCCCACACGAGCAACATAATGGCAAGTCCTCTCTAAGTACCAACCTTCCTCTCTGTAGAGTTGTAGAAAGGCACCGCTGTACTCCAGCACCTCTTGGTCTGTTTTAAGTTTTACAAAAAATTGGCCAACCTCAGTTTTGATGCCGCCATTACCAGCTATGTAGATCTCCCATCCACTGTCGACCCCAATGACACCAACATCCTTGATACCAGCTTCAGCACAGTTTCTTGGGCATCCACTGACAGCGAGCTTGACTTTATGAGGGGCGTACATTCTCCAAAGCGCGCGCTCAAGGTCTTTTCCCATTTGGGTGCTGTCTTGTGTTCCAAATCGACACCACTCGGAGCCAACACAGGTTTTGACAGTACGAAGTGCTTTGGCATAAGCGTGCCCGCTTGGCATACCGATGTCTTGCCAAACGTTTTGAAGGTCTTCCTTTTTCACCCCCAAGAGGTCAATTCTTTGCCCACCAGTGACTTTGATCGTGGGGATCTTGTATTTATCAGCGGCATCGGCAATTTTTCTCAATTCGTCAGCAGTGGTTTCTCCTCCCCACATTCTTGGAATGACGCTGTAAGTACCGTCCTTTTGAATGTTGGCGTGACTTCTTTCATTGATGTAGCGACTTTGAGGATCGTCAATGGCTTCTTTGGGCCAAGTGCTTAGCAAATAATAATTGAGTGCGGGGCGGCAACTCGCACATCCGTTTGGGGTTCTCCAATTAAGTGCCTTAAAGGCTGAGCTCATGGTGATCAAGTGTTGATCCCTGATGGCCTCCCTGGCCTCTTGGTGCGAGTGGTCCGTGCATGCGCACATGGCCTTTTTCTTGGGTGTTGCCGAGTAATCTCCTCCTGCGGTGAACATCAATATTTGTTCCACCAAACCCGTGCAAGATCCGCAAGATGCGCTGGCTTTGGTATGTCGGCGAACCTCCTCCAAAGTGAAGAGCCCCTTTTCTTGGATGGCCTTACAAATGGTCCCTTTGCTTACACCGTTGCAACCACACACTTCTGCATCTTCGCTCATGCTTTGTGCTTTGGAATGACCTTCGTGACCTACATCGCCTAGGTTAGATTCACCCCACATGAGTTTGTCTCTGATGTCAGTGATGTCTCTAGCATCTCGCAAAAGCTTAAAATACCAACTTCCATCAACAGTATCTCCAAAAAGACAAGCGCCAATGAGTTGGTTGTTTTTGATGACGAGTTTTTTATATACGCCGTCATGCGGATCGCTGAGAATAATTTCTTCTAGATCTTGAGATGGATTTGATGAGTTTTGAGTCGATGTATGGGGCTGCATGGAGCTTTGACCCATGAACTCTCCGGCGCTGAATAAATCAATGCCTGTGACCTTTAGTTTTGTTGAAGTAAGCGAGCCCAAATATCGTGCAATTCCCATCTCTGCCAAATGGTTAGCAAGTACTTTGCCTTGTTCAAACAAAGGTGCTACCAAGCCATAAGCAATTCCTCGGTGGGAGGCGCATTCGCCTACAGCGTAAATCTTAGGGTCGGTGACGGTCTGCAAGGTGTCGCTCACCACAATGCCTCGGTTGCAATGTAGACGCATTTTTTCGGCCAAAGATGTATTGGGTCGGATTCCAACGGCCATCACCACTAGTTGAGCAGGAATTTCTTCGCCGGATTTCAGTAGGACTCCTTTGACGCGGCCAGATTCATCACCGGTTAGTGCCTGCGTTTGAGCGCCTATTCGAAACGTTAAACCTCGTTGAACAAGGCTTTTCTCTAGCATCCCTCCAGCAACTGGGTCAAGTTGCCTCTCCATGAGCCAAGGGGCTACATGAACCACAGTCACTTGCATGCCTCGCTTCATGAGGCCATTGGCTGCTTCCAAACCAAGAAGACCTCCTCCAATGACTACCGCATGCTGATGGCGAGTTGACGCTTCAATCATTGCCAAGGTATCAGAGATGTCTCTGTAGGCCAAAACGCCTTGAAGCTTGGCGCCTTCAATTGGAAGCATGAAAGGGACGGACCCAGTCGCCATGATCAATCGGTCATATTCGGCTGTGATTTCTTGCCCTTTTTCGTTTTTGGCAAAAACCTTTTTTTGAACCCGATCGACCTCGAAAACCGTTGCCCCTAAGTGCAAGGTAATTTGGTGTGCTTGATACCATTCAAGAGGATTTAAAACTATGTCCTCCATGGTTTGCTCACCAGCCAGTACTGGCGACAGTGCGATGCGGTTGTAATTGACGTGCGGCTCAGAACCAAATACGGTGACCTCATACAAATCCGGGGCGAGTTTAAAAAGCTCTTCAAGGGTTCTGATGCCAGCCATTCCGTTTCCGATCATGACCAAGCGGGGGCGTGATTTATGACTCATTGCTGCTTGCCTATTTTTTTGAACGTGGATTTAATGTGTTTTTTCGACGTGGGATTGACGGTTGTACAAAAAGTCAATGACTGAAGAGCGATATGCTTGATACGCGTTGTCTTGTGCAGAGTCAATCCTTGAACGGGGTCGTTTGAGATTGACATGCAAAGTCTCTCCAATGGTTGCTGCTGGTCCATTTGTCATCATTACGATGACATCAGAGAGAAGTACAGCCTCATCCACATCGTGGGTCACCATGACCACAGTACTTTGAGTGGCTGCCACAATCTGTAATAACTCATCTTGCAGTTTGGCTCGAGTGAGAGCGTCCAAGGCACCAAAGGGCTCATCAAGCAACAAGACTTGAGGCTCCATGCTCAAGGCCCTTGCAATGCCTACCCGTTGTTTCATCCCTCCAGAAATTTCCCCCGGCCGCTTAAAAGCGGCGTGGCTCAGGCCCACCATTTCAAGTGCTGCCATGGTTCTTTCCTTCAAAGAAGCTTTACTCTCGGCCGCGCGTCCGATCACCGCTCCTGATGGACCAAAAACACGTTCAACAGCCAAGTACACGTTTTCGTAGCAACTGAGCCAAGGTAGCAATGAATGGTTTTGAAAAACGACTGCTCGTTCGGGGCCGGGGCCAGTAATTTCCTTGTTTGCACATAACAAACTCCCTTGGGTTGGAGTGGTGAGTCCAGCGATTAAATTTAAGAGCGTTGATTTGCCGCAACCCGAGTGTCCGATCAAGGTAACAAATTGACCCTTTTGCACGCTCAAATTGATATCGGTTAAAGCCAAGTACTCCCCTTTCGGTGTTGCAAAGGCTTGTTGCACATCTTGAATGTCAATGTATTTTGTGATGGATGAGTCGTTCATTGTTGTTCTTTCTTTTCTAGAGGGAGAGCATCATTGCTTGACATCGTCAAACGTGAATGCACTTGCCAATCGAATGAGTAACGCCTCCAAGACAAGGCCCACCAAGCCGATCACGAAGATGGCAATGATGATGTTTTTGACATTTAAGTTATTCCATTCATCCCATACCCAAAATCCGATGCCGACACCTCCTGTCAACATCTCAGCCGCCACAATCACCAACCAAGCAGTACCCACTGACAATCTCACTCCAGTGAGCATGTAGGGTAGAACAGCTGGAAAGAGAATTTTGGTCATGATCTTCCATTCAGATAAGTTCAAGACACGTGCGACGTTCATGTAGTCTGAGGGCACGCGTTGCACGCCCACTGCTGTATTGATGATCATGGGCCAAATGGAACAAATGAAGATGGTCCATATTGCTGCAGGGTTTGCACCTTTGAAGACCAATAAGCCAATTGGCAGCCAAGCCAGTGGGGACACTGGGCGCAGAAGACTGATCAAGGGGTTGAACATGTGAGAGGCCCACTGAAAGCGACCAATTAAAAAACCTGCCGGAATTCCAACCAATGCGGCCATGCCAAAACCCAGTGCAACTCGTTTCAAAGAGCTGTAGATGTTCCATCCGATACCTTGGTCGTTAGGGCCATGGCTGTAGAAAGGATCAGCAAAAATTTGCAGTGCTTGCTTGAAAGTTTCAATTGGTGTTGGAAAGGCGCCAGCGCTTTTGAGAGCCACGCCGTACCAAATCAAAATCAAGAGCCCAAATCCAATTAGTGGTGTGATCCAATTGAGAAAGAATGCTTGTTGTCGCACTCTTTTGAGTCTCAAAGCGTTCATGACAAGCCTTGCGGCTTGCTTGTCATTATTGGGAATTTCTGGCTCTAGTTGGGACGCATTGTGAAAGGTGGCGCTGACCATGGGGGTATCCTTGATAGAGATTGGCTTTAAGCGTGGACTTTGAAGCTGTCAGCGTATTTTTTAGGATCTTTGCCATCCCAAACTACACCGTCCATCAGCTTGCTGGATCTCATGACTTCTTTGGGGACAGGCGTTTTGGTCATGCTTGCCGCATCTTTGTACATGTCGATGCGGTTGATCTGTTTTGCAATTGCCAAATATTCAGGATGCTCTTTGAGCAAGCCCCAGCGCTTGTGCTGCGTCAGAAACCACATTCCATCAGAGAGAAAGGGGAAGTTGGCAAATCCATCGTCATAAAACTTCATGAAATTGGGATCATCCCAAGTTTTACCTAATCCATTTTGGTACCGACCTAAGATTCTTTGGTTGATCACATCAACGCTGGTGTTGACATAGGCCTTATCCGCAATGGTCTCTGCCATTTTGTTTTTGTTTTGAAGCCCCGCATCGATCCATTTGCTGGCCTCCAAGATGGCGGCTGTCACCGCTCTGGAGGTGTTGGGATACTTGTTGGCAAAGTCAGCTGTTGTACCCAAAACTTTTTCTGGATGATCTTTCCATATGTCTTGACTGGTTTGCGCAGTGATTCCAATGTTGTCAGCAATGGCTCGATGTCCCCAAGGCTCGCCAACGCAATATCCATCCATGTTGCCCACGCGCATATTGGCCACCATTTGTGGTGGAGGCACGGTGATGACTTTGGCATCGCTCAATGGGTTGATGCCGAAACTGGCCATCCAGTAGTAGAGCCACATGGCGTGAGTGCCTGTTGGAAATGTTTGAGCAAATGTGTAATCGCGCTTTTCTCTGCTCATCAATTTAGCAAGGCTGGCCCCATCAACCGCTCCTGAATCGGCTAATTTTTTTGAAAGGGTAATGGCTTGACCATTGTGGTTTAAGCTCATGAGCACAGCCATGTCTTTCTTGGGCCCGGCTAGTCCGAGATGCACTCCATAGACCAATCCATACAAGACGTGAGCAAAATCCAATTCGCCTGTGACCAATTTGTCTCTGACCCCAGCCCAGCTGGATTCTTTGGTGGGGATGATTTTGACCCCATACTTTTGATCAAAGCCAAGAACTGAAGCCATCACAACACTGGCGCAATCGGTCAAAGGGATGAAGCCAATTTTGACTTCGGTTTTTTCTGGCTTGTCTGAGCCTTGAGCGTAAACTGCGGCTCTCAAAGCGGGGTCTACGCCAATCGCGCCAACTGCGGCGGCTTGTAATATGTTGCGACGTGTCATGGTTTTTTCTAGAAATTGAGACATTTCTGCTCCAGGATTGATCAATAAAAGCCAAAAAAAAACGTCCACACCAAAGCGCATCTGCAACTTTGATCTGGACGTCCTTGCCCTGACCGCTTGACCTTCGTTGGCCAAGGGTGAACCCATTGTGGGGTTTGTATTGACTATGCAATTAACATGCCGAACCCACCTCAGGCTCACAATTCATCAAAAGGTAATCAATTACTTGTAACTGAAGCTTTTAAAGATGCTGGAAACTCGTGAGAGGCACAGAATTAATGCGTTCAATTCTGGCTGCAATTCCCCAAAAGTAAGCCTGGTGCACCATTTTGGTGTTAAATGAGTAATTCCTGACTCGTTTCAAAACGAAGAGCGAGGTTTAAAGGAGGCTAAAAGTAAAAAGTTTCATTAAACCCATAGTTCAGCCATGTCGATCATGTTTTGAGCAATTTCAGCGATTTTGAGACCTTTGTTCATGGCCATTTTTCGCATTTTTTCGTAAGCTTGAGGTTCGGTTAAGTTTTGCTTTTGCATCAAAAGTGCTTTGGCTTGAGAGATGATGTCTTTACTTTGAAGGGCTGTCTTAGCTTGAGCCAATTCTTGTCTTAGACGTTGCTCGTGTTCAAATCTGGCCATGGCAACGTCGAGTATGGGCTTGATTCTGCTGGGAGACAGGCCCGCAACGATATAGGCGCTGACTCCAGCTGCCACTGCCTCACCAATGTGCGATGTGTCCGAGTCGTCGGTAAACAGCACAATGGGCCTTCTCTCATCTCGGGTTGCAAAGACGACATGCTCCAATGCATCTCGGGCATCTGACTCGGCGTCCAAAATAATCAAATCAGGTTGCAGTTGTGCGATGCGATCAGCTAAAAAAACGTCCGGGGGCAAGGTTGCAACCAGATTAAATCCATTTTCTAGTAAACCAATGCGCAGCGCCTTTGACCTCTCAATCAAAGTTTGGGCGTATTCGTCGTTTGGGTCCTCCGGCAATAAATCTTGTGCCACGACGACGATTCGAAGGCTATTGAGCATGCAGAAATGCGTTGAGAAGAAATGCTTTTAATCCGCAATTTATGTGCCTGATCTAAGCTTTGAAAAAATAAAAAGACAAAATCATTAGAATTAAAGTTTGGTAAAGAGCACTCCATCTTGGGTGCTCATTGAGATTGAGAAAAATGCACATATTGGGAATTGAGTCATCTTGTGATGAAACGGGCGTCGCAGTGGTTGAACAAACCGGTCAAAATGCGCCTAAATTGTTAGCTCACGCTCTTCATTCTCAAATCGTACTTCACCAGCCCTATGGTGGTGTGGTTCCTGAATTGGCCAGCAGGGACCACATTGAGAGAATTTCCCCGTTGGTGAGCAAAGTTTTGAATCAAATCAATCTTTCACCAAAGGATCTCGGGTTGGTGGCTTACACGAAAGGACCAGGATTGGCAGGGGCCTTGCTGGTGGGTGCTGGTGTTGCGGCCTCTATGGCCGCTGCCCTTGGCATTCCTTTAATGGGCATCCATCACCTGGAAGGGCACTTACTGTCCCCCTTTTTGAGTGAAGATGCTCCCCAATTTCCCTTCCTTTGCCTTTTGGTCTCTGGAGGACATACTCAACTCATGAGTGTGAAATCAATGGCCCATTACGAGCTTTTGGGTGAGAGCATCGATGATGCAGCGGGTGAGGCATTTGATAAATCGGCCAAGCTTTTGGGCATCGAGTACCCTGGTGGCGCAGAACTTTCAAAATTGGCCAAAAGCGGAAATGCTGGGGCTTTTAAGTTTCCTCGTCCGTTGCTGCACAGCAAAGATTTGAATTTTTCATTCGCTGGACTCAAAACATCTGTGCTGACTCAAGTTAAAAAACTACAAGCCAATTTGGATCCTTACAAAGCAGACTTGGCGGCCTCTGTTCAGGCCGCCATTGTTGAAGTTTTGGTCAAAAAAACACAATCTGCACTCAAAGCCACGGGTCACAACCGAGTGGTGGTTGCTGGTGGAGTGGGGGCCAATCAGAGTTTACGAGCTTCACTCTTGGAGATGGCTCAACAAATGGGGGTTCATGTTCATTTTCCCCCGCTTGAGTGGTGCACAGACAATGGCGCAATGATTGCAATGGCCGCAGGCATGAGAGTGCAATATGGGGTTGATTTTGGAGAGCGCTCCTACGAATTTGGAGTCAACGCACGCTGGCCCTTGTCGGCTGTATCAGCTTAAAGGCCAGGTGCATTCAACAAGATTTGATCTTGTCTCTTGAATCACTCAATCGTTAAAGTATTGCTCACCACCGCTGGCTTTTTACTGGTCAGTGTCAAGTTCAATACACCCAACTCTAGTTTGGCAGAGCACTGAGTGCTGTCAAGCGCTTGTGGTAGTTCAAAGTTGAAGTTGTATTGGCGTGAAACCTCAGGCAAAGTTTGGATTTTTACCAATTGATCTTCGATTTGAATTTGCAATTGCTCTTTGCTCACTCCCGGTACATCAATTTGTAGGCTGTAGCCTGTTTCAGTTTGCTTGAAAGCGTAAACGCTAGATGGCGTTTTCACCACATCGCCTAAAAACTTCTCGAAAGCTTGGAATGAGGGGCGTCTTTGATTGAGGTTCATCGTGGTGTTGAGGGGGGCAAATAACATTTAAATCTCCTGAAGTGTTGTGAAGGGTAGAAGGCTCATTTCTTGGCCTGCATGCAATCAACATGGAGCGCTAACCCTTTGATTTCAAGAGATTTTTTATAAATATATTTCTCATTTGGCAGCCTTGTTTTTGGGTGAATTGACCCAATTTGGATGATTTTTTAATACATCAAAAGTATTCATTTAAGATTTGATTCACTTTTGCTTTTTTGGGTGTGAGATCAACCGCGCACTTTGGATGAGGAGAGGGTGGACTTGGAGAAAAGCAAATCATGCTTTATAATTGAAAGGCTTTGTGGAGCTTTAGAGCGATCAAAGTGCACGCCTTTCTTCATTCCAAGAAAGTGCGCAAGTCATAATCATTAATCAGGAAATCAAAATGACCACACTCGATAAGTCGCAAGTAGTTGCGCAAAATGCTCGTTCTGCCAATGACACTGGTAGTCCAGAAGTGCAAGTTGCACTCTTGACAGCTCGCATCAATGAGCTCACCCCCCATTTCAAAACCCATGCCAAAGATCACCACGGTCGCCGTGGTTTGCTTCGCATGGTGAGTCGTCGCCGTAAATTGTTGGACTATTTGAAGTCCAAAGATTTGGCTCGTTACACAGCGTTGATTGCTAAACTCGGTTTACGCAAGTAATTGGTATTTTTTGGCATGGGGCGTCTGAGTTATTTTTAATAGCTCAGGCGCTTTTATGCATCTGAGGCTCAAAAGTTGTATGTGACACCTTTGGGCGTAGGTTAGGTTAGGTTTTTTGCGCAGCGGAGAATTCTCGTCATGGAGCGAAGCTGTGTCATTCCATCAATGTTTGGGCAGATCAAACCCTTGCAAAGATTGATGGAATGGCATCGTGTTCTGTGAGGGCCCCTGCGGGCTTTGGTGGTGTGGCCTTCACACCCCGTTCATTATGGAGTTATCACGATGTCACTTTTCAATAAAGTCACCAAGACCTTTCAATGGGGTCAGCACACGGTCACCATGGAGACGGGCGAAATCGCTCGTCAAGCCACTGGTGCAGTATTAGTCAACATTGACGACACAGTGGTGCTCGCCACCGTTGTGGCCTCTAAGTCTGCCAAGCCAGGACAAGACTTTTTCCCATTGACTGTCGATTACATTGAAAAAACATACGCTGCAGGAAAGATTCCTGGAAGCTTTTTCAAGCGCGAAGCAAAGCCCAGTGAGCACGAAACGCTCACCAGTCGTTTGATCGATCGCCCCATTCGACCACTGTTCCCTGAGGGATTTTTCAACGAAGTTCATTTGGTCATTCACACTCTGTCGTTGAACCCTGAGGTGGATGCAGACATTGCAGCGATGATTGCCTCAAGTGCTGCTTTGTCAATTGCTGGAATTCCTTTCAATGGACCCATGGGTGCAGCACGCGTTGGATACATCAATGGCGAGTACGTTTTGAATCCAGGACAAACACAACGCAAAGACAGCATCATGGATTTGGTGGTTGCTGGAACTGAGGCTGCCGTGTTGATGGTTGAGTCAGAGGCATTGCAGTTGTCTGAAGAAGTGATGTTGGGTGCTATTGTTTTCGGTCACGATCAGAGCAAAATTGCCATAGATGCCATTCACGAGTTGGTCAAGGAAGCAGGTCACCCTGTTTGGGATTGGACGCCAGCTCCCAAGGATGAGCCATTGATCGCAAAGGTCACCGAACTTGCTGAGGGGCCTTTGAGAGCCGCTTACCAAATCAGAAACAAACAAAGCCGCACACAAGCATGCAAAGCCGCATATGCTGACACAATGGCTGGTTTAACTACTGCTGGAATCGAGTTTGACGCGGTCAAAGTCGAGGGCATGCTCTTTGATATTGAAGCTCGCATCGTTCGTTCGCAAATCTTGGAAGGTGAGCCTCGTATTGATGGACGTGATACACGTACCGTGCGTCCCATTGAAATTCGCCACAGCGTTTTACCACGCACCCATGGCTCAGCACTCTTTACAAGGGGTGAAACACAAGCGTTGGTCGTGACCACCCTGGGCACTGAGCGCGACGCACAGCGCATCGACGCCTTGGCGGGTGAGTTCGAAGATCGTTTCATGTTCCACTACAACATGCCTCCGTTTGCCACGGGTGAGGTTGGACGCATGGGAAGCACAAAGCGTCGTGAAATCGGTCACGGTCGTTTGGCCAAGCGAGCCTTGGTGGCTTGTTTGCCTGACAAAGTTGACTTCCCCTACACCATGCGTGTGGTGTCTGAGATCACAGAGTCCAACGGCTCATCATCAATGGCCTCAGTTTGCGGTGGTTGCTTGTCCTTGATGGATGCAGGTGTACCCATGAAGGCCCACGTTGCTGGAATCGCCATGGGCTTGATCAAAGACGGTAGTCGTTTTGCAGTGCTCACAGACATTTTGGGCGATGAGGATCACTTGGGCGACATGGACTTCAAGGTCGCGGGTACCACAAACGGCATCACTGCTTTGCAAATGGACATCAAGATCCAAGGCATCACCAAAGAAATCATGCAAGTTGCTCTGGCCCAAGCCAAAGAAGCTCGTATGCACATCTTGGGCATCATGCAACAAACCATGAGTCAACCCAACCAAGAGGTGAGTGACTTTGCTCCACGTCTGTACACCATGAAGATCAATCCTGAGAAAATCAGAGACATCATTGGTAAAGGTGGCGCCACGATTCGTGCTTTGACAGAAGAGACAGGCACGCAAATTGACATTGCTGAGGACGGTACCATCACCATCGCTTCTGCAGACACAGCCAAGGCTCAAGAGGCCAAACGACGCATTGAAGAGATCACGGCTGAGGTTGAAATCGGCAAGATTTACGAAGGCCCCATCACCAAAATTCTCGATTTTGGTGCCTTGGTGAATTTGTTGCCTGGTAAAGATGGTTTGCTGCACATCAGTCAAATCAGCCATGAGCGCATTGCCAAAGTCACAGACGTTTTGACCGAAGGACAAATTGTTCGCGTCAAAGTGCTTGAGACCGATGAAAAGGGACGCGTCAAGTTGTCCATGAAGGCTTTGATGGATAGACCAGAGCCCGCACAAGCACCTCACCAAGAAGGCTCACACGACCACGGTCACGCCCATGACCATGGCTCCGATCACAGGCACGATCACCGTTCTGAGTGATCTTGCATTGAACGCTCCCCAAAGCCTGAGTCTTTAGGCCTTGGGTGCTTCAAATGGATCTATTGCATGAAAGCTTTTGAAATTTCCGATTTCGGTGCGCCTGATGTGCTGCACTTGGTCGATCGTCCCAAGCCCCAATTTTCCGTTGGGGAGGCGCTCATTCGCGTTCAAGCCAGTGGTATCAACCGTCCAGACGTTTTACAGCGCAAGGGTAACTATCCAGTGCCACCTGGGATCTCGGATCTTCCCGGTCTTGAAATCGCCGGCATCATTGAGGATGCAGACCCTCAAGTCTTGGCTCAAATGGGTCTTGAATTGGGAGATGCGGTTTGTGCATTGGTGGCAGGTGGCGGCTACGCACAGTGGTGCGTGGCACCATTGGCTCAGTGTTTACCCATTCCAAAGGGTTTGAGTGCCATCGAGGCGGCTAGCTTGCCAGAGACCTTCTTCACCGTTTGGAGCAATGTCTTTGATCGCGGTTTATTGAAGGCCGGAGAAACCTTTTTGGTTCAAGGTGGTACCAGTGGCATTGGAGTGGCTGCGATTCAAATGGCGAAGGCCTTTGGGGCCACTGTGATTGCAACAGCAGGTAGTGATGAGAAGTGCGAATCTTGCCTTGCTTTGGGTGCTGATCATGCTGTCAATTATAAAAAAGAGGATTTTGCCCAAGCGGTTAAATCACTGGCTCCCAAGGGCGTCAATGTGATTCTTGACATGGTCGCCGGCGCTTACGTGTCCAAAGAAATCGAGTTACTCGCTGAGGACGGCCGTTTGGTGATCATTGCTGTGCAAGGGGGAATCGAGGCACAAGTCAATGCAGGTTTGATTCTTCGAAAGCGATTGACCCTGACGGGCTCCACTTTGAGACCCAGGCCCATTGCTTTTAAGGGTGCGATTGCGCAAAATTTATTGGCTCATGTTTGGCCAAAGTTAGAGGCGGGTCAAATCAAGCCAGTGATACACAAGGTGTTTGATGCGATGCAACCCACTTCTGCAGCCAGTGCGCATGCTCTGATGGAGAGCAATCAGCATGTGGGTAAGATTCTTTTAGATTGGGAACACAAGTCATCATGAGACATTCACTGATCGCGGGCAATTGGAAAATGAATGCTTCATTGGCTGCCAATGAGGCTTGGATCAAAGGCTTTGTGCAGGCCAGTAAAACGCAAGGGATTGAGTTTGAAGGTGGGCCACAAATCATGCTTTGTGTACCTGCTCCGTACTGGTTGCAGATGAGTGAGTTGATCCGTAAGTCGTCTTTGCCCATCGTTGTTGGGGCACAAAATGTGAACGAACATGACAAGGGTGCATTCACCGGCGAGGTAAGTGTTCCCATGATGGCGGAGATGAATTTGCGCAGTGCGATTTTGGGCCACTCCGAGCGTCGTCAATGGTTTGGTGAAACGGATGAGCTCATATCCCAAAAAGTGGTCAAAGTTTTGAGCTCAAATTTGACGCCCATTGTTTGTGTGGGCGAGAGTTTGAGTGATCGCGAAGGTTTGAAAACGTTTGAGGTCATCAAACACCAAGTCGATGCCTTGTTGTCCAAAATTGAGCCAAGCGACCTTGAAAGACTTGTGGTGGCATATGAGCCCATTTGGGCCATTGGAACCGGGCTGACGGCTACCCCTGAGCAAGCACAGGAGGTGCACGCTTTCATTCGTCAAGAATTATTGGCCAAGGGTCCTTTGGGCTATAAAACTCGTATCTTGTATGGTGGGAGCATGAACCCCTCAAACGCAAGAGCTCTCTTGTCGATGACAGATATTGATGGGGGTTTGATTGGTGGCGCTTCACTGGTGCCGGAAGATTTTTTGAAAATTGTCTCAAGCGCCATTGCTTGAGGTTTGAACTGGAGAAGAAAAAATGAATTTATTGTCAAAAATCATCTTGATCGTTCAAGTGTTATCGGCTTTGTCGATGATTGGTCTCATCTTGATACAGCATGGCAAAGGTGCTGACATGGGGGCTGCTTTTGGCTCGGGCAGTTCTGGTAGTTTGTTTGGTGCATCTGGTGGTGCTAACTTTCTTTCTAGAAGCACGGCTGTCTTGGCTGGAGTTTTCTTCGTGTGTACTTTGGCATTGGCGTATTTGGGTGGAGCAAAAAGAGAAGCGCCAAGTGCGGGCAGTGTGCTTGAGAATGTTCAGCTGCAAGTGCCTGCTAAACCTGCAACACCAGATTCTTTGATTCCAGGCAATACCACTGAGAAGCCTTCAGCTCAGGGCCGGGATGTTGAAAAGTCAGCGCCATCCAAGGATGCAAGCGCTGCGGATCAAATTCCAAAAAAATAAATTTGTTTTCTCTCTTTATGAGTGAAAAAAACAAACTTTGTTTCTCTTGATCATGCGTTTTTCAGGGTAAACTACATAGTTGTTTTTATGCCAGTTGGTCAATACTTTGGTCAACTGGATTGAAGGTAAGCCGTCGTGGTGAAATTGGTAGACACGCTATCTTGAGGGGGTAGTGGCGAAAGCTGTGCGAGTTCGAGTCTCGCCGACGGCACCAGACTTTTTTTGTAACCTGGGTGTCAACCTTGTGTTGCACACTATCGGGTGTAATCTAACAGTCAAACGAAGAGATTGAGATGAGCCTATACTCCTATTTGCCGGTCTTGCTTTTTATCCTGGTCGGGCTTGGGGTGGGTGTCGCTCCCCAAGTGTTGGGTTATCTCATTGGGCCTCAGCGCCCCTATGCATCCAAGAATTCCCCTTATGAATGTGGCTTCGAAGCGTTTGAAGACGCTCGAATGAAGTTTGACGTGCGCTACTACCTGGTGGCCATTCTCTTCATTTTGTTTGATTTGGAAATTGCGTTTCTCTTTCCTTGGGCCATCTCTTTGAAGCACATTGGCTTGACAGGTTTTTGGGCCATGATGATCTTCCTTGGAATACTGGTGGTTGGATTCGCTTATGAGTGGAAAAAAGGCGCACTCGATTGGGAATAAGACATGTCAATTGATGGTATTTTGAAAGAGGGCTTCATCACAACGAGTGTTGACTCGGTTGTGAATTGGGCCAAAACTGGGTCCTTGTGGCCCATGACCTTTGGACTGGCTTGCTGTGCAGTGGAGATGATGCATGCAGGCGCAGCGCGCTATGACATGGATCGTTTTGGAATGCTCTTTCGACCCAGTCCGAGGCAGTCGGATTTGATGATCGTGGCTGGCACACTTTGTAACAAAATGGCGCCCGCTTTGAGAAAAGTTTACGACCAAATGTCTGAGCCCCGTTGGGTGCTCTCCATGGGCTCTTGCGCAAATGGAGGCGGATACTATCACTACAGCTACTCTGTGGTGAGGGGATGTGATCGCATTGTGCCGGTTGATGTTTACGTACCTGGCTGTCCCCCGACTGCCGAGGCGCTGCTGTATGGGGTGCTTCAATTGCAGACCAAAATCAGGCGTGAAAACACGATAGCAAGATGATGTATCAAATGACCTTCATTGCCAGGACGCTTCGATCATGAGTCAATCCATCGAACGCCTAAAAACATTGATCTCTGAAGTTTTTCAAGACAAGGTCATAGATTTGACCCTTGCCTTGGGAGAGTTGACGCTCACCGTGGGTGCGAGGGATTACTTCGCAGTTGCTCAAGTGCTCAAAGACGATTCCCGTTTTGCGTTTGAGCAGTTGCTTGACTTGTGTGGAGTTGACTATTCTGAGTACAAGGACGGTGCTCCAAGCCAATACTTAGATAAGCCAAGGTTTGCATCGGTGGTGCATTTGCTCTCACTGGAGAACAATGTGAGACTTCGCTTGAAAGCTTTCGCGCTTGATGATGAGATGCCCATCTTGGCAAGCCTGTGTCCTTTGTGGTCCAGTGCAAGTTGGTTCGAGAGAGAGGCCTTTGACATGTACGGCATCATCTTCGAGGGCCATGAGGACCTGCGCCGCATTTTGACAGACTATGGATTTGTGGGCCATCCTTTTAGAAAGGATTTCCCACTTTCTGGCCACGTGGAAATGCGCTATGACGCGGAGCAGTCCCGAGTGATTTATCAGCCTGTCACCATCGAGCCCAGAGAGATCACGCCACGAATTGTGCGTGAAGAGCATTACGGCTCCACGCACTGAAGGTGAAACATGGCAGACATTAAAAATTACACCCTCAATTTAGGTCCCCAGCATCCTGCGGCTCATGGCGTTTTGCGCTTGGTTTTGGAGCTTGACGGAGAGGTGGTCCAGCGAGCCGATCCTCACATTGGATTGCTGCATCGGGCCACCGAAAAATTAGCGGAGAGCAAGACCTTCATTCAATCTTTGCCCTACATGGATCGATTGGACTATGTCTCCATGATGTCCAACGAGCATGCCTATTGCTTGGCCATTGAGAAGATGCTTGGGTTGGAAGTTCCTTTGAGGGCTCAGTACATTCGAGTGATGTTCTCTGAGATCACCAGGCTTTTGAATCATCTTCTTTGGTTGGGTTGCCATGGTTTTGACTGTGGCGCGATGAACATCTTGATTTATTGCTTCAGAGAGCGTGAAGACCTCTTTGACATGTACGAGGCCGTCTCTGGCGCTCGAATGCATGCAGCTTATTTCAGGCCAGGTGGTGTCTACCGAGACTTGCCCGATACGATGCCCCAATACCAGGTCAGTCGCATTAAAAATGCCAAGGCCATTGCAAGGCTCAATGAAAACAGACAAGGCAGTTTGCTTGACTTCATCGAGGACTTTACCAAGCGCTTTCCAAAGCTCGTTGATGAGTATGAGACCCTTTTGACCGACAACAGAATTTGGAAACAGCGAACTGTAGGAATTGGTGTAGTGACACCAGAGCGTGCTAAAAATTTAGGTTTCACTGGCGCCATGCTCAGAGGCTCAGGCGTGGAGTGGGATTTGAGAAAGCACCAGCCCTATGAGGTCTATGACAAAATGGATTTTGATATCCCTGTTGGCAAAACAGGAGATTGTTATGACCGTTATTTGGTGCGTGTTGAGGAGATGCGTCAGTCCAATCGCATCATCGAGCAGTGTGTGAGTTGGCTCAAAGCCAATCCTGGTCCTGTCATCACGGACAACCACAAAATTGCACCTCCAAGTCGTGTTGGTATGAAGTCCAGCATGGAAGAATTGATTCATCACTTCAAGCTCTTCACCGAGGGCTTTCACGTGCCTGAAGGTGAGGCCTACGCCAGTGTTGAGCACCCCAAGGGTGAATTTGGTATTTATTTGATCAGCGATGGAGCCAATAAGCCCTATCGCTTGAAAATTCGCGCTCCTGGCTTTGCGCATCTTGCTGCCATGGATGAAATGGCGCGCGGTCACATGTTGGCTGATACGGTGGCTGTCATTGGAACCATGGACATTGTGTTTGGAGAAATTGATCGATGAGCAACTCTGCCATGAAAGACGGGTCTTCGAACGTGAGTTTTAGTGCTCAGACCTTGGCTCTTTTTGAAAAGGAAGTGGCCAAGTACCCTCCTGAGAGAAGGCAAGCGGCGGTGATTGCTTGCTTGACTCTGGTGCAGCAAGAGCATGGTCACGTGAGCTCAGACAGTGAATTGTGGTTGGCTCATTACTTGGGTATGCCAGCCATTGCGGTTCATGAGGTTGCAACGTTTTACAACATGTTCAATTTGGAGCCAGTGGGTCGCTTCAAGATCAACGTGTGCACCAATCTCTCTTGCCAATTGAGAGGTGGCCAAAAGGCTTTGGAGCATTTGTCTCAAAAATTAAACGTCTCACCAGGACGCACCACCTCCGATGGCCTCATTCGCCTTGAGCCCGCTGAATGTTTGGGTGCCTGTGCCGATGCGCCTGTGCTCTTGGTCAATGACACACACATGTGCAGTTTCATGGACAACGATAAATTGGATCAACTCGTGGACGCGCTTCACAAAGAGGGGGCTCAAACATGAGCTTAGAGTCAATACTGGCGCCATTTCAGGCCTCTGGTTTGGAGACTTGCTTTCACGACAGGCACATCAATCCACAGATCTTTGCCGATTTGAATGGCCACAATTGGTCCATCGAAGAATATGAAGCCAGGGGAGGGTATCAAGCCCTCAAGAAAATGCTTGGCAGTGACGGCTCTGAGCCCATGACTCAAGACCAGGTCATTGCCATGGTGAAGGACTCGGGACTTAGGGGTCGAGGAGGCGCGGGCTTTCCAACGGGCCTCAAGTGGAGTTTCATGCCCCGCGTCTTCCCTGGGCAAAAGTATTTGGTTTGTAATTCTGATGAGGGCGAGCCCGGAACTTGCAAAGACCGAGACATTTTGCAGTTCAACCCTCACATCGTGATTGAGGGGATGGCCATTGCTGCTTTCGCAATGGGGGTGAGTGTGGGTTACAACTACATTCACGGCGAGATTTTTAAAACATACGAGCGCTTCTCACTTGCACTTGAGCAAGCTCGAGCCAAAGGTTACTTGGGTCAAAACATTTTGGGCTCAAAGTACTCCTTCGAGCTCCATGCCGTTCATGGCTTTGGGGCTTACATCTGCGGTGAAGAGACCGCTTTGCTTGAGTCTTTGGAAGGTAAAAAAGGACAGCCTCGCTTTAAGCCTCCGTTTCCAGCGAGCTATGGATTGTTTGGCAAACCCACGACCATCAACAACACCGAGACTTTTGCTGCGGTGCCTTGGATCTTGAGAAATGGTGCAGAGGCCTACTTGGCCAGTGGTAAGCCCAATAACGGTGGCACCAAAATTTTCTCTGTGAGTGGAGACGTTGAGAGACCTGGAAATTATGAAATTCCCATGGGCACTCCTTTTTCAAAGCTACTCGAATTGGCCGGAGGTGTCAGGGGTGGGCGTGCACTCAAGGCCGTGATTCCTGGTGGATCCTCCGCTCCGGTCTTGCCTGCGCACATCATGATGGAGCTCACGATGGACTATGACTCCATTTCCAAAGCGGGCTCTATGCTGGGCTCAGGTGCTGTGATCGTCATGGATGAAACACGCTGCATGGTCAAGAGTTTGATGCGCTTGAGCGCCTTTTACATGCATGAATCTTGTGGCCAATGCACACCTTGTCGTGAAGGCACGGGTTGGTTGTGGCGAGTGGTTGAGAAGATCGAAAAGGGTGAGGGGCAGATGAGTGACTTGGCGTTGCTGGACAATGTGGCCGAGAACATCATGGGCCGAACCATTTGCGCTTTGGGCGATGCCGCTGCCATGCCAGTGCGCGGCATGATCAAGCACTTCCGAGATGAATTTGAACATCACATCACGCACAAAAGCTGTGTGGTTGAGTCCTACGTTTAAGGCGCTCTTTGATCATGGTTGAAATTGAAATCGACGGAAAAAAAGTAGAAGTTGCCGCTGGCAGCATGGTCATGCATGCAGCAGAGAAGGCGGGCACTTATGTGCCTCATTTTTGTTATCACAAAAAACTCACCATCGCAGCCAACTGCCGGATGTGTTTGGTTGACATTGAAAAAATTCCCAAAGCTGCTCCTGCATGTGCCACTCCAGTGACTCAAGGCATGATTGTGCGCACGAAGTCTAAAAAGGCAGTGGATGCACAAAAGTCAGTGATGGAGTTCTTGTTGATCAACCATCCTTTGGATTGCCCCATTTGCGATCAAGGTGGAGAGTGTCAGCTGCAAGATTTGGCGGTAGGGTATGGGGGCTCGGCCTCTAGATATGCTGAGGAAAAGCGCGTGGTGTTTCACAAGGATGTGGGTCCTTTGATCAGCATGCAAGAGATGAGTCGCTGTATTCATTGCACGCGTTGTGTTCGATTTGGAAAAGAAATTGCGGGTGTGATGGAGTTGGGTCTGTCCCACCGCGGTGAGCACGCTGAGATCGAGAGCTTTGTTGGCATGTCCGTTGACAGTGAGCTCTCGGGCAACATGATTGACATTTGTCCAGTCGGTGCTTTGACAAGCAAGCCATTCAGGTATCAAGCCAGAACTTGGGAGTTGAGCCGCAGAAAATCCATCAGCCCACATGATTCGACGGGTTCGAATTTGATTGTTCAAGTCAAAAACAATCAAGTCATGCGGGTGGTTCCAATGGAGAATGAAGCGGTCAATGAGTGTTGGATTGCCGACAGAGACCGCTTCTCTTATGAAGCGTTGAATTCTCCAGATCGACTTCAAGCGCCCATGATCAAGCAAGCAGGTGACTGGCATGAGGTGGATTGGCAAACGGCGCTCACCTTCATTGCTGATGCTTTCAAAGACATCTCTGCTCGTCACGGTGCGAGCAGTTTGGGTGCTCTTTTGTCGCCCCATTCGACCCTTGAAGAGTTGTATTTGAGCTCACGTTTGATGCGTGCATTGGGAAGTGAAAATATCGACTCTCGTCTTAGAGCAGCTGATTTCGCTCACGATGGGCAGGTGCGTTGGTTGGGCTGTGCGATTGAAGACATCAATCACATGCGCACCATGTTGTTCATTGGCGGCAATCTCAGAAAAGAGCATCCGATTTTGGCCCAACGCGTTCGATACGCCATCTTGCATGGCGCTCAAATTTTCAGCTTGAATGAAGTTGAACCCGATTGGGCCATGCACGTTTCTCAAAACGTGGCCAGGGATTGTGATCATTGGGTTGAGTCTTTGGTCGCTTTGTGTGCAAGTGTTGCAAAACTCAAGGGTGTCAATCCTCTCGTGCCTTTTGAAGGGCTTGATGCGGAAATGGACCTGTTGGCTCAGTCATTGGTTCAGGGCGAGAAAATGCATGTTTTCTTGGGTAACGCCTTTGCGCACCACCCAAGAGCCAACACCATGTTGAGTTTGGTCAACTGGTTGTCTGTGCAATTGGGCTGTACCTTTGGTTTCTTGGGTGAGAGCGCCAATACGGTTGGTGCTCAATGGGTTGAGGCTCGTCCTGGCCCAAAATCGAGTGGACTCAATGCCTCGCAAATGCTCGAGCCTGGAGCTTTGAAGGGCGCTTTGTTGATGAACTTGGAGCCTGAGTTCGATTGCGCCAATCCTCAGCGTGCCATCCAAGCCCTTACCGCAATGGATTTGGTGGTGACTCTCTCTCCATTCAAAACGAATTTAGAGTTCAGCGATGTCATCCTGCCGATTGCTCCCTTTAGTGAAACACCCGGTACTTTTGTCAACACTCAAGGGCTTGAGCAGTCCTTTCACGCAGTGGTGCGCCCTTTGGGTGGCACTCGCCCTGCGTGGAAAGTGATGAGAGTCTTGGCCAACATGTTGGGACTTGATGGTTTTGAATACGAGACCATCGAGGAGGTTCGTGCCTCATTGCATGAGACTAGACCAGCCTTGAGTGAAAAATTATCCAACCAATCGAATGCTGCATTGGATCTCTCAAGTACACAAGGGCAAAAGCCTTGCACGGCTGCCAGTTACCAATTGGACGGTTTGGTCAGGAGATCTCCTGCTCTTCAAGCCACAACTGACGCCAAAATGGGGAGATGAGCGAGATGGTTGACTTTCTCTTCAATGCTGGCCTAGGTTTGTTCAACCAAGCTTGGTGGACCCAGTTGGCGTGGCCTGTGATTTGGGCACTGCTCAAAATTGTGGCCTTGTTGCTGCCCTTGATGCTGAGCGTAGCCTATCTCACGTTGTGGGAGAGAAAAGGCATTGGTTTTACGCAAGTTCGCCTGGGTCCTAATCGCATTGGTCCTTTTGGTTTGCTCCAGCCCATTGCTGACGCTTTGAAGCTGCTCACCAAAGAGATCATTGTGCCAACCCGCGCTCACTCGGTGCTTTTTTTGCTCGGTCCAGTGATGACGATCATGCCTGCTCTGGCAGCATGGGTTGTTGTGCCCTTTGGGCCTGAAGTGGCCTTGGCCAATGTCAACGCTGGCCTTTTGTTTTTGATGGCCATCACCTCGCTTGAGGTCTATGGGGTGATCATTGCAGGGTGGGCCTCTAATTCCAAGTATGCTTTTTTGGGTGCCATGCGCGCTTCAGCTCAAATGGTGAGCTATGAAATTGCCATGGGTTTTTGTTTGGTGGTCGTTTTGATGGTCACCGGCAGCTTGAACATGACCGACATCGTCATGGTTCAAAGCAAAGGATATTTCGCGCAAATGGGGCTGACTTTTCTGTCTTGGAATTGGCTTCCATTGCTGCCTATTTTTGTGGTTTATTTCATCTCCGGTTTGGCCGAAACCAATCGTCATCCCTTTGATGTGGTGGAGGGTGAGTCAGAGATCGTTGCAGGTCACATGATTGAGTATTCGGGCATGTCCTTTGCCATGTTCTTCTTGGCTGAGTATGCAAACATGATTTTGGTCTCCATGCTATCGGTCATCATGTTTTTGGGAGGATGGTTGTCACCTTTTGATAACTTGCTCTTCAATTGGGTGCCCGGATGGATTTGGTTGGGCCTCAAAACATTTGTGGTGGTGACCATGTTCTTGTGGGTCCGAGCCAGTTTTCCCAGATACAGGTACGACCAAATCATGCGCTTGGGGTGGAAGATTTTCATTCCCGTCACATTGGTCTGGTTGGTTGTGGTTGGCTTGTGGATCGAGTCACCATGGAACATTTGGGCCTGAAATGATCAACAACAGAGCGTATTAAAAGCATGACCACCTCCACATTGCGAACCAGTCAGAGCTCATTTTCGTTGAGAGATTTTCTCTCTAGCTTCATGTTGCTTGAACTCTTTAAGGGGCTTGCGCTCACAGGCAAGTACATGTTTGCGCGAAAAATCACCATACAGTTCCCCGAGGAGCGCACGCCCTTGAGTCCAAGGTTCAGGGGTCTTCACGCTTTGCGTCGCTATGAAAACGGAGAAGAGCGTTGCATTGCTTGCAAGTTGTGCGAAGCGGTTTGTCCCGCCATGGCCATCACGATTGAGTCCACAGTCAGAGACGATGGTTCTAGGCGCACATCGCGCTACGACATTGATCTCACAAAATGCATTTTTTGTGGATTTTGTGAAGAAAGTTGTCCCGTGGACTCTATTGTGGAGACACAGATTTTTGAGTACCACGGTGAGAAACGTGGTGACTTGTATTTCACCAAAGAGATGCTCTTGGCGGTTGGTGATCGCTATGAGCCCGAAATCGCAAAGCAAAAAGCAGCAGACGCGAAGTACCGCTGAGCCTGTTGCCAAAAGCATATCCAAGACGACTGCCTGAGCCCAAAACCGTTAACCAATAAAGATCAAAGCTTTTCATGGATCCTCAATCAGCACTCTTTTACGTTTTCTCAGCCATTTTGTTGGTGGCCGCATTTCGTGTGATCACGGTGAGCAACCCTGTTCATGCAGCGCTTTTTTTGGTGCTCAGTTTTTTTCAAGCCTCTGGCATATGGATGCTTTTGGAGGCAGAGTTCTTGTCCATCACCTTGGTGCTTGTCTATGTTGGCGCGGTCATGGTGCTCTTTTTGTTTGTGGTCATGATGCTTGATGTGGACATGGAGAGTTTGAGGCGTGGGTTTTGGAAAAACTTCCCCCTTGCTGCCACCTTGGGATCCGTGGTTGCTTTGGAGCTTGCTGCTGTGCTGATGGGGGGATTTCGTTTGAGTGCACCCGTTCAGGGTTCCTCCACCTCAAGCGCTGATGCTGTCTCCAACACCTTGGCCTTGGGTGAATCGATCTACATCGATTACTTGTATCCCCTTGAGTTGGCTGCTGTCATTTTGTTGGTGGCAATCATTGCGGCCATTGCGTTGACGCTCAGAGAGCGAAAAGACAGCAAGCACCAGTCTCCCGCTGAACAAGTCAAAGTCCAAGCTCGAGACCGAGTTCGCTTGGTCAAAATGGATGCAGTCAAAGAGCCTGCTGCGCTCAGTCAACCCACGACGGAGGGAAGCTCATCATGAATGTGACCTTGGGACACTATTTAACGCTTGGGGCGATGTTGTTTGCATTGTCGGTTACAGGTATCTTCTTGAACAGAAAGAACATCATTGTTCTTTTGATGGCCATTGAGCTCATGCTCTTGGCGGTGAACATGAATTTCGTTGCGTTCTCTCACTACTTGAGCGACATTCAGGGTCAAGTGTTTGTGTTTTTCATCTTGACCGTTGCCGCTGCTGAGTCTGCGATTGGCTTGGCCATTTTGGTGCTCCTCTTTAGAAATCGCCAAAACATCCACATCGATGAAATGAACACCCTCAAGGGCTGATCTTCAATCACAACCCCCATTTAAAACATCACTTCTTCCATGAGTCAAAGCCTAAACCTTTACACATTGCTTGCCGTTCCCATGGCCCCGTTGATTGGGTCTTTGTTGGCGGGCCTGGGTGGAACTTTGATGGGCTCCAACGTGTTGGGGCGTCGCGCTTGTCACTCCCTCACCATTTTGGGTGTGTTCGTGGCTTTTGTTCTTTCTGCCTTGACACTTCAAAGTGTGGTGCAAGAAGGGGCTCATTTTGAACAAACCCTCTACACTTGGATGCAGGTGGGAGAGCTCAAAATGGAGGTCGGGTTTTTGATCGACGGCTTGACTGCGCTCATGATGTGTGTGGTCACCTTTGTGTCATTGATGGTTCACATCTACACCATTGGCTACATGCATGACGATGAGGGTTACAACCGCTTTTTTGCCTACATCTCGCTCTTCACGTTTGCCATGTTGATGCTTGTCATGAGCAACAACTTACTCCAACTCTTCTTTGGCTGGGAAGGTGTGGGCTTGGTCTCCTATTTGTTGATTGGCTTTTGGTTCAAAAAGCCCACAGCCGTCTTTGCCAACATGAAGGCCTTCTTGGTCAACCGAGTGGGTGACTTTGGTTTCATCATGGGTATTGGGCTGATCGCGGCTTATACGGGGAGTCTGAACTACACAGAGATCTTCGCCAAAGTGCCCGAACTGGTCTCTCTCACCCTGCCTGGTACCGATTGGCTCTTGATCACTGTGATGGCCATTTGCTTATTTGTGGGTGCGATGGGTAAGAGTGCTCAATTTCCACTGCACGTGTGGCTGCCAGACTCCATGGAGGGCCCAACTCCAATTTCTGCTTTGATCCATGCCGCAACCATGGTCACGGCAGGTATTTTCATGGTCTCCAGAATGTCGCCCATCTTTGAGTTGAGCGATACGGCATTGAATTTGGTTTTGATCATTGGCTCCATCACGGCCCTCTTCATGGGCTTTTTGGGCATTGTTCAAAACGACATCAAGCGAGTGGTTGCTTACTCAACCCTTTCTCAATTGGGTTACATGACGGTTGCGCTTGGAGTTTCAGCTTATCCAATCGCCATCTTTCACTTGATGACTCATGCTTTTTTCAAAGCGCTTCTCTTCTTGGGTGCGGGCTCCGTCATCATGGGCGTTCATCACAACCAAGACATCAGATACATGGGTGGCCTTAGAAAGTACATGCCCATCACTTGGATCACATCCTTGCTCGGCTCCTTGGCTTTGATCGGAACTCCATTTTTCTCTGGCTTTTATTCCAAAGACAGCATCATCGATGCCGTTTCCTTGAGCCATTTGCCCTTTGCGCCTTGGGCCCATGTTGCGGTTCTCATGGGTGTATTTGTGACTGCCTTTTATTCATTCAGAATGTACTTCTTGGTCTTTCATGGGCAAGAGCGCTATGAGCTCTATCACCCTGAGCATGAAGAGGGCCACCACGATGAGCACTCGCACGACAAACCCCATGAGTCACCCTGGGTGGTGACCGTGCCCCTCGTTTTATTGGCCATCCCCTCGGTTGTTTTGGGATACTTGAGCATTCAGGGTGTGCTCTACGCAGACTTGTTCTCAAGTTCAATTCAAGTGCTGAGTGAACACCATCCAAGCATGCATGAAATGGCTCATGAATTCGAAGGTCCATTGGAGATGGCCCTGTCTTCATTCACTTCCTTGCCATTTGCTTTGGCTCTTTTGGGTGTGATCACAGCTTATTACTTTTACCTGGTCAATCTGCGAGTTCCTCAGTGGTTCAGCGAGAAGTTTGCGTTTTTGAAACAGATCTTAGAGAACAAGTACTACTTGGACTGGTTCAATGAGCACGTGAGCGCAGCCTTGGCACGTGCATTGGGTCGCGTGTTTTGGCGCATCGGAGACCTGAAGATCATCGATGGATTCATTGTCAACGGATCTTGGCGCTTGGTCTCCAAGTTGTCCACTTGGGTCAGGCCAGCACAAACCGGTTATTTGTATCACTACGCTTTGGTCATGATCGTGGGGGTATTCTTCCTCATGACTTGGTTCGTGTGGTTAAAGCCTTGAGGGTCAAGTTGTGAAGCACTTAGCCCTCAAATACACAGAGAGAAATTAAGAACATGGGACTGCTCAGTTTGGCAATTTGGACCCCGATCGCATTTGGTCTGGTCTTGTTGATGTTTGGCAAGGATGAGAATGCCTTGGCAGTTCGTTGGTTTGCGCTCATTGGAGCTGTGGCCTCCTTTTTGGTGACCTTGCCACTTTGGGCTCGTTTTGATCCTTCTGTGATTGAGATGCAGTTTGTTGAAAATGTATCTTGGATTGAGCGCTTCAATGTCTTCTATCACTTGGGTGTAGATGGAATCTCCTTGGCCTTTGTATTGCTCACCTCCTTCATCACCATCGTTGTGGTGATCGCAGGCTGGCAAGTCATCACTGAGCGTGTGAACCAATACATGGGTGCGTTCTTGGTTTTGAGTGGTTTGATGATTGCCGTTTTTTGTGCAGTTGATGCATTGCTCTTTTACGTGTTCTTTGAAGCCACACTGATTCCGATGTACCTCATCATTGGCGTGTGGGGTGGCCCTCGTAAAATTTATGCAGCCTTCAAGTTCTTTCTCTACACGCTTTTGGGCTCAGTGCTCTTGTTGGTGTCCTTGGTCTACTTGTACGTGCATTCAGGGGGCAGCTTTGATCTGATGCGTTGGTACAGTTTGCCTCTGACCGCTCAAGAACAAACTTGGCTTTTCCTCGGGTTTTTGGCTGCTTTTGCTGTCAAGGTCCCCATGTGGCCCGTTCACACTTGGTTGCCCGACGTGCACGTTGAAGCACCCACTGGCGGTTCAGCCATTTTGGCTGCCATCATGCTTAAGCTTGGCGCTTATGGATTTTTGCGTTTCTCTTTACCCATTTTGCCCGACGCCAGTCACGATTTTGCCCCTTTGATCTTGGCGCTTTCATTGGTTGCTGTGATCTACGTGGGTTTGGTGGCGCTTGTGCAAGAGGACATGAAAAAACTCGTCGCCTACTCATCCGTGGCCCACATGGGCTTTGTGAGCTTGGGGATCTTTCTCTTCACGCCCTTGGGCATCTCGGGGGCACTGGTTCAGATGGTTGGACATGGCTTTGTCTCGGCTGCCATGTTCCTGTGCATTGGCGTACTTTATGACCGAGTTCACTCGCGGGAGATCGCCTCCTATGGAGGTGTGATCAACACCATGCCAACCTTTGGCGCTTTTGCCATTTTGTTTGCCATGGCCAACTGCGGTTTGCCAGGTACAGCGGGATTTGTGGGCGAGTGGATGGTGATTTTGGCGGCCGTCAAATCCAGTTTTGCGCTCGGTCTTGGAGCCGCGTCGGCATTGATATTTGGTGCAGCTTATACCCTTTGGATGGTCAAACGCGTCTACCTTGGACCCGTTGCCAATCAAGATGTTCGTGATCTTTTAGACATCAATCCGCGCGAATTTTTCATGTTGGCTCTCTTGGCTCTCGCTGTGTTGGCCATGGGCATTGATCCCAAACCTCTTACCGATTTGATGGGTCCATCAGTTGATGAACTTGTTCGACTCTCTAGTTTGAGCAAGATTTGATCATGATTGGCCTCTCTAACGAAACCCCTTACACCTTTATCGAAGAGCAACTACACGATGATTGACTTTCAAAGCTGGAACAGCCTCTCACCTGAGATTGTCCTCTTGTGTGCGACATGTGTGATCGCGCTTGTGGACTTGTGGGTCACTTCTGCTGGGCGCACGCTGACCTATGTTTTAAGCCTTTTGACCCTTGTTGTCGTGAGCGCCATGGAGGGCTCCTTGGCTTTGACGGAGCAGGTGAGTTTTGGTTTCTCTCACATGGTGGTCTTTGATCCGCTGGGGCATTGGCTCAAGTGTTTCTCTGCTTTGGCCGTTCTCATTACTTTTGTGTACGGTCGCCCTTACGCGCAAGATCGCGACATGCTCAGAGGGGGAGAGATGTTCACCCTTGGGCTTTTCGCGCTCCTTGGCATGATGGTCATGATTTCTGGAAATCACTTTTTGGTGATTTATTTGGGGCTTGAGCTTTTGACGCTTTCAAGCTACGCGATGGTGGCTTTGCGTAGAGATCATGCGCAGGCCAGCGAGGCGGCGATGAAGTACTTTGTGTTGGGTGCTTTGGCCAGCGGTTTTTTGCTCTACGGCTTGTCCATGTTGTACGGTGCCACTGGTTCGCTGGACATCAGCACCGTTTTTGCCAGCGTCTCCAGTGGCCAAATCAAGCACCAAGTATTGGTTTTGGGACTGGTCTTTGTGGTTTGTGCCCTGGCCTTCAAAATGAGTTTGGTGCCTTTTCACATGTGGGTGCCTGATGTCTACCAAGGTGCGCCAAGTTCTGTGACGCTCATGATCGCTGGTGCACCCAAGCTCGCAGCTTTTGCCATTGCCATTCGTTTGCTCGTGAGTGGTTTGTTGCCTTTGGCGCAAGATTGGCAGCAAATGTTGATCATCTTGAGTGTGTGTTCACTGAGCGTTGGAAATTTAGCGGCCATTGCCCAAACCAATTTGAAGCGAATGTTTGCCTTCTCCACCATTTCACAAATGGGATTTGTGATCATTGGCTTGTTTTGCGGTGTCGTCAACGGTTCCACCCTGGATGCTGCCAATGCTTACAGTTCGGCGCTGTTCTACATTTTGTCTTATGTCCTGACGGTGTTGGCAGCCTTTGGCGTGATTTTGATCCTGGCCAGAGAAGGTTTTGAGAGCGAAGAGATTTCGGACTTGGCTGGTTTGAACCAAAAGAGTCCCTTGTACGCCGCCATCATGACCATATGCATGTTCTCCTTTGCTGGCATTCCTCCTTTGGTGGGCTTTTATGCCAAGCTCTCGGTGCTTCAAGCGCTCTTGGCTTCTCAGCAAACGGGTTCAACTGCTTTGGTGATCTTCGCACTCATCATGTCTTTGGTGGCTGCTTTTTATTACTTGAGAGTCATCAAGGTGATGTACTTTGATGAGCCTTTGACCGTGACCCGTGTCTCAGCGAGTTGGGAGGTGCGTTGCCTTTTGACTTTGAATGGCATCATGGTGCTGGTGATGGGTGTTTTCCCAGGCGGACTCATGACCTTGTGCGCCAATGCCATTTTGATCTCCTTGGGTTCTTGAGTTTGAACAGATCGCATGAGCCAATGATGAGCTCATGTGCACCAAACCTTTTCAATATCCTGCATCTCATTGACCCCAAGTTCGCGTTGGTTGGCAACTTGGAAGAATTTCGGTCATAATTTGGTCATGAAAGTATTAGATTTGCAATGTTCCCAAGAGCACCAATTTGAAGGTTGGTTTGGCTCCGAGGATGATTTCCAGTCTCAATTGTCCAAAGGCATGATCGAATGCCCCATGTGTGGTGAGCACAGCATTGTCAAACGCCTATCCGCTCCGAGGCTCAATTTGTTGGCGTCTCGCTCTTCTAGAACTGAGGGCTTGTCGACTGCTCAAGTGTCCCCATCTCCAAACGCCTCAGAGATGCCCCCTCAGTCCAAGAGCATGGAGCTCGATGTGACGCAGCAAACTCTCCCTGCAACAACTCCCAATGTGGCCTTGTCCAAGGACCAAATCCCACAAGAATTGCAAGCACAAATGCAGGCTGCTTGGCTCAACATGGTTCAACACGTGATGGCCAACACCGAGGACGTTGGATCCCAATTTGCCGAGGAAGCAAGGAAGATGCATTACGGTGAAGTCCAAGAGCGCAACATTCGTGGCCAAGTGAGTCAAGATGAGTCCCTGGCTTTGCTCGAGGAGGGCATTCCAGTGATGCCTTTGATTGTGCCTAATGCTTTGAAGGGCCCTGTTCACTGAGCGCAGCCTTCAGAGCTAGACCCCATCTACTCTAACAAGCGCTAACACCCTTCAATGTGCGCGATCGTGAGTTGGGTTAGGGTTGATCTCTGGATCGTGTCAAGTTTTTAAAAGTAAAGTCATTCGACTGGTCATTTGAAGCAGAGGTGATTGGATTTCATGGCCTTTGACCTCAAGTTGCCAAGCCTCCTAGAAGGTCGGCAACAAAATCATCACCTACACAAAGGGAGGACACCATGTTCATGGAAATGACCGATCAAGGGCGTGAGTTGCATTCAAGGCTCAGCCATTTCTTTGATGAGCACATTTATCCCAATGAAGCGCTTTTTCATGAAGAGATGCAAAAGGCCAGGCAAATCGGTAACCCATGGGTCACTTTGAAGCTCATGGAGGAGCTCAAAACCAAGGCAAAAATTGCAGGCTTGTGGAATTTGTTTTTACCCCATGGCTACAAGGGCGCAGGTGGTGTGAGCAATTTCGACTACGCCCCACTATGCGAGATGATGGGGCGAGTCATTTGGTCTGCAGAGGTCTTCAATTGCTCTGCGCCTGATACAGGCAACATGGAGACCTTTGCCAAATACGCCACAGCTGAGCAGCAAGCCCTTTGGCTAGAACCCCTCTTGAGAGGAGAGATCAGATCTGCCTTTTTGATGACTGAGCCAGCAGTGGCCTCCTCAGACGCCACCAATGTTCAGTGCAGCATAGAGCGCGTGGGTGAAGAGTACGTCATCAACGGACGCAAGTGGTTCAGCACTGGGGCGGGTCACCCCAAGTGCGAGATCTTCATCGTCATGGGTAAAACCGATCCCACCGCCGCCAAACACCAGCAGCAGTCGATGGTCTTGGTGCCACGTCGCACGCCTGGGGTGAACATTTTGAGGTCACTCTCCACCTTTGGTTACGATGAGGCGCCTCATGGACACATGGAAATTGAATTAAAGGATGTCAGAGTCCCAGTATCGAACGTACTGCTTGGTGAGGGACGTGGTTTTGAGGTGGCTCAGGGCCGATTGGGCCCTGGCCGCATTCACCACTGTATGCGCTCCATCGGAGCGGCTGAGAGAGCGTTGGAGTCAATGATCGATCGACTCCAGTCGCGCATTGCGTTTGGGTCTCCCTTGTCCTCTCAGTCCGTTTGGCACGAACGCATTGCGCAAAGCAGATGCATGATCGATCAAGCCAGGCTTTTGACGTGGCATGCTGCTCGGCAAATGGATGTGGTGGGCAACAAAGAGGCTCGCAAAGAAATCTCGATGATCAAAGTCGTTGCCCCCCAGGTGTCATGTCAGGTGATCGACTGGGCCATTCAAGCCCACGGAGCAGCTGGTGTGAGTGCAGATTTCTTTTTGGCCGAAGCATACGCCCATGAGAGAACGGTGAGACTCGTAGATGGTCCTGATGAGGTTCATCGCAATGCCATTGCCAAAATTGAATTGGCTAAACGTGCAAATGCCAATCCGCTCTCTGGATGAGTCTCAAGTTTTTTAAAGCATGAACTCATCAACATGAATCACGCAGCTTCAACATCTTTGTTCATTTCAGCTGATGATGGTGCGCGTATTCACGAAAAAAATTGAATTCGGCAAAAGACGGCCCTAGTCCTATTATTTTGTTGCATGCATTGGCCATGAGTGAAATGATGTGGCATGACTTGGCGCTATACATTCAAGGTGATATACCTGTTTGGGGTCTTGATTTAAGAGGTCATGGCCTCTCAGACATCGTGCAAGGGCCCTTTTCCACAGCCTTGTTAGCCAAGGATATCGTGAATGTGCTTGATCATTTGGGTGTGGCGGCTGCACACTTGGTGGGTTGCTCCATGGGTGGCACTGTGGCCATGGCCTTTGCTTCGAAATACAGCGATCGACTTTCTTCATTGGGCTTGATCGATACGACTGCTTGCTACGGAGAGGGGGCCAAAGAATCCTGGGAAAAAACGGTCTTCAAGGTCACTTGCAGGGCTTGAGCTCTTTGACGAGATTTCAAGTGGAGAGGTGGTTCAGTGAAGCCTTTGCACTGGCTCATCCAGACTTGGTGGGGAAGTATTTGGATATTTTTGTCAGCAACGACCGCAACGTTTATCTCGAGTCGTGTCTTATGTTGGGTGCGGCAAATGAGAGAGTCGGTCTGAGCTTGTACAAAGGACCTTGCGAGGTGATGGTGGGTGAGGAGGACTATGCCACCCCGCCTTTAATGGCCGAGGAGATCGCTCGGATCTTGCCGCAAGCTCGCTTGAGTATTCTTGAGGGCGTGCGCCATTACTCTCCCATTGAAGCCCCCAGCGCGTTGTTGATTTGCTCAGCCGACTCTGGAAGGCTTAATGCCAAAGGTCTTAGAAGATGGAGAAAATGACCTATTCTCAATAGGTCTCTAGATGCAGTCGTCCTTCTTTTTTAAGGTTTGCACCCAATTCATCCCAAGAAAGAGAGGCATTTTGTGCGATCTCGCGCAACGCTTCGATGACACCGACTTCCATGCTCTTTAAGCCACAAACGTAAAAATAAGTATTGCTGTCCTTGAGCAAAGGAACCAAGTCAGAGCTTCGCTCTCTTAAGAGGTCTTGAACATACTTTCTGGGCTGTCCTGGTGTGCGAGAGTAAGCAAAGTGAGTGGACAAGAAGTCTTTCGGTAACTTTTGAAGGGGTCCAAAGTAAGGCAATTCGGCTTGGGTTCGAGCACCAAAGAAAAGCATCAATTTGCCGCCTTCGAACTTGCCACTCTGGCGCAAGCGTCTTCTCCACTCGGTCATAGCTCGCATGGGAGCACTGCCTGTTCCTGTGCAAATCATGACGATGTTGGATTTGGGGTGGTTGGGCATCAAAAAAGATGTCCCAAATGGGCCCATGACATTCACTTGATCGCCAATTTTCAAGTCGCAGATGTAGTTAGAGCACAAGCCCTTAAAGGGTTGTCCTGAGGGATTTTGGGTCACGCGTTTGACGGTGAGAGACAAGTTGTTGTAGCCTGCTCGCTCACCGTTTCTGGCGCTGGCAATGGAGTACTGGCGAGCATGGTGAGGTTTTCCTTTGGCGTCCAAGCCAGGAGGAATGATGCCTATGGATTGCCCCTCAAGGACAGGGAAAGGGATGTGTCCCATGTCCAGCACCACATGGTGAGTTTCGTTCTCAGTACCTGGTTCATTGACTTGAACATTACCGACCACGGTTGCAGTGATTGGGTTTTTCGCACCATGCAAATTCACATAAGGGTGTGCAGCGGACCAAGGAGGCACAACAGAGCCCCATTGAATGGAGGACTGAGCAATCTCCAGACTTTGGGTCGTGGCCACAGATGAGGCAGAGGCGGTGATGGCAGAGGGGCTTGCGTGAGACGCATGAGCCTCATCTTCGGACGTACCTTGTATTTGGGAGAGTTCTGACTCGCTCAGTGGAGAGGGCAAGCTCTCCCAAGAGTATTGCTCTTGAAGAGAATAAGCTTTGGAGATGGGGATTTTTCTCCAGTTGTCAATCGAGCCTGTGGGGCAAGGTGCAATGCAAGCCATGCACAAATTACAAATCTCTGCATTCACCACGTAATTGGTGTCGTCGTGTGTAATTGCACCCACTGGGCAAGTGGCCTCACAGGTGTTGCATCGAATGCAGATTTCTGGGTCGATCAAATGCTGATCAATGACGCCGTTTTCAGTTGCTTGCATTGTGGGGTGTCTCCTGCGCTAGCCCATGAAGTTTAAAGAAAAGACAGTGCTTTGAGCACTGTGCTTTTCAATGTTGTTGAACAATTGATTTTACCGCTGCGGCTTTCATCAAGTGGCGCGATTAGTCAAATCGAACGTATTCGAAATCGATGGGTTGGCGATTGATACCCATGGCAGGAGGGGCGATCCAGTTGGCGAACTTGCCTGGTTCAACCACTCTGCCCATGAGGCTGGCCACAAAGGCGCGGTCGTTTCCGCTGGGTAGCCATTCGTCCAACTTGAAGTTCCACTCCGCATCGCTCACCACACGTCCCTCTGGTGAGACTTTGACACCGGCCAGTGCACCAATGTTACGGTTGAAGGCTTTGTGGGGGGCTTTGAGTCTGAAGGGGATTCCAGCCTTTTCAATCACCTTGTTCCATCTCTCAATGCCAGAGATGCTGTCTTTGATGTAATCGTCTCTGAGCACCTCATTGAGTGCGTTGAGCATGGGCACTTCTTTTTCATGGATTTGTCCGTTTTGAACTTGAAGCACCTTGTAGGTTTGGTTCTTCAAGATGTGATCATCGGTGCGTTTGCCTTCTTCGTACCTGCCTTTGAGGCCTGTGCTGTAAAAGGTGGCTGCATTGCTGGACTCATCTGCGCCAAAGAGGTCAATGGTGACGCTGAAGTGGAAGTTCAAATAGCGCTGCAGGGTGGGTAAATCAATCACACCAGCTGCTCGCAACTTGGCCACATCATCGGTCTTCATGTCGTTCATGGCCTTGCATGTGCGCTGAATGATGCGTGAAACACCAGACTCGCCAACGAACATGTGATGAGCCTCTTCGGTCAACATGAATTTGGTGGTTCTGGCCAAAGGATCAAAGGCAGACTCAGCCAGAGCGCAGAGTTGGAATTTGCCATCACGATCCGTGAAGTACGTGAACATGAAAAAACTCAACCAATCAGGCGTTTGCTCATTGAAGGCTTGGAGGATGCGGGGGTTGTCTTGGCTGCCGCTGTTGCGCTCCAAAAGCGCTTCGCCTTCCTCGCGTCCGTCACGACCAAAATGTTTGTGAAGCAAGTACACCATTGCCCAAAGGTGTCTGCCTTCCTCAACGTTGACTTGAAAGAGGTTACGTAGGTCGTACTGGCTGGGGGCGGTCAGACCCAAGTGACGTTGCTGCTCAACGGATGCGGGTTCTGTGTCTCCTTGTGTCACGATGATGCGGCGCAAGTTGGCTCTGTACTCACCAGGGATGTCTTGCCATGCATCCTCACCCATGTGGTCACCAAAGTGAATCTTGCGATTTTGCTCCGCTGGATTCAAAAAGATGCCCCAACGGTAGTCGGGCATTTTCACATGTCCAAATTGTGCCCAGCCCTGTGGGTCTACGCTCACTGCAGTGCGCAAATAGACGTCAAAGTTTTGAGATCCCTCAGGCCCCATGTCGTTCCACCACTTGACGTAGTTGGGTTGCCACTGCTCCAGAGCACGTTGCAAGGTACGGTCATCAGATAGATTGACGTTGTTGGGGATTTTTTCGCTGTAATTGATGTTTGACATAAGGTGCTCCTATTTCGACAAAATGTTGGTGAGAAACGAAGGAAAAAACATTGGGGCTTGACGCAGGTGCAGGCCCCGAGGATAAAAAAAATCAAACCCGGTTCCAATCAAAGGCGCTTTTCTCGCCTTTTCCATAGACCTTTAATGCGCCTTTTTCGCCAACCGCATTGGGTCTTTGGAAGATCCAGTTCTGCCAGGCCGTCAGTCGACCAAAGACGCGGGTGAACATGTTCTCTGGTCCGTTGAATCGCAAATTTGCCTCCATACCCGTCAATGCATCTGGAGACATGGCAACGCGCTCCTCAATGGCAATGCGAACCTCATCGCTCCAATCGATATCGTCTGGTGCGCTGGTGACCAGACCCAGTGAGAGTGCGTCATCTGCGTTCAATGCTTGATTGAGTTTGGCTTTGAGCGCTTGCAAAGGAGCGCTTTCATTGTAGAAACGTCTCTCCAAGCGACTTTGTCCAGTGACCATGGGATAAGAGCCAAAGTTGAGGTTTGAGCAAGCGATGGTGGGTGTTTGGGAAGGAGCATCGGGTAAGGACAGCATATAGACGCGGTCACACGCCAACGCCAACTCCAGCAATGTGCCCACGAAGCATGTGCCCTCGTCGATCAAGGCGAACAAACTGCGTGATGAAACATCTAGGCGACTGAATGTTCTTCTGAGCAATCCGATGGTCTCGCGCACCAACCAGTTGGAAGCATTGGTTTCAAGAGTTGCATCCATCTCGCGAACACGTGAGGCTTCACCGGTGGTCTTGATGAGCCAAGTACCGATGTCGAGCTCGTTGGTGCGCATGCACAAAATCGCATCCTCTAAATCACGAGCCAGTGCCAATGGGTACCAATGTTCCCCTTGTGCTTCAATGCTTTGAACATCCTTAGGCAGATCGGTTGTAGGCGCTTTGATTGTGAAGGTGGCTGTGCGCTTGTTGCGATCGATATCTACAATCACGTTTGTGTAAGTGATGCGATCGGCTTCAAAAGTACGTGTGAGTGGTGTGAGCTTCACGCCTTTGGCGTTGCTTGGGCGATCGCTTTGGGCGGCAAGCTCAAGCGCTCTTTTTTGCACAGTTTCTTTAAAGACTGCGGGTTTGGCAATCTCATCGACGAGTCTCCAGTCTTTTGCTTTTTGACCCCTGACGCCCTCGGTGGTTGTGCAAAAGATATCGGCCAAATCGTGTCTCACATGGCGCTTATCAGTGACGCGGGTCAATCCACCCGTACCTGGCAGCACGCCCAAGAGTGGAACCTCGGGCAAGCTCACGGCGCTGGAGCGGTCATCGATCAAAATGATTTCATCGCAAGCCAGCGCCAGCTCATAGCCACCTCCAGCACAAGCGCCATTCACGGCCGCTAAAAACTTCAAGCCACTGTGAGTGGATGAATCTTCCAAGCCGTTTCGGGTTTCGTTGGTGAATTTGCAGAAATTCACTTTCCAAGCATGACTGGAAACGCCAAGCATGAAAATGTTTGCTCCTGAGCAAAAGACTTTGTCTTTGGCGCTGGTGATGACCACCGTTTTGACCTCTGGGTGCTCAAAGCGAATGCGGTTGATTGCATCATAGAGCTCGATGTCCACGCCCAAGTCATAGCTGTTGAGCTTTAATTTATAGCCGGGTCGCAGTCCTGCGTTTTCGTCAAAATCTGCAGCCAAGGTGGCAATAGCGCCATCAAAACTCAATTTCCAATGCTTGTACTGTTCGGGTTGAGTTTGATAGTCAACGTGAGCTGGATTCATGTCAGTCTCCTGAAGTGGGTTTATGCAATAAATTTCTTATTCTATAATCTGAATTATATTGCATGAAAGGAGTTTGTCAACATGTTTCGAATTTTTTTTAAGCTTCTATTCCTCTGAGGGTGTTGCTGACAATCTCTAATAAGAGCAGAAAAGTTTCATTGAGCCCTTGAGAGCTGGTGTTGAGTTGGAAATTTGCCTTTGAATAAAAGGCTTCTCTGGAGGAGAGAATCGATTTCAGGTCCTGCATGGCCTCTTTGCTTGCGGAAATAGGTCTTTTGTCGCCTTGATCGATGACCCTTTTCATGTGATCTTCGGGTTCAGCTTTGAGCCAAATGGTGGTGCAGTGATTGAGTAGCTCATTGAAGGTGCTCGGGTCAGAGACCAGTCCACCGGGGGTCGAAATGATGGCCTCGGGGTGGATTTGAATGATCTCCTCTAGAGCTCGCCGCTCATACCTTCGGTAGGCGTTTTGACCATAAAGAGCTTGAATTTCGCTGGCTGAGCAGCCGGCAATTTTTTCTATCTCCTCGCTCAATTCAACAAAACTCATTTTGAGTTCGAGGGCCAACATCTTTCCAAGCGTTGTCTTGCCAGCACCTCTGAGGCCAATGAGAGCAATGCGTTGCGAGCGATTGGTGCCCAGTGTTGTGGCCCCAATGAGTTCTCCTATTGCACTCCTCACGCGGTACAAGGTGGCCTCATCTCTTCCCTCTAAAAGAGCACGAATCATGAGCCACTCCGGAGATGAGGTGGTGACATCTCCAAGGATTTCCGCCAAAGTGCAATGCAATGCTTTGGCCACTTGAGTTAGAACCATGATGGAGGCGTTTCCCACCCCATATTCCAAGTTGGCCAAATGTCGTTCTGAGATCTGGGCGGCTTCGGCAGTTGCCTTGCGAGTCATACCGCGCCTTCCCCTGAGCTCACGAACGCGCTCTCCTAGTGCAATCAAAAAAGGCTCTTTTGAATCTTCTGCCTTGATGGATTTAGAGGCGCTTGACATTAGGGTTTTCCCTTTAATATGAAATATAGTGCTTGACAGGTTCTTGTGGTGAACTTAGAGTTCATACACGCACAATACTGCAAGTTCGCAGTTTAATCTAGTTTAAAGACTTTTGAGTGCCTTTATCACCTCAGATATTCCCAACATGAACTCAAACCAAATCAGCGCTTCGCAAAGCCTCTTTGAGACCCAAATCGCCGGCATCACGAAAGAAGTAGACGGCAAGCCCTTGACTACAGAGATGAGTACTTGGCTCAATGATCACTTCGGAGTTCATACACAAACCTATCAAGATCTCAAAGCGTCTTGCATCAAGGGTGTCCAAGAGGGGTGGTTGTGCAACCGAGAGGCGGGAGGCCTTCGCTATGGACGAATTTTCAAGCCCAGCGAGCATTTGCATGGGTTCTCGGTCGATGTGGTTGACATGAAGGACCTGGCAGGCCCCCATCATGTTCACCCCTTGGGTGAGATTGATTTGATCATGCCCATTGAGGGGGATGCGCTTTTTGATGGACATGGTGCAGGATGGATGGTTTATCCAGCACAAAGTGCTCATTCACCAACCGTCTCAAATGGTCGAGCTTTGGTACTTTACCTCTTACCACAAGGCAAGATTGAATTCACAAGTGTGGGGTGAGCTTTAAGCAAGTCCTTATGAGTGTTAGAAAATAAACAAAAACAAACAGTTTGGAGACAACATGAACATTCTTGAAAACATCGCCCCTCCTGGCGAGAAATTCAACTTTGCAAACCACTTGCTTGAGGTCAACGCCTCTCGTGCTCAAAAGATCGCTTTCGTCGACGACATAGACAGCATGACCTATGGGGAACTGACCGATCGAGTTAAAAGACTAGCGGGTGGACTTAGAGGTTTGGGATTGCGCAGGGAGGAGAGGGTGCTCATTGCCATGCTCGATTGCAATGACTGGCCAGTTGGTTTTTTGGGTGCAATGTATGCGGGATTGGTTCCTGTGTGTGTGAACACATTGCTCACTGCAGATGACTATGCCTACATGCTTGAACACTCAAGAGCACAAGCGGTTTTGGTCTCCGGCTCCCTCTTGCCAACCTTGAGTGCTGCGATGACCAAGAGCGACCATGAGGTCGATAAGGTGATCGTCTCAAGGCCCGCTGCTCCCTTGCATCCTGCAGAGCTTGATTTTGAAATGTTCTTGCAATTGGCTCACCCCTTGACCAAGCCTGCAAGCACGCAAGCCGATGACCCTGGCTTTTGGTTGTATTCCTCGGGATCAACAGGTCGCCCTAAGGGGACTGTTCATTCACACGCCAATCCTTATTGGACGATCGAGTTGTATGCCAAAAATATTTTGAAACTGACTGAGAGTGATGTTTGTTTTTCTGCAGCAAAACTCTTTTTTGCTTACGGACTTGGAAACGCACTCACCTTTCCCATGGGAGTGGGGGCTACAACGATTTTGATGTCCGAGCGCCCTACACCCGATGCAACATTCAAGCGCTGGCTCGGTCAAGTCGGAGGCGTGAAACCCACGGTTTTTTACGGCGCACCGACAGGTTTTGCAGGTATGTTGGCTTCCCCCAACTTACCAAAAAAGGATTCATTGGCTTTGCGATTGGTCTCCTCCGCGGGTGAGGCTCTTCCAGCTGAGTTGGGGCATCGCTTCAAGGAGCAAATCGGGGTTGATATAGTGGATGGGATTGGGTCGACTGAGATGCTTCACATCTACCTCTCCAACAAACCCGAACAAGTGAGCTACGGGACAACAGGATGGCCCGTGCCAGGTTACGACATTGAGCTCAGGGGTGACGATGGACAAGCGGTGCTTGACGGAGAGCCAGGGGACTTGTACATCCATGGTCCATCTAGTGCCATGATGTATTGGGGCAATCGTGTCAAAACGAGTGAAACCTTTCAAGGAGGGTGGACAAAGAGCGGCGACAAATATGTTCGCAATGCCGACGGCACTTACACCTACTGTGGGCGAAGCGACGATATGCTCAAAGTCAGTGGAATTTATGTATCTCCCTTTGAGGTTGAGGCGACTTTGGTACAGCACACCTCTGTTCTTGAGGCTGCAGTTGTGGGGAAAACCGATGTTGATGGGCTCACCAAGACGCAAGCCTTTGTGGTGCTCAAGTCTGGACACAGCGCCACGGAGGAAGAGCTCAAGAGTTTTGTCAAAGATCGTTTGGCACCCTACAAATATCCCAGGTTCATTGAGTTTGTTGCCGAGTTGCCAAAGACTGCAACTGGGAAAATTCAGCGCTTCAAACTGAGAACGTGATCAAGGCAGCAAACAATTGGGGTCAACTTTTTGAATTCAATGAAACGAATTCGTGAATTTGTTCTCGCTATAGATTAATTTTTTGAGTTCGGGATGAACATCCCTTTGAGAAAACTCGAACATATTGAAAGATATTCAAAAATGACAACCCCTTTATTACAAAACTTTGCAGCTGGACGTTGGCAAAATGGATCTGGTCATGGCGAAACCCTGACAAACCCAATCACGGGTGAAGCATTGGTGCGTGTTTCAAATGACGGACTTGATTTGCATGAGGCCTATGAATTTGCAAGGCTTCAAGGGGGCGCTGGCCTCAGGACTTTGACTTATGCACAAAGGTCAGGTTTACTCAAAGCCATTTTTGACGTGCTCAATCAAAACAAAGCTCGATACTACGAAATTGCTCAATCCAACTCTGGCACTACCACCAAAGACTCAGCGGTGGATATTGAAGGCGCCATTTTTACTTTAAGCACTTTTGCCAAACTTGGAGCTTCGCTTGGAGACACCCATATACTCAAAGATGGTCTAAGCGCCTCGCTCAGCAAGGACGCAAGCTTCCAAAGTCAACACTTTCTATCTCCAACTCCTGGGTTGGCTTTGTTCATCAATGCCTTTAACTTCCCGGCTTGGGGTTTATGGGAAAAAGCAGCGCCAGCCTTGTTGAGTGGAGTACCTGTTGTTGTCAAGCCTGCAACTTCAACTGCATGGTTGACCCAGGCGATGGTCGAGGATGTTATTCGGGCCAATGTTTTGCCTCTCGGCGCTTTGTCAGTCATATGTGGGTCTTCAAAGGGTTTGCTCGATCACCTAGACTGTTTCGATGTGGTCTCCTTCACTGGATCAGCCCAAACGGCTCAAATCATTCGTTCTCACCCCGTTATCACACAAAAATCAGTTCGTCTCAATGTTGAAGCGGACAGTTTGAACTCAGCTTTGCTTGACCCCAACGCTTCTGTGGGTACACAGTCCTTTGATGCACTTGTCTCTGAGGTGGTCAGAGAAATGACGGTGAAATCAGGACAAAAATGCACAGCCATTAGAAGAATTTTCGTACCCAAGTCTTCTTACGAAGCTGCAGCTAAAGCCATTGGCGAAAAGTTAAAGAAGATCACAGTGGGTAATCCAACCAATGAGGCCGTTCGAATGGGTTCGCTGGTCAATTTTGCGCAAAAGCAAAGTGTGATGCAAGGCATTGAAGAGTTGAGCTCGGACGCTGATGTCCTCTTTAATGGCAACACGGGGGCGTTTGTTGATGTGGCATATCCACAGAACGCATGTTTGGCGCCAGTACTTTTAGGTAGCGCTAACCCAAAGCAATACTCCAAGGTTCATGAGTTGGAGGTGTTTGGTCCTGTGGCAACATTGTTGGCCTATGAGGATATCAATGAGGCATTTTCAATGGTTGAAAAAGGGGAGGGTTCTTTGGTGATTTCCTTATACAGCGATGACCCCCTCTTTGTGGTCCAAGCCTGCACAAGATTGGGTGCACATCATGGAAGAATTCATGCAATTTCAAGTGATGTTGCTTCGACCCAAACCGGACACGGCAATGTGATGCCCACTTCATTGCATGGTGGACCAGGCAGAGCGGGTGGAGGTGAGGAATTGGGTGGTTTAAGAGCGCTCAATTTCTATCACCGAAGAACCTCTTTGCAAGCCAGTTCAACCATGGTTGAAGAACTCTCTAAAAGTGCCCACGCCTTATCGCTTTGATAATTCATCTTCTTTAAGCATCGTAATTGTTTTATGGATTATCTTTCCTAACTTTCTTCCTTGGGTTGAATATATCAAGAATTAAGTGCGTGAAAGATCAATCCATTTTGTTGCAAACCGGTCAATAGGATTTGCGATGCGTTACTTGTAGTTCCATTGGTTGCTGCGTTAAAAGCAAGAGACAACTCTTGTGGTCTTGAAGACTGTCCATTTGAAAGTAAATTCATGTAATACAACTCAGTTGCTGGGTCGGGTAAAACCCCCATCACATTGTTATAAACAAAATCAACCCATGCTTTGTTGTTGCTCGTGGTGTTTGTGGTGGTGATGCCAATTTGCGATTCAATCAAGCCCAGTTGCTCAACCGTAGCTGCAATTTGACCAAGAGGTTGACCAGAATCAATCAAAACTATTGCATTAGGAAAATATTGATTAACCTTGCTTGACCCAAAAGCAGTGTTGATGAGCATCGAGGCATTGAACCCATTTTGACCGGGTTGAAAATCAAGTGCCAAAGTTTGTCCGTCGTTGAAATTCAAACGTTGAATGTTATTCAAGCTTTCAACACCAAGTGAGCCCGAATTATCTTTCAATGTAACTGAATTGCCAGAAATCGAAACACTGAAATTGGAAAGTGGTTCTAAAAAATTGACTTTGTTGACACCAGTTGTACCCGTGATAACTGAATTGGGGGTTGCGGTTAGGGTTGTCCCTGGAGTTACGCTGATGTTGTGATTTGAAGTTGTGTATCCCCCAACAATTTTATTTAACACGGATAGATAAGTGTTTTGCTGATCTGTAGAAATGACCAAAGGAATATTGTCAGTTAGATTGATGGCAGTAATACTATTTATGTTCAAACTCAATGCGTTTAAATTGATCATTAAGTTAGAAGATGAATCACTTACAGAAATAGAAGCGATATGTGCTTTGCCTAATGTGGTGGTTGCAGCGTTGGCTGTGACGCCCGAAATTGCCAATGTATAGGTTCCCGGAATATCGGCAAGCACTGCGGAATCACTGATCAGTTGAGATGCAGTGATAGAGAGCGCGCTAGAAGAGCCTGTGATGGTGATGCCCGAAATTTTAGAGATATTTGTTTGGAGTAAATCAATAGAGCCTGCAATGTTGGCTGCAGAATCCGAAATCGAGAAACTGCCTGGTGATAAATTTGAAGCTGCGCTGACGAAGGTATTGACACTACCCAAAGTGCTGGGTTGGATGATGAAACTACCGCCACTTTGTTGTATGAGCGCAATAGCTCCACTATCAGCACTAGCTTGTGCTGAGGAG
>Ga0208618_1000031_pt1 | contig 65690 bp, 130 predicted proteins | sample CryBogCBE18Jul08_FD_184585 | JGI IMG/M metagenome (GOLD analysis project Ga0208618, IMG submission 184585) | Freshwater microbial communities from Crystal Bog, Wisconsin, USA - CBE18Jul08 (SPAdes) | ecosystem: Environmental > Aquatic > Freshwater > Lake | place: Crystal Bog, Wisconsin, USA...
TCATTCTTCAACTCCGAAATGTTTCTTTAATTCAAGTGAATACATCTGTAGCATACGGTCGATATAAAATCGTGTGCCGTCACCTGTATGATAAGCCGGAGCCAATAAACCTACTTTTTCAGCAAGTTCTTTGAACTCTTTGTCCAGGTAAGGTTTGTTAACATCGTTCATTGATATCTACTTCCTGTTTGTCCTGGATTGTTGCTGTTAGTACAAGCCAAGCGATGATCAGTTGCGTGTGGGCAACGTTTGTTGCCACAGTTGGGGCACAAGATCATACGAGTCAACGGATACGGAATGCCGTTTACCTTTCGATCTTTGTTGCATCTATAGCAATAACAATCGTAGTTATTGGTTCGCGGGATCAATACCGTTTCGTCGGTTATATTCTGCCAAAGCCTCTTGATACGCTGCTTCCGTGAGCCCGTGCCAGCCGCAGCACTTGCCGTCAGGACTGCGTCCACAACCGCAGCTACCGAATTCTTTTTTGTCTTCTTGAACACGAGGTGTCATCTCTTTCTTTCTAAAAATTGCATCGTAGTTGTTGCCAAAAGTCTCTTGACTCACACTAAATGGTCTTGGACTAGATCCTTTTCCACCGTCACTCATCATCGTCCGTTACCTCTTCTAGTTCGTCAAAGCCATCACCCACGTGATGATTGTATTCAATGTTGCCTATACGCCACGATGTAGTCCAGACACGTTGATTGTTTGATGCCTCACCGGGACCTAGCAGTCGCAACATGGTTAGTACTTGTTCAAGTTCTTCGCCTTCAAGTATCCGCCGCTTTTTAAGCAGGCCAAGACTTTTAAGGAAAGCACGGGCTACTTCGGGAGTCTTTGGCGCCACAGCTCTTAACTGCTCAAGGTATTCTTCGTGAGTCACAATAACTCCAAATCTTTCTTGACTTGTTGCCAATATTTCTTGGGATTCATTATGACCCATATAGCAATTATAAACGGAGCTGCCAATAAAAGCAACCAAACTGGAAAAGGCCGTTTGCTTTTTACTTCTGATTCAGGATTTCCCATACTCGTTTCTTTTCTTCTGCTTCGAGCCATTCGGTTTCACCTGCGTAGGTGGCACTCTTGGCCAGGGTGTCGTCTATCAACCATTTCAGCTGATACAGTCTTGTTTTGGTTTCCCAAGCAACATAACTGTCGGTCCTGGGGTTTAGTAATTCAGCCCGCATTGACCAAACGCCATGCCGTATGGCGTTGTCGTCATAGTCTCTACGATATCCCATTAGCGTGACAATGCTGAGACGCTGAGTGCGTCACTGACGCCTTCAATGTTTTCGGGTTCCTCGTCACTGACCAACAAGATGTCGTTGTGGTCAACACGGCGCAACTGTTTCTTCTCGCCGTTGACTTCAATATCATTGGCACGTGTCCAGCGTCCGTGTGCTACTAGAATCCACTGTCCTACCTCAACATCATGCTGGTCGGGACCTACTGCAAACACACGACACCAACGTGGACGAATGCCTTCGCCCTTGCCATCGTCGTTGGGCAGAATAATACCACTGCCCAGTTTGCGTTGTCCGAAGTACATGTCTGTTACTAGTACATGTGAATTCAGTGCGCGAATTCGCTCAATTTTCTTTGCTTCAAATGCTGCTTTTGCCATTTAGATTCTCTGTGGTCCTTTGGGTTTGTGCATGTCTTTGTCCAATAGTTTTTGCTCAACAGTTGTTTGCTTGGCAATGCTATCGGCCAATGTGCCACGTAGTTTTGGTTCTAGTGGTTTAATTTCTTCTGCCTTGGGCATATCTGGCGGATCAAAACTTTCTCCGTCGGGTGCCACATTGTGCGTTGGTGGGTTGTCTGATATCATAGGTGTTTGTAGTTTGTATTGTTGGTTCATTACCTCGTTGCGACCTGCAACGATTTTACCGCCTTGGCCCAATTGATCTCCTCGGGCATTTACCTTCATATTGCCCACAGCAATAGTCTTTTCATTGACCAAACGTAGTTTGTCAATGTCCAACTGTTTGCCGTGTGCTGTTCTATACTTGTTTGACATGTTTACTCCTGTCTAATTATTTACTTTAAAAATTCGCCGATGTCTAGATCATAGTACATGCTGTTGATACGGTGTACACCAATCAAGTATAGCACATAACTGGCTACACTACTACCACGACCTAGACCCCAGACTACCCCATTTGCTCGCATGGTGTCTACAAAATACTTCAAATAGCGTAAGAGATCAATTAGCTCACGATCTACGTACAACAACAATTCTTCGCCCACACGCTGTAGTTCTGCATCTGTTTGACATTGATCCAATATCCACTGTGCAATGTCCATGCTCTTGTATTCATCAGGCATGTACCATATGGATTGATTGTGACGATCAAATCCATCTGCACCGCCCCAATCTACTCTATGAAACACAGTCAACAAGGGCACATCAGCATATAGTGATTTGACTGCATCATTATACTTAAACGGATCTTCAACACGAAACTTACCAATATCCAACTCGGGGTTTTGATACAGTAGTTCAAACAGTTCCGCTTCTGTTGTATATGATTGTCCGTAGTGATCGTACTTCATCCAATGTTGATAATATCTTTAAAGCCGCCGCCTTTTTTGCCCGATTTGTCCATCTTCTCTTGCATTTCCTGCATCAGTTTGGCATTACGTCTAGCCATTTCATCTTGGTAGTCTTGGATCAGCATCTGTAGTTGTGGAATGATCTGGTGTGGGCCAATTCGATAAGCCTGTACATAACGCTTGTTGAGATCTGCGAGCTTTTTGGTTACCTCATCGTCGCTCAATTTTGATAAATCGTTTCCTAGTGGGTGCATAGAAAAACTCCTTGCTGTAAGTATAAACTATTTACAGGCAAGGAGTCAAGTGGTTTGGAAAATATTAGAATGTGCTTAGAGCAGCACGTTTCCAGTTTCCTGGCCCAATGCAGATATAGATATTTCCAGAATCGTATGAGATTTGGCCAGCTTTACCGCCAAATGTTGCTGAGCTGCTTGGTACAAATACGTTGGCAGTGATCACGTTACCGTAGAACTTGGTACTTTGGTCGTTCTCAATACCCACTGCTTGGTAAACTGTGTGCGTTGCTGCAACGTCACCATCTTTACCTGTGGCCATTACAATGTTACCACCTAGTCCATAAACAACGTTTGAACCTGTTGCATAGAATGCAATGGTACTGACCTGTTGGAACACGTTACCAATTGTAGGAGTACCGTTACCAGTTAGTGTAACTGCATTGTGATAACCCAGTAGGTCGCCACCTTGTACAGGAGTAAATGTACCTGTTTGCAAGTTACCGCGTGTAGCAGTGATGTTGTAACCGCTTAGTGGACCTGTATCTAATGTGCTATAGATCAAGTTAGCTAACTGTAGGTTACCAACGCTGGTACTGCTGTACTGTCCAGCAGCGACAATGGTACTGCGTCCTGCATCGGCACCCACTGCATAGTTCAATAGTGCAGCGTTTGCGCCAAATCCTGCAAACAATGTGCTGGTGATATTGTCGTTCCAGTAGAAGTTTGGATCACGTAGAGTTGCAGCATTGCGACTCAAGTCAGTGATGAAGATGTTGCTACCGTTGTCAACTGTTGTGAACTGTAACAGATAGTTGCCAACTTGGTCAAATGTCAATACACCTGTACTGGCATTGGCACCAGCGATATCATTTAGGCCAATTGTAACACCTGGGCTAGAAATTGGCAGGGTAATTGTGTGGCTAGTGCTTGCTACATAGACCCATAGTGTAAGGGTAGCAAGTTGACCGCTTGCAGGCCAGTTAGTAAATGCTAGTGTGTAGCTGCCGTTTGTAGTAAACTTCTGTGCGCTACCTTGGCTATAGTCAAGAGTCACAGTTGAACTGGCAGTAGGAGTACCAATATTCAAATAAGTGTAACTTGGACTAAACAACTGTGCATTTTGAATAGCATTGTAGCCCATGCTGTTGTTTAGCGTAGCACCATTCAGTGCGCTGGTTGTAATAGCTTTGGCTTGCAAGTCTGCAATTTCACTTTGTGCATAACTGAAGTTGTTACGAATATTAGTGAAGTTATCACGGAAACCTTGGCTGCTGTTGTCTTGGCCAGCAACGGGAAAGGTTCCGTCGATGTTATTTGGGTTAATGTTTGACATTTAGAAAAAACTCCGGTATAGTGTATTTATGTCAGCAGCGGACCATTATAGGGGAATTTTAGCCAAGTGTCGCTGGATTCTGGATTTCCATAACTGATTCGATTATTGAGGAATCTCGTACCGTAGTTGTCAAATTTGGTCTCTGCACCAGCGTCAGCAAGGCGTGTCTGCAATGGTGTGTATGCAGGTACACTGAATCCTGACTGTAGGGACGTATTGTACAGCACCACTGTTTCGGTATGTGTGTTTCCTCGGTTGATTTGCACACGATCGCCAGCTGATACCACACTATAGATCTGGGAGAAATTGACTCCGGTGCCAGTGTTGCGTAGGAAAATTACCGGAGTTAGTGTGACTACGTTGGTGTTGGAGATGTTGATTTGCCAAACATTAACACGTAGGTTAGCGACTTTCCATACTGTGTCTATGACATTACCGTTGTTGTCGTAGTCAATTACATATTGATAATATACGTTGTTAACTAATGCCGCTTGTCCAACAGATGGATTGCTTGGAAAGCCAGCAGTGCCATTGGAATACTTGGCGCTGTTGGTAAATTCAACCCAACCTGGAATGATTGCAGCACCATTAGTCCAACCATCGTAGCTGCCAGTTTCTCCAGGGTAGTTTTCTTGTCGTACAAATATCAGTGTCTCGCCATTGGCAAAGTTCTTAACACCATCAAGTCCACCGCGGGAATTTATCTGCGCCACAGTTTGATTGTTGATCATGTTGAAGGCTAGATTATTGATACCATATGTAACACTGGTAGCAATAGTACCTGTGCGTACAATGCGATCAAATGTAGTTTCCTTGCTGAGGTTGTAGCTCTTTGCTGTGATATTGTAGTTGGCAGACAGGCCGTTGTCAAGATCGTAACGATCAGCAACAAAGTTGACATTGTTGAATACAATACCATTTGATTTTAGTCTATAAGCAATCAATTTGCTTGCACCCGGTACGGTATAGGCCAATACGATTGCTCGTGTAAATCCCAGTGTTTTTAAGTCGCTTTGTGGGCTACTCATCCAATCAGGAATAGCGCCAATGTTGGCATAACCTGTTGTGTTGGTTACAACGCTGCTCATGTTCTCAAAGCTGTTGGGATAAACAGTCTTGTCAATTGTGCTATTGTAACGACTGTTGGCAGGACTATTGCCTTTGTATACTGCGTTGTCAATCAGCTCAACATAGACAACTTCGTATTTGACATTGAAGTTAGCATCAACTGCCTGTGCTGTTTTAACTTCACTAAACTCAATGCGCTTTTGATATGTGTTTGTTGCAATAGATGCAATATAAGAATCAACTGCTGTAGGTGCAAGGCCTGCTAGGAACAGACTGCGAATATCTGTGGCACGACCAAACCATGGATCGCTTGGTCTGTAGATCAATTCTGCAGGGAATATGTCATTGTTGTTAACAATGCTCAAGAATGTATTGCGCTGATCCACAGTAGGCAACGCTTTCAAGTAAACATTCTCGTAAGGTGTCATGTTGACATTCTTGACTAGAATTGTAAATGACTGTTGGCTGCTGGCTGTGCCGTCTGTGGTAGTTGCTTGCACAGTAAAACTATAGCTATTGTCAAAGTTGCTGATAACACCATCTACTGTAGTTGAACCACCATCTAGACTAAAGAATTCAAATCCTGTACGTCCCACAATCAATCCCGAACTTTGCAGTTCAAGTCCCTGTGGCAAACGGCTGGTGTCTGGCACTAGAGAATATACAAGGCTCTTGCCTGCATGGTTTACAGCACTAACGCCAAGTTGACTGACAGTACCGTTGTCAATAGTGCCTAGGTCTCTGCCAGTTACCCATGTTATATTGTTAGTAATATCACCAAGCACAGTCATGGTGTACTTGATGGGCAAGCTGGCTCTAGTAGGGTCACCTGTTTCAAAAGCATATACTTCAAATACATAGTCTTGCACTGCCTGTACTTGTCCGCCAACTGTGCCACCAAACCATCCTGTAGTAGCATCCAAGATCAAGCCTGGAGGCACACTTAGGTTTTCTTGGTCAAATGCCAGTGTATCAAAACCTTGCGTACCATTGTAGTCAAATCCTGATCCTGCTCCGCCTAGGCTCAGTGCGTAACTTAGTGCAACATCGTTTGGATCAATGGCTTGGAATTGAAATGCAAACTTGCTATTACTACGCACTTCAGGCAGTGCTTGACTTGGCGTAGTCATAATAGGCAAGTACTTGTTGTCTTGATCAATGGTCAAATGTGTGTCATTGATCTTGATTGTGGTGTTGTCTGCGCTGTAGTAGTCCTTGGCAACAACATAGAGTTTATAGGTTAAACTGTCATAGTTAGCACCATCGAATACCTTGACTGTGAACTTGTAGGTGTTGTTTTGATAACTGGCGGCGTTTTCATAACCAAACTCTTCGTAGGGTGTTGCGTTGAAACCAAACAGTCCATTGTTACCAAATGTGGCCAATGGTAAAATAAAGCCGCTAATCAGTCCGGATGAACTCAATGTTAGTCCGTTTGGTAAACTGCCTGCGTCAAGACTCCAAGTCAGCGTAGCATAGGGATTAAGTTCAATGGCTTCTAGTTGTAGGCTATAGAACTCGCCGTCAAATACTTCTCCAAGGTCAGTTACTCTTGGCGTGATAACAGGAGGATTGATGTTGGCAACTGTCAGTGTAAACGACTTATCACTAACCAGTCCGTTTTGATCTGTTGCACGAACTGCAAACTCAAAAGTACGCGATTGGTTTGCAACGTCTTCAATTAAGGGACCGCCTTGGATAAAGCCGGCTGCGTTGATACGTACACCTGGAGGTAATGTTCCTGCTAGAAACTTGTAGGTGACTGCACCACCAGCTGGATCGTAGGCATCTAAAGGCACTTCAAAGTAGTTGCCTTCAGTTACGGTGCCTAGATTTATTAAATTTGCGCCGTTACCAGTTATCCAAATTGGGTTTGCCATTAGAATGTCATCCAGCGATTGTTGCTTGTTGTATAGGTTAGACGTGCTGTTACATTACCGCCACTGAAGAAACCGTTGCCAAGCCACAGTATGTTCTGTCCGTTTTGATTTACGAAACAACTTGAAATAGGCACTAGACTAGTAAGCAATAGTTCCTGTCCGTCCCAACCGCTAGTGGGCAAGTTGATCCATACATTGCTGAATGTGCCAATACCGTTTGCTACAAATTTGCGTACTCCTGTGTTGGCATAAAGTACGCTGTTATTGGTTGCAACGTTTGCAATGGTATAGCTGGTGATGTAGCTGAAGTTGTTGTTAACTGTTTGAAATGCGCTACGGATAGTATCACCGGTACCATCGTTTGCCGATGTACCAGTGTTGACTAAATTGATGGGTGTGGTCATGTCTAAAAGCCTAAATATTTCTAGTATTTAGCTGATTTAGGCTTTAGTGACCGATGTTGGCTAGACGTCCAGCAAGTTGATTCAGTGCGTCTTGCACGTTGTATACAGGAACTGTCCACTGTGCCACGTTGGCCATAGTAAATGCGGTGTTTCCAGTGACCTGCAGGTTTCCAAATACTGTGGTAGTGTTGGAGTGAAACTCAATTGAGTTATTTGAAAATTTTGCCGACAGTGTAGTGGTATTAGCACCAATTGGTATGGTGGCAATTCGAATGTATGTGCCTTGATTGGTGTTGGTATAGTTTTCTGCGGCAAACACACTGAAGTTAGAACCCAAGTAGGTGGGGCCTGTGAATCCGTTAACACCACTCCAGCCTTTTGCTGCAAACGAGGCAATAATGTCATCGGCTAAGAGCGGAGCTGGTGAAGAGCTTGTGCCTCTTGCTTTTCTCAATAACATTCCCGAGTAAACAGTACTGTCACCAAAACTGTCAGCACCGTACTGGCCGCTCTTACCATCAGGGGCACTCATGTGAACGATGTTGTTTGGTGCGTTCAGTGGTGTAGCTGAGTTTTGATTGATAGTTAAAATACTGTCAGCTGATGCTACAACGTTACCAATGCCTAGCAAGATATTGCCGCGGATGTTGTGCAGACTTTTGTTATATTGCCCAACGTTGAGGTTGCCACTGACTCCGACCCCACCAACAACTACCAAAGCTCCTGTGCTGACGCTTGTAGGATTAGTACCTGGGTTGTTGATTGACACCGCAATATTACTGCTGTTGATACCGCCTGCTAGGAAGTTAATGCTGGTTCCAGGCACTGTTGTACCCAAGACCAAGTTACCGCCTGCTGTTCCGGGTGTGCTGCCCTGTACATACACGTAACCGTCGTTGGGGTAAAGGCTAGTGCCTAGACTGTTGCTGGGCACTGTGCCATCGTATGAACCGCCGGCAATACCCATGTCAATGTAGTTTGAAGTATTGCTTCCGTTGTCGGCAGTGGCCACATAGTCAGTGGTGCTTTGATTGCCGCTTGCAGTATTTTGACTGTTGATTTGACTGTAGCTGTTGAAATTGCCTGTGTGCTGTGTAAGCAGGTTAGGAACTACTGTGAAGCCCGTTTGACGTCCAACATAGAGACTGTTATATCCAGTTACGGCATCGCCACTGGTTTGAAGTTTAACAACTGCTAGGTTCCCGGTAAAGCTAGTTAACTGTGCTTGCAGGTTAGCAATAGTCATTGTACCTGCAACATCACTGGCAGTCAGTACAATATTTCCCGTGCGTCCAGCTACAGTTAGTACCGGAGCATTGACAGTGATCTGCCCTGCAGCAATATTGGCAAAATTTTGATTTATTTTATTAAAGGCGGTGCGTAAGGGATCTCCTGATCCGTCCCCGGCGGTAGTACCTAGATTAACATTAGCAAACGACATAAATTATCCTGTTTGCTGTATTTAGTTATTTTCCCGAGTAAATCCTGCGGTTGACCATTTCCCAGTTGATACAGCGCCAGAGATTATTGAGGTATTTCTTCTTGTCTGACCCATAGTCCAAGGCCCAAGCATGTTCCCACCAGTCAACCAAGAGTGCAATATCTGTGCGTTCTGCGTGATTTTTGATGGTCTTGATCTGGCCACTACGGCTTAGGTAGATCCAACCCGAACCCTGTATCTTCATGGCTTCGGCTTCAAAGTCCCGTTTAAAGTCTAGGAAGTTTCCAAAGTGTTTGTTAATAAGAGCCAGACTTGCACCGTGTGGGGCATTGGCGTTCTTGGGTGCCTTCAGTTGCGGGAACCAGATGGCATGTAAGAATGCTCCGGCCTTGTTGAAGTTCTTGTCGCCTTCGCCCTTGTTGAAACGATCTACGTAGCCCTTGTACAGCTTGCCGTAGTGGTTATCTATATTGGTTTTGCTTAGTACAGGAGCCAATGCACTACGGTTGTAGGGCAGAGCTTTTTGTTCTAGCTTTTCTTTTGCTTCTAGTAGTTCAATGATATGTCTCATTGAATATTTATATAAATAAGGGTGTAGTTCGCGATATTGGCGTATCCAACTACTCTAATGCTTGAAGGAGCGATCAGCGACATGAATATTTATTATGTATATGCTTACCTACGTAAAGATGGTACACCTTATTATATTGGCAAGGGAAAGAATAAACGTTATATAGAAAAGCATAACGTAGAAGTTCCTAAAGATAGAAAATTTATTGTTTTCTTAGAAACTCATCTCACTGATATTGGTGCCCTTGCATTAGAAAGAAGATATATTAAATGGTACGGACGCAAAGATCTAGGTACCGGAATTTTACGCAATAAAACAGATGGCGGAGAAGGTCCTTCTGGGCAAATCGCTCATAATAAAGGGCAACGTATTCCAAAAGAGATTTGCGAGTCAGTTAAGATTAAAAAAGAAAAAATTCGTCCAGGCACCGGAGCGCATGTAGGTAAAAAGTTTTCAGACGAAACAAAAGCAAAAATGTCGGCTGCTAGAAAAGGTAAACCACTGTCAGCAGAAACCCGTGCTAAAATGTCAGAGGCAAGAAAGAGACTTTTTGCTGCGGTTAAAGCAAATCATTTGTTACGATAAACCACCCGTCCACGATTCATGTCATATGGTGACATTTCAACGTCGACTGTGTCTCCCAATAAAATGCGTATATTATGCTGTCTAAGTTTACCACCAATTGTGGCAATGATCTTGTGGTTGTTTTCCAATACCACACGAAACATAGCATTGGGCAAAACTTCTTCTATTTTGCCCGATAGTTTGATTAAATCTTCTTTTGCCACTTTGGCTAGTTCTCCTAAAAAGTTATTTAGCGGCGCTCAATGTCTTCTTCTGTACAATCAGTGCCGTACTGTATTTCTACCAGTGTGCAAGGCTCGTCAAATGGATTAGTAAGTTGATGCCAGCCCATTTTGGGAACAGAATACATGCTGTGTATTTGCAGTTCACGAGACGGAAAAGCATAACCGCTGTTGCCCTGTTCGTTTACAATACAACGCCCGCCTGTAACGTGCCAGTGTTCTGCTCGGTCACGATGCCGTTGCATACTCAGCTTTTGTCCCGGCATGATGGTGAGTTCTTTGACTTTTGTGCCGTTTACTTCATGCAAAACACGATAATAGCCCCAGGGACGCTCGGTTTTAGGAGCCTTCCATTCATCAAGAATCCAACTGCTACTGTTGGCTTTGCAGTCTCCGCCAACGCCAAACACAAACTCCACACCCTCTACTGACATTTCAGGAATGTTGTCGGCAGTACGATCACCGCCATTGGCAAAGATGATTTCATCATTCGGGTAACGAGTCTTTATATTTTCCAATAACTTAATCGCGCTACCATCACTGTCATCCCAATATGTGGTTCTATCAACAAATTTTAAGTTATTAACCACTGATTCGCGTTCATGCCATGGCATAAATGCTCTGCCTTTTTTGCGTTCAAGCCAAGCATTGCTGTTTAAGCCAACAATTAATATATCACCCAGTTGTTTGGCTGCTCGTAAGTATGCGATATGACCGCTGTGAATGGGATCAAAGCCCCCTGTTGCTAATACTATTTTCAATTAATATCCTTTGCTTGTAATTTGGCCCACGCAAACTCCTGCATGGCTTTTTCGTCTCGGGTTATGTAACCGTACTTGCGTAACCAGTCGGGAAACTTTGACCAGTTGTAGTGGACCAAGCGTACTCCACCTTGGGGACCTTGACACCAAACTATGTCATAGTTTGCATGGTACCAACTTGTATTGCGTGGAGGAGCGTTTGAGGTAAGATGTCGAACCTCATTGCCTTTTGTGACGCAGTAATAATGATAACGCTCAGCCACGGCGCATACGGCTGATTTCCACAGCCTCTTCATCTGAGAACACTGGCACAGCGTTGCTCTTGTGCATGGTGGCAATGCCCTTGACCTTGGTGCCTGTGTAGACTTTGGTCACAGAGGCAGTGCTTGCGCCTGCTGTTACCTTGCTAGGAATGTGATTGGTATTGCCGCGACCTGCTGGTGCACCAAGCGAATAGGTCAATGCAGGTGCAGACATGGCACGTTGACGTTTCTTAGCGTCAGCATCCACGCCCCACTTTTTCTGTAGCTCTTGCCAATCAGCGTCTAACTGGCGTGACTTGCGAGCTTCTTCAGCGTTGCGAAATTTAACCTTGCCTTTTTTCTTGCCAGCAAGGCTAAGACTGGGGTGATGTAAGTGCATTGTCATAACTGTATTATAACAACAAAATCATTTTGGGTCAAGTTGAGATTTCTTAATACTTTTTACTGCTTGAGTAAGCGTGTCTGCGTAGTTAAGTGCCTGCTGTTCACTCATGCAAATAGTTGCTTCATATTCCACGTAACCACGTGTAAGCAAACGCCAGATCTGTCGCCAACGATTTAGTTCCCACCACTGGCTTTTTACCTGTGTGTAGATGTTGACCTGCACACCAGTATCATCGGCCTCAACCCAAACATTGTGATCATGTTCAGGATCGCCGCAATCGCATACAACTCCAAACAAGGCAGCATCGTCCCAAGTTTTACGAACATAAACACCTTCAATTGCCTGCTTCATAGTCGTCCCTGTGCTTTCATTCTGTCAATCATCTTGTTGGCAAATGTCTGCCCCATTTTGTCTGCATCCGCTGCTTCCTGTAGCTCATAGTCAGGTCCTGCCATGACGTGTGTGCCGTTGATTAAAAAGATATGATCTTTCCAACGCTGTTTGAGATGTTCACGAATCTCATCCACTGTGCGCCCTTGTGCTAGGAAGGCATCACTTTCTTCATCAAACCAGTAGATTACATCTTTATGTTTTTCCTGCTTGACACCGTGCATGATCTTGCTCAAGGTTGCAACCATTTCTTCACGTAGCTCTCCTGCTTCTTCTACCGCTGCTCGCAGGTCAATGACCCAACGAATGGCCCTAAACACAAAGAACCAAAACATACTCCATACTGCCAGGTCCAGTAACCAAGCGCCAAATGCCATGAGATCTTCCATTACTACTCCTTAGATGTCAAAACCTTCAGTTGGATCAAAAACTTCTGCCCGTTGCTCATACATTTTATAACCACGTGGGTTACAAATGACCTCACAGTCGCCAACCCGATAACGGAATGGTTCGTGTGTATGACCATGTGTCCAGAACTTGATTTCTGGATTTTCTAAAATGAATTCTTCAAGATCACTACTGTAGGCACCGTTCATGATTGTATCGTGTGCGTATCGTGGATGAGTGCTCTGCTTGCTGGGACTGTGATGTGTCACAACCACAACCGGCTTGGGATTGGCACTCTGACGATTTTCACTCAGAACGTGCCTAAAGTACTGCTTGGTCTTGACATGCTGTTCAACTGTGTATTCTGGAGTCAGCTTGTGATAAATGTGCTTGGCTTCATTCAGCATGGTGATGTGACGGTAGTCGTTCATCATGCTTTTCATGTGATACATGGTAAGCTGATCCATGTTGTTCATGTCAGTCCACAGTGTGGCACCCAAAAACAATACCCCATCCAGTTCAAATGTTTCGTTTTCAAGCAGATGGATGTTGCCGGGCAACTGTGCTCGAACATGCTCAAATGTCTTGTGGTAAGTAGATCCATAGTGTTCGTGATTACCAAACACATAGATGACCTCACGATACTTGCTGCATTCTTCTTCAAGAAAGCGATAGTAACGATCAATTCTACGATCATCACGCCCACCCTCTACTAGTATCTTTTTCATGTCTGGATGTGCAGCCATGAATTCAGGAGTCTTGTACAAGTCCTTTTTGATACTTTTTGCTTCACACAAGTCGCCGCTCAAGATTAGTACATCACCGCCCGGCAGAGTCAAGTCTGCAAAGTCAAGATGTAGATCACTCATTACACTTACACGCATATCTATTCCTATAATATACTTATTATAGCATAACTGTCATTAGTGGTCAATCCCAAAGACTGCTGTAGTACTTGCCAAACAGTCGCAGTCCATTTTGTTTGCGTTCACGCCAAGCATCCAACCCTTCTTGGTCAATACGGATTGCACTAATTTGGGCATTGAGTCCGGTACTATGGTCCACAGCACTGTGATCAAAAAACTGAGATTCTGCATCATCGTCCACAATCTGCTCAAAGGTCCAAATTATTTCATCCAAGACCCATTCCCAGCGTTCATGTATGGTGTTGTCAGTGTAGTGATTGCTGGGACCTGCATCTTCGGTAGGGATCAAATGATCTGGTACATCACTGTAGTCAACCATGCCTGAACCGTGTTTGGTTTCTTTCAGCTTTTTCAAGAGTGGCAAAGTAATCAAGGCCAAGGTGTGTTCTGCGTTCCAGTGATCATAGTAATCCAACTTGATTTTTACGCGGCGCCGGCGGCGTTCGTAAATCCAATTGCAAAAATGTGTGAGCCGGCTGTCTTTGCCGTGTCGGTCTTTGGACAACCAATCACCAAACCAATCGTGTAGGCGGTAGTCCCAACGTTCGGTCAACTTGTCATTGTCGGGGTATTTTTCAACCCAAAAGAAGATGGCATCAGCAATTTGATATGGTCCCCAATGATTGAGGTAAGGTCCAATAGAAACTTTCATAGTGTATTATAATTTGTGTGTCAACTTTGATATTTAAGCAAAAATAGTAAATATTTCTGCTCATCTACAATCTTAGCTTCGGGCGCATATCCAATACCACCAAATTCACCAATGGTGACAGCAAGCTCTACCCCAAATTCATCCAACACATAGTTTGCAATTTCAAATGGGTCAGTAATGTTTGCTGGCTTGGCTCTGCGTAGACAGCGCCAAAACGTCACGTGGCTACGATCCAAAATCGTGTCTATACGATCATCTGGTGTAGCGTAAAGATTTTTCAAACTGTCGTCGTTGTCCATTTTAATGCAAACATAGTGGCATCGGCGTCACGTCGGAATGTGAATATCAAGTCGGCCTCGGCCTCGTCATCTTCATCTTCCAACTCTTGGTCATCTTCAGGCAACTCGGGCCAGTCGTCATAGTAGAACCAATCTTCAATGCCCAACCAAGTATTCTTATTGGTACGATGACTGCCCAGGCCAATGTTGTCGCGTAGCCATGCTTCCATTTCAATCATGCGCTCATCATCGGGTCTACGGATTCGAATTTCTGTTGCCATGTCAGCTCCACTTTAAAATAAATGCAGTTAAATCTTTTTTGTTTTGAAACCAAAACTCTTGGCCAATCAGTCTATATCCGCCAGTGGAGTTGAGGTGAATCCATTCAACTACTTCGTCGAGACAATAAGCAAATGGCCAAGTAAACTTGCGTGTGGTAAACGGTGCCTTGGACCAACTGTCGTCCACTATCAGTTCTTTTGAACTGAGCAGTGCGTGTTCCATTTTGAGCATCGCTTGTTCCATTTCTCGTGTCATTGCTTCGGTCAGAATTTTGGAGAATTCTTCATCAAGTGTGAGTTCTTTCATTTTGCCCATAGTGTATTATAGCATCAAACGCCGTTTAAGTCAAGTTGGTATTATTCATGATGTTCCACATGTCCAATTTCTCTCTTAGCAGTCGATTTTCTCGCTCTAGCTGTTTTATATCAGACTTGGAGTCATTATAGAGTTCTTTGTAGTATTCGGCATTTTCTTCGGCTTCACTTAACTGATCCTCCAATTCAATTCTTCTTATTGTGGACTGAGCGATCACAATTTCGCACAGACGTCGTACCAGAGGATCGGTGCTGGTTAGATCAAGATAGCTTAACAGTTCTTCGTCTACGAGATGATTGGTCTTCATGCCAACTCCATGATGTGATATTGTGAGTAGGGATAGTTGTCCTGTAGCCATTCCAACAGTCCAGGTTCCCAAGGCAGTTGAATATTGCCCATGCGATTAGTAATACACTTCATTGTACCAATGCCTTTACAGTTTCATAACGTTTAATAGCTTCTTCTACCGCGGCCCAAGCATCTTGCACAGCTGGAATCTCAGAATGAGTTCCTCGTGCTCGATATCCAGGACGAATCTTTATGCTGGGTGGATCTGCATCAACCCAATGCTCTGGATCTGCATCTGTCCAGTAGTAGACTATGGCACTATCTCGCATATCACTGTAGTCATACCAACCATCGGACTTGCGATCATACCACATATAGCCATTGGCGTGATCGTAGTCACTCATGCCGCCCATGCCAAATCCACGATAGCTGAGATAGTAGCCACTCTTAGCCGGTGACTGTTCTTCTGTACGATACCAAATACTAGTTCTCATCTGCCAACACCTCAAAAAGTTCTGCATACTCCACGTGGGGTTCCATGTGAAACCCTTTGCCCCAAACTGCCCAGAAACGCTGCTTGTAAATCTTACGCAACCAAACACGCTTGCCGCTGATTGTCTTTACTGGCCAAAATGCAAACACTTCGCGCCAAGGATAGCAGTCTGCGCCATTGTATATTCGTTGTGTTATTTCCATACCGCCGGGCGCCAATTTGCCTGCTCCACTGTAACTCACGACCACCTCAATACAAATTCAGTCAGCGTTGCCTCATCCTTGATCACCACTGTCATGCCCTGTGTCACAGAATCTCGCGCTTGACACCAAGCTGCCAACTCATCTGAGTGCTGGGCCCAATAACGATAATCAGTCAGCACAATCAAGTGTACACCATCATCCACCAGCTCGCGTGGTGCAATGATGAATCGATTCTGCTTCCATTCAGCGAATACGTCATCACTCATCTGCGTAGTCTCGGTTTAATACTGAAAGAATGATCTGTTGTTCCATAGTATGCACAAACTGTTCTGCTTGCGCTCTAGTTTCAAACGCAACACCACTAAGTGGCAATATGTGATCAAGAAATAATCTTGCCGGAGAATACCGGTGTTCTTCTACCAGTATTCGTTCAATAATCATCACACCATGATTTATACCAGTGAATGCTACTTGCCGTGAATTGGTATCCCAAGCAGCGGCCCACATTTTATCCAATGCCTTTGAATCAGGTTTGCCAACAGTGCCATGTCCTTCCCAGGATACACTCCATTGAAACTCACGGTAGTCGATGTCACGGATTTTGAAAAGGTCACTGACTATCATAGATACTTCAATCTAAACAGAGTTTCCATTGCATCATTGTAGAAGTCAAGGTAGATGATTTCTTGTGAGCCATGTTGGTGCAAATATGTCTTGTGATAGCGTGTTGTGAATCCTAGTTCACGCTTCATGGTTTCACGTATCATAAACACACTGGGCTTCCAGTGATATTCTTCATAAATCTTGACGCGGATCTTCGCCCATTCTCTAGCGGTTAGTGTAATCATATGCTACCATCTTTGACAAAGCCAAAACAACATTAGTTCCGCCAAATGCAAAACTGTTGTTTAGACAAACTTGTTGTTTACAATCAATTACAGTAGTTGGCAAGTTAATGCCCTCCGGGATCGCTGGATCCGGGTTGTTTAGATTCCAATTTGGAATGATTCGATCTTGCTCAAGTGTTGCCAAACAGGCAATCAATTCCATTGCGCCTGAACAGCCCAGCAGGTGTCCGTGTAGGGCCTTTGTTGAGCTGATGGGAACACCCTTTGGTAAAATTTTATCTATGCTGTGCAACTCTACTAGATCTCCAATGGGAGTACCTGTGCCATGTGCGTTCACATAGGTAACACCAGCAGGATCTATGCCTTTCAATGCCTGTGTGATTGCTGCTATTTGTCCTGCTTCACTGGGCTTGGTTAACGTCTCGCTACCACAGCTGATGCCATATCCACAAATTTCTGCGTAGATTTTTGCACCACGTGCCACAGCGCGATCCATGCTTTCTAAGATGTAGATCACGCTGCCTTCACCTAGGATAATACCGTCACGGTCAGCACCAAATGGTCTTGAGTCTGTGCCCAAGGCTCGCATGGCACGCCATTGTTCGATCAGTAGGGGACTTAGACAAAACTCACTGCCGCCTGCCGCCATTACATCAACTTCGCCTGACCGAATAGCTCGGTATGCTTCGCCAATGCTGACACTGCTACTGGCGCAGGCTGCGCTGTGTGTAAACACAGGACCTGTGATGTTGTCTCGTGTTGCAACAAAGCTGGCGCCACCACTGCTCATTGAGCTGACTAGACTGTTAGGACGAACACGCCCACGTTCGTTAAATTCTGTAATGGCCCGGTTGACCTCGTATGCTGCACCGGCACCTGTACCAAGATAAAAACCATCTACATCTGTGCCAGCATCTGTTTTGGCCTGTTGGTACGCAATCCAGGCAGCACGTCCAAAGCGATCTGTTGCTGCCATGTCATAACGGTCAAACTGTGCGTCAATGTCTAAGGTGACCTTGGCAACACGAGCCTTGACATTGTCACCATACTGGATGCCGCTGTGACCAGCGTACATGGCAGCGACAATCTCTTGGTAACTGTTGCCCAAGGGACTGACTGCTCCAACTCCAGTAATGACCACACGATTCATTTTGCGATAGCCTTTATAAACTGCGCCGCATAATCCACTTCCCACCAACGTTCGCGTTGATTCCACTGTTGCGGATTAGCATGATGATTGTTGTGCCATTCGCCAATGACAACTGCCACGTAACTGTTACTGCTGTCATCACGTGTCTCATGATTACGATATGTAGTCACGCCCTGTGTATGACATACAGTATTGACAAAGCCCATGGCCAACAATGCACCCACAGTACCAATATTATAACACCAAACGAGATTTGTGTCAATTGTGTACAAAACTAGTGTAAACAAAATAATTACCAGCGTGTAGTAATCGTGTGTGAACTTGATCCAAGGGTCACGTAGTTCTTTGAACACGTTCCACATGGTAAGGTGTTCAAGTCGCCAGTTAAAGAATATGATGTTGAAAAAGCCTAGATATTTTTGAGCATGTGGATCTAGTTCAGTGTCTGTGTGTACATGGTGTGCTCGGTGTATTACACTATATCCGGCTGGTGATCCAAAGCAGACTAGACAACTGGACAAGCAGAGAAACGCATGCCAGAACCTGTTGACTTGATAACTGCGATGTGCAAAATATCTGTGCAGGCCTGCATGATGTCCAATAAACAGTAAGAAACTGTAAAAGCCCAGAATGTAAAGTGCATAGTACCATTGCCAGTGCAGTGCCAACGCAGGCACACTGATCAAAGTGACTAGCAACTGTGTGACCATGACCTGTTTGGTATGTCTGGGATCCGCTTGGAAGATCATCATTTTTTGCTGTTCACTGCCTGTGTAAGGCTATCAATGATTTCTGCTAGGTTAGCAGGTTGGCTCATGTCATTGTTGTTTACCTTGATGCCAAGTTCGTCTTCAACATCAAAGATCAACTCAATCACCGCCATTGAATCAACCTTGGGATTAAGGTCCTTGAGTTCGGCCAAGGGTGCGTCTTCTGCAAACGTGTCCAAGTCCAATTGGTATTTTTCTCTGCTGACTTTTAACAGTACAGCCTTAACTTGATCTCTTGTCATGTGTTTTCCTTAGTTAAAATTAACATGTCCACTCCATTTGAGTTGATGAAAGGTATAGTCTTGTTCTTTAAGCTCACCACGCACCACGCATTTATAGCCATAAGTGTTCATGTCAGGCACAATGTTGTACACTGGTTCTCGTACACAATGTGCCATGCACCATTGGCCATAATCTGTGCATTGCCACTCCCACAAGGGTTGGGCAGCATACAGCTCGGGGTCTTCGACATCCGCCATGCTAAACTTATACAGCGTGGTGGTTATTGTAGCCATTTAAGTGCGAAATGTGTTGCGTCTTGGGCATTGTTAAATTTGAATGTATAGACAGGGTCATTGCCCATCATGCCAAGATCCAAATTCCACGTTGCGCCAATATTTTCGTTTGCCCACTCGCCAGCAGCCAGTGCAAGGTCGACACCCCGGATAGTTACAGAACTCATGTCACTATTATAACACATATTTGATTATTTGTCAAATGTTCTTATTTTTGAGTGTGTTCCAAACCCGCATCTTTTCCCTACATTCGGCTTCCAATTTTTTGTATTGTTCACTTAGGGCACGTAGTTCATCAAACTGGCCTTCCAACTCGGGATTTGGAACCAGTAGGCCAAGTCGGTCTTGGATCAACTTGAGTGTGGCAGAGAGGCTAACACCGTTTATGGTAATGTCAGCATTGTCACCTTTGAGGTCCACACGACCACTTTGATTCACAGACATTGCGTTGGGCATAGTGGCACTGGTAGTCCACGTTGGTGCAAAGGTGGTTGCCGATGTAGTGGCAGGTGTAATGGTAATGTTACCGTAGGGGCTTGAGTAAGTAGATGGATTTATATAGTAGCTCATAGCACATAGTATAACAAAGTACTAGACTTTGTCAACTATTTTGAGCCGTGAAAAAGCCCACTTAGTGGGCTTTTGTTTACTTGCCTGCTGCCTTTGGCTTTGGTGCTACAGGAGCTTTGGTCTTCTGTGCTGTTGCAGGTGCTGCAACATAGACCTTGGTCTTTGGTGCTGTTACCGGACTTGCCACTTCTGTGTTGGCTTTTGGTTTTGGTAGTGTTGCTGGTTGTGTCATGATTATTTTCCTAATGAAGTTGCTACTGTACGGTCAAATCCTGCTGCTGTTGCAGGAACCACTGTGACTGCTGGGCGTGGTGCTTGTACGATTGCTGCCACTGTTGAAACTGCTGCCTTAGTGAGTACTGCTGTTGCTACTGCTGTGGTTTCTACTGTACCTTGCCCGCGAGTTACCGAGGTCAATGTCACTGCCGGTGCAGCTACAACAACCTTGTTCTTTTGTGATACTTCTCTATCTGCCATGGGATATCCTTTGATGTTATTTTATATTTATTGTAAACTCAAAGAAAAACCCGCCGAAGCGGGTTTTGGATTAACTGTGCAGTTAATTAAACAAGGCCCAATGCCATTGCTTTGTAACCAGCTGCAACGATCTTGCGGCTTGCTTTACCATGACGGTATTCAGTAACTGTAACACCGTTACCTGCTACACGCTTGTTGGCGTAGATTGCAAAACCTTCTTGACGGATACGGCTTGCTTCTGCGCTCAAGTTGCCAATGCCAAAACGCTTTTTGGCTTCTGCGGGAGTCAATGTTTCGCCATTCAAGACCAATGCTTTGAATGCTTTACCAGTTTTTGTTTCCATGTTAATCATTTTAAAGTTCCTATAAAGTATGTGCCGCTAATGTTGTGCAGCTAATATCTATTGTAATGTGTTTGTTACACAAATGCAAGAGTCAATTTTACCAATCTTGTTCATTGTAGGGCAAGACGTTCCAACCTAAGGCAAGTAGGTCAGCTTCAATTTCCTCTGTGACCGCACCTTCTGGTACATAGTGTGTTTTGTCGTAGAGATAGAGTTCCTGTTGCTCCTTGGTCATAGCGTAAAACTCTTCATCTGTCACGTCACCACGAATACCACTACAGTACCAATCCAAGTAGTCGCCTGATCCCAGCATGTCGGCTACAATTCCGCCAGCATAGCGCCAGCTGCAATGCCATAATTTGTCTGTGAGAATCTGCATGACGTCACGCTTTTGGAAGTCGTTGTTGCAGAGTGCCGCATAAAGATTTTGGGCATAAGACTTGCTACCACGTGCCTTGTTTAAAATCCATTCTGTTGTACGTAGATCGTACTCAAGATTGTTCGCTTGCCAAGTAGGATCTGCTTCATAGTCTAATTGCTGCTCTGCGGATGATTTAAACAGGTCTTCGTATGCCTTAGGTAATTTGGCTTTGTGCCGTTCACGGTCCGGACTAGTGCTGATCATTCAATCACCTGTGTCCGTTTGGCAATGCTATCACTGTACAACTTGGTACCACGATCACGAATCAGCTCTGCTGCTGCCTGTGGATCATCTTCAAACAGGCGTTCAAGAGTAGACTTATCAATGTCATCCACAGTTTGGATACTGTAGATCTCATAGTGACGCTGTGTGTTGGCACGGGCACGTAGAGTCATTGATTGAATGATGTTACTGATTCTGCGCCACGGTTCATTGCCATGATTTGCTTCAGGTTCTTTGAGTATGTCAAACAACATCTCCTGATCTCTCAGTTCACCCGCGGCAAGATCTTGAGTGACATCAACTACTGCCTCAAGACCTGTCATATCCCAACTGATGATAAATGTATTGGTCATGCCTTTTTAGTCAGTGTGATTTGGTGTGTGACATCGTCAACGTTCCAGATCAGTTCGTCACCAAAGTCCCATCCCATTTGATTGATCACTTCTTCGGGCAACTGCATGATGAGTTCGCCCGGATGTTCTGGGTCATCTTCTAGTTGTACTTCCCAACGTGTGTCACTGATTTTTTTAACTTTGTCCTGCATCTAGTACCTTGATATGTGTTACATTCTCAACTCTAAAACTTCTCCACTCTCCGCGGTCCAAGCACCAGGCGCTGAGTGTTTTGTAGTTGATGGCTTTGGTAGTATGATTTTCGTTAACTGCCTTTGGAGGCAAGTAACTGTCAACCAGTGTGCAGGGCATGGTGCGTACTGTGCCATCCACTTTGGTAAATGTTACTTCAACTTGGTATCGGCCCAGCAAGTGGAAAATTTCATGCCAACGAGTCTCGAGATCAAAGTCTGGGTTGTCGTTGTTGTATTCAAATTCTAAACTCATCGTACAGCCCTTGCATCAACTGCAATAAATGCACCTAACAAGACCATTGCAACACCAATAACAACATTACCGTTGGTGATGTCAACGACACCACCAAAAATGTTCAGTGCCGCAATGGTGTAGCCAATTGGACGACGATATGCGCTTAACCAATTAAAAAATCTATTCATTTTATTCCTCTTCCAAGTATTGTGCCGTACACAGGCTCTTCTTCTGTGTATAGTACTTCAAATCCATAATTCAGCAGGTAAGGCACGACTGCCCCACTCTTGCCACTGTAGTGTCCCCACCACTTGTTGTACCAAGTGTCATCGCATACCACAAGACTCTTGGGTGCCATGGCCTTGATGGCCAGTTCAGCCTGCCGCAAGTGTGCTCGTTGACTGTTGACATTGTTCATTTCGTAGCCTAGTTCTTTGTAGCGTTGCTGTTGCTCTAGTACAAAGCCTTCGGTCTTTTCCGGATGCCAGTCCCAATCAAAGTTGTCTAGATATAAGAAACTGATATAATTGGTATGTGCCGGAAATGATTCTAAGAAACTTTCTCCACTGCTGTTGACGACCTCCACATTGGGAATGGTCATCAGTCTCAAGGTGTTGCAGTGATAGGGATCAATGTCTACAGTGAACAGGTATTTGCCGCGCTGTTGTGCCCAAGCGGCAATGGTCTTGGTACTACCATCGTCACCGGCACGACCACAGCCAATCTCAATCCAAGTACCAACTTCAAGTTGGTCAAGGTATTGCTCGGCTTGACGAAATACCTGTCCCATGTTTACTTGTCGCCGCGATTACGAGCACTACGTTGGCGGCTTGCGTCTTGTTCAATCTTGACAAAACTGCGAATAAACGCACCACGAGCGTGATTGTCAGTGATCTGTGCCGCGGCACGTTTCACTTCTTTAGAGATTTTTACAGCCTTGCTGTCATAGCCTTTACATGTCATTTTACTTAGCTCCTTTAAAATTGCCTTGTTGGTCGTAGTTATTCATATCTGCCATGGCCTCGTCCTCAGCAGTCAGTATCTCAACAGATTTACCGCAGTCCGGACATGCCATATTACCGTCTACATCGTGTGTATCGTCGATTGGCCCTTCCCATGCACACGCTGTACACGCACAGTTAATGATTCCAGGGACATGATGTGATTCACTAAAATTGGTAATAATTTGATCTAGTTCATCGCGTAGATCCTGCTCGTCCGGGTCATAGGCAATGCCTTGCCATTCCTTAATTTTGATTTCGTCTTCGCTGTAGGCGCTGGTCCAATGTGTGCCAGTCCAACGTGCTTGATAGGTGTAACTGTTCTTACCTGCTGTGCGAACCAGATAGTTGCCCACACGCACTGGTTTGATTTTCTTAGGAAACCATTCAGTCATGGTATACTCAATGTCATCCATGTTGCTGTACTTTTCCCAGGTGTTCGAATCTTTGATGAGATAAAAAGCAAGGTCGCTGCTTTTACCATTAGTGTTGCCACCCCAGTTGTCTATAGTGTTGCCGGCATATTCAACCTGGTTAATGATGTCGTTGCCATCCACTTCATCGTAACTGAGTGTGAGTTGTGTGATGTCAAACGGCTGTGTGAGTTCAATCTCACCTTCAAAGAATGTGCCCTTTTCGTTGCTCACACCCAAGAACACCACTGTGCCTGCGGGCTTGCTGCCAATGTACACTTCTTCACCGCCGCCCCATTCGGGTTCATCTTCTTCACCGCCCGAGATGTCTTCAAGGCTGCGTTCATACACCACTTGATCGTTCTCGTCCAGAATCTGTAGTGTGCCAGCCGAGCGGTCAACACCATGACAGTGTCCCATGTCATCGCATTCGTACCAACTACCTGGAGGGAATGGTTGCATATCTTCGGGGATGTTGTGTTCTTCAGCATAGTCACTGTCCCAGCAATAGTCGCTGAGATCAAGTCGGCGTGCTCGAAAGTAATCGTAGATCTTGCGATCCACTGTGCCCATGACGTATTCACCACCATAGCCCCACATTTGAATCTTGTAGGTACGTGGTGTAAACTTGAGTACTTCCATTAACTTTTCATGTTCAGTGTTGACTGTTTCTGTTGACATATAGCTGCTCCTGATTAAATGCTATTATAACACGGTTGATGCTGTCTTGTTGCGTTTTTGGCTAACATCATGTTCCAACCTTTAGTAGGGCCAGGGTCAAGGCACTTTCTTCTCGAAGATAGAAACGTCTACGCTTGGCACTGAATGACTGTTCATAGTGATAGTCTGGGTTGAACTTTTTAATAGGAAATCCATGGGCATTGGGTTCCTCTATGATGTGGTCTCCATACATCTCTTTGAACTGACCGATCAGCTTGACAAACAACAGACGATCTTCACGATGTTGCCAACGAAACTCTACAATGTAATGATAGCCCAAGCCATAGTACTTGTAGCGGCCATCACTTTTAAACTGTCGCATGTTCAGCCCTTAAGGGTGTGCCAGTACTCGGGATCACAGCCCAGGTACAGAGCATATTGACGATAGTTTCGCCACTTGACAAAACGGTTTACTGAGTTTTCGCACCAGCGAAAAAAGCTGTCTCTAAACCACAGTGGATTCAGTACAGCCACAATACACAGCGTCAGCACAAATGGAAATGCCACAATGGTTGTGACCCAGCGCCAGGTCTGTGCGCGATAATAGTTGCCGCCGTCTCTTGTTAGTTCTACTGTGTCTGGTAATCGACTGGTTTTTGGTGATTGTGCTTCCATCATACTCTCCTGTACTGTATTATACAGCCTTGTTCATTTAGTGTCAATATCTACGCAAAACTCGTATGGCAATTTCGCCACAACAATCGCAGGCACGGGATTGATAGTCGATATCATAGGCACCTTCTTTACGATGAGCTGGTTTGCCCCATTTTGTCCAAGTGTGCCAACCAAGCCAGCACCAACGGCTGGTCACAAGTTCGGGCTTGTCTGCTAGAATTCTAGCTGTGTTTTCCACTTCGTTCATGATGCATTTCCTGCGTCATCATAGTTGTAGTAACGACCAGCCTTCGCATTCCAATGGCGTGTGTCGTAGTAGTGTAACATGACTGTATATCCAAGTAAACCGATATCCAACATGACGCCAGCGTGATCCTCTCTGGTAGTCCATCTAATACGGAAGTCCACAATGTTGTTGTCTTTGATGACTTGAATTTCCGCGCCAGTGTGTTTGCCCAACATGGCACTATTGTGATAGACAATGGCCCAACGGTCACTAAATGGATTTTGTAATCCGAAACTAAAATTAATCATAGTTCAACTCCGAAATGTTCGTCCAGTTTATTGCGTAAGGTGGCCTGGTAAAGGTTCACACTTGTTTTGAGCGCAGGCATCTGGATGGTTTCATCTGCCTTTAACTCATTGCAAGTTTCTTTGCTTATTTTGGCACATTCCCGGACAATCAACTCGGCGAACCGTTCAGCAAAGCAATCTGGAATATACATCTTCTGTAATTCCAAATTGGTGTATTCATCATCTCGAATATAGTCAACATCGCTGACGGCCTTGTCAAAAAGTTCTTGAATTCGTTTGTTCATCGTCCTGCCTTTGCATCGTTATAACCAATCAGATAACCCATCACCAATGCAAACATCATACCCGCAATGGCAATCGCTGTGCCAATGACAGGTCCCCAATCAAATTTGTTCATAGTAAAAATCCTATGGCTGCGCCAATCACAAATCCTGCCGAAGCCAGTAGGCTCCAAAAGGCCACAAAGCCCCAGTGGCTGTCAATCAAGCGCATGAATGGGCCAAGTTCATCGAGCCAGGCATTTTCTTGTTTGAGCAGGTCGGCTTCTCGTTGTTGCCAATAGTTCATGTCACGCTCCCAACATGGCCCACACGGCTGTTTTCTCTAAGTCTTGTTCAAACTCTGGATAAACTTCATCCAATCGTTGCTTATCAACTTCTTGATAGCCTTTGTTCAACTTCTTGCGTTTCATGCCATCCACATCCCAGTCGCTGCCTTCCCAGATTTTTGTCTGTAGTGCTTTGCCGCGACGTCCCCAGAATGTCACGTACTTGTCTAGTGATGTGTAAAAATAATTCGGGGGCAACTTCTTGCCTCGTTCTAGCAAGATAATTCCCCACACTTTGTCACTGTTGGCTTTTTCATCTCGGCACCACAAAATATGTTCATACTTCATCAACAACCTCCGATCCTGTTTTCAAATCCCAACGTACTCGACTGCCCAATGCTGGCAGAACTTTTTCGTATTTGTCCCACTCACTTCGGCAACGATTGGGCATACCAATTGAGCATACCACAGCCGCGCACAATTCACAACGATAGCCATAGCCCGAGCCTTCATCAAAGTGTGCTGTACCACCGCAAGGCAGATACAGTGGGTCATACTGATCCATTACTTGCCTTTCGTTTGGCCTGTGTACGCTTGAACATTGCTGTATAAGCTGGATTGTCTTTGACTGCTTCGATATAGTCTGCTGGTGGCCGTTCAATCCGGCCCACGCCAGTGTTGGGATCAACTAAACGCCACGCACCATTCACCAACTGCGGATATGCTTTGCCTTCTGCGAACAACCGCACTTGACGATAACGTGCCTCAGCAATCATAATATCAAGCATTTCCTTTGTATAGGATTCTGGATTGTCATGTATCCAATTGATCACATTGACCAAATGACCGTCCTTCATGTCCTTGATCGGGATGCTACGGCCATCGGCTGTGCGCCACCAGCGCTCTCTATCCAGTTCATGACTCATATCACAAATCCCACTCTACTAAGACTGGCCACGGCCTGACTATACTGTTCAGGATCGACCGTGATATATTCTTGACTGGGGCCACTGTTAAAGGTACGATTACGCAAACGGTCATACATATCTTTGCTGTCCTTAAGACCAAGTCCAGTCCAGGCACGAATCTCTTTGATACAATTCACTGCATTGTTCTGTGCCGACGCACCAATGCCCTTCAACAAGATGCGATCATTGTAAGTACCAGTAATCATGGCAAAGAAGATTTGACCCTTTACATCAGGATCCAGCACACCGGCAATCTGCTCCCACAGTTCCAAGCCTGCATCAGCGCCATAGGCTTCTGTTATGCTACGCATAAAGTGAAGTCCATTGCTGATAATGGCTGTCTTGTGTTCTTCGGGTATCACAGTTTTTCACCCTTAGCAAAGCCACGGAATGTTTTGAAACGTGGAAAGCGCAGGCTCCAAACGTCAGTGCTACCTTGGTTCAGTGTTGCGGCATCTGCACGTACTTCAATCACGCTACCAATGATGTCATCTGTGTAGAACTCGTCACGCTGTGCATCTGTATAGCCACCGCCAACTGACACACGGATAAACTTGCCCGCATCTGTGCCTTCACAAAGCAGTGCGCCCATACGGCCCACATTCTTACCTGTGCCTTCTTCAACTGACACCACAGTAAGACTGACTTCAATAAAGGGCTTCAGCTTCATCCAAGCACGACCACGCTTGCACTCATAGCCAGCGTCCAGGTCCTTGATCATGATGCCTTCATAGCCACCGGCTACTGCGGCAGCATTGATCTCAGTAAAACGTGCCTGACCTTCCACAGTGTCAAGGTCCACAACCTCTTGTCCCACTACTGTGACATTGGGCATGTGTTCGGCAATCAAACTGTACCAACCAAGCAGGCGTGCGCTACGCTCAACCTGTGCTGTGTTGCTACGACCCGCTAAAAACTCGTCTAAGGTGATCATGTCAAACAAGTTCAACACGGCATCTTGTGTTTGTGCATTTTCTTTGCGGCGTGCCTGCTTCATCAAGTCTTGGAACGTGGCGCTCATGATCTCGCCATCCAACACCATGGGCTCTTTAAAGAACTTGGCATGTCGAGCAATTTGTGCAACCACAGTAGGAAAGTTCACCAGCTCTTTGCCATTGCGGCTGTACTGGTCTACTTTGCCATCGGGGTAGACAATGGTAATAACACGCATACCATCAAGTTTGACCTCAATGATTTTCTTGCCCGTCATTTCATTTTCGTTGTTGGCGCTGTCCACAGCCAGCTGACATGAGAACACAGGAATCTCATACTTGCTGTTGATCTTGGCGACCATCTTGTTCACTGTTTTCTCACTGACACCACAGCGCAAGTCTTTGATTAGAATACGTCGGTACCAGTGATTCCATTCAGTTTCAGTTGCGTTTAGTCGCATGTGGTTCACTGCTGTGCGAGCAGCATCACCTGTGAGCTGGCGTTTAGCCAACTGTTCTGCTGTCTTCCAAAAAGTGTCTGGATTCAGCCCCCGACCGTCGCCTGTCTTTTCATCAACCTGCTTGATGCCAAATGTGATCATGCTGTCTAGGGTAGCACGTAGACCACGGAAGAATTCATCGTTGCCTGCTGTAGCTTCACGTTTGACCACTGCTTCTTTAAACAGGCGGCTGTTGTCTGATTCAAGCTCGATGATAACGTCCCAGGGTTTGTTCATTGCAGGTCCTTTGTGTTTCTGTATGTGTATATTATAGCAGGGTTTGAGTTTCGAGTCAAATCCAAAAAAGTAGTACTTGAGTACTACGTCCACCTCAACACGAATGCGGTGTAATCCGATTCTCGTTTAAAGTAGAATCTGACAATGGGACGACCACAATATGCATCATTATAGACATACATAGACCTGCGCCACCACAGCATTTGGCTCATCTTGACACCGTCGGGCTTGGATTTGCCAAACGTTGCTCGTGCCCATTTAGTCACTGTGGGTGCGTTACTGTCTTCAATATCGAATGTGTAGTGTTTCATAGCCAAGTCAGGGCAAATACAGAGGCCAGGCCACCATCGCGAAACTTGAATGTTTGTGTATTGTGTGTAGCGGGGCCTATGACATAGTTCTTACGCCTTGTGTGCCATTTCAACCAACCTTTGGCCTGCTCTACCCTGCGATCAAAGTCAAGGTATCTGTCACCGTTGCGTGGCACCAGTGTTACTTCGTGTTCATACACACGCTGACTTCTTCGTTGTCTACTGTTCATTGCAATTCCTTTATGCCCACTTCAATACAAATGCTGTGTGACTAGCTTCTTCATCCCAACGCAAGTACCAACCTTGAGTACTAGTTTGAATCAATTTACCACCCAAGGGTTTGAGTTTAAAATTAGCGACAGTGATTTGTCGCCAGTCGTTATTATTAGCAACTTCTCCACAATGAATCCAAAAATTTTCAAAGTAATGCGGAAACTCGGCATCAAAGATACCAGCGGTTACATCAACACGAAACTTGTCTGGCATTACAACCACCTCAATATGTACCAGTCGCGATCTCGTTTATCACGGAACTGTATTGTGTACTCCAAAGCCATCCAGCGTTGTCGAAACCCTGGCTCGCCAAAGTTTTCTCTGCACCATTCCAATACATCAGTTTTCTCACCAGCACGGGCTCGTGGCAAATCCACTGCCCATCTAATTCCCGACGGTGTTAGTGTGTTCATGCCCACCTCAATACAAACATCAAGTGATTGTCTGCGCGGCGAAATTCAAACACACCTTCGCTGACAAAGCGCCAATTGTGTTGTTCGAAATTTTCAGCACACCACTGCATACAAGGTGTCCAACCTAGATACCCGCCGTTGGTCCACGGACTTGGCACACTTGCCACAATCCACCCGTTGATAGGATTACGGGGCAGTTGCAAGTTATGCCTCCACAGATTGTTCGTTGAGTGCCATCCACATTTCTTCTTGCTCAGTGTAGATCAATTGATGCCGTTCAAGCACAGCACGACGGTCTGCCTCATCCATGTGAAGCCAAGCCTGTACTCGATCGTAACTGCCATATGCCTCAAGCGGCGCACAGTTAACAATCCAACGAGCCAGGTTCTTAAATGCTGTCACTGAGTTGGCGAGGTGGCTATGCAACATAGCACCTAAAAAGTCATTGGCCAAGACCGAAGTAAAACAACTGCCGGGCTCAAAGCCATAGAGCAAATAGCGATATACAGGATAAGCAAATTCGTCATCCACATGCCAGTAACTGAATGAGTCTTGGAATCGTTTTGTGCTGTATTTTGTCAGTTTCATTATAGCCACCTTAGTCTACGCATTATAGCATCTGATTCACAGTTGTTGTCATAACTTCAATAAAAACATTAGATAGTGTTGTTCATTATGGAATACCAAATAGCTTTGTCGTTCTCGATTACTGTAGTATTGTCCAATATCGTATTCTTCATCAAGCCAATGCCAAACTTTGGTTTGAGTTTTTGCTTTAAGGTAAGCATCTTTGATCTGGTCAAAATGAGTGTCAATTGACACCTTGTGTTTGAACCAATGATTAAACAAGTGTACTTTCATGCCCACCTCAACAAGAATGCTGTTACTTCTTCAGGAGTCTTGAACTGCCACATGTCATAGCTCATTCTAACACCGCATGAATTTTCCTGGCTCCACTGTTGGACTTGATACAACACAATGTCGAAGTTTATGGGCTCAGTCCAAGTACACTGGAGCCAAAGGCCCTGGGGTTTGCGATCAAGCGTGGTCCATTTTAACATGCTTACAGTCTCCACGAAATTTGAAACCGCTATAAATAAGCGTATGACATACAAACTTTATATCAAAACACATACAAAGACGGGATTGAAATATCTTGGGTATACCCGCCAAAACCCACTCACTTACAAAGGTTCTGGAAAATACTGGAAACTTCATTTGACTAAACACGGAAATGATGTTGAAACAGAAATACTCCACGAAACCTCCGATAAGAAAGAAATCAATCGTCTTGGTATACATTATAGCACACTTTGGAATATTGTCGCAAGCCCAGAATGGGCTAATCTTAAAGAAGAAGCAGGGGATGGTGGAGCGATTCCACAAAAACCAGAATGGAACGCAAAACGATCAGCTGCCTTAAAAGGTCGCAAATTCAGCGAAGAACACAAAGCAAATTTGTCAAAAGCAAATACAGGTAGAAAAGATACCCGAAGCCCAGAGACAAAGGCGCAAGCCGCTATAAAAGCATCAGCAAAACTCAAAGGTCGCAAAAAGCCCGAAGGGTTTAGTGGAGCTGTTAGTAAAAGAAAACTTGGCACAAAACACTCCGAAGAAACATTACACAAAATGAAAACGGCTTGGACCGCGGAAAGAAAGGCCGCACAAGCAGAAAGGCGGCAAATTCAAAATGAAAATGCCCCGTTGCTTGTTTGCCCACATTGTGGAAAACAAAGCAAAAATAAGGGCAATATGAACAGATATCATTTTGATAACTGCACCAAGTGCTTACACTGACTTCTAAAACGGAATCCTGAACAAGTACAGGTCATGCCGTTTTCAGTACGCTCCACCGTATACTTGTCACCCTTGCTACCTGTCACAGTCCAACGTGGATTGAGATTTTCTTCAGTGGCAATTTTGTAGCCCCAAGTATTTTTAACCGGGGTGAACTTGCGTCCACGAGTGTCAATGCGAATAAAACGCTTGAAGGTCTTTACCTCACCGCTGTTTGGCGCCACGTAGGCATACATCTTGCTTTTGTCATCACTGAGCAGGTAAACGCCGTTGGCGGTATTGTCTTGATAGACTGTGGTCTCTTGATAAAATTTCATCAGTAGTCTCCGCTCAACAAGAACATGGTCAAGTCCGGGCCTTCGACACGCACACATTGATTGGCATAACGTGTTGCGCTTTGGCTGTGAACTGTGCTGTTGTTGCCTTTGTAGGTCCATTCCACACGAATCTGCTTGGGCGTGAACTTGATGATCTTACCCAGCTTCATGCCACCATAGGGTGCAGGAAACACCACATAGTCGTCGATGGCCAATTCACGTTTAAGAAAATCTCGATGTTCAGTAGTCATTGTGAGTCCTGTTTAGTAGTGGGTACAAAATCAAAGCGCCAGTCTGTGCCCCGGTACAGGTCACGGGCCATTTCTTGCATTTCACGCTCTAGTCCTTCTAGAGTACGAGTCTGCCAAACTGACGTGCTGAACAGACGCTCGCCGGTGCGAAAACGAAGATCACGCTTGTAAATGTACATGGTGTAGGTTTGTTTCACTGCGAGTTCCTGCGTTGTCATATGCGTATTATACAACCAAAATCATTTTGGGTCAAACAAGTTGAAAGTATTTTTGATTGCTTTGGATTTTGACCACTTGCAACAGGCCCATTTTGTAGAGGTAGTAGTCGGTGTACTCGTTGCCTGGATAACCTGTAGAAGTGCGAGGATTGGGATCAATATTAGCAGCTCGCAACATGTCAGCGCGACTACGAACTTGACCGTCTTGCATCAAGTCCAGAACCTGTTGCATTTTTTTGTTGATTTTAGCAGGAACTCGTGTTGCCCAAGTATCGTAGTTGCATTTCATTTCCAACTCCTGTTTTGCTTTGCTATGTGTATATTATAGCACGGATGCCATTTCTGGACAAATCACAACAAGTAATACTCAAGTAGTACTAAATCGAGCCCTGTGTGCTTGTACTGCACGGGCACGGGCCACAGCCAATCTTATTTTAATGTAGTCACTCAGTTCAAGATCATCCTGTGCTCGGCGCTCAGGCGCAAGCACAACTTCAGGACGGCGATATAAGACCTGTAGGTCCAATTCGTCAGGACCCGGTGCATCATCGTTGTCGTCGTCAGTTAACTCATTTAGTGTTAGTAGACGTCTTTGCGCTTTTGGTAGTGCATGGACCAAAGCGCTTCTGGTCACAGTCCGACTCATCAAGACGGAACGTTTGTGGTAGACGAAAGTTCCGTCCACCGAAGTCGTCTTTGCCGGGCTTGGGCTCGAAGCGGCTAAAAGGGCCAGAGCCAGAATTACAAATCTCATCATAATAGTGTCGATTAAAATCTAACATGGGTTGATAGCATCTAATTGCTATATATACAACGTGTTAGCGACTGTTTGCGTTGACACGTTTGGAAAAGAAAAACCCGCCGAAGCGGGTTCTGCTATTTTGGTTAAGAAGGCATAACTGCCCCCTGGGTTTCGCTGTTTAGGCGAATGCTGCCTCTGTACGAGCAACTCGGGTTCCGCCGAAACGGAAACCTTTAGCTGCTTTTACTTTGACTGCCCCGATTTTTGTAGATGTTTTTGCATTTACGTTTTTTTGTCGTCTTCGGCCAGGTTCCCCCAACCCTACGGCTTCCACATTGCCGAGCGCCATTACCCTTACTCTTTGCCCTGTCGAATCCTTTCAGGCCCAACTAAGTAGTTTAACCCAAGTGCTTCGTGTCCTGTCTTAAGGGGTCACGGCCTTGTCCGATAGAAGACAGGCAAGAAAATCGGTTAACTAAATCAAACTACTTAGGTGGACCTGCCGGCATACGATAGCCGGGTCCAGAACACTTTTCTTAATAACAGTTTACGCTGTTCTTTTTATTTAACTTTTCTTGCACGGAACGCAACTCTTATGCTCATAATAGTGTTGTTTCTATTACGTGTTGGTTGTGTACTGTGCAGGGTACGTCCATCATAGATGATTAATCTGTTGGGACGCAAACACACCAAGGCACCTTCATCTTGCCATCCAATGTTATAGTTACGGCGTTGTTGACTAGGCCCGTCATTGAATTGTTGATGATCACCTGTAGCACCTGTGGGGTCTTCAGGATAGAATACAAGTTCACCGCCCCAACTTGGATACCATTCAAGTGTGGCGACATACAACATAGTCACAGTATTTTCATCACTGAGATCGGATGTGTCTCTATGTACATAGCCCTGTAGTGTCAGTTCATCATGTCGACTACCGTTGGCATAGCATCTCCAGCCCTGTTCAATATTGGGATCTTGTGTAGCAGGCATGGGGTAGTCTTTCCAAGCCATGCCCTCGGGCTCGCCGTCTAGGGTATACTGGTTGTCTAACTTGAGATTAATGCTGTCCCACAGTTCACCAATAACGGGATGTTTTTCTTTAACACTGGCCTCATCAACACCAAACATGGTGCGCGGCTGTGAACAAGTTGGTCTACGTGCCGCAGGCCCAATCCAAGATGCATCCCATTCATTGGGTTTGAACAGTTGCATTTCAGAGTGCGTACCTATCCAATATTGGTGCCAAGGGCAGTTCATTAGATAGTCATAAATTTTCTTGTGCTGTGCTTGATCAAGAAAATTGTCATGCACTTCCCAATTGGGCAGTCGTTCAACTCCAGGAATTGAAAAGGGCGGTTCGTTGTGTTCTTTGAACACGCTGGGTTTTTCTTTGTAGGGTAGTCGGACGTAGCTCATAATTGATTATACAGATATTTATTAGTCTAGGCAGTGCATCTGACTTCACAGATAGTAGGGCGAACATCCCTAGACACTGTAAGCCGGTATAAGCGGTCGTGTCGTCCTAGCTAATACCCACGAAAGGGGCACAGGGCCCCTTTTTTGCACACTTGCAGAATTACTCTGCGGCTTCTGTGTCTTTGGCTTCAGCACGTGCCTTGATGGCTTCCATGCTGGGCTTTGCCTTGACCTTAGTGGCCTTGGTCTTGACTGTGGCCACTGAATTGTATTTTGCATCTGCGCTGTCAATAGCCTCGCGGTATGCTGGGTTAGCATACAGCTCATGTGTCTTGAGGAAAGTGACCACTGCGGGCTTGTCCATACCGTGTGGCAACTCGATCAGCTGAATGTCTTGATCGCTCTTGCTCAAGATCTTGATACGGCTCACAATGTCGTTAGCGAAACGAACCTTGTATGCGCCTTTGTTTTTGCTAACGCCTGCAACAGTGAAAAGTTTATCCATTTGAAATACTCCAGTTAAGTTGATTGAAAAACCAGTTGTCTTCATCGACAACGTATTCAAATTGTAGCAGATAAGTCATTTGGCGTCAACCACAATTTGAATTTCTTTTAGCCAAAATTACTTGGCCAATTCTTGACTTTGGGTTTTGACTGCTTCAACACCATGGTCCATAATTCGAGCTACACCCGAAAAGCCCACAGTGGCAACAATCAAACCCAACACGAAACCAATTGCAAGTTTGGTCATGCTTACCCCTTAGAGTTAGTGCTAGTTGAACTTTTGAACAAGAGACCGAACAATGCGCTCAGGCCCCACCCTTGCAACCAAGTGATTTCTTTCACTCCGGTTACTGCATCCACCAAGCAACCATTCCACAGCATGTAGACTGGCCAACTCAGCAAGAAACTGATAAACAGGATAGTGGCAATGACTACCACTGCACCTGTAACTACTAACAAAAATTTATCCATTTACTATCTCCTTAGGCTTCCACGGGTTGAACTGCAAGTGCTTGTGTCAAGGGTACCAACTTGTTGCCAAATTCAGCATCACTGCCGTAAGTGGTGCCCACGTACCACACACCATCACGCATGATGTAGTAGTATTCTGCGGCACAGTTATCGCATTGTTCCAAAAACTGTTCAAACGTGTGTGCCACTTGAAACTCTGTACCAGTCTCTTTACGATCGCGTCCGTAAAAGACTGTGCAGATGCCCGAGGGCTTGTCAAAACTGTGTTCAACACCTTCGGGAATTTCCACTTCAGGGCACAGGCTGCTCAAGTCACCTAGCGCCACTAGGAAGTTGGCCTTAGAGCTGTCATAGTGCTCTTGCAACATCTTGCCATTATAATCCAGATAACCGTCCCAATGACAGTAAACTGATTTACACTTGTCACCGTGCATGACACCAATACGACTACGTGTTCCCATTCTGCTTCTCCTTAAGCCATGTTGAGTTGAACTTGCAAACCTTCCCAAGTGCCGGCGAGACCGCAAGCAGATTGGTCTGCGGCGCCTGTGCCGCTACGTGTGAATTCCAGTGCATCCAATGCCTTTTGTGTTGCGGCATTGCATTTCATGAAGTCGCCAACGCCTGCACGAATTTGTCGTGCAGTAGCATAAAATGACACTTCGCCAACATTAACACGAAAACGCTGTGCCTGTTTAAAACGCTTGATCATTGCCAACTCCTTTTTGCTTAACATGTCATTATTATAGCAAAGATTTCATTTCTGGGCAAATCACAAAAAGTAATACTTAATGCTGAACTTGCAACAAGACCACGCTGGCGTCGGCTTCGTTGACAAAGCTGATCCAGTAGGGACGATATACGCTACCCCGATTGGCGTGCCCAAAATTTGCCTTCCAAATGCAAGATGCTTTGTATTGGCTACCGTGCATGGCATAGAAAATATTTTCAACACGGGGACAAGACTTGGTATCATAGCTGTCCCAACGGAAAGCCCATCGGTGGCCTAATTCTTTGTAGGCTTTGTGTCTACGATTTAATTTTACCAACTTCATTTCTTTAATCCATATGACTTGGCAGCGTATTCGTAGCTGTCTCGACTCTGTTGCCAAGATTTAGAGAACAACCAATTGGCCAGACGAGTAATCATTGATAACCTTTCCGGAGTAACCACACAGTCACATCCTCTGCTGGGATCACGCACATTTCGTCACTGAACTTTACTACACTTTTTGTGGTCTTGCTGGGCTCTGCCAGTTTGATACGTACAGGGCCTCCTGAGTTTTGTCCGCCGGGGTGGGGCTTGCCAACGCCAATTACCCGGTAAACATTGGAGTAGAATACCACAAAATCATCCACGTGAATTGGACGACCAATAATGTCTAATACTTCGTTCATACTGTTTTTCCTTCCTGTGCCACGATGCCTGTAAGAGTGCCATTCCAACCCTGTTGCCACCACTGACCCATCATGCCACCATAGGGGCAGGCTGTGATGGGCAGGCCTTTGTCTCTGGCTGCACGTCCTGCTGCCCTTGCCTCTGTGGCTAGTCGGGCGTCTGTTTCATAGGTTGCGATACTGGCTGTTGCACCTGCTACTGGATTTATCATTCTTTGCCTGCTTCCTTCAGTGTATCAAACAACATCAAGGCCTCGTGCGCCTCCCGTGCTTCTTCAAATGCTTTGTTCAAACGTTCCAGCTCACGGGACACTTCTTTAAATCGTGTGCCGTCCAGCTTACGTAAACTGTCCAGAGTTTCAAATGCCCGTGCCAAGTCATGTTCTATCCCGACCCGTAGGAAATCGCTACTCCAGCCTTTGTCGTATACACTAGAGTAGCCACGCAAGCGGGCAATCTCTGCGGCACTGACTTCGCACAACACCACATAATCACTGATTTTTGCCATTACTTTCATAATTCATCCCAACTGCAAAGTCCCAACATATATTGTTTTTCTTTTGAAACACAATATTCGCCCCACTGCAATACAAACGCACTTGCGTCTGTGTCATCACGAAAACCAAATTCTACATAATCCTCGGTGTCACGGGCGAAGTTTATGTTCCAACGAACATAATCCTCTTTGCCGAACACTTCACTGCACCAGTCATGAATCTTGATCATGTTATTGTAGTCAGCCTGACGGGCACGGGGCACAATGTAGTGTTTCATCGCCATTCGCTTCCTGAACGCATTTCTTCTTCGGTGAACTGTCCACCTGAGCGGTCCGGATTACGAGTCCAACTGTCCAGATTGGCCTGTTCGCAACATGCTTCTACATCCTGCAGAATACGCTTGAGTTCGTCAATATTGATTTCAAGGAATTCAACAGTTGCAAAATAAGCCGCTTGCTTGGCCATGTCTCCTTGCCAACTACCATCGCCAAATGCTCGTTGGAACTTCATGTCCTTTAGCATCTTTTCCTTGCCGGCGATGGTGTTCTTCAAGTTGTCTCGGACGGTTTGGATGTTCATTTTGCTTCTTTCATATTGGTTAGACTAAAGTAAGTGTGGCCTACAGTCCAATCAGTGTTCCAACGAACCATTACATTGTAGATACGAATCCAACCATTACGCCAATTTAAGCACCACATATAGTTGCCTTTGAGATTGTAGCGTGTCAGTTTCATCGCTTGCTCCAAAGACGAGATTGACTATAACCTTGTGCCGACAGTTGACGGCGAAAATCTTGTGTGGCCTTGCGGAATGCCAAACGGCTCATCAGTCGGCGGAATAGTTTTTTCATTTCAACAGTCCTTTGTAGTATTGACTTTGATAGTTTCTTTTTTGCGTTGTTTTGTTTTGGGATCAAAATAATCCAAAGTAAGCCCTTGTTTCAGGAGATTTTCAAATTGTCTACCTACATTAGAACAGCGTGAGCATAGAGCAATTCCAATCGAAACTTTTTTCATTTCACACCCACAATTGATACAATTAACTTGTTCGTTCATAGTTCAACCTCAACGTCTTGGACTCGAAATTTTGGAAATCTGCCGGTATCAACATATTGAAAGTTATTCACTGTGTCCAGTAATCCATTTAAATCATTGGACAGGCATTTCTTCATTGTCATAAAATCTTTGTTTTCTAACCAATAAAATAACCAGACGACTTTGCCCGGTTCAATCTGTCGTTTGAAAATGTATTTCACGTCTGAGAGTGTCACGGCTCAACTCCTTAGTCTTTCATTTTGCGGACACCTACATAGATGCCTGCTTCGTGTGGAATCTCTTTGACCTTTGCTCGAGCCTCATCTTCTGAGAGACCCCGGAACAACACTTCTTCACTAGAGTAAGTTCTACCGTACTTGCTTGAGAAGAAGCGTTCTCGGTAGACTTCGTAGAATGCTGGGTAGTAATCTGATCTCATGATACTCTCCTTAGTGTGTGTTCAACTCTGGCATCGCGTCGTTGATGATTTCACGTTCAACACCGTGTGCTGGCTTGCGGCCACGCACAACATCAACCAACAACATCACAAACGCACCAGCACCGTGTTCACGAATGCTACGGCACAGAGCCCAATCTTTGTTTTCTGTCAGTGCGCGACGCACATGCTTTTGAAAACGAACTTTGAGTGCTCGGTTTACAGCATTGCCGCAAACTGTGATGCCAACATAGTGTTCATTTGTGTTAGTGTTGACTAACATGTAGACAGCATGTTTAGTATCTTGTCTGCGTTTACGAGTGTTTTTTGCTTCCATGTGTATATTATAGCACTCTAGCCATTTTTGGACAAATAAGCAAAAACCCTGTTGTTTTCGTGCAACAGGGTTGTAGTACTTGGGTATTACCGGACTGGTCCCTCGTAATCGGCACGTACATACCATTCAGGGGCAGAATCTAAATTGTTGTGTTTAGTATTATAGTCGATGGCCCACTGTCGAGCTTCGGCCTCGTTGTCAAAATACTTGGTGTCCCAGGGCTTGCGTCCCGAGAAACGATCGTATTCAGTTAGCTGTACACGGTAAACTTTTTGTGTAAATTTGACTTCTGCCATCTTGCTTCTCCTTTTGCTACAGTTTCAGTATAACATCACTGTAGAAAAGAGCAAGAGGCCTGTTGCGTATTTACAACAGGCTTAGATCCTGGTCCTGCTGCTCAAGGTAAGCGTCATGTAGGGCTCGGATCAAGCCCATGTTGCGTAGTGTTTTGAATGCAAGATTTTCCACGCTGAATTCGCCACCTTGGTCCAGGCCTGCTTGTCGCATGGTGCGTAGGCGTGCAGTTAGACGTTTTAGGTCCATGGGGTCATCTGCTGTAGCAATACAACGTTCAATTTGATCCGCTAGTTCTTGCACCTTGCGTACTACCGCAGTGTCATTGACATTGGGTGTTTTGTGCTCAGGTACCTTAAGCCACTGACCGTTGAGTACACTGTACACACCACCGCTAACAGGAGGCTCATTGATATCTTCAACATATAGTTCCGTTTCATGGTCATAAATTGTAATGTCGTGCTGATCATTCCAAATGGTTTTCTTAGCACGATAAAAAGCATCCGCTATGTCATCTGCGTTCAAGTCTCTATAGTCAGTGACCACGTGTAGATCAAAGTCACTAAATTTTGTCCAGTTGTAGTTGGCCAAGCTGCCAGTCAGCACAATGTCCAGTACGTTAAAGTTGTCGACTTCAAGATAATCAACAAACAACTGTGCTATTTCAAGCAGTCGTTCGCGTACTTCGGGTCGCATCGTATCACCAGTCCATGCTGCTGGGCATAGCTCATCATGATATGCTACTGTTGCTCTTACTAGGTCACTTGCTCTCATAGTTGTGGATTTCCAAATACTGTTTCTTTAATCTGTTGGCCAGTGGGTAATCTGCGTATATAGGTCATGTGGTCGACCATGGTCAAGTCATCATCATTAAATAGTCTACGCAACAGGGCCACATCAGTGACTGGTTCAAGTTCACGGCTCAAAATATGACGCATGGCATCACTGCTTTCAATCCACCAACCCGTGCGCTGTAGCATTTGTTTTACCTTGCCAATGGCCTGTTGCTTGCTGGCGCTTTGTGCATCATGCCCAATGCCCTGTATTTTAAAACCACGCCAAGTTTCGCCTGAGCGAGCTGCTCTAAAGAACACAGTTGAATCAACGCCAGGATCACGATCCCAATCCAACACTTCCCAATCACTTGGTATTACATCTTTGAGACTGTTGACAAAACTGCCCTGCGGAGTATTGCTGTAGGCCTGCTGCACAAGATCAATTAGGTTATCGCCTAGCTCGTGTTTGTCTGCGCTGCTGACAATCAACTCCCAAGAGTTTTTGGATAAGTCGGCTTCGGTAACGAATTCAATGGCTCTCATTTTTGTTCCCAAACTCTTACATCTTTGCCGCGGTGCTTGTTCCAAAATCCTGCGCCAGCATCGGTTTGATCATAGCTACGATGAATCTCGTAACCCTTGCTTTTTGCATAATCGTACATGACCCGAGCAATGCCCTGGCCTTGATATCTTTCATCAACTTTTAAGTCTTGTGGATCTAGATCATTGTCATCGCCAATGTTAAAAGCCACCGAACCCAAAATGTTATTACCCCAATCATCAAGTGCATGGATTACTAGCACATGACCATTCTTGATCATCTCAATGGTCATGCCCTCAAACTCTTCTCGTGTTGATTTGGCTTCTGTGATGATTTCAGTGATTATGACTTCGTTTATTTTCATTTGGTCCACAACAATAGGTTATATGTGCCGCGGTCACTGGCGTATGGTTCACCTGTAACTCTAAAGCCGGCAAATTTTAATATGGTATTGATAACTGTGTTTTGCTCGCGTGTTGTAGCAAATACTTGAGCAGGCATACGATTTCGCATTGCACCTAATAGACGAACACTAACACCACTGGTTCTATGTGCTGGGTCTACAAAAGCATATCCAACTTCAAGATTGTAGTTGCGTTCTTGTTCAGGTACACCTGCTTTGTCAAATACACGTTGTTTATACTGTGGGTTTGGTACTTTAAGAACCACGGCACCGACCATTTGTCCGTTAACACTGGCACTGGCAATCATGGGAGATCTTGACAAATTTTGCTGCACCAGGCTCATGTTGACTTCGCCACCTTGTGCTATCAGATTGGCAATCTGTTCAAGCTCTTGGGCTGTGTAAGCTGAACTAGGCTCAACTCGAACGTTAGAGTCAACAGATTCTGTTAGTTCAATTATTTTCATCAATCATCACCCATAATTGGATAGACTGCAATGTCACTCATGTCGGCACCTTCGGGACCATTGTCTCTTAACCATTGGTCTGCTACTCGGTTGGCATCTGCCTGACTGTTGCCTACTCCACTGAATCTGTATAATTCTTGACCAGTGCTGTCATCAACTACCCGCCAGGCACCAGTGAACTCGCCTTGTGCTCGACGTTGCTGTCGGTCTACTGTTGAACCTGGTACGGGTGCGGTGGGCTCAATTTCAGGGAACAGGTTGATATCGCCCACTGGTTCTTGTGTGGGTTCAATCTCACGTACTTCAATATCGGTACGCATAGTAGGGCGTGAGGCACGTTGCTGTTCAATCCATTGTTCAGCAGCCTCGCGACTTGGGAATCTATACAATGGTACCCCGGCACCTCTTGCATACCATCCAGGTAGGTTAGCAAAACGATTGTTGCCATTGACCCAAATGCCCCAGTTGCCCTGTGTTTGTGCTGGTTGTGCTGCTGGTTGTTGTGTTGCAGCCACTGAGTGCAATGACACATCAACGATGTTGCGGAATCTGCTGGGATACTGCTCACGTGCCATCTGCATGGCTTGGTTAGGATTACGTGCTTGGAACATCATGGCATAGCCACTGGCGTCTTTGACATCGTAGTATTGCAGGCCTTCTTCACCACCATCCTTATTGGGATCGCGTTCTCGCTGTGCTTGACGTACAAAACTCTTGAGTGCTGCCTGTGGAATCTCACCAGCAACATATCGGGCAAAGTATTCAATGGTGCTCTTGTCACCGCTGGGCGCCAACAGTTTGTACAGTTTCTTCAAGTAGTCTTGTTTGTATTTGTTTTCATCAATAGCAGCATCTAAGGCCACAACAAAACGCAACAAGGTTGGTTCAATCTTGTTGTAGAAGTCGTTTAGCCAATCACCGCCGGGACTGCGAAACTCAATATAACCGTCTTTGGTATTGATACTGGTGTACTTGTCGGTGGTACCTGCATGTATGGCCTTGCTGGCAGCAACATTGACATGTTCTTTCATCTTGTCCAATGCTTCTCGGGCTGTATGCGGATTACGTTTAATGGTGTCTTTGATGATGCCCAAGGCGCTCTTACAATAGGTATTGCTGAGTCGGTCAAATTCTCGTAACACATATTCATCGCCCATCAACAAGGCCAACTTGACATAGTCAAGTTTGGCTAGTGTGTAACCTTGAACGCTGACATTGATGTGTAGGCCTGTGTTGTAGTCAGCTCCGGTATAGCAGCCTTCACTCTTGGCCCACTGTTTGACTTTTTGTAAGTCACTTAACAGTTCACCAATGGGCAAGGGTGGGCTAACAAACTCTAGGCCAGTGTCGCCCGGATTGCTGGCTTCAAGACTGCTGTCGGGTTCAACCACATAGTGACCTTCTTCACGACGAGCACTGTGATAGCTGGTGGCAGCATTTACTGGGCGGCCAATGGCACGACTAAAATCGTCAGCTATGTCTTCGGGCGAGCGCCCATCACCGCTGCTGCTGGGACTGGTATAATAGGGCCATGTGATGTCATAGTTGTTGGCAATGTTTGTCATGCGACGATAGCCTGAGTCCTGTAACCATTCACTGTCATCGTGGTCCTCGCGATATTCTTCGTCAAATTCTTCACGGGCGCTATCATAATAGCTGTTGTTTTCTTCGTAACTCTTTTGAGCCAACTTGGCGTATTCTTCAGAGCCAACATCAGGATAGTCGCCATCCTCATTTGCTTCAATGCCCAATTCGTCACAGACTTCATCGTCACTGAGATTTTCTTTTAGATATTTGAGTAGGTATTCAAACCCACTGTGTTCCCAGGCCTCATCAAGGTGTTCTTGTTGCCATGAGTAGAAATCTTCTTCCATGCTCTGACGTAGCCGATCAATTTCTCTGCGTCCGTTCATATCGCCGTCATGAAAGAACTCGCAAATGTCATCAATGCTTCTAGCACGTTCGTCCATGTCGTAGTCGGGTTCACTTTCAAAATCTTCCTCGGAACCTTCTGCGTTGGGCACAATCATTTCAAATTCCATGCCTGCCCGAGCATTGATCTTGCTAGCCAACTGACGCAGGCTGGTGGGACTCATATTGACTTCTGTTAGAGTCTGTTCAACAACTGGTTTAATCTGTTTATAACGCATATGAAAAAAGGGTATATTTTACTATACCCTTATTTATGCTGCTATGAGTGTAGCAGGTTAATCGGTGCTTGCGTTAGCTCCGCACTTTTGACGTTTGCTGTTGGTCAGCGCACCAAAGTCCACTTTCCATTCAGCGCCCGGAGCAAGTTCTCGTGTGCCTGCTGGCAATGCGTAGGCAACTCCGGCTTGTTGTTCAATCTGAGCAATTGGCATACGGAATTTAGTTAGATCATTACCCAAGTTAGGATAAGGAGCGGTGTGCGGGAACATCCAACCAGCTGCTTCGCCAGTTTGATTGTTTACAACGATCTTGTAGAAAGCGTGTGGAACTACAACACCTTTACCGATTGTTTTGTCGCCTGCACCATAAACGCCGCCAGCTACAACCCAATACGATTGGTTACGTTGGAAAGCCCAGCCACGTACTGACGTTTCAAGCAGTTTCCAAATACCACGATTCAATGAACCAGCTTGTGGGCTCATGTTGGTCATCAAGAACGATTCAAACTCTACTTGAACATCCCACGAAAGGTCGCCATCGGGTGCCATGTGTCCTTTGTCGTATCCTGTAGCGGCGTAGTCGCCAGGTACGGCTCCATTAGGAACAAACTGATTGGCAGCAAAAGCATTAGTACGAGCAACACAGCCCAGAGCATTTTGTGGTAGTAGTTCATACATTACAAACCTTGGTAGTTTGGCAGCGGCATCATAGCCAACTAGATATGCCTGTTGACATAGGGGTTGGATCTGGCCTTGTACTTGTGGGAAACCATATGGGGCATGTGCCTTACATTGGTCGACTGGGAACGGTGGACGTTGATTCCATGCCATCGCGCCTGATGCGAAGCCAAGGGTCAACATGAATATTGCAAATAATTTTCTCATCGAAAATCTCCTGTTAATGTATTTTTATTTATGGTAGGGCACCAGTGCAGGGATACGTTTAATGCCTGCTGCCCGTGCCGCTGTCACACGATGGTTGCCGTCAAGAACCCAACCTTGATCATCTGCTACAACAGGCTTGTTCTTGATGTCCTTGCGTGTAATGTGACTGATGTGATCCCAGTCTAGATCAATGATGCGACGATAGCGATCATCTTGATCATACTTTTCAGGGCTGCTGAGATCATGTGTAGGCACCATGCGTAAGACCCAGGCCTTGTGATCCTTAATAGGCTTGTCTAGACTATAGCCGTCGACGTGTACACCCTTAACATAGTCAAGTACATCTCGGCTGGTGTAGAGTCGTTTAGTTAGATCCAGTCCGTGATCGTAACTTTCATCCATGTTCTGCTCAAGTTCTCGTTGTAGAATGGCCAGTGGCATCTTATAAGTGCGTCTAAATTTGCCGTGTAGTGCGGCATGTAGTTGTTTTAGCGCACGATCACATTCCGCATCACTGTACAAGATACCAATGCCGCCATTGGCTTCCCACAAGTGAATATTGGTTTCGTAGTCGTCGATCAAGATATTGGGCGTACCGTCGGCCTGCTTGGCAAACTTGAACTTCTCGTGATCAAATAGCACCGCACGTGGTGCGTTTTTTCTTAGATGTTTTTGTAGCCACTGGCTTTTTTCACGGCTGCTTTGTTCAACGCAACTCAGCATGGGACTGCTTAAGATGTTGTACTCGCCGCGCAACTTCATTACACCATTGATCAACTTGCCTGCGTTGGGCAAGGGTTTTAAGTGTAGGAAGTAGCCAGGCTTGCTGGCAAGTTTATCAATTTTGCCACCACCGGCAGCACGTTGTCGACGGGCCTTGCGCCAGTTGGTGACGCCGTGGTGTTTGGCTACAGGTCCAAAGAAGTCTGCAAGCACACCGTCCATGTCAACATAAACTTCAGGTCGGGCTGCATAATCGTTGGTGTATTCAAATAATTTCATCGTACAGTATTTATAACTGTACTGATTATCCGTATACTTCGTCTAGATATGGGACCATGCGCTGCAACATCATGCGGTATACGTTGCGATTGCGTATGATGACTTCTTCTGTAATAGTATGCAGATCAGCTGGGGACAAGGGCATTTTGGTTTCAGTCTCGCCTGCTTCACTGTGCAGTTTCATACCGTGCTTGGTACACAAATGCTTGATGGGTTGATTCCATTGTAGGCAGTGCATATACAAACTATGATAGCCGCGATTACGTGCCCATAACACAGCTTCTTTCAGCATACGATCAGCAATGCCGCGTCCACGATGTTCTCGATCAACAATGACCCCGAACTCAACTTCATCAATGGCAGTCTCGGCAATGTGGATTGTACCAATCCATGCACCACGATATTCTGCTACCAGGAAGTGATGTTCGCGGGCGTTGTCTTTGATTCCTTTAACCAAATGATCAATGCTGTCATCGTTTTGAGGAACACCAAAATAGGTTTGTCGAGTTTCAAAATCCAGCTGCTTGAGCCAGGCAGCATACTGCCCGTATTCACTGGTGTGTAGGAATCGTGTTGTAATCATGATGTTAACACAAGATAAGTGACTACAACAACAATACCCACAAGGGCAAGTTTGGGTCCTAGGTCTTGTCGTGTAAACATATTAATACCAGTATTGGCCTCGTTTGATCATTTCTCTTGCTCGTAGGTCCTGCACTTCTACAATGAATTCCCAGGCTGCTCGTAAGTATTTACTCATAGTGCCCAGTCTTTCTTGTGTTGATCGTAGTGACGAATCCAATATTCAACTTCGCTTGTGGTTTGTGGGTGCTTGCTTGCTACGAAATATTCCACGCTGTCTTGGTAAGACTTGTCTTCGAATAGACTTTTGATCCATCCAACTAGTGCTGTAAACATAATGTTTCTCCTTTGTGTGTATACTAGTGATTATACTAATATATTTACCTAATGTAAAGAGAATCATTATGGTTTCTACTTAGTCACTTTAGCCATTTCAAGTTGAGGTATGTGGCAAGATGCTCGTCATGGCATTCAAAGACAGCATATTCCTGTTCGCCTGCATAGCTATCTCCCGGATGCCAGGCCCAAGTAAAATCTTGATCCATGACATAGCCAAGACTTTTTATGTCCTGCACTATGTCAAGAATGTCGTTCACACTGTTCTTGTAGATCACAACTGTGGTCACGGACGTTTAGCAACAACCTGATCAGCTAGCCCATATGCCACTGCTTCTTCGGCGCTCAAGAAAGTGTCAAACTTCATGTCGCCAAACAGTTCGTCGTAGGTTTTGCCCGCTGTATTGTGCTTGACGTAGAGTTCAGTTAAGCGTTGATTGATACGAACTGACTCATCAAATGCACGTTTTGCGTCTTCAAATTGCAGTTCTTGCACATGAACTGAACCACGTGTGCCTGGAGTACCACTACTGACACGGTGAATCATTGTACGTGATTCTGGAAGTACTAGGCGTTTGCCTGCTGTGCCTGCTTGGGCAAGGAAGCTGCCCATGCTACAGGCCTGCCCCAATACAATGGTGCTGACATCAGGGCGAATGAATTGCATAGTATCGTAGATTGCCAAACCAGCAGTGACTGAACCACCGGGGCTGTTAATGTAGAATAGAATATCGGCATTGGGGTCTTCGCTTTCTAAAAAGAGCATTTGGGCAACAATGAGGCTGGCGCTGTGTTCGTTGACATCAGTGTCCAGCATGACAATACGATCCTTTAGCAAACGACTGTAGATGTCGTAAGCACGTTCACCATTTGATGTTTTTTCAAGGACTGTGGGGACGAAATTGGGCATTGTTTTCCTACAATAGTTAATGTGCTACTATTATAGCGGAAAACAAATCACGTGTCTAGCATTTAGAAAAATCTTGGTAAAGAAACCATTTGCGCTGTCTAAAAAAGGTTTTGAGATTTAGCCCATAATAGTCAAATTCTTCGCGCCAAGCAAAAAAATTTGGACCATGCCCGGCGCTGACTACATTCATTTCTCTACCGTACTCGTCTAGGTGATCCCAGCGATAAACGTCCCACTGCCACTGATGTATCATCTCGTGTGCAAGTGTGTTCATGAACCATTGTGGACAGAACCATTTGTCGGCTAGCCAAATATCGCATTGTGTACCGGGACTTTTCTCTCCATAGTACCAACCACACATTCCCCAAGCCGGTCCCAAGCGTCCAGTGGTGATTTTGGGTTTGCGTAGCTGATTGCGAAATACGTGTCTATTGATTATGTTGTAGGCGTAAGTGATATCCGCAGCACTAGGACGGAACTCTTTGCGGCGTTGACTGGTGATACTGGGAAGTTCAGCCTCCATTATTGATCGAATTGGATTTGGTCTCGCCATAGAAAAACCCTCGCTACGGTATTTAAGTACCGTACGAGGGCTGGTTAACTACGCTGTTTATTGTGCTTGGAGTGTGGTCTGTCCGATCACAGCACCGGGCTTTTGTAGGGCCTCATCACGTTTGCGCTTGTATTCAGCATTGTCTACGTTGAGTAGAGTAATACCTTCAACACGGCTCTGTGGAGCTTCGCTAACCGGGGCACGTGCCTTGTCGTTCAACTCATCAAGTTCTTTGAACTCTTTGCGAGCATCGCTGTCAATTTGTTGATCTTGAGCACGGCGTTGCTGTCTCAAGGTAACTTTGTTTTTGTCGCCTAGGGGCAAGGCAACCAACACAAAGGCATGATAGCGTCCGTTTTCAAGAATGATTTGACTACGGTCCACACGACTGCCTGCTACACTGACATCAGCACAGAAGTTTCGAATAGCAGTAGTTGAAGTGCTCTTGCTGCCAGTTTCAGTGTCTTGTCGGTAGATCTTTGTTTGACTACGAACAGTACCACCTGCACCTTGACAAATACCTTCAAAGGCATTTGCACGAGCATTGCCCAGCGCACCACTGGCGCTGCCACTGACACCATCGCCTACTGCGTAGAGATGATCTTCGTCATTGGGCACACTTGTAAACCAATCGGGAATACCGTTGGGGTTAACAGGTGCAGCCACCTGTACAGGTTGTGCTGTGGGCTGTGGTGCCAAGACAGTCTGGGGCTTAGTTGAACTACAGGCAGCAAGACCTGCTACGGCAAAAACGACTAACAGTTTACGCATGATTACTCCTTTGCGTGGGTTACAAAAATTACAGTTTAACACTGATTTCATTTTGAGTCAACCAATGGGTCCCAACGGTTAACAACAGGACGTTCCGCAGGGCCTAGTCCATGTGGGTTGCTGTTACAGACTGTGGCTTGGCCTGTACCATTCTGCATGTCCTCTCGCACATGAACGCAACCAACAGGTTTGGGTTTTTGCTGTGGACAATAGGTCTTGATCTCGTTCAAGTTCTTGTAGATGATGGCACGACGATTAGCATCAAACGCAAACGGTGTCGTAGTTGCCAACTGTTGGCGCAGGAACACAGTTTGTTCTGCGGCATGTTCGCAGTCCCATTTAAAATGGTTCAAGTCACCAAATGCCATGCCCTGTGGTGGAGGGTTGTAGAGTGGGGTGTTGTTGGCACAGGCAGCAAGTGTGAGCGCGGCCACAACAATCAACGATCTTTGCAGTACCATTCTAGTCTTTCAACGTAGAGATCAATCGCATGATTGTATTCTTCTACAGTTACACGATCACCAGTACGCATGGGCAAGGGTTTCAAACTTGTCAAATAGCTGATATGACGATCACGGTTTAAACAATCCGGTGTGGGCCCGTATGTGGTCCAGAGACTATCATACAGGGGCCTAGGGTCCGGGGGAAGACAATCAGCCATGCCCATCAGCAAGGCGATCAGCATACACATGATCAGTGCTTGTGGAAAGTTACAGTCTGCTTGACGGCCTGGACTGCTTCGGTCTCACCAACTCCTGCGTTACGCTGTACATAACGCACAGCATCACGGCTGTTGAATTGAAGAACAAAAATTGCTTCATTGGCGAAGCGCTCGACGGTTGCGTTCATGTATAACTCCTTACTTGACGCGGTTGATAATCTCTAAGGCCTGACTACAATCCAAGCCTGCTTCATTTTGCAGAGCTTCTTCCATTTCCATCAGCTCAACATCTTTTTCAACACGATAGCGCTGGATCAGTTTTACTGCATAGATACGGTCTTCTTGATCCAGGCTCTCGGCCCACTCATTGAACTGGTCATCAGTCAAGCCAATGATGTAGTTGAGATTGTTGCGATCATAATCATTCATAGTCAGCTCCTGCGTGTTTAGGCTTGCGTTGGTAACGAGGTTTTGCGTTCACTACCTTGGGTTTGAACGGCGTGTCGCTTCGAAACAGAACCCGGTGCGCTCTTGGCTCGGGGCTTTGATGCTTGAGTTTTATTTTTAGTTTTTCGACTGCCATTTCCAAACTCCTGTGTGATATAGTAGGCCAGCATCTTGTCGTTGATGTAGCTTACCAAATCTTGGTCCAGTGCCTCGGCCATGAACCGTACCGGGCACCGACCCCATGTTTTGTATTTAACAAATTCCGAATACCATCTGCGGTGATCAGGATTGTCAACATCAAATGCAACAATGGGACGACTTCCACGAAACAGTATACTCATTGTGAGTCCTTATTTGATTTCGTTCAACTTTTTCAAAGACTCAGCCATTTCCAGTTTGCTGACTTCCATCTGATAAATGCAGTAGATGCAAAACACAAGACATGAGCCTGAAAATACATTGATCAAGATGTTTACAGGCACGTACATGAGTGCTAAGAAGAAAGCAGCTGAGGCTACAAGCATAGTTAAGAAGACTTTCAACACATTGACTGCGGCTCGTTGTTTAAGTGTAAGTGACATTGTTTTGTTCCTTGTAAAACTGTATTATAACACATCTGCCATTTGGGGTCAACTTTTATTCGTCGTCACCTTCGTCGTCGTATTCGTCAATCAAGCAACCATCAAACACAGATTCCAGCGCATCACCGGCACCAGGTTGGGAGTTCAACTCGCCCCAAGCTGTCAATAAATCATCTGCCAAGTAGTCTTGGAATTTTTTGGAATCCATCATTGCATACAGTTTTTCTTCGTCAACCTTAAAGCCAGCTTCTTCCAAACTGCCAATCAAAAAACCAGCGGACACTTTGATTGTCATGGTCATTGTTTTTGTAGATTTCTTTGATGTCATTTCCAACTCCTTTTGTTTCAACATGTATGTATTATAGCACTTTGCTCATTTCTGGGCAAATCAAGCTGTCAAACGTGCCAGGATGAGATTTTGCAATTCTGCAACATCCGCATCGGCAACGTAGAAATCGGTAGTAGGATCGTAGTACTTTCCTTCTTTGGAATCGTAGTACAAAGTAGCACCATTGGGATAGTGAAAGGGACCTTCCAGTCCTTTACGTGGACCAAAACGTGCATCATGTTGAAAAACGGTGTATGCCATGCTGGACTCCTTTGTTGCTATGTCGTTATTATACTGCCAAAGTCATTTCTGGGCAACCAAAAAGAAACCCGCCGAAGCGGGTTTGCAAGTAGTACTTGAGTATTACTCTGTGACCTTGACATTTGGATCACTACAATAACGATTCCACCAATATTTAAACTCGGCAACTTCCCGTGCTGTTACATTGCTGCTCCAGATTGCTGACTGCCCGGTAAAGACAGTGTGTTCAGTTGGAGTCAATGTTTCCTGAGCCCACAGCCAAAGTCCAAAATCGTTAGAATAAACTGGTTGCAAAGTTCTGTAATAATAGGTAATTCCATTGTGATTAATAGTACCACTGGCATTGGCAGTTAACTGTGCAATTACTGTTGATGACGTACTTGGAGTCGAGTTTCCAATTATGTAATTGAGCTGACTAACTGTATTTGCACTGGTATATGTTATCTTTGTTCCAGATAAATGGGTGTATTCTACTTGTTGCATTTTGGATTCCTATATGCAAGTATTTATGAAAAAACCCGCCGAAGCGGGTTATTCTGTAAACTTTACAGATTACTTTTTGACGTTGAAAGATTTCATTGCGTCTTCGGCTGCTTTCCAGTAGTTAAACTTTAGAGCGTCTTGTGTGAGTTTGGTAAATTCACTGGCAACTTGTGTGGCACTGTCTGTACCTGCTTTGACTGCCTTTTTGGTGTATTCAGTTTGTGCATCAACGAAACCGTTCAATGCGTCAGCGATGGTGCTGTTGTTTGCGAATACTGTGTTAACGAAGTTCTTTTTGCCTGTTTGGATCAGGTCGATTGCTGGATCAAGTGTAAACATGGTTTTCTCCTTATAAAGCGAGTTTACTATACTGTGGGCCCAACTATTGGCACCCTACAAAGTATTTAGTTATTGTACATGCTGCGGTGCAGCGAAGTCAATGGTTTTCACTAGTGAGCTGTCACTAATTTTATTTTTACTGTAATATTTGCAGGTGTAAATACTTTACCATTCAAATAGGAGATCTCAAATGGAATTGGATTTTGGAACATGCGCTGCCATTGCGCTAGTCTTAGTTATTTTGGCAATACTGATGACCGGACGCCGTAAAAAAGAAGAAGTCATTGAGGAAGCTGCACCTGTTGCACCTTACAAAGTCGAAACACCTGCTGTTGCCGAAACTGTTGAAGCTGCACCTGTTGCTTTACCAGTTGAAGGCGCAGGCACAGTTGAAGTACCGGCTAAACCAGCACGTAAACCACGTGCTCCTAAAGTTGGCGCTACCACTGCTGCCAAAGCTAAAGCTGCTGACAAAAAGCCAGCCGCAAAAGCCAAAGCACCTGCTAAAAAAGCTCCAGCTAAAAAGACCAAGTAATGAGTCAACAAACGGGGGTATTTGTTCCGCAAGGCACAGATGCCCTTTTTTCTTTTCATTTCACCAAGTGTTGGCTAACACACGCTATCACAGTCTACAATGACCGTGATCTATTTGTAGCTAGTCAACATGAACGTAAGATTGCTTGCTTTCAAATGCCTTATCCTGTTGATAGTGCATTTGACAGCACTGTACAAGATCTCTTGGCGCATTGTGACCATGTATTAATCTTAATGAGTGAACTGCATGATCGTACAGTAGAGTTTATAACCCGTAACGATCATGCTCGCATAAGCTATTTCATCTGCGGTGAACTAAACTTTACTCTAGCCAATAGTCCTGTACACAAGTTCTATGATTGGTTCACTACTACTGCACACTTCTACAAATACGAACGCCCACAACTGTTAAACAATAGTCTGCACCCGTATGCGGTCAAACCCAAACAGTTTGATGCACTCTTGGGACGCAAGAAATTACACAGAGACATTGCCTACAATGGCCTAGACCGAGATGCTAATGTTGTTACCTATTTAAACACCACAGACTGTGACTTTAGTGATGCAACAAAATGGCGTTGGGAAGATACAGGACTAGTAATCGAAAAACCAGTGGAGTGGACTGTGGACCGTGTCAACTATCACGGGCACCGAATGAGTCTAAGTCAGATTGTACCGCTTGAAGTCTATAATGAAACTGCTTACAGTCTAGTAGCTGAGACCTGCTTCAGTAATCATTTTAGTTTTTACACAGAAAAGACTGTCAAGCCCATATTAGGTCAACGCTTGTTTGTACAACTAAATGGACAGTACGCACTACGCAATCTACGTGCCATGGGCTTTAGAACCTTTGATGGTATCATTGACGAAAGTTATGATCAAGAACCTGGCCTTGTAGAACGCTGTAACATGGTACTAGAACAAGTAAAATATCTCGGTACGCTCAAACAAGAAGCAGTACTCAAGGAAATCTGCCCTATCTGTGAACACAATTATGCTCACTTGATGAGGACAGATTGGTATGGCAGTTATTTTATGCCAGCGTTTGTTTCCTACTTTTTACAAAATCCGCAAACGCAAAACTAGCCAAGTTCTTGGCCTTGCTCTCGCACATGATGTCAAAGTTTTCAGCAAAGCCGGCGGCCCATTCATTTACTGCTGTATTCCAGTAGAAGTCACTGTGTGCCCGCATCTTTTGCTTTTTGTAACCCTGTGTCAAAAGAAGTCCAAAGTCCGGAGCAACTGTGGGCGAATGGCCCACAAGTACATCCTCACGGCTGATACTATAGTGCATAGTAGGACGCTGACCACGCCAGCTATCAATAACCTGTCGCACCATAGGATCATCAGGTTGGATGTAAACACCTTCCCGGCACCAGTGATGATGTACGTCAAGAACGATAGGAACCAAATCACTAATAGTAAGGCAATCAGCAAGTCCATGACTATTCTCCTCGTTCTCGATTGTTAAGCAGTTACGTGCCTCAGGGCTAAGACGGCCATATACATCTCTAATGCCTTGGGCGCCACGTTTACCGGAGATGTGTACATTGATCTTAAGATCCTGAAATTCTCTGCCGTATCCCATCCAACGAGCCATATCGACATGGTATTCAAACTCCTCTATTGAACGTGCAACAATGTTATCGGATTCGCTAGCAAGAACAACAAACTGCCCAGGATGAAAACTAAGGCGCACTCCACGGGCGCGAGCCACAGCACCAATCTCGTTAAAGCCGTTTTCGCAAAACGACTTAACGGCTGGTTGATGATGAAATACACGATAAGTAGGTTCAGTGTACATAGGCAGGATATCACTGCCAAGGCGTACCATGCGAAGGCTGTCATCAAGTTCTCCTACTCGTTCAACGAGTCGTTTGGTTGCAGAAAGGTTGTGGCGAACAATTTCCCACATCTTGTCATCGGCTACACTAGCAGTCTGGCGTTTAAGCCAAGCCACAGTGGTACCTTTGAGATTGAGCTCAGGAACTGACGCAGGTTGCCCTTTTGCGTCAAGTTCAGAGTACTTGCAGGCAAAGCCAATGCGCGGAATAGAATGTGTAGTCATGCTGTATTATAGCATGTTTGCCATTAGGGGTCAAGTGTAGATCCAGCCCAGGTGTTCTAGCTGGTGAATCCAAGTAAAAATGGGCGTCGAAAAGTGTAGGCACCAACGTCCGTTCCAACCCATGTAGGTCGATCCGTGATACACACTGGGTAATACTTTTGTTTGCTCACTTGCCCAGGGTTCAGGATACACTGGTGTGTAGGTACTGCTCCACTTGAAACGATCTAGTCGCATACCTTCAAACTCTACATAGGCAATTTCAACAGCCATGTCAGGATCATTGTCGGGCTTGTTGTAAAAGTCAATGAACAATTCATGCGGTCCTGCTGCTAAATCCAAATTAAAGTTGAGCTCGCAAGGCTCTGCTAACTGCAATCCCTTAGTCACATCAACACCATCTAGTCCATAGTTGATACAGGCGGCACCGTGCGGTACAAGTCCAATCTTAAACTTGGTATTGTATTGCATCTAAAAACTCTCGGTACTCGGGATAGTAACTGTATGCATCTAGTTTGTACTCACGGTCCCAACGTTGTAACCAAACAGCCAGTTCTTGTCTCAGTTTTGCTACATCATTGGGTTCAGGAGCACCCAACAAATTAATCATTGCATCACATTCTCTACGCAAAGTTGTATTCAACGTGCCTACATTACGTCCAGTAGCCAATCCAGTAAACTGTCCGGGATCAATTGAATCCTTTACCCGTTGATAATGTTCGACAAACTGTTGTCGTAATTTGCAAGGTAGAACTGATATCTGTAGGTATTCAGGTGCAGTTACCGGAATGCCTTGTAAGGGTAATTGTTGTTGCCATGCCCAAGCAATTAATTTATAATAGTTGTTAATGCTGAGTAGTTGTGGCGCACTTCTCAATACTACATGAAACGTGTCTGACTGTTGCTGGACCAATTTGGCTATGTTGCCCATGACCACAGTTGTATCAGTTCCTGTACGCAAATAGTCGTTGTTGGATTCAATACTTTCAATGCTGACTTCAATATCACAACTGCGGAATCGTTTCAGTCTATCTACAATGGTTTGATCAAATAGTGTTCCGTTGGTTACAAAACTAATTGACACGTTGGCTTTGTCGTTGTCTAGTAGAAAGTCTAACAGTTCAGGAAAACGCTTGTTCAGCAGGGGCTCGCCGCCCATGAAATGTATTCTGTTTAGATTGGGTGTTGCCAGTACGCTATCTGTAAAGTTTTGCCATGACAGTGGATCTAGTGTCCAGTTGCGATTGGCACTGACATCTATCAGTTGCCACTTGGTGTAGAGACTGGATATCTTACTGCTGGCGCTGGGTCTGCACATTCTGCAGGTGAGGTTACATTCATTGCCTAGATCCACGTGCCAATCAACAGGTTGTCTAGCACCAATGGGATTCTCAAAGGCAGCATACATGGGACTCTGTTGATAGCTGCGTTCAAATGCCTGTTCTGTAAAAATTACGCTCTTGAAGTTTTCTTTGATACGTCGACTTTCGTATCCCACTGCTTCTTCTCGATAGCAGGCTGTGCATTGTGACAAGGGTTGACTACCCTTGATTTGTTCACGTGCTTGGGTCATGACATCTGTAGCATACCACTGTGCCACAGTCATGTTTTTTAGATTGTATTTTGTGGGTTCTTGATGTGGTGCGTGACGTTCACTGCAACACATGCCAAAACTGCCGTCCCAATATATGTGCGTATTGGTCCAAGGCACATTACAAAATATCTTCTGATTGGACATGTTAGTCTATGATGCCAAAGTTGGCCCAACGTGCATCACCGAGGCTGACCCATCCCAGTGGTCCTCCCAAATTTGGATTCTCGTTGAATACAATCATACCACGCACTGCATCGTAGTTGGGAGGAGTTGCAGCAGATGTAAAAGTCAAGTTGCCTATCTTGATAGTTTTAACAGTTACACTACCATCAGCTTCAATGGTCAAGTTTTGTTGTTGATTGCTGCTCAATACCAATGTGCCACGTTCGGCGGAGATCTCTGCCGTGTCTTGACGTAGTTTACCAATGTTGATTTCAACTTCTTCGTCCCATACACTGAGTGCAGCATTGGGACTCATGGTGTTTACACCTACACGCTTATTGCTGGCATAGACTGTTTCACTTAAGAGTGTTTCACCTGAGGTTTGTAGATCTTGCAGTATGCCCACTGACTGTAGCTGGCTGTGGAACACATTGAGCAAGCGTTGTCCATCAACAATCACACGTCCGTTGAGACTGATCTTGCCTAGGTCAAGTCCTTCTGTTAGGATACGTTCAAAGATCTTGTCTTGGTGTGCAGTCAGCACGTCATCAGTAATAACTGCTTTGGCTGCACCTGCTGCATCACTGATCAACTGTTGATACGCAGGACCATCTACAATGCGTCCCTGAATGTCTAGGTCGCCATCAATGATTGCACCACCCTTGACTTCAACTCTTGGTGCGTAGAGTGTGTTTTCAAATATTGTACCTTGATCAAGAATAGTAACACGACAATCTGTTGCTTGATCGTCAATACCTGTGCTGCCAAAGTTTTTAATAACTCCGCCTACAACATGGTCGCCTGTAATGACTAAATCTTTGAGATCCAGTGCGGCACTGTCAATGCTGGCGTCAGGAAATGGGTAGTGTGCATTGTTGGGATCTAGTTTTAGATTCACCTGCTCCACAATCATGCCGCCAAGATCATAAGATGCAATACGCTCGTTGACCATTGTTTTTACCAGTCCATTTGCAGTAGCAATCATCTGCTCTGCTGTGTCCCTAGCAACGGTTTCCAAACGCTCATCAAGGTGTGATACATTGGGAGTGAAGTTGTGCAACTGTTGTTCGATGCGTGTATTGACCATTCGGTCAATGTAGTCACCACTGATCAGTTCATCAAGCCTGTTGACAACGGCGGCAGTTACAACGGTACCAATTTGTTCTTGTACCTGTTGTAATACTTCTGCTGTGATGTCTGTTACTAAATTTTCGAATATATCCTTGGACATTAGTTGAAAGTGATTGTGATCACGTGCTCATAGTTTTTTCGAATAAGTCCCTTGTACATAAGGTTCTTGTGAACTACAAAATCTTCTGCTCCTACTGCTGCGCTAAAGTTAGCCAACTGTTTAAAGTACATGGTACGTCGATCAAACGCACCAAAACTCTGCATGGTATTATCTGTTTGGTCAATAGCATAGATCATGCTGGTCCAATTTGCACGGTCTTTTTGGCTCCAAGCGTGGCTTTCCAAAAAGACCGTGCTGGCATCTCCGTCACGTACAATGCTAGGCTGACTGAACTCTCGCTCTTTGTAGTCTTGGTTTTTGTAGTCTCGTAATGTAGTTATCACATAGTCTGTGGCGAGGCTACAAATCTGTGCCACATTTTCTTTTTGTGCTTGGTCGCTGTCGGCGTAGGTAAAGTACTCGTCAACGGCTACAACTACTTCAAATTGCTTGCGATAGTTTAGCAATTCAATTTCGGGAATGTAACGAAACTTAACGCCCTGTGCTCGCAGGTACTGCTGTACTTCTTCACTTACCGCGGTAATGGCGATTTCCTCTGGGAAACGTGCCAATACAAAACTGCTAAATCCCACAAACAGTACATTCGTGGGCGCAAGATTATAGTACTGCGCCAGACTATCTAAGATATCCTGCTTCTTGTTTACCACGTCTTGAGTTCGACTGTTGTTCTTGAGTGCCAACACATTGACATCACCTATAGTTGCAAATCCTGTCATAATTCTTTCTTATTATGCTGTATTTATTTGCTACGGTGTAAATCAAGTGTAACACAATGGAACCCGCCACCTAATGTGCGACTATGGCGTAGTTCCAGTGGAATAACAGTAAAACTAGATTGTTCAAGTTTTTTAATCAATTCAGTTTGATTTTTATCACAGATGACTGTGTGTGGATCAACTACCAACATGTTGAGTGCAATCCATTTACTGGCATAGGGATATTCGTGGAATCCTTGTGCTACTACATCGTCAACGTAGATCTTATCCCATTGATCAAATACTTGGGGACAATTTGTTTCATTTACTCGGGAACCATTTAGCATCACAAGTCCTTCTCGCAAAGGTACAATGGTACTGTCAATATGCACTCCTGCGTAGAAGTTACAAAGTTCAATATTGACTGCGGGAAACTGTCTGCATAACCAATCATATGCCGCACGGTTACCACTTGCTGATTCAAGATATAACATGCTGTCACCAAGTCTGCAAACATTGGCCGCATCAAATACTAGCCCATCTTTACGAGGCATGTGATAAATGTGAGCAGCATCTGGCAAGATATCCATATAACATTGATATTCCATGTCACGGCAAGGATACATCATAGCAGGGTCCACAATGGTATTGCCGTAAACTAGAAAGCGATCGCGTGGGCAATAGTTGTACATGCCATCGTGTACTTGGAAGTTCAATGAATCTGGGCGCACAACTTCTACACCTAGCTTGGCAAGTGTTTCGCATAGTATATGCAAATCTTCATTAGTTTCATCAATGATCCATTGAGGCACTGGACCTGATGGGAGTGGGGTTTCCTTCCACAATGTATTCTCTTCTTCTGCTCGAAAGACTTTATCTAACACTGGCCAATTGGCATGTGTAGCATCTCCTACCACAATTTTTTTAAGTGGGTCCCACTCGTTGTAACTTGAAATCATACATGTCCTGTTATTTGAAGTGTGTAACGCGGTGCAATACCAATATTGGCTGCTGCGTGTGGAGTATCATAACTCCATTCTAATACTGTGCCTGCTGTCCAGTTTACCATACCTACACCATTAATCTCGCTGTAGTGTCCTGGTTGCCAGTCTTCTAAAAATATCACTGCACGACGAATAGTATCTTCACGTCCTTGCAAGTTATGTATTGTAACATATCTTGCATATAAGTCACTATGTGTTGGCAAAACTGTTCCAGTGTCCATGCGGTAATAACTGGTGCCAATATCCTTCCAGCCCAAGTCTTGATAAATTTTTACAAACTGATCATTCCAGCTAGGCTGTTGTGTACGCATGTCGGCCATGTAGCCAGTAAATTGATTGGTGTAGCCCATACTGGTCCAACGTTGGATACTGGCAGAGTCATTGAACTCCTCTTGTGTATAAACCAACTGTCGGTATTCGTCGTCCCAAAATACTGGGATCTTATACCTGGCGTGTATTGCCATAGTGTAAGACCTTTATGCCTGCTGTGTCACGTGGATATGTGCGCCATGGATCAACAATGATACTGCCCGCTTCAAACTCACAATACTGTTGCTGTGCTTGATCCACACCCGCATAACCATAAGTTATTATGCGATTGTGTGCCAATAACACAACACCTTTAATACTTGCAGGAGTTGTTGCTTCTGTTAATGGATCAATGTATGTAGGCTCGTGTCCAAACTCAGTACAGTAGTGTCCAACCAACAAACTGTAGCTGCCTTCCAAATAGTCTACATCTGGTTTATAGGCCTTACCATGTATGTAGATAGGCAGTTCGTACAGCTCGGCTTGTTCCACTAAAGCCAGTGCCATTAGTTTAGCCTGCTTTTCTCTGGCCCGCATGATAGCATCAAACAGATCATAGCCCAGTTCTAACTTCTCTGCCAAGAAGCGTAGAGCAATGTTGTCACGTGGGTGGCACGGGCCTGCATCTCCTAACCCCGCAGTCATATATTTAGGTCCCATGATTCGCATACTTGATTTTGCAAGTGCGTTTGTCACAACATCAACGTTGATGTTTCCCTGCTTTATTGCAACGTCCTGGATCATGTTTACTAAACCGATCTTGGCGCTGATAAAGGTATTATAGAAGACCTTAATGCACTCTGCTTCATCCCATGTGCCAACTTCATAACGTGGATCGTTTTGCATCAAGCCACGATAGAACTCAATCAGTTCTGCTGCATCTCCAGTTACGCTGCCATCTTCTGTGCCAATAATAACCATTTCAGGGTTGACCATGTCCCATTCAACTGAGCCCATGGCAATTAGATAAGGATTGTAAATGAATCGGCCATTTGTAATCAGTGGGCGTAAGCGTTCACGAGTAGTGCCAGGCAATACTGTACTAATCAATACAACCAGCTGATTAGGCCTAACATAGGCATTGACCTGCTTGAGCACATTCTCAACAATGGTATAGTCAAAGTCCACGTTCTCAAGATGTGTAATGGGTTCAGCGCCACCGTACTTGGGATCATGTGGAGTTTGTACAGCGATAAAGATAATGTCTTGCCCAACAACTGCCTCACTCAGTGTATCAGCAATTTTAATTTTATCGCTATCTTTACGATAAATATCATATCCAGTAACAGAGTGCCGGGTAGCCATTACTTCGGCACAGGCCATTCCTAGTTTTCCAATTCCAATAAATCCTACATTCATTTATGTTTTCCTTAGATAAATTTTATCAAATTCTGCATGACAATCTAATATCAAAATATAAAAATAGTCATACCTTTTATTTTACACCATTTGGTACTTACGACGAATACATGTACGTTCAAAACAAACATGACCAACGTCTTCATACAGATATCGGTTCTTTTGCAGGTGCCAGTATCTGTTGTTACTTTCTTGATCAAGAACCCTTATACGATTTTACTCCTATCATAGGCCCTGAGTCTGATTATCATGTTTTTCCAATACACGAAGCAGGGGCAAGGAAATTACGAATAATTGCTAATAGCGAAATTTCCGATTTCAAGCAACAATGCCTCAAAGGTAATCCGTCACCATACGACTGGTACACAGAAACAAATTACGATTGGTATTATTTCTTTCACGGATTTGCTGCACTTGATTGGTATCGAAATTTTCAGTACGTAAGACCTGATTTGTTTGACGGTTTCAATAAAGTATTTATATGTTACAACAACCTTATATCAGAATTACGTAGCTACAGACTGCATCTGGTTAGTAATTTAATAAGTCAAGATCTAGTTAAACATGGACTGGTTAGTTTGCCCTTGCGTGACAAAAACGGCACTTGGCAGGAAACCATTACTTCGGCAGATTGCCCATTGACCACACAGGCCAAGGTAAAAGTTTATCAGGTACTTAGACACCTTGAACATCCATTGATAATTGATACTGACAAACCTCACGGAGCACTCAGTGCCGAAGTTGATCTTGATCAATTGACTAGTGCATTTTGGCACGTTGTAACTGAAACTGTCTATTTCCTTCCCAAGCTGCACCTTACTGAAAAAGTGTTTAAGCCTATTGTAGCACAAAGGCCTTTCATATTAGTAGCTGCTCCGGGCAACCTTGCCTACTTAAAAAGCTATGGGTTCAAGACCTTTGATCGTTGGATTGACGAAAGCTACGATACAGAAGAAGATCATTATGTACGCATAGAAAAGATCACTGCTGAAATAGAAAAGCTGTGTGCCCTAAGCAAAGGTGAACTAGATGACATGTATGCAGAAATGAAAGAAGTATTGGTCTACAACTACAATCACTTTTATGGCAAGTTCAAAGAAATTATTGTTAACGAACTTGTTGACAACTTTGAAGGGGTGCTCATGCAGTTTAACAATGGACGACAGCCAAACAATCACAGCAAATATCATTTTAGATTTGAGCCCGACCACGAGTACCTGCAAGAGGTTAAACAGCGATTACTCAAATAAATACTGTGTCGATAACAATAATAACAGGAGACATCAATGGCCTTATTCGATTCAGTATTAAACTTGGTTAACAAACAAGCCAAGGTACCTAAAGATGCAACTGCCTTTGACATTCAGGCACGTCAAGCAAGCGAAGCAAAGATGAAGGACCGTGCTGGTATGGTCATTTCAGTGTTTGCCTTAATACTAGCAGTTAATAGCTGGTATGGTAACAAGTTAAGTAGCCAAACACTCAATGACACTATTGCAGCCAATGACGTTTGGAGTTTTTATGAAGCCAAGAGTATCAAACAGATGTTGGCTGAACAAAATCTAGAAGCTGCTGTGGCACGTAAAGATACTGAACGTGTGGAAAAACTAGAGGCCAAAATTGCTCGCTATGAAAGCGAACCTGCCACAGGCGAAGGTAAACGAGAATTAATGGCCAAGGCACGTGCTCTTGAAGCAGAACGTGACAAGGCTAAAAAGCAAAGCCCTTGGATTGGTTTTGCTGGTACACTATATCAATTGAGCATTGTTGTACTGTCCGCCAGTATCCTTGCTGTTAGTATGAGCATGTTCTGGGGCAGCTTTTTTGTAGCCGGACTGGGCTTGTTGCTGTCAGCGCAAGGCGTGTTTTTGTTCTTTTAATCAGTATTGCGGATAATAATTTCCGCTTCAGGAATTCGGGTGTGCGTGTTTTTGCTACCAAGTAGCACTAGAATACGGCGCCCGACTTCCGTATCTAACATCATTACCAAACAACCTCCACTGGCTCGTATGTAGCCAGTTTTGCTGACTATAACGTGTTGATTGTATCCAATGATGGGATTGGTGTTGTGAAATACAAACCAGCGTTTCTTTACTCGAACTTTGGCTGTACTGGTATGTGCTGCGGCAGTAATGACGTCATAGTGACTTGCTGCCTGTACTAAATTGATCAGTTCATTTGCTGTGCTGACATTGAATACACTGAGTCCGGTTGCTTCAATAAAGCGTGTATTGGTCATGTGTAGTTCTTGTGCTTTGGCATTCATTGCACGTACACAGCTATCTTTGCCACCGGGGTAGGCATCACATAGTAAGGCAGCACTCTTGTTGTCGCTTTTGACTAGAGCCAATTGTATGTGCTCTTCTCTGGTATAACCGCCTATGCGTTCTTTAAGATCTTGATGTGCATCCATGACAACCATGACAGTCATTAGTTTGCTAATACTGGCAATTGGTTGTACTTGATCTATGTTTTGGCTGTGTAGTACAGTGCCTGCTTCGTCTGCAACTAACCAACTAGTTGCTGTTATGTCACGGGCCGACACTGTGCTTGCTGCAAAGGCAAGCAACAGAATTAATTTGCGTATCATGCTGTTAAGTATTTTAACAGTAGTCGTACTTCGGGTTCAATCAAAGTGGAAAAACAAACACACCAAGCGGCTGCTGCACCAATGTAGAATACCCATTCCAATTTAGATAGTTTTAGTTGTTCTTGTTTCATGTTAGGCCTTTCTTGACGCCCACTGTTTGACCGCTGGATAATAGGTAGCAAACAATTGGTCACGCTTTTTGATTTCGTGCTGTGGTGCTGCACGTCCATTGATAGCTCTAGTAACTGTAGCAGTGTCAGCAAAGTTGCGAACACGCGGCTTGACATTCTTGTTCCAAAACCAAGTGGCAATTTTGGCAGCTTCTTGTGGATCCGCTGCTCTGCTGGGATATTCTACATAGTAACTTTCGTCATTATGTACTCCGGCACCGGCTGCAATATAGTTGTTTTTACCAGTCAGCTGTATGAAGCCACGGCCAGCATACTCAAGAGCATCATTTTGTCCAGCATTGCCTGTGCTGTGTGCGTATTTGTGTGCTAGTTTAGCAGGACGACCTATCTCACCTAGGTGTGCAAAGTTGCCTGTTTCTGCGCTGCATTGTGCCAGGAACTGTGCTAGTTCTGTTGGCTCAGTCATGCCCGACTGTATGGCGTGTGCTGACAAGATACGGCGTGCTGTGTCAGGATCTACTTTAGGAGCCTGTACAACCTGTTGAACTTTTGTGCTGTGTGGATCTACTGCGGGCTTGGCATGTGGGGCTGCTTTGGCCTGTGCCATGCCCGGAGCCACAGCAGCAGCACCTGCTGCACCAAGTGCTCCTAGGAATCCTCTACGTGATAAATCTTCTGTTACTTCTTTAATGAGCATCTAGTATTTAGCTGCGAAGCTGTTGGTTCCGAGCAACTGCTGCTGCCAGAACTGTAGTCTCTACACCTAAAAACCTGCTTAAACTCAGCAATGCTGCTGTATCTTTAGGGAAACAAGCGCCGCCATAGCCCATCTGTCCATCAGGACCGGGTACTGCCCAATGTGTGTTGCCCAGTCTTGGATCAGTTTTTGCGATGGCTGCTACGCTGTCCCAATCAATATTCAACGCACGGCATACTGCATAGTATTCGTTATTGATCACAACCTTCATGGCCAACTGTGTATTGGCCACATACTTGAACATGGCTGCTTCTGCTAGGCTACAGTATTCAATGTTAGGTAACAAAAAGTTGATGCGTTCTGTGTAGACAGCACGTAGTACGCTATCACGTAGTTCGGGCGCACATCCAATAACAATCTTAACAGGATTTAGATAGTCATTGACTGCGTTGGCTGCTGTTAGAAACTCAGGTACGTGTGCCAGTTTGAGATTGGCAAATCGGCGTTCAATTTCTGCATAGGCAGCGGGTGTTGCTGTGCTTTTACAGATGACCACACCCTCATAGTTGCCAAGGTTGAACAGTACAGTGTTCAGTATGCTGGTATCGCACACACCATCGTTGCCCTGTGGTGTGGGTACACAGACAAATACTGCTTCGCACTGTGCTGTTATGTCAGCAATGCTGGCGCTGGGATGTGCAGGATCATTGATCATGATCTCGTCCTCGTGATAGGCTGCTGCTACTGCACGACCCACATAACCATATCCAATAATGCCTATTTTCATATCTCTATTATACACTCTTTAAACTAGGTTGTCACGGAATATTTCCCATGCTTTTTGCCAACTCCAACGTTGGCTTGCTGCTTCTACTGCTGTTCTATCTAGTGCCAAGCACTTTTCAACTGCAACCGCTAGATCCTCTTCCATATATCCGGTAACACCTGGATCTACTACATCTAGTGGGCCCGGTGCAGGGTAGGCTGCTACCGGAGTACCGCAGGCCATGGCTTCAATCATAACAATGCCAAATGTTTCCCATACACTGGGAAATACAAACACATCGGCATTGGCATAATAGGTGGCAAGCTCTGTGCCCGTTTTGAATCCTACAAACTCTACATCAGGGTATCGTTCTTGATATTCTTCACGCATGGGTCCATCGCCTACCATAATCTTACGACTATTAGGTATTTGTAATTCAAAGAACTGTTCAAGGTTCTTTTCTTTGCTGACACGACTGATACAAACCAACTGTCGTACACTATCTGTTCTGTTGCGTAGCGTGGGCTGGAATATGGTACGGTCAACACCACGTGTCCAAGGAATGATCTCACCTTCAAAGCCATTGTCGTACAGTTCTTTGACCATAGTGTCTGTGGTAGTCAACACTTTGCCTGCGTGTCGATGGAACCAGCGCACATAGGTCCAAGTTATAGCTTCGGGCACGCCTAATATCTTTTTTATCCCCTCAGGAAAACGGGTATGATAAGCAGTATTGTACCTCCGAGAATGTAGTGAAAAATACCTTCTAGCGTACAGACCGATAGGACCTTCTGTGGCGATATGGATATGATCCGGAT
>Ga0208618_1000034_pt1 | contig 61690 bp, 56 predicted proteins | sample CryBogCBE18Jul08_FD_184585 | JGI IMG/M metagenome (GOLD analysis project Ga0208618, IMG submission 184585) | Freshwater microbial communities from Crystal Bog, Wisconsin, USA - CBE18Jul08 (SPAdes) | ecosystem: Environmental > Aquatic > Freshwater > Lake | place: Crystal Bog, Wisconsin, USA...
ACCTTACCGATGGCATATTTCAGGGGGGTATATCCGTATTTTTACACAAAATTAATATTGAACGCTAACTTAGACGTTCCCAAAAGTAATAAGTATTTGTTTAGATTTTGAATGTGTATTATTAAATTTAATTAATCTTTCTCCTTGGTTAAATTTCTAAAATCTCTAATTGCTTTTAAAAGTCCTTAGTGCATCTGTGAATGGCTTAAGGCAACTTACGGAGATTTGCATGATTTGGCTTGTTCGCATTGCACTCAAAAGGCCTTATACCTTTGTCGTATTGGCCTTGCTCATCATGATATTTGGGCCAATTGCAGCACTTCGAGCCCCTACTGATATTTTTCCAGATATCAAAATACCAGTCATTAGTGCGGTCTGGACATACAACGGGTTATCTCCAGAGGACATGTCGGGGCGGGTAGTTTACTATTATGAGCGCCAACTCAGCTCAACCGTAAACGATATCGAGCATATCGAGTCGACATCATTGCCTGGGTACGGAATTGTAAAAATATTCTTTCAACCTAATGTGGACATCAGAACAGCCACTGCGCAGGTTACCTCAATATCTCAAACTGTTTTAAAACAAATGCCGCCGGGCATTACGCCGCCTTTGGTTTTAAATTACAACGCATCGACAGTCCCAATCCTCCAAATTGCGTTATCTAGTCCTACAGTGCCAGAGCAAAGACTGTTTGATTATGGACAAAATTTTATTAGACCTCAACTTGCTACTGTAGCGGGCTCCTCAATCCCCTCACCCTACGGAGGAAAGGTCCGTCAAATTCAAATAGATTTAAACCCTCAAGCCCTTCTCTCCAAGCATTTGTCTGCACAAGATGTGCAAAACGCTCTAAATGAGCAGACTCAAATTATTCCAGTTGGTACTCAAAAGATAGGCAATTTTGAATATAGCTTAAGACTGAATAACTCACCCAATGCAATTGAGGAGCTCAATAACATTCCAATCAAGGTCATAGGAAACACTGTTATATTGATTCGAGATGTTGCAAACGTTCGAGACGGCAGTCCTCCCCAAACGAACGTGGTTCGTGTAGACGGAGGTAAAGCGGTTTTGATGACTGTACTTAAGAGTGGCTCAGCGTCCACGCTTGATATCGTTCAAGGTGCAAAGAACTTAATTCCCAAAATTGCAGAGAGTATTCCACCAGAGGTAAAAATAGATCTACTTGGAGACCAATCGATTTTTGTGAAAGCTGCAGTGTCAGGGGTCGCTAAAGAGGCGGTACTTGCTGCTGTACTCACCTCCTTTATGATCCTGCTCTTTTTGGGGAGCTGGAGATCGACGGTCATTATTGCAGTCTCTATTCCACTTGCAATCCTCTCCTCAATCACTTTGCTGTATGCGTTAGGTGAGAGTTTAAATATCATGACTCTTGGGGGTTTGGCACTCGCTGTTGGTATATTGGTAGACGATGCGACGGTGACCATTGAAAATATCAATTGGCACTTAGAACAAGGAAAGCCTGTTAGAAAGGCAATCATGGACGGAGCACACCAAATCGTGACGCCAGCTTTTGTCTCGCTCTTGTGTATTTGCATCGTTTTTATTCCGATGTTTATGCTAAGTGGAGTGGCTCGGTACTTGTTTGTACCTATGGCGGAGGCAGTAGTGTTTGCAATGATTGCATCGTTTTTTCTTTCAAGAACACTTGTTCCGACCATGGCGGCATACCTTTTAAAGCCACACGCCTCTGAAGGCCATTCTTCCTCACATCTAGCAGAGACGATGAGAGTAGAGCATCAATCCGTAGTTAGGTCAAAAAATCCTTTGGTCACTTTTCAGCATAGGTTTGAGCATTACTTTTCATTAATCAGGCAATCCTATTACTCCGTGCTGACCTTAGTTATGCAGCACAGGAAGCGTTTTGTTTGGGGATACACAATTTTTGTATTAGGCACTTTTTGTTTGGTACCTTTACTGGGCCGAGATTTTTTTCCACCGGTTGACACCGGGCAAATCAAAATTCATGTGAGAGCACAAGTGGGGACGCGGATTGAGGAGACTGCAAAACTCTTTGACCAAATCGAAGGGCGCATAAGAGAGATCATTCCCAAAGAGGAGCTCGCAAGTGTGGTTGATAACATAGGTTTAACAGTCAGCGGTATCAATACTGTTTACAGTAATACGGGCACCATAGGCCCACAAGACGGGGATATTTTGATCACTCTTTCCGAGGATCACAAACCTACTGAACCTCTTTTGCATCAACTTAGAGTGCATTTGAGTACTGAATTCCCTGGCGTTACGTTTGCATTTTTACCAGCAGACATTATTAGTCAGATTCTGAATTTTGGATCTCCAGCTCCTATTGATGTCCAAGTTATGGGGCCTAACAAGGAAGCAAACACACAATATGCTAACCTGCTTATGAAAGATCTGATCAAAATTGGAGGTCTGGCTGATGTAAGGATTCAACAAGCCAACAACTATCCAATGTTAAGCATAGAAGTTGACCGGTCTCGCGCCAAAAAGGTAGGCATCACTGAGCGAGACGTTACCAACAGTTTAGTGACCAACATGGCTGGTAGCGGTCAAGTGGCGCCATCTTATTGGTTAAACAGAGCTAACGGCGTGTCTTATCCGATCGTTGCACAGGCTCCAGACTACAGGTTCAAAGCACTCTCGGATTTAGAAAATTTAGCGATTGATTCAGTTGCGACGGGTAGTACCAAAGACTCTCAAATATTGGGTGGACTAGCCACCATAAAACGATCAACAACTCCTGCTGTCATATCACATTACGCAGTACAACCTGTTATTGATATTTATGCAACACCTGAGAGGCGAGATCTGGGTTCTGTAGCCAGTGATATTGAGAAAGTAATATCAGCACACGCAGATTCCAGACCCAAGGGTGCAACGATCTCAATAAGAGGACAAGTTCAAACCATGAACATTGCATTCTCTGGTTTGCTTTACGGACTCTTGGCAGCTATTGTTCTAATTTATTTTCTCATCGTAGTTAACTTTCAGTCTTGGAGCGATCCATTTGTTATTGTGAGTGCCCTGCCCGCTGCTTTGGCTGGAATTATTTGGATGCTTTTTGCAACTCACACGACTTTATCGGTGCCTGCACTAACTGGAGCCATCATGTGTATGGGAGTAGCGACTGCAAATAGTATTTTGGTGGTCAGCTTTGCGCGAGAGCGCATACTTTATTCGAAAAAATCGGTAAGAGCTGCATTAGAGGCAGGTTTCACCAGATTTAGACCTGTGCTTATGACTGCACTCGCGATGATTATTGGTATGGCTCCGATGGCTCTTGGTTTGGGAGAAGGGGGCGAACAAAATGCTCCCCTAGGCCGCGCTGTCATCGGTGGCTTGATTATGGCGACCCTTGCAACACTTCTCTTTGTTCCAGTACTTTTTAGCATGATTCATGAAAATTATGTTGAACCCATTGAGTTTGAGGATGTTGATGAGTAACAAAAACAATGACCCACACCAAGCCCAAACCCTGCCTTGCTTCATCCCGTTAGGAGAATCCATTGAGTATTGAAACTATTGACGTTCCAGAAAAGGTCACTGCCCCTCACTTCCTCAAAACACTCGCCTGGACTTTAAGCGCTGGTGCACTCGGATTAGTGATTGGTGGACTTTATGGTCGTGTGAGTGATGAAAAAACGCTAGTTGAAACAGCTAAGATTTATTCCACACCGAGCGTTCGAACTATCCACCTCACTCCCCTGAAGGAGGGAGACTCACTGACATTACCTGGAACATTACAGGCCTTTAACACAGCGCCCATTTATTCAAGGGTAAACGGTTTTGTAAAAACATGGTTGTGTGACATTGGTGACAAAGTGCATCAGGGGCAATTACTTGCAGAAATTGAGACACCAGATCTAGACCAACAACTTGCGCAAGCATTAGCGGATTTAGAGACAGCAAAAGCACACGCTAATTTGGCTGAAATTACAGCCAAAAGATGGAAGAAATTACTGCAGTCAGATTCTGTTTCCCCGCAAGAGGCGGATGAGAAGAATGGGGATTTTTTAGCAAAGAAAACCATTGTTGCAGCGTCTCAAGCGAATGTTGAAAGACTTAAGGCTTTACAAGGTTTTAAGAGAATAACAGCTCCCTTTGACGGGGTGGTTACATCTAGAAACACCGACATCGGGGCTTTGATCAATGCAGGTCAACAATCAGGGAAAGAACTTTTTACGGTTTCTGATCAAAGCAAGTTAAGGCTCTATGTGAGCGTTCCGCAGATTTTTGTATCTAAATTAAAGGACGGCGTTCAAGCATCCCTAAATGTGCCTGAACATCCAGGGCGTATCTACAAAGCAAGATATGTAGCAGAGTCAAAAGCTGTCACGGAGAGCTCTGGATCAGTTTTAATACAATTGATGGTTGAGAATAAAGATCAAAGTTTAAGAGGAGGTGAGTTTGCAAATGTCGTACTCACCATGCCAGTAAGCGAAAATGCTTTGATGGTTCCATCAAGCGTTCTTATTTACAGAAAAGACGGTCAATTTGTTGCAATCCTTACTGCAGATAATAAAGTTCAACTCAAAAAAGTCGAGATCGCCAGAGATTTAGGCACAAAGATACAAATCGCTTCTGGCTTAAATGCTGAAGACAATATTATTGATGTTCCACCCGAATCTTTAGAGACTGGCGATACTGTTAAACCTATTCTCACCATTTCAGATTCAAAATCAAAGTAAATCGAAATAAACCGTTTCATCAAAATAATTGATCTATTAAATAATGTTTGCCTCAATATTAAAACCACTCCTCTTTAAAAGCGGCAGATGGATCAATTCCAAGGGCTTTATATGGTTTGCAGTCTCATCCAGCCTACTTGTAAGTTGCTCCCTCACACCTAAATACACAACACCAAAGGTTGGGAATGTTAGTGAAAATACATGGAGGGATAACCCGTGGACTGAGGCAACTCCCCTAGACATTCAAGATAAAGGTCAGTGGTGGCTGATGTTTCATGATGAAACACTGAACGCTTTGGAGCTAGCGCTTGAAAAAGACAGTCCAAGCTTAGCAATTGCACTCTACAGATATGACCAGGCAACTGCTTACCTCATACAGACTCAATCACAGGAGCTACCATCTTTAGATGCTTCTGAAAGCACAACACAAAATAGACAATCACACAACCGTCCGCTTAGAGGATCAAACCAGCCTGATTATTACAAAGCCTATACGGGGATGATTGCGTCTAATTACGAGCTTGATTTTTGGGGACGGGTTAGGAGCTTAGTAGCATCCGCTCAAGCTCAAGCTAAGGCATCTGAAGCAGATCTACAAACCGAGAAACTCAGTCTCCAAAGTAAGCTCGCTCAGGTTTACTTTCAACTAAGGGGCAATGACAAGCAAACTCTCGTATTAGTCAAATCCATAAAAGGCTACGAGCGTGCCTACGAGTTAATAAAAAACAGATACGAGGCTGGAATAGCTTCAGGGGTTGATCTATCCCGCGCTCAAAGTCAGCTTAGTTCGGCCAAGGCAGAGGTATCTGAGCTAAATATTCAACGAGCACTTTATGAACATGCTCTAGCAGTCTTGATAGGTGCGTCTGCACAGTCATTTACGCTTAAGGCAAGCCCATCATTAGATGGGACAATGTCAGTGCAAACCAATGCTCCTTTGAACCTAAATGAAGATTCAAATGATCACAGCAACCGCACTGCATCAATATTCAACGTCAAGGAGCAAGATTTAAATACTTACCTTAAGGGGCTTAAGATTACGACCCCCCCCGTGATTCCAACTGGACTGCCCTCTACTTTACTGCAACGCAGGCCCGATATCGCTGCAGCAGAGCGAAGAACTGCAGCAGCCAATGAGAGGATCGGAGTTGCGAAGGCTGCATTTTTTCCAAGCTTCTCTATTGGGGCTTCCGTGGGATACCAAAATACAGGAGGTCCTGCCTGGATGTCCGAGCCAAACAGTTTTTGGTCAATTGGTCCAGCTGCTAGCTTTAACCTTTTAGACAATGGGCTCAGACAAGCCCAACTATCCATTGCAAAATCTGCTCTTGATCAAGCTGGAGCTGAATACCGTTTAGTTGTCCTGACTGCTTATCAGCAGGTACAGGATGCTATGGTCAAACTCTCAGAATTCAAAAATGAAATCAATGATCGTGGGCTGGCCGCCTTTTCGGCGAATCGTGCCATGCAACTGGCGACATCAAGGTACAAGGACGGTGCTGTGAACTATTTAGAAGTCATAACGGCCCAAACAACGGCACTCCAAGCCGAGCGTTCATTAATTAGCTTGGACACTGCAAGGTTGATAACCAGTATTGACCTCATCAAGGCGTTAGGGGGTGGTTGGAATGAACTAGATGTGCGGATTGGTAAAAATTAAATTGCTTAATAAAAACATTTGTAATTTTTTAGTTTCCACAGTAATCTAACCCTTAAGATTCTTACCATTAAAAGCCACCTTAGCTCTCCAATGCCTAAAGCTCTCATCATAGAAGACGATCTGGACACAGCGAATCAGATTTATTTCCTTTTAGTGAAGCTAGGTTTTGACGCCGTCATTGAAGGCAATGGAGAGTTTGCACTAAAGCGTGCACTATCTGAACCCTTTGACGTCATCACTATTGACAGAATGCTTCCAAGTTTAGACGGTATAGCCATCACTCAATCTATTAGAGCGGTTGGCAACAAAACACCTATTTTGCTACTAAGCGCTCTAGGGCTTGTGGACGATAGAGTACAGGGTCTCAAGGCGGGCGGGGATGATTACTTGATAAAACCTTTTGCGCCAGAAGAACTCGTGGCAAGAATTGAGGCACTAGTTAGGAGACAAAATCAAAGTCAAACCAATAATATTTTGATTTACGAGGACTTGGAGCTAGATTTGATCAACCGAGTTGCCAAAAGAGCGGGCGTACCGATCTCACTCGTTGCGAAGGAATTTAAGCTACTTGAATATTTGATGCGTTTTTGTGGTCAAACTCTAACTAAAAAGATGATTCTTGAGTCACTTTGGAATTTAAACTTTGATCCATCAACCAATTTTATTGAGGTTCATATAGCCAGACTTAGAAAAAAAGTGGATGCACCTAATCTGAAACCACTTATTCATACTGTCAGGGGTGTAGGCTACACTTTATCCTCAAAATAACGAGGATGGATATTTTGATCAATTTCAAAGATCGACTTAGGATCTCAACTGTTCGTTTGGCCTTGATCAATTCATTGCTATTCGTAATGGGAAGTTTTATCACTATTGGTATTGTCTACTGGCAAGTAACCGTCTTTATGGAACACCGCGTCGATCACATCATTGATGTTTACGCCACAGAATTTAACAATATTCAATTACCCCAGGTCCTAGCCCGCGTAGATGAATTTATAAAACGTGACTCTAGGAAAATCGATCTTTATGGAGTTTTTACGAAAGAGGGTAAAAAAGTAAGTGGGAATCTTAGATACCTACCACCCGAGATTGGTACGGATGGTCAGATTCAAGAGTTTAAGAATAAATTTAAGGTTGAAAATTCTTTTGAATCAGACGAGCCTACCTACAACCTTGCAAGAGCAAAGGTCTTGAAAATTGACCAAGACCTAAGACTTGTTGTTGGGAGAGATATTAGCGAGTTTGCGGCAATTAGACAAATCCTATTGAACGGACTCATTTTAGGGAGTTCGATCGTATTGATATTTGGATTAATCATTGGTTTTGTTTTAGGTATTAGGCCCCTTGCAAGAATAGCAGTGATGAAAGAAATTACTCAAGAAATTATGCTTGGTAATTTTAGTCTTCGAATCCCTATTTCCAAGCGACTTGATGAACTAGACATGCTTGCAGGCACTGTCAATTTGATGCTCACTGAGACTGAGAAACTTTTGCTCGATATCAAGGGAGTTTCATCAACAATTGCTCATGATCTACGAACTCCACTTACCCGGGTTAGACTTTTACTTAACAACGGACTGACGTTAAATGATATTCAAAATAACAACTTAGCTGAACAAAATTTTGAATTATTCACTAAATCTATTTATGAGACAGACACACTGCTTCATCGTTTCAGTGCAGTACTTAGAATTGCTGAGATTGAAAATCATATGAGAAAAAGTGGTTTCCAAATGATTGATCCAAAGATTATTCTCGAGCAAATCCTCGAAATGTTTGAACCTCTTGCAGAGGCAAGAGGAATTAATTTAGTACTGAATACTCAATCTAATGAGGAGATCTTTGCTGACAGTGCATTAATGCTTGAGGCGATAAGTAATTTGGTTGATAACGCTATAAAATTTTCGAATTCACCGCTTTTTGAACATATAAAAGAAAGTAATGTTCTCACTTCCCCAAGCACAGTACAAATTGATTTAGTAACAACAAATGGTCAGACCGTCATTCAAGTCAGTGATTTTGGTATCGGAATGTCCAAAGAAGTTGTTGAATACTTAAATTCAACGGATACGAGATCTTATTTAAATAATGCAAATAAGCAGATTTTTTTTGGATCAACCCAGTTATTTAAAAATAAAAACTATTTAAACGAAAATTCAACAACAAATATTAGATCAGAAGTTAAATCTGTACAAAGTTCAGAAAAAATTCTAGGATCAGGTCTTGGACAGAGCCTAGGGCACGGTTTAGGACTTGGAATAGTTAAAGCAATTTTACGACTTCATCAATTTGAGTTGATTGCGAATTCAACTCCACAGGGAACACAAATTAAAATTCATTGTCAATAATTTTATTGGTCATTTGACTTGTCCAATCATAAATATCCATAATCATGATATTTCATTCCAATCAGCATCCCGATTACAAACCTCGCTGCTTTATTGCTTCCTAAGCAATACGCAACAAGCGCTGGTCCAGGACAAAAACCTGCCTGGCCCGACCCACACCAAAAATTAAACTAACCAATATTAGTTCTTTAAGGATATTTGTATTGCCTGAAATATGAACTACTTCACACCATTTGGTCGCATGATTTGGATCCACATATCTGTACCCCAAATATGAAACTGGTATTGCCCCCCATCATTACAAACATTAAACACGGACCCCATTAGCCACTTAATTTGAAAAATCCTATTATTTTTTTAATTAGATTTCAACACTAGTTTAAGAATACGGTCGTTGATAAGCATACCTATCAACATTGATACTATAAAGATTATTGCTTTTACAGATCCAAGCCCCATCGCAACTATAGCCGGACCCGGACAAAATCCAGTGATTGCCCAACCTACTCCAAATAACAAACTTCCAATTAATAAACTAGGATTGAAGTGGTCTTTGCCTGGTAAATGGAGTTCTTCATTGAAGATGGTTTTATGACTTCGTTCAATCCAGCGAAAACCAAGAAACGCCAATGGTATCGCCCCTAACATCACAAGCGCTAGACTTGGATCCCAATTGCCAGTAATATCGAGAAAGTTAATGACCTTGTTGGGGTTGCTCATACCGGAGATGATTAGCCCAAATCCAAAAACAAAGCCAGCGAATAGAGTTAAATAATTTTTCATGTTTATCCTTAAATTAAGTGATAAAAGACGTAGGCTGTTAGAAAGCCGCTTGCCATAAAAGTCATAGTTGCAACCAATGAGCGAGGTGAGAGTCGACCAAGCCCGCACACGGCGTGGCCACTTGTACACCCTGAGCCCATTCTTGTGCCAAATCCTACCAATAAACCGCCAACAATCAAGGTTGAATAGTCGCTACTAATATCTAATTTAGGAAGTAGATTCAAAACATTGCCAATCACTGCCGCTAATAATATTCCGCAAATGAAATAGATCCTCCACCGGTAATGATCTTGTGGTGTATTTGTTCTTTGTAGTAATGAGCCTACTATTCCGCTAATTCCTAAGATTCTCCCTTTTGTAGCAATTAGGATCACTGAGGCGATGCCAATCAGAGCACCTCCAATCAATGCGCTAATTGGGGTAAAGTCATTCCAATTAATGATTAAAGACATGGTGTGTTTTCCTATAAAACAGTTTTGTAAATGAGATTTATTGCAATGATGAGAGTCAGTATTGCAAAAATTTGTTGTACATGGTTTGAGTGAATTTTCTCGATTAATTTTCTACCAATTCCCAACCCCATAATAGATCCCAAGATGAAAGGTAAAGCGATTGTCCAATTCATGTTACCCGTTGCACTCGCCAATAATGCATTTCCAGAAGAGACGATTGCAATGACTCCTAGCGTCGTGGCAACTACAGATTGCATAGGTAAATCAGTGAACTTTCTGAGGGAAGGGACCAATATAAATCCCCCCCCGACACCCAATAATCCAGATAGAAAGCCTGTCGCTCCACCAGTAAACAGTAAAGCGCTTAGACACCTACGGTTCCATATGAATTTACCAGTCGCTGGATTAAGTTCGCAAAACGCTCTTGAGGGGACATCTGTAATAGCCACTCTGGCTGCCCTATAGATCTGAAACAACATTCTCAATGAAATCCAAATCAGTAACAGTCCAAAACCAATAACCAAAGGTCGTTCTGGAGTTAAATGGGCTAGCACCAAGCCAAGCGGTGATAGAACCAGACCCGTTACGCTCATTAAAGCAGCTGCTTTGTATCTCAATATCTTGGAGCGAAAACCTAAATAAGCACCAATACCAGCTGAAATCGCTACGGAGGCTAAGGCTATTGGAGCAGCTTCGTTTAAAGGTAATCCAAGGCCAAATATAAGTAAAGGAACCGAAATGATGCCTCCACCAGCCCCAGTAAGCCCCATGAGTGAACCAACGAATAAACCAATAAAGGCAGGAATCAAAATAATTATTTGCATAATTTATATAATACTACAAAACAATATATAATTAAATATAATTTTTGGATATTTTATATGAAACCACTAATTGAGAGTTTTTTTGATCCTGAAACTTGGACTTTTACGTACGTAGTAAGTAGTGATTCGTCCAGTAGCTGTATTGTGATAGATCCAGTTTTGAACTACGACCCTAAGTCGGGGCGAACGAAGACGCAATCCGCAGAAAAAGTTATTTCCTTTATTAAGAGTCGTGCTCTCAAACTCGAGTGGATACTTGAAACTCACGCCCACGCAGACCATTTCACTGCAGCTATGTTCATAAAAGATACTCTGGGGGGAAAGATTGCGATTGGAGAACAAGTTACCAAGGTTCAAAGCGTTTTTAAAGGAATTTTTAATCTAGGGGACGAATTTAAGGCGAATGGATCGCATTTCGATTACCTTCTTAAGGATGAGGAAATTATTGCTTTTGGGGATTTGAGCTTTAAGGCAATTTTTGTCCCGGGTCATACCCCGGCTTGTATGGCCTATCAAGTTGAGGAATCTATTTTTGTCGGAGACACCTTGTTTATGCCAGACGTCGGAACCGCAAGATGTGACTTTCCAGGTGGAGACGCCAAGACTTTATTTAAATCCATTAAAAAATTACTTAGTTTCCCATCCGATACCAAGCTCTACATGTGTCATGACTACCCACCAGGTGAGAGATTGGTGAGGTATCAAACAACGGTTAAAGAACAAAACGATTCGAATATACATGTGCATTACGGTGTTAAAGAGGAGGAGTTTATTCAAATGAGGACTAAGCGTGATAAAACGCTTGAAATGCCGGTTTTGATTTTGCCGGCTATTCAGGTGAACATTCGGGCTGGGCAGATGCCGCCTTGTGAAGATAACGGTAAATCTTATTTAAAAATTCCAATTAATTTGGTGTAGAAAGATGAGTAATATAAATCTTAAGAAAATGCTGTCTTCAGCTGAGAAAGCTTGTACGCTAATGAAAGTTCTCTCAAATCGTGACAGGATGATGATTCTGTGTGAGATAAGCCAGCATGAGCGTTGTGTAAGTGAGTTAGAGGAAAAGCTTGAAATTTATCAGCCAACACTATCGCAGCAATTAACCGTTTTAAGGAAAGAAAAGTTGGTTAAAACAAGGCGCGAGGGAAAGCAAATTTATTACTCCTTAGAAAGTTCTCAAGCTTTAGCCGTAATAGAAGTTCTTTATCAGCAGTTTTGCAAGCATTAAAAGAAAGGATTTTAAAGTGTCTAAAGATTACAAACAAATCACAAAAGATATTTCCAGTTCACTCGCTAAATTAAGAGCTGAGGCTCCCGAATTGATGAAAGGATTTTCGGACTTATCACAAGCTGCAACCAAAGATGGCGTGCTTGATAAAAAGACTAAAGAGTTAATTGCGCTCGCATTGGGCGTAGCTGCAAGGTGTGATGGTTGCTTAGGTTTTCATACACAAACATTAGTAAAACTAGGAGCAACTAAACAAGAGGTAATTGAAACCTTAGGAATGGCTGTGTATATGGGCGGTGGCCCGTCCCTAATGTACGCAGCTGACGCAATCAGTGCTTTTGAACAAGCTGAAAATAAATAACTTCAATATCAGGCTATTCATTATTTGAATAATTACTGCCACTGTAATAACTGATTTCTGTATTGAACATAACTTCGAAACTCTTTGACTGGATAAAACATGAGTGACTTATTTAAAGAAAAAGCCAAAGAATGGGATACTAATGATAGGTCTCAGCAACTCTCCTCAGGAATTGGGAGTGCAATTCTTGAAAATATTCATCTAACTCAATCCATGGAGGTTCTAGATTTTGGAGCCGGTACTGGATTGATTACATCTCAAATTGCTCCTTTCGTGAAAAGAGTTACTGCGATTGATATTTCAGAATCTATGCTTGAAAAATTAAGAGCTAAAACCGAATTGCAAGAAAAAGTGCATGTGCTTTGTCACGACATAACAGTAAGTAGATTAAATCAAGAGTTTGATCTAATTATGAGTGCAATGGCCATGCATCATGTGAAAGATACGGAAAATATGCTTAATCAATTTTCAAAGCATTTAAAACAAGGCGGACAAATTGCACTGGCAGATTTGGACTCTGAGGACGGAACATTTCACAAAGCAGGGACTGAGGGTGTTTTTCACAATGGTTTTGATAGAAAATATTTTTCAGAATTATTGAATAGGCATGGTTTTATCGATATTAAATTTTCAACAGCACTCACAGTTAAAGCTGATACGGGCTTGTACCCTGTATTTCTTGTTGTAGCTAGAAAAGTAGCTGTCACCCATTAATGCTCAATATGTCGCCTGATGAATTTGTTAATTATTAAGGTTTTAATTTAAACTTTATCAAGATAAGCATCGCCAGGTAAAAAGCAGAGGATTCGATTACTTATTTAATTTATTCTCATATATCTTAGAATTTACAAAATTTAAACGAAAAATATTTATGAAATATATTAATAAGCAAGTTTTGATTCCAATAGCTACAACTACTTGTTTAATTTTTCCCCTTATGAGTAGCGCTAATATTTGCTACGAGAATATTAAAAAAGTAGACACATCTCTCAAGGCACAATATGGCGAAGACTACCCATGGTGGGATATATTTGGCTGTATTGTGCTAAGGAAAGGTACTTTACGCCGAGATGCAGTTGTAACTATCAAACAGATGAAGCAAATATCTGAATTGAGATTTCAAGCGTATAACCTCGGTCGAGAAAACAAGTTAAATGAATGTTTAGAGGTGCTACGACCTGCTAATAAAATGCTGCATATTTATTCATAAATAAAAAGAACTGATCAGATTATTTAATTAGTTTATCCTGCGTCTTCGTTTCAAAGTCAGAGGCTTCGTGACGCTCACGTAGTTGCTCAGATGGCTCCCCTGTCATACGGTTTACCATTCTTCCCCTTACCACTGCAGGCCTTTTAAGTAATTCATCAGCCCAGCGCAGTACGTGTTTATATTCATGAACACTTAAAAACTCAGCTGCCCCGTACATCCATCCCTTAACCATTCCTCCATACCATGGAAAAATAGCCATATCTGCAATGGTGTATTCGTCACCGCAGAAATATTTATTTTTAGCCAAATGTTGGTCCAGTACATCTAGCTCTCGCTTAACTTCCATTGAAAATCTATCAATTGCGTACTCAAATTTCTCAGGTGCATAGGCATAAAAGTGTCCAAATCCGCCCCCAAGATACGGGGCACTGCCCATTTGCCAAAACAACCAATTCATACACTCGGTTCGAGTTTGAATATCTTTTGGCAAAAATGCATTAAATTTCTCAGCTAAATAAAACAAGATCGATCCAGACTCAAAAACTCTTATCGGTTTTGTCGTCCCGCGGTCAAGTAACGCTGGTATTTTGGAATTTGGATTGATCTCAACAAATCCAGATCCAAACTGCGCACCATCCCTGATGTTAATCAACCAGGCATCGTATTCAGCTCCTGAATGACCAAGTGCAAGCAGCTCCTCCAACATAATCGTCACCTTTACGCCGTTAGGTGTCCCCAGTGAATAAAGTTGGAGGGGATGTCGACCAACTGGTAATTCTTGCTCCACTCTTGCACCAGAGGTAGGTCGATTGATGCTTGCAAATTCTCCACCATTAGATTTATCCCATGTCCATACTTTTGGTGGCGTGTATTTTTTTGTAGTCATTAATTTTCCTATTTGTGATATTGAATTCTTAAAATGCTTGTTTTTCTTAGCCAATTTAATAGCAACAACAGCGTGCATAACAAGTTAATTAGAAATTATCAATGTTTTTCTTTCCTAACTAGTTCTTCAATGTCCGAAACATGGCTGCCAGCAATTTTAATTTGTATTTAATGACATTAAAAACTCGAGCGATTTTCTTCACTCAGCAAATAAATTACTGGTTATTATCCGAATTCAGCAAGAGTATGTTGCGTGAAACCTATTCCACAGTCCTGGAATGGTTTTACAAGTGATTGTTTGGGCCTTTTTAAGAAATCAATCTCCGCATAGAAAAAATCAACCTGTAGCCTTTGCGGATGTCAAAGATGAGTGTTTGAGTGGATAAACCGCCTCATTTGGCCTACTCAACAGTAACGCTTTTAGCTAAATTTCTAGGTTTATCCACATCAGTACCTCTTGCACAAGCGGTGTGATAAGCGAGTAACTGCAAAGGAACTACGTGGAGTATCGGAGATAACAGTCCATAGTGTTCAGGCATCCTAATAACGTGAATTCCAGGAGCATTTTCAATTTTCGAGTCTGAATCTGCAAGCACATACAAGACCCCACCTCTGGCACGAACTTCTTGAAGATTGCTTTTAAGTTTTTCTATAAGCGCGTCATTAGGTGCAACAGCAACCACAGGCATAGCATCAGTCACCAAAGCCAATGGTCCGTGCTTTAGCTCTCCCGCGGCGTAAGCCTCGGCATGAATATAGGTGATCTCCTTGAGTTTTAACGCTCCTTCCATCGCTATTGGGTAATGGGTACCTCTACCTAAAAATAGTGCATTCTCTTTAGAAACAAAGTCCTCAGCCCAACGCATCACTTGAGGTTCCAGCGCAAGTACTGCCTGCAATGCAACTGGCAAGTGTCTCATCTCCTTTAAGAACTGCTCATGCTCGAGTGCACTCAGATTACCCTTGGACTGTGCTACACAAAGTGTGAGTAAGAAAAGTGCAGCGAGTTGAGTCGTAAATGCTTTGGTAGACGCAACACCTACCTCTACACCTGCACGGGTAACGTAGGCTAGCTCACACTCTCTAACCATTGCTGAAGTGGAGACATTACAAATAGTTAAAGTGTGCGTCATACCTAGACTCTTCGCATGCTTTAAAGCTGCAAGCGTGTCTGCGGTCTCTCCTGATTGACTGATTGTGACAATCAGAGTTTTGGGATTAGGTACGGAATCTCTATAACGGTACTCACTTGCGATTTCAACTTGCGTACTGATCTTTGCAACAGATTCAAGCCAATATTTAGCGACGCAACCACTATAGTAACTCGTACCACAGGCCAATATAAGTACGCTATCAATCTGCTTAAAAACATGCTCTGCTTTCTCTCCAAAGAGGTCTGGCACGATAGCTTGAACACCCTCAAGCGTATCTGCAATGGCTCTGGGTTGCTCAAATATTTCTTTTTGCATGTAATGCGTATAAGGACCGAGTTCTGCTGCACCGCTGTGGGCGGTAACGGTCTTCAAAACTCTAGCTACAGGATTTCTGTTTTTATCCTCAATTTTGTAGGAACCGCTGGCAACATCAACAATGTCACCCTCCTCCAAATAGACAATTTGATCGGTCACACCCGCTAAGGCCATTGCGTCGCTTGCCAAAAACACCTCATTGGTTTTACCAGTTTTATCAAGACCAACTCCTAATATAAGTGGTGAACCAGACTTAGCGCCAACAATTCTATTGGGCTCATCTTTATGAAATATGGCGAGTGCATATGCACCTCTTAGCATTGGCAATGCATCTTTTAAAGCCTTGAAGAGGTCACCTTTATATAAGCTATCAATCAGGTGAGCGATCACCTCAGTATCAGTTTGACTTTGAAATACGTAACCAGCCTTTTGAAGATCAGCTTTGAGCTCCTCATAATTTTCAATAATCCCGTTGTGTACCACTGCTACTCGACCGCCCCCCTCTGCTGCTCCTGCATTTGGGCCATGGCTAAAGTGAGGATGAGCGTTATGAACCGCAGGGACTCCGTGTGTAGCCCAGCGTGTATGGGCTATGCCTGTGGTACCTTGAATCAGCTCTGCACTGACTTGCTCCATCAACTCAGACACACGCTTTGTGCTTCTTGCACGCTTTAGCCCGTCCGAGTGCACTGCAACACCGCATGAGTCATAACCCCTGTACTCCAGTCTTTGAAGCCCTTGAACAAGGATTGGGACAATGTTTCTATAAGAGACCGAGGCTACGATACCGCACATAAAATTTCCTAAATACTTTTTAAAAATAACTATTGAGAAACAAGCTCATTCATTTCTCAGAATCCAACGATTTACTTTTTAACTTTAACGGGTCTTGACCAGTTTTGAATACTGATTTGTTTAGCTCTTGTAATAGTTAGAGCACCTTTAGAAGTCTCTTTAGTGATTGTTGAGCCCGCGCCAACAGTACCGCCGGCCCCAATAGTGACCGGTGCAACGAGTACCGAGTTACTCCCGATGTGAACATCTTCTTCAATCACTGTCTTGTGTTTATTGGCGCCGTCGTAATTTGCCGTGATCGCCCCAGCCCCGAAGTTGACCCGCTCTCCAAGACTTGCGTCTCCAACATACGCCAAGTGATTTGCCTTAGCGCCCGCGGCGAGAGTTGAGTTCTTTATTTCAACAAAATTACCCACATGAACATCTGCTCCTAAAACAGCGCCTGGTCTAAGTCTAGCAAAAGGTCCAATTTTTGCAAACTCACCCACTCTAACTGGTTTCTCAGGACTGTCGCCCTCGATGTGAGTGTATGCCTCGATCACTGCACCACTCTCAATCAAAGCGTTCTGAATAACGCAGTTGGGACCAATACGAACACCAGTCCCGATATGGACCTGCCCTTTAAAAACACAATTAACATCGATCTCAACGTCTTCCCCGCACTGTAGTTGGCCCCTTACATCGATTCGACTTGGATCTTTCAGTCGCACGCCGTCTTGCATTAATTGAGCGGCAAGACTTAGTTGATAAGCTCGCTCAAGCTCAGAGAGTTGTGCTGGACTGTTAACACCCATCACTTCAACGGGATCGTTGATACAAAGTGCTTTGACTGGCACTCCGTCGGCCACAGCCAATTTGACGACATCTGTTAGGTAGTATTCTTTTTGAGCGTTGTTGTTGTCAAGGGAGTTCACCCACCGTCTTAAGTCCTTTGTGGGTGCCACCAAAACACCGGTATAAACCTCTGTGATTAGTTTTTGCTCAGCACTGGCATCTTTCTCTTCAATAATTCCTAAAATCTTATCAGTATCGCTACTATCTCTTATGACCCGACCATAACCAAAGGGATTGGAAGCTTTCAAAGTAAGTAAGCTCAACGAGTTGGCAGTTTCACTACTTTTCGATCCCGCACCAAAACTCGTTTCAATTAAGCTCTTTAAAGTTCTAACTTGGGTTAGTGGTACATCTCCAGATAACACGATGACTAGTCCATCATCTGAGAGATGGGGGACAGCTTGTTGGATTGCATGTCCCGTCCCCAATTGAGGCATTTGAAGGGCAAACTCCAATTGTGAATTTTGCCTACTATCTTGAGCACGCTCAAAAAAAGTGGTTGCTCCGGCTCTCACTAACTCAGACTCATGGCCTGTAATTACGATAATTTTACGAGCTGATAACTCCCGGGCAGCGTCTAGTACGTGTCCAAGAAGCGGTTTTGCTCCCAAAATATGCAAAACCTTTGGGGTCTTGCTCTTCATACGTGTACCCTTGCCTGCGGCCATGATCACGACATCAATCGGCATCATTATGGAATTTAACCTTAAAAAATGGTTTTAAAACGATCACTATGATAATCTAAGACCTTTTAGAAGCGCTGATCGTCGCGCCGATTTTCAAGCTAATTATCGATTATTTAATACTTTTTAATCTCCAGTTTTGAACTTATCAACCTTTGCAATCGCCTTAACAAGATTTTCAACCCTAGACGAGTCTCTAAGGCGTGTGCACTTGTTTTTCACGCTTTCGCTTTTGATTTGCTTTCAGGGTTGCACTCTGATTCAAACCACTTACAACCAAGCTCCAGAGATCACATATTGGTGGCTAGACGGGTATGTGAATATTAATTCAAAACAAAAACCGGGACTGATCGAAGATTTAGCGCAAATTCACCGCTGGCATAGAACAACTCAATTGCCCCAATACCAAGAAATTTTGAAGCAACTGGACTCCAAAGTTCAATCTGATTTAACGGTTGATGGTATTTGTACTTCAATCGAGCCCCTAATTAAAACCAAAGCAAATGATTTGATCGTTGCATTTGAGCCTACATTGACTCATTTGGTGCTTGGAATGCAAGCCGAACAACTCAAGACTTTACAACGCAAGTTTGATAAAAACAATAAAGATTGGAGACGCGATTGGCTTGGGAGTGCGAACGACAGAGTGGCTTTTAGAACTAAAAAAGACGTCGAAATCGCTGAATGGCTTTATGGACGCTTAAGCAATTCTCAGCATGAACTGCTCAGAGAATTGGTGCTGGAATCTCCCTTCGAAGCTGATAAAACTTATGATGAACGTCTTCGCAAGCAAGCTGACGCAGTTGAGACTTTGAGGCAATTGATTAATGAACGCTCAAATTTTGAGGAAGCACAAAAAACAATGCATCTACTTCTAATGAGAAGTACATTTGACTCGCCCGACCTAGATTTCAGGGAGTATTTTTATAGGAATCTCAGGTCTCAGTGTGCAAGGGCTGTGAAGTTTCACAATTCTACGAATGAGAAACAAAGACAACATGCATTTAAGGTTCTACAAAGTTTAGAACAAGACTTCACAGAGTTGCAAAAAAAGAACTAGTTTGACAGTTTTGTGCAATTAAAGACACTCCCTTTTTTTTGAAATCTAGTCAATCGACCAAGCAACTCCCTCCTCTGTCAGTATGGCGTCTAAAGGCACGTCATGGGCTTCAAATTCAAGATCTGGTACAAAACCAAAGTTGAACCCAAGGCCTACAGTGAAAGGTTTGGGAGCCAAAGAGGCCAAGGTTCTATCGTAAAAACCGCCTCCATAACCAAGCCTATTACCCTTTGGACCAAATCCCACACAGGGAACAAAAAGTAGCGTTGGAACGAGAACTTCTGTATCTTTAGGTTTAGGAATATCGTAGGCATCATTTTCCATGGGGCACCCAGGATACCAGGCATGGAAGGTTAAAGTTTTATGTAGCTTATTGATTACGGGTAGACCAATCCTTCGCCTGGTTTCTTGTTCGGTCAGTTCACCATCCTCTTTCCAACGGTGCAATGCTGGTAGGGGATCAAACTCTCCCTTTATGGGCCAATAAGCGCCAATCACGGTGTCAGACCTTCCGACTAACCAAATTCTCATGACTTGTTGTAGCGCCAAGGTGAGCGCGTAGCGATTATTTACCTCTGCGCGTTGTGTAATTAGCCGTTGTCTTAAGGATTTCTTGTCCATGAGGAGATAATCAGTCCATGTATGAATTTCCAATTGTGACATTGTCTAAGCGGTTTGATCCAATTCTTTTGAAAATGAATCGAAAAGTAACATTAAAAATTTGCCTTATTCTTGGTTTTTTGATACCTTGCTTGTTAAATGCTCAGGAATCTAGCAACAAAGGCAAGGACCCAAAAAGTATCCCTGCTGATACAAGCAATACTCCTTCAGATCACAAAAACGGCAAAAAAGTTGCGCGCGCCCCTCACCACGGCCGTTCACCTCAAGTTTCAAATTCTATTGGTGATAAATCAAAACAAAAGACTTCTCTCCCCCCAAGCCCAAGTAGCTCTTCAAAGAAAGAGCAATCAGTGCAGGGCGGCACCCCTAAAGAACCCAATGGCGTAACAACTGGATCCAATGGCTCCGGCTCTGGTTCTGGTTCTGCAGCAGTTGTAGGATTTGGTGTTGTTGGTGCTGGTGTTGGTGCTGCGGCAATTGCTCCGCTCACTAATGCCATACCTGAATCATCCTCCTCTTCAACTCCCTCCTCTTCAACTCCCACGGGGCAATTGCAGCCTAACTTACCAAACAATCCCGTCAATGCGTTCTCATCCTCCAGTCTCGCCCCAGTTTCTCCCACTAACTCTGTGCCCCCAACTCCCTCAGGCTCTCTTAATGAGAACAACGGCACCAATACAAGTGTTGTCGTTAACAAAGGAGCCGTGGAAAATGCAGAGCAATCCCCCGCCCCGAGCAAAACAACCTCACTGATCGAATCATTTTTTAATATTCCGTGGCTTGGAGGGAAGACATCCGCCCCCAAACCCAATAACAATCCTGGCGAAATCACCACACTAGCTTCAGTGGTAAACGCCGTCGTCCTTTCACCAAGCGTTGCAATCCCACCCGTTACTTATTCAAACCCTTCAAAATTCAGTACTCCACTGCCCATAAGTTCTTCAAACGGCCCTTACTCAGTTCAAACAGGGGAAAGAAACACAACGGGTGACAACGCTGTAATTGATATGGCACAGGCTTTCAAACGAGGAGACCGAAAACGCTTGAGTTCCACACTTGTCTACGCACAAGGCCATCCCCTAGAGCCTTGGGCTGCGTACTGGGAGCTGCGCGCGAGACTTGATGAAGCATCTTATTCGGAGATTAGAGCGTTCCTAAAACGTTACGCAGGCACTTACCAAGAAGACCGCATGCGAAATGATTGGTTGGTCATGGTGGGTAGCAGACGTGATTGGGAAACCTTACTCGATGAGTATTCTTATTTCAGGATGCGAGACGACAAAGAGTTGCAGTGCTATTACTTACTTGCACAGTATGTTCAACTGGGCCCCAAAGCGCTACCTGAGACCACCGAGCTTGTGCTACAAAACTGGCAAGCTCTCAAAGACTCGGATGACGGTTGCATGCTCGCTGTGGATAGGCTCTACGACGCTCGCAAAATAACCGAGACGGAGATTTGGAGAAAAATTAGAGCGGCAACTGAATTCAACTCAGCTAGGCTTGCCAAGAAGGCGATGCAAATCATACAACCCAATTTTTTACCAGAGTTGGAGAGTATTTTAAAAAGCCCAACCAATTACTTGGCTCAACAAAGCAGTTCTCCTCAAAAATCCAAAGATGAGTTGATCACTTTGGCCCTAATGAGGCTTAGTGCTATTGATCCAACTGATGCAGCACGCCAACTCCAAAACAAATGGCAATCTATTTTAAGCAACGAACAACGCACATGGGTATGGGCCGCTGCAGGGCGAGAGGCAGCACTAAGAAATGACCTTAAAGCTCTTGATTACTTTGAGCGCGCGAGTGCTGATAAAGATATTTCAAACGATGAGTTATTGGCTTGGAAAGTCAGAGTTGCGCTTCGCATGGATACTCGACCACGTTGGGAGATGGTGGACTCAGCTATCAGTGCAATGAGTCCAAATGCGCAAAAAGATCCCGCCTGGGTTTACTGGCGAGCCAGGGCACTACTGGCTAAGAAGCCTCAAACGCCTCCAATTACTCAAGAAGCACAAAGCTTACTTAATTCAATTGCCAGTGTGAGAGGATTTTATGAACAACTAGCTCTTGAGGAGCTAGGCAAGAAAATCTTCATTCCCAATAAGGTTGATCCGCCAAAGCCTCAAGAACTTGCAGACGCCAAAACCAACCCAACGATTAGAAGGGCTTTGTATGCAATTAATTTAGGCCTCAGGTCTGAGGGCAATAGAGAGTGGAATTACGGGACCAATTTGGTGGATAACTCTGGACGCGCCGGCGGGATGAACGACCGTGAGTTGCTGGCAGCAGCGACCTTGGCCTGTGAGTTAGAGATATGGGATCGATGTGTAAACGCTGCTGAGCGTTCAAAGACCATAGATCCAAGCCTTCGTTTTCCGATGCCTTTTAAGGAGTTGGTTCTTAAACGCACCAAAGAAATCGATCTCGACCCTGCCTACGTTTATGGTCTTATTCGTCAAGAAAGCAGATTTGTAATGGATGCCAAGTCGACCGTTGGCGCCTCGGGACTGATGCAGATCATGCCAAAGACCGCAGTTTGGACAGCCAAGAAAATAGGGTTAATAAATTTCAGACCCGAAACACTAAGCTCCAGAGAAGTGAATATCTCAATTGGAACCGGTTACTTAAAACTTGTTCTCGACAGCTTTGACGGCTCTATGCCCATGGCAGCAGCTGCTTACAACGCGGGCCCAAGCCGGGTCAGACACTGGCAAGAGGGGAGTATCGTTGAAGGCGCTATCTGGGCAGAGTTCTTACCTTTTAACGAAACTAGGGATTACGTTAAGAAGGTTCTCTCAAATACCATTAATTATCAGAGCATTATTACTTCTGAGCCACAATCTCTTAAAGCCAGGCTTGGAATGGTTGGCCCCATGGACGCATCTAAAGCTTCGCTTGTAAATCCAGATCTTCCTTGAATATTTTTTTAATATAAATTAATGATTTGCTTTTTTAAAAAGCAACGAATGATAATGAAATTTTCTTCACTCACCACTTTAGCCAATCTCAGGAGTGCTACAAAACCAAAACACCACATTTGCGTTTTTGCGAGTTTGATAACTCCCGCCGTTTTACTTGCGCAAAATATCCCTGTATCAACCAACACCAATGCAGAATCGGTTGGCTCAGAGATCGCAACATTAGATAGCGTACAAGTCAAAGGTGGTAAATTAGCGATCAAACAATTTGATACACCAGCATCCTCGTTTTTTGTAGACCAAAATACGGTCTCAAACTCAGGCAATCAAGTCAACCTCTCCGACGCTCTTAGCTTGGCCCCAGGTGTCGTCTCTTTGAACAGAAACAACTACGCACAGGACATTCAAATCTCAATTAGAGGATTTGGTGCTAGGACTGCTTTTGGGCTTAGAGGTATAAGACTTATTACGGACGACATACCTGCAACGATACCTGACGGACAAGGACAAGCCTCCACAGTCAGCCTGACCTCAGTAGATCACATTGAGGTGCTCTCTGGTCCTCTTGCCCAGCTTTACGGAAATTCCTCAGGCGGAGTGATACAAACATTCACAAAAGAAGCAGGGGCAGTTGCAACCGCTCAGGTTCAAAGTTATTTTGGATCGTATGGAATGCAACGCTTTGATTGGCAACTCACAGAACGTTTTGGGACAGCAGAGAACAAAAATTCACAAGCATCCACCTCCAAACTAGGCATAGTTGCGGATTACAGTACCTTTAAGACGGATGGATGGAGACAAAACAGTTCCGCACAAAGAAATCAACTCAACTCAGTGATCACCTACGATCCACAAGAAGATACTCGGATTAAAGTGGTGCTTAACTCATTCAATATGCCTTTGGCTCAAGACCCTCTTGGGCTTAACCTGACGCAGCTAAGAGCGAATCCGCAGCAAGCGGGTACTAACGCACTTTTGGACTTAACTCAAAAAACGGTTAAACAAGACCAAATCGGATTGGTCCTGCAGCAAAAGGTATCTTCAAACACGCAGTTTCAAGCCAGAATTTATGACGGCATCAGAGATACCAATCAAACACAAGCCTCCTCATGTGACCCCAGTAACTTAATCTACCCAACATGCACAAACACACCCCCACAAACAGGTTCTTGGATTGCACTTCAAAGAAACTTTAACGGCGTTGGGTTGCAACTCAAGGGTCGGGATTTAAGCTCAACTCTCCCTTGGGAGTGGGTGTTAGGCTTTGATTATGATCGCTCAACGGAGAGCAGACAGACTGGCAAAACAACGACTGGAACGTTGACTTCTACGGGCGCTTATTTACAAAACGTGGCTACCAACAGTGACTTCTTTTTGCAAACAAATTTATATCTCAATGAGCGTTGGACTTTAACCGCTGGTATCAGACAAGACCAGGTATCCATTACCAATACAAACCTGTCAACACCTAGCTACGGCGGGGCGTCAACATTTACCAATACCAATCCTGTGATCGGAGTGACTTTGCATGCACTTGACAATGTCAACGTATATGCAAACGCGGGACTTGGTTTTGAGACACCTACAACAAGTGAGGCCGCTTATAGTCTACCCAGTCCACTTAACGGCCTACCTAAAGCCCAATTCAATACGGGACTTAAAGCCTCAGAGAGCCATAATTTTGAGGTTGGAACCAAGTGGCTCGAGTCCAAGACCACTCAGTTCAATGCTGCTTGGTTCTTGATTGATACATCAAACGACATCATCAGTGCTTACTCTTCTGGTGGGCAAACTGTCTACCAAAACGCCGCACAAACCACTAGAGAAGGTTTTGAGTTCTCCCTCAAAGACTCCTCCACAGGTCACTTTAGACAGCAAGCGTCTCTAACACTCATGCGAGCTCAGTACGACACCAACTACTTTAACGCTCTTAATCAGTTTCAGTCTGTTGCAGGTAACATGCTACCTGCGATTCCCAAAGAGTCACTCTATGCATCCATCGCTTGGTCGCAAAAAGGATTTGTATCCAGTGGCAAAGCGCCGCTCTCGGGAGCTGAAATAGAAGTTGACTTGAGCGCCAGATCTCATATGTGGGCCAATGATTCTAATTCTGTGAGCTCTTCAAGCAATGGATACGCGCCTGGCTATGGGGTGTTTGATCTCAAACTGCATGAGCGCTTCTTAATTGATCACTCAACTCTAGATACCTACCTATCCATCAACAACGTGACCAATCTAAATTATGTTGGTTCAGTAATCGTGAATCAAGCGAATGCTGGCTATTTCGAGCCAGGCCTTCCCCGCAACTGGATGCTAGGGTTAAAATTTTCTATGCCTCTATGAGATGTTTGGATAAAAGTGTTTCGACTTTTTTAGCAATTCACTTTATCGTCTACAGTTTTGATTTTATGCATTTCAAGATGTGAGATATGATCTTGGTTGACGTTTATTTTGAAGTGGGCGCAAATGAAAACGTAAAAGTCAATCACGGCCTAGGTTTTAATGCTGCAAAACTTGTGATTGCTGAAACGCCTGCTTTGTACGACATGACACACATTGATCCTGATTAAGGAAATTTATATGACTACTGAGCAATCTTACGATAGCAAATCTATTTATTACCACTGGATCAGTGCCCTATTGATTTTCTTACTTTGGATTATTGGTCAAAACATTGACTCATTTGAAAGGGGCGACCCCAGAGTTATTGTCCGAAGTATTCACATTTTGCTAGGCCTAATTCTTGCCTCAGTGTTTGTTTTAAGACTTAAATGGAAATTCTCCGGCGCTACAAAACTCCCTCCCTCTGATGAAGGAGTCATGGGAAAAATCGCAACAGGTGCTCACCATTTGCTTTACTTACTTATGGGTGCAACAATAGTTATGGGAATTGTTGCAGTTTGGGTTCGTGGCGATAATATTTTTAATTTCTTTACTGTTCCCGCCTTCGACCCATCTAATGAAGATCTACCCGACGATGTCGTCGACTTACATGGCTTATTAGCCAACTCTTTACTGATTCTGGCGGGAGGTCATACCCTACTCGCTATTTGGCATCAAAGAATAATTAAAGACGGTCTTCTAAAAAGGATGTGGCCATCTTTGAAATAGTGCCCTATTAATATTTAACCAATACCAATGGGTTGGTGACAATCAGAGGTTTGGATCCTAACCTTCACACCTTGAACGAAATAAACATTAACTGACTTAGTGATAAAAGTTCAAACCAAGACTCATCTATTAGATATCATCACTTATCAATCGCACTAAACGTATTAACGCTTCTCAACTGGCCGTTATGGGTTAATTCAAAAATCACCATCTCACCTGAACTTGTCTCAACGCCCAGTAATGCAGATATGTTGACCTCGTGACTGACCAAGACCAAGGGCAGACTTTGATTTGAGCTCAGATAGTCAACAATAAATCCTTTGAGGTCTAACGCTTTATTTGGAAACTGTAGTTGATTACGAAATGTAGATGCCAACTCGTTTGCTGTATGGACTTCTCCAATATCTAACAATTTAGCAGTATCCCTCGCTCGGCACCAAGGGCTTGAAAAAACAGCAGCCTCCTTTAAGCCCTGTTGCTTAAGCCACTGACCAATTTCTCGCGCTTGGCTTCGGCCTTCATCACTGAGATTTCTTTGAGTTTTACAGTCCTCAATGTTAAAGCCCTCAGGATCTCCTATTCCAGGAGCTCTTGCATGTCTCATGATCAGTCCATGCTTGTGATCAAACAGACTGCTTAATCCTACACTCGCAGTGTTTTGGGCAAAACTTACAGATGATAAAAAAATTGCTAATAATAAAAATTGTGATGCAAAAAAAACAAAACTAACTAGGCGTTTATTTAGCATTTATGTTCGGAAATTAAATTCTCTATCCTGAAATTTTATTGAACTAGGGATTTGTGATGGTTTTCAAGGTTTTGTTATATCAAAACCTTATCAATCAATTGATTTTCAAAACTCTATTTTGCACTTCAAAAAATCATTATGCAATATTAAGGTGCACACAAACACGAAAAACTATGCACCACAACAGCGCATTCTCGCAAATCGACATAGCATTTAACCAAAATTTCAATACATATCTAAGCACTGATCGTGGCATACATCTTGCAAAACTAGGTCTATACATGTCGAGTGATCTACTGAAAGTGTTATTTTTAAGTCTTGATTATTTTTTACCTTTTATTACCAGTGCGGTGTCTTATACATTGCTATTTTTAATGCTACAAATTTTTAAAGATTGAATCGTCCAGTACATGTCCTCTACACTTCAATCCATTCCCGATTTAGGGGGACCCGCACAGTCTCTTCTAAGCGTTAAGGGTTTAATCAAACACTTCCCGCTCAAAGGCGGCTTGTTAGGCCGTAGTCCCGGCAAAATTCAAGCCGTATCTGGTGTAAATTTTGAGATCCGCAAAGGTGAAACACTAGGCATTGTGGGCGAGTCGGGTTGCGGTAAGTCAACCACTTCACGACTCATCATGGCACTTATGCAACCAACTGCAGGGGAAATTGTATTTGATGGCCAAACAGTTGGTTCGCGCGGTCTACCGATGAAAGAGTACAGGCGCCAAGTCCAGATGGTTTTTCAGGATAGTTACTCATCTCTTAATCCCAGAATGACCATCGAGGAATTGATTGCTTTTGGTCCACGTGTGCACGGAGTTGATCGACGAAATGCCATCCACTCTGCGCATGAGCTATTGGCTGCGGTTGGACTTAATCCGGAGCAATTTGGACGCCGATACCCCCACGAACTCTCAGGTGGTCAGCGCCAAAGGATCAACATTGCGCGGGCACTTGCTCTTAAACCGCGACTTCTGATTCTTGACGAGCCTGTGTCTGCTCTAGATAAATCGGTTCAAGCTCAAGTGCTTAATTTACTTGTTGATTTGAAGGTTCAATACGACTTGAGCTATTTATTCATTAGTCACGACCTAAACGTTGTGCAGCATGTGTCGGACCGAGTGCTTGTCATGTATTTGGGCCGCGTTGTCGAGATTGGGCCAGTAGACTCAATATATACAAGTGCTGCTCATCCCTATACAAATGCATTGCTTGCAAGTCGTCCCTCTATGGATCCAGATCAAAGGCGAAGCGAGCCGCCGCTCTTTGGAGATCCTCCAAACCCAGTAAATCCACCGAGTGGTTGTCATTTTCGTACACGTTGCAAACATGCAGAGCAAGTTTGCAGTGAGACTGCTCCTGAGATGAGTTCATTAGAAGGAGATCACCTTGTGGCTTGCTTAATGGCTGGAAAAAATAACGGTCACACTAAATCACAAAGTATCACAGCATGAAGACCATCCATGAGCCATTGGTCCAAGTTAGGGATCTGAGAGTGCGTTTTGTATCTAAAGATGCAACTGTTCACGCTGTCAACGGAATTGATTTCGATCTGGACTCACACGAAACACTTTGTGTTCTCGGTGAGAGTGGCTCGGGTAAGTCGGTCATGCTTCGCTCGCTCATGCGTCTTAATCCTCCCAATAAAACCGTTATCTCTGGTACTTTAAGGGTCAATGGACAAGACTTGGTCACAGCAACTGAGAGACAACTCTCAGATCTTCGGGGTCGGGTTGTGTCTATGATTTTTCAAGAACCCATGACCGCATTAGATCCTGTATTTAAGATAGGAAAACAAATCGCTGAGACCATTATTCGCCACGAAGGCATCAGTCGCGCAGAAGCTGACAAAAGAGCTCTTGACTTACTTGAACTGGTACAAATACCCTCCGCCAAAGAACGTCTTAACGCATATCCCTTTGAGATGTCTGGTGGACTGAGGCAAAGAGCGATGATTGCAATCGCGCTAGCGTGTAAACCAAAGTTACTTTTAGCCGATGAGCCAACGACAGCGCTAGATGCAACTGTGCAAATACAAATACTTTTATTACTACGAAAGTTGCAAAAAGAATTAGGAATGGGTGTTATCTTTGTCACCCACGATCTAGGAGTTGCAGGAGAAATCGCTGACCGTATTGCAGTCATGTACGCAGGCAGATTTATTGAGGAGGGACCAACGAGCGAGCTGATGCGAAGCCCCCTTCATCCCTACACCCAAGGATTACTGGGTGCTACTGTGCATCCAGGCATGAGGGGCTCCAGGTTAATCACCATCCCTGGTGCACCTCCCAATTTAGAGCATCTAAAAGAGGGTTGCGCATTTGCACCTCGCTGCTCAAAAGCACAGTCCATTTGTCTAAACCAAACGCCAAAGACTATGCAAACATCACCGGGTCGTAGTGCGCGTTGTGTACTCTTAGCTAGTGCAACGTAAGTTATAAATATATAAATGAGAATTTTTCTGTGATCTTCTATCTTTTACGCCGAATCCTCTACACCATCCCGATCGCACTCGGGGTTAGTTTGATTTGTTTCATGCTTGTGCACATTGCACCTGGCGATCCTATCAACGCCATTGCGCCCCCAGATGCGCCTTTGGATGTGGTTGCACAACTTAAACACGAATACGGACTTGACAAACCCTTACCTGTGCAATTTAGTATCTGGCTCATCCATGTTGCTCAAGGAGATTTAGGACACTCACTTGTTACGGGTCGCTCTGTTTGGGAGGAGCTTAAGGACGCCATTGGAAACACCCTAAGGCTCTCACTTGTGGCAGCGACGATTGGATTTTTTCTGGGTTCGGTATTTGGCGCAACAGCTGCCGCATTTCGTGGCACGTGGATTGATCGCACATTGGTCGCTCTAGCAGTCACTGGAGTGTCCTTGCCTCATTATTGGCTCGGTATGGTGTTGGTTGTTATTTTTGCTGTGCTGTTAAACATACTGCCAGCAATGGGTGCAGGACCTGGTGGAATGGCCTGGATTTGGGATTGGGAGCATATGCAGTTTCTTATCTTACCGGCTGTAACGCTGTCTGCAATTCCCATGGGGATTATTACTCGCACTGTGCGTGGTATCGTAGTTGAAGTACTAAACCAAGACTTCGTCACCACACTTAGGGGAAAGGGCTTACTTAAAAGCCACATCTTCACTCACGTACTCAAGAATGTTGCCCCGAGTGCCTCAGCAGTGATGGGGCTACAACTGGGCTACTTAATGGGTGGCTCTATTCTTGTTGAAACCGTGTTCAGTTGGCCTGGGACGGGTCTGCTACTTAACAATGCCATATTCCAACGTGATATTCCAATGCTTCAGGGCACCATCCTAGTTTTAGCAATGCTTTTTGTATCGCTGAATCTAATTGTCGATCTGATCCAAACTACTTTAGACCCAAGGATCAAACGTTCATGAACGATGCTACAACACAAAGGTTGGATAACCCAAACGAGTCTGCGCCTGTGAATAAAGCAATCAGCACAAATAAAAGCAGAGGGTACTGGCAAGGCGTTGCACTTAGGCTATCTCGGGACAAAACAACGATAGTTTTTTGCGTGATTCTTTTTTTAATGTTGTTAGCAATTTTGTTTGGTCCACTTCTAAGCTCTCACGATCCGTTTGAGGGAGACATGATGGGTCGCTTGAAACCCATTGGATTTGAGGGCTATGTGCTTGGGACGGATGAATTGGGACGTGATATGTTGACACGTCTTTTATACGGCGGTCGGATATCTTGGTTTTTAGGTATTACGCCTGTTGTAGTAGCTTTCTCAATCGGTGGGCTACTGGGCGTCATAGCAGGTTTTGAAGGTGGTTGGATCAACACGATGATCATGCGGATCACAGATGTCTTCTTTGCCTTTCCTTCCGTTTTACTAGCGGTCGCCATCAGTGGTGCTTTAGGGGGTGGAGTTTTCAACGTCATCTTATCTCTCACTCTCGTCTTCATCCCACCCATCATCCGCGTCGCTGAGGCCGTCACTACTAGTGTGCGAGAGCTGGACTACGTAGAAGCTGCACGAGCCAGTGGCGCAAGTAACTTCATCATTATTCGTGAGCACGTGTTGCCCAATGTACTAGGACCAATCTTTGTATACGCAACCAGTTTAGTCAGCGTATCGATGATTCTTGCTGCTGGGCTCTCTTTTCTAGGATTGGGTACCAAACCACCTGATGCGGAGTGGGGGTTGATGCTGAACACTCTTCGGACAGCCATTTATACACAACCACTCATCACAATTTTGCCTGGCTTTTGTATCTTCATGACCAGCATTTGCTTCAACATGGTCAGCGACGGATTGCGCTCGGCAATGGACGTTAGAACTTGATGCATATCTTTTAATCTTTCAAATATTCACCTTTCAACCCCTTTTAACCTTTTTAAGCTTTCTTATATTTAATCAATGGAGAATCAATTATGAATCCTCGAATTTTGCGTCTCTTTTTCTACCGATTAGCAATCGCTTTGACAATGAGCACCAGCTTGATGCAGGTGTCCCCTAGTTATGCTCAAGGTCAATTGCGAATCGCCATGACTGCGGCAGATATTCCGACCACAACCGGTATGCCCAATAATGGCTTTGAGGGCATGCGCTTTTTGGGATATCCCATTTTCGAGGGCCTGGTTTTATGGGACCTCACCCGTGCAGACAAATTGGCCACCATTCGCCCTGGATTAGCTGAGAAGTGGGAGCAATTACCAAATGACAAGACCACTTGGATTTTCCATCTCCGCAAAGGGGTTAAGTTCCATGACGGCTCAGATTTCAATGCCGATGCGGTGATCTGGAATTTGGATCGATACTATAAAAAAGACAGCCCACAATTTGAGGGAGCTGCCACGGGTACAGTTCGCGCTCGCGCACCCCTGCTCGCTAGTTACAAAAAAATTGATGACAACACGGTTGCGCTAACAACGGCTAAACCGGCGTCCTATTTCCCCAACATGGTTGTATACATTCTTTTCACCTCTCCAGCCTCTTTTGAGAAAGCAGGAAAAGACTGGGCAAAAGTAGCCACACTTCCAGCCGCAGGTACTGGACCCTTTCAAATCTCCCAAGTCATGCCCCGCCAATCCGTTACTTTGGGCAGATACGATGGATACTGGGACAGTGCACGCAAAGCTAAAGTTGACTCTGTACTGCTCCTTCCCATTCCGGAGGCAAACACCCGTCTAGCAGCACTACGTTCTGGTCAAGTAGACTGGATTGAAGTACCGCCACCAGATGGAATCCCTTCTTTGAAGGCCGCTGGTTTCTCAATCGTAACCAATTCATATCCTCATATTTGGCCTTGGTTTTACAACATCGCGGCAACCAACAGTCCATTTAAAGATGTTCGCGTTAGGCAGGCTTTGAATTACTGTGTTGACCGCCCCGCTTTAGTCACAATGTTGAACGGTATCGCAGAGCCTGCTGTTGGAATGCTCAAAACCAATGATCCAGCTTTTGGTAAACCAGTCAACCGCTACACCTTTGATCCAGCCAAGGGTAAAGCTTTACTCGCAGAAGCTGGCTACAACGCCCAAAAGCCACTCTCCTTTAAAGTCATGATCTCCAACTCTGGATCTGGACAGATGGTGCCTTTGCCAATGAATGAAGCGATTCAAAGAAACCTTAAACAAGCATGTGATGTTGATGTCAAGTTTGATGTCAATGAGTGGCAGGTTTTGTTCTCATCTGGACGTCTGGACCCAGACAATGCCGGACTTCACGGCTCAATGGCTTTAAATATCAGTTCACCAACGACAGATATTGCCATGTTTGAAAGGTTCTTTGCTGCTGCTAACTTTGCTCCAAACGGCAGTAACTTCCCTCACTGGAAGGATGATAAATTTGAAGCCGCTATAGACGCCGCTGGAAAAGCAACCGATGAGGCGACTAGCCAAGCCACCTTTCGTACGGCGCACGAGCGATTAGTTGATGATCCACCCTGGCTTTACATCGTGCACGATTTAAACCCACGCGCAATCAATAAAAAAGTTACCGGAATGGTCTCCGCTCAGTCTTGGTTTGTAGATTTAACATTGGTTAGTCTTCAAAAATGAAAAATGATCCCACTCTTTTACCAGCATATGAACTATCCAAAGAGATTGTTGCTGGACGACTCTCGCCTGTAGATATCATGGACGCTCAGTTAGCCCGAATAGAGCGTTTAGATCCCAAACTACATGCATTCATTGATGTCTACGCACCCGAGGCTCGTCTTGCCGCGGAGGCTGCTGACAAGGCCATACGCTCTGGACATTCGCTTGGTCCCTTGCACGGAATACCCATAGCAGTGAAGGATATTATTGACATCGAGGGCAGAGTCACAACGGGTGGGTCAGCAACACGGCTTAATCACAAAGCGTCTACTACGGCAACTGTTGTTCGACGATTAATTAGCCAAGGAATGATCGTGCTTGGAAAGACACATACCGTTGAGTTGGCTTGTGGTGCATGGGGTACAAATCAACACATGGGTACACCTTGGAACCCTTGGGATGCAAAGGTACACCGCACCCCCGGTGGCTCTAGTAGTGGCTCGGGTGTAGCCGTTGCAGCCAGACTTGCGCCTTGGGCGCTTGGCACGGATACGGGATGCTCTGTCAGACAACCCGCTGCTTGGTGCGGTATAACGGGTCTAAAAACATCTATGGGCAGAATCAGCACTTACGGTATCTTGCCACTTAGTACAACACTAGACACACCTGGGGCCATGGCAAGGACTGTAAGGGATGTTGCAATTCTTTACGAAGTACTTCAAGGGGCAGATCCAAAGGATAAACAAACGATAGGGCGTCCTATCTCCGACGTGATGCCTACCCTTGAGGGCGGGGTTAAGGGGCTACGCCTTGCACGCTTACCAGAGCAAGAGAGATTGGGAGTTGATCAAGATGTTCTAAATGCGTACGACAATTCTTTGAAACTTCTTGAGAGTTTAGGTGCAGAAATTGTTGATATAAAACTGCCATTCCCGTTAGAGATTTTCTTATCTATTACAAGCATTACCATGGGTGAGGCCTATTTCCTTAACAAAGCAGTCGTAGAGGATCCAAATTCAAAGATGGATGAATCTGTTAGGAAAAGAATGCTCAGTGGCGCCAGTGTTTCGACTCGTGAGTATTTAGAAACACTCAGTCGGCGTGAAGAAATGAAGCGAGAGATGAACACTGCAATGAGAGGGATTGACGCGTTCCTCACGCCCAGCACCCAGACTGCAGCCATAGCGCTTGATAAGGTAGATCAAAAAGAGCAGCCCACGCGATTCCAGCGCTTTGTGAATTTGCTTGATCTATGTGCTTTATCCCTCCCCAATGGTTTTACAAACGAGGGTTTGCCTTTGTCACTCCAAATCGTTTGCCAAGCGTATCAAGAGGATAAGGCCCTGAGAATTGGATACGCTTATCAAGATGCAACAGACTGGCATGAGGAATTGCCAGTGATCATTTAAGTTGACTCTTTGGTAGGGACGAACAGAATTAGAAATACATAAATGCCTTAAAGGGAAGAAATATCAATTTAAGTTCTTTTATTTTTAGGGTTGGGACTTGTTGGGGGCTCTTTGGCTTGATACTTGCTGAAAATGGTCAGATTCAGCAAATCAGTACATGAAACCCAAGAATTCCAAGAAGAACCCCTCAACAGCACTCAAGATTGTTGTTGTGGTTCCTGATTTGGATATTCAAGATCTGAGTGATGAGCACGCAGTTACCCAAGCTGAGAGGTCAAGGGCGCTTCGTATTGGTTTACTTGAGAGCGGTTTCAATTTAATTGCATCACTACCAGCAGATGTTTTTTTAGCTGATCGAATCAAACAACTACAGCCCGATCTGATCATCGTTGATGCTGAGTCTGAGGCTAGAGATGCTTTAGAGCATGTTGTTTTTGCTACCAGAGACGAGCGACGTCCCATCGTACTGTTTACAGATGACAAGGACACTTCTCACGTTCGAGACGCTGTGGCAGTTGGGGTCAGTGCATACATTGTGGATGGGCTCGCAAGCAAACGTATTCGTCCAATACTGGAAGTTGCAATGGCGCGTTTTGAGTATGAACAAAATTTACGCTTTGAGCGCGATGACGCGCGCAGTGCTCTTCAAGAACGCACCTATGTTGATAGGGCTAAGGCTTTACTCATGGAGAGACAAGGGCTTAGTGAGAAAGTTGCGTTCAACAAACTTCGCAAAGCAGCGATGGATCAAGGTATTAAATTAGGAGAAGTAGCAAAGAGGATGTTGGATATGGCTGACCTCTTGGGCTGACCTCTTGGGCTGAACTTTTAGGCTAGCTTTTTAGGTGGTTTAATTTAACAGGATTATTTTTTTACCCTCCTAATTATTTAGTTAAAAACCATCCTCAGCATCAATTTGGCGCCTGCCTTTTAGTATCAACATGGTGCAAATTTTACAAAACGCACCAAGCACGGGAGATTTTTTATCGTTTCTTGAAAAAACTTCAGGCATTAATTTTGCAGAGTTGATCGTAATGGGCTAATTTGAGCCCAAGGACAAAGGCGTCCGCATACCACTTGTTTCACCAGGTGGTGCGCGGATGCCTTTTTCGTTTCTGGGAATTATTTAAGGAGTAATGATATGTCTGATCTTTTGGAGACACCGATGAGCCGCCGTAAAGTGTTGCAAGCCGCTACAGCCACAGCCCTAAGTATTGATCCAGCTTTGCGGGCTGCGGTCTACGCTGGTGGTTCAGATAAACCAGAAAAAGAAGAAGTCAAGATTGGCTTCATACCCCTCACCGATTGCGCAAGCGTTGTGATGGCATCCGTCCTTGGTATAGATAAAAAATACGGTGTCAAAATCATCCCCTCAAAAGAGGCCAGTTGGGCGGGAGTGCGCGATAAATTAGTCAGCGGCGAGCTTGATTTTGCGCACGCACTATACGGTCTCATATACGGTGTTCATTTAGGTACTTCAGGTCCTAAAAAAGATATGGCTGTTTTAATGGGCTTAAATCAAAATGGACAAGCCATTACTTTGTCTAAGAAACTTGCTGAAAAAGGGGCTGTAGATGCAGCTAGTTTATTTAAGTTAATGAACGACGAAAGGCGTGAATATACATTTGCTCAGACCTTTCCGACTGGTACGCATGCAATGTGGTTGTACTACTGGTTGGCCAGTGTGGGAATTAACCCACTCAAAGATGCGAAGGTCATTACGGTTCCTCCTCCTCAGATGGTTGCTAATATGCGGGTTGGAAATATGGATGGCTATTGCGTAGGAGAGCCATGGGGACACCGAGCAATTGCTGACGGTATTGGGATCACTGCGTGCACAACTCAAGATATTTGGCCTGATCATCCAGAAAAAGTACTTGGCACATCTGCTGATTTTGTAAGCAAGTATCCCAATACTGCACGCGCTGTAACTGCGGCCATCTTAGAGGCCAGTAAATGGATCGACGCTGGGCTTCCAAACAAACTAAAGATGGCTGAGACCATCGCCGATAAAGCTTACGTTAACACCAGTGTGGATGTGATCAATCAGCGTATCTTAGGTCGTTACCAAAACGGTTTGGGTAAGACCTGGGATGATGCACATTGCATGAGATTTTTTGCAGATGGAACAGCCAACTTCCCCTACCTATCTGACGGCATGTGGTTTTTGACTCAACACAAACGTTGGGGATTAATTAAAGAGCATCCTGATTATTTAAAAGTAGCCAAAGAGATCAATCAAATTGACATCTACAAGGATGCGGCTACAGCAACTAAAACTCCAATTCCAAAAGATGTGATGCGTACGTCCAAATTAATCGATGGCGTAGTGTGGGACGGTAAAGATCCAAAGAAATACGCAGACAGCTTTAAAGTACACGCTTAAGGTTTAGATATGAACGATTTCTCCAAGCAACGCATCATCAACGTCTTGGCGCCTCTAACGGGATTGGCTTTGTTGATAGGGTTATGGTCAATAGTGTCCTTAACAAGTACCAACAATTTCCCCTCTCCAAAGGACACTTTATTGCAAGCGATTGAAGTGTTTAAGGATCCTTTTTACAGCAACGGCCCTAATGATCAAGGCGTAGGTTGGAACGTTCTTAGCTCTTTAAAGAGAGTCGGAGTTGGTTTTGGCTTGGCAGCTCTTGTAGGGATCCCCATGGGATTTGTGATTGGACGGTTTGATTTTATGTCACGCATGTTCAATCCCCTCATCAGTTTGCTTCGCCCGGTCTCACCGCTGGCTTGGTTGCCTATTGGGCTGTTGGTGTTCAAAGGGGCTAACCCCGCTGCAATTTGGACGATCTTTATTTGCTCTATTTGGCCCATGATCATCAACACTGCTGTGGGAGTTCAACGCGTACCACAGGATTACATGAATGTGGCTAGGGTTTTGAACCTCTCAGAGTGGAAGATCATTCGTACCATTTTATTTCCTGCAGTTTTGCCCTACATGTTGACTGGGGTTCGTTTGGCCGTTGGAACAGCGTGGCTGGTCATCGTTGCAGCAGAGATGTTGACAGGGGGAGTGGGTATTGGCTTTTGGGTTTGGGATGAATGGAATAACTTGAATGTGAAGAACATCATTATTGCTATTTTTGTGATTGGCATCGTTGGATTAATTTTGGAATACGCGCTGATCAAGATTGCAACCGCTTTTACATATGAAGAGGTGAAGTCATGAGCGAGTCAGTGAACACCAAATATTTAGAGATACAACACGTTGCTCAAACATTTAAAACTGCAAAGGGTAACTTTCCAGCTCTAAGAAATATTAACTTGACAGTGGCGAAGGGTGAGTTCGTTGCTTTGATAGGTCACTCAGGGTGCGGTAAATCTACTTTACTGAACTTGATTGCTGGTCTTACGATACCAACACAGGGGCATTTGATTTGTGCAAACCGAGAAATCTCAGGCCCTGGTCCAGAGCGCGCCGTGGTCTTTCAAAATCACTCCCTACTGCCTTGGCTAACTTGTTTTGAAAATGTCTACTTGGGTGTTGAACGAGTCTTTGGACGTAACAACCTGGTTGATCGCAAGACTAAGGAGGATAAAGCTCAATTGATTGCTCGCACACAAGCTGCACTTGAGATGGTGGGTCTTAGCCAAGCCGCTCAAAAGCGACCTGGCGAAATATCGGGAGGTATGAAACAACGCGTTGGTATTGCTAGAGCACTCGCGATGGAGCCACAAGTACTTTTGATGGATGAGCCATTTGGCGCACTCGACGCTTTAACCCGAGCAAAGCTCCAAGACGAGTTGCTTACGATCGTCGCCAACACACAAAGCACAGTGGTGATGGTGACCCATGATGTTGATGAGGCAGTGCTTTTGTCTGACAAGATCGTGATGATGACCAATGGCCCATCTGCAACGATTGGTGAGGTGTTAAAGGTTAACTTACCAAGGCCTCGCTCACGGGTGGCTTTGGCAGATGACACGGCATATTTAGGATACCGCAAAGCGGTGATTGACTTCTTGTATACGCGACAAGTTCATGTGGAGAAGGTATGAAAAAAATGAATCTGGTAATGGTGGGCAACGGCATGGCGGGTGTGCGCACTCTAGAAGAACTGATCAAGCTCACTCCCGAGCTTTACAACATCACTGTCTTTGGCAGTGAACCTCATCCCAACTACAACCGGATTTTGTTATCTCCCGTCCTTGCTGGAGAGCAGCAATTAGATGAGATTATTCTTAACCCGCTCAGTTGGTACAGCGACAACGGGATTACTCTTCACACAGGTTGGACTGTCAAAGAAATTGACCGAGTCAAGCGTATCGTCTATGCAGAAAACTCTCAAGGAGATAAATGCAGTGCGCCCTATGACCGCTTAATCTTAGCAACAGGCTCCAACCCTTTTATGCTCCCCGTCCCTGGAAGAGAGCTTGCAGGGGTGCTCGCATACAGGGATATTGCCGACACTCAGGCCATGATTGATGCAGCTACCAAATACAAAAACGCTGTTGTCATCGGTGGTGGACTGCTCGGCCTGGAGGCTGCTAACGGTTTGATGAAACGGGGCATGATGGTTACGGTTGTTCATGTTGCAGATTGGCTTATGGAGCGTCAACTAGACAAGACTGCAGGACAGATGCTCCAAAAATCTCTTGAAGCAAGAGGTATGCAGTTTAGGATTGGCGCTCAAACTCAGTCATTAATAGGCAACGCAAAAGGAAGAGTTGAGCAAGTTTTATTCAAAGACGGCACTCACGCTGCGGCCGATCTGGTTGTGATGGCTGTCGGAATTCGTCCTAATACAGCATTGGCTGAGAAAATGCGTCTTCACTGTGACCGGGGAATTGTCGTCACTGATACGTTACAAACGGTCACCGATCCACGGATATATGCTGTGGGTGAATGTGCAGCACACCGAGGCATTGCTTACGGCTTGGTTGCGCCTTTGTTTGAACAAGGTAAAGTCTTGGCAAATCATTTGGCCGAATACGGTATAGGTCGTTACACTGGATCTTTGACATCAACTAAATTAAAAGTAACAGGTATTGATTTATTTAGTGCTGGTGACTTTATGGGAAGTAAAGATGGATTGACTGAGGAGATCATCTTAAGCGATCCAAAAGAAGGGGTTTATAAAAAACTTGTCATTCGAGACGATCAGTTAATTGGTGCTTGTTTGTTCGGGGACACAGTTGACGGTAGTTGGTATTTCAAACTACTTAGGGACGGTAGAAATATAGCTGATATCCGTGAAAAACTGATGTTTGGAGAATCCAACATTGGGGATGTTGGTCACGAGGGTCACAACAAAGCAGTCAGCATGCCAGACGATGCTGAAGTGTGTGGTTGTAACGGCGTAAGCAAGGGTGCGATATGCAAGGCTATTAAAGAAAAAGGTTTGTTCACCCTGGACGAAGTACGCAAACAAACCAAGGCTAGCGCATCTTGCGGCTCTTGTACTGGTTTGGTTGAACAAATTCTCATGTTCACTGCAGGAGGGGACTACTCGGCAACTCCTAAGAAAAAGGCTATTTGTGGTTGCACAGACAGTTCGCACCAAGAGGTAAGGGACGCAATTCGAGAGAAAAAATTACTCACAAACGAAGCAGTTTTTAAAGCCCTTAACTGGCGTCACCCGACCGGATGCGCGAGTTGTAGACCTGCTGTCAATTACTACCGATTAAGCAGTTGGGCAAAAGAAGCGTTAGATGATCCACAAAGCCGTTTTATCAACGAGCGCAGTCACGCAAATATCCAAAAAGACGGCACCTATAGTGTGATTCCGCGGATGTGGGGAGGAGAGACTACAGCGGATGAGTTACGCCGCATAGCCGATGTGGTTGATAAATACAAAATCCCAACCGTCAAAGTGACTGGTGGACAGCGAATTGATTTGTTGGGCGTAAAAAAAGAGGACCTGGTCAATGTCTGGAAAGACATTGGTATGCCCTCTGGTCATGCATACGCCAAGGCTCTTAGGACTGTTAAAACATGTGTGGGCAGTGAGTGGTGCAGAATGGGCACTCAAGATAGTACAAAAATGGGCAAGGACTTGGAGCGGGCAATGTGGCGCATGTACGCGCCTCACAAAGTTAAGTTTGCGGTCTCAGGATGCCCACGCAACTGCGCTGAGGCAGGCATAAAAGATGTTGGCATCATCGGTGTGGACAGTGGCTGGGAGATGTATATCGCTGGCAACGGGGGTATTAAAACTGAAGTGGCTCATTTCTTTACGAAACTTAAAACTGAAGATGAAGTGCTCGAGTACACAGGTGCTTTCATGCAACTCTACAGAGAAGAGGGTTGGTACCTAGAGAGAACGGTCCACTACGTGAACCGTGTGGGTTTAGATTATGTGAAGAAAAAAATCTTAGATGATGAGGTAGGTCGTAAAGCACTTTGGGAGCGATTACAGTTTGCACTTGAGGGCGAGCCTGATCCGTGGTTTGAGTTTGACAAAGCACAGGTCGACACCAGACAGTTTGAGGCCATATCTGTTTAATATTTGTTTAGTTTTATTAAGTTTTGTTAAGCACTAATTTTCTGGAAATTCATCATGTCTGAATGGAAAACAATTTGTAAAGTTGAGGACATCCCTATGCTTGGAGCGCGTCGCGTACGCAGAGCCAGGGGTCATGAGGTCGCTGTATTTCGCAGCGCAGAGAACAAGGTCTTTGCCCTACTCGATCGGTGTCCCCACAAAGGTGGACCGCTTAGTCAAGGGATTGTTTACGGTGAGAGCGTTGCTTGTCCTTTGCACAATTGGCAAATCGGCCTTTCAGACGGGTGTGCCAAGGCGCCCGACGAGGGATGCGCCCAACGATTTGAGGTTATGGTGGCTAATGGGGAAGTATCCTTGAACATCAATGAACTCAATTCTTTAGCACTTGAATAAAAAATAATTGAATAATTAAGGTATGAAAGAAACCCGCTCAACCTGTCCTTACTGTGGTGTAGGTTGCGGCGTGATCATTGAGTCAATAGGACAAGAGATCACGGGCGTTCGGGGAGATCCGCTACATCCGGCGAACTTTGGTCGTTTGTGCAGTAAGGGATCAACACTGCATTTATCAGCCAGTTCGCACTTAGCTGCTCAAACCCGTTTACTGCAACCCATGCGCAGACTAAAACGCGGAGACAAAGCTTTAGAGGCGGTGTCATGGGATGACGCCATGAACCTGGCGAGCACCACTATGGTCAAGGTTATTCAAGAGCACGGAGCAGATGCAGTTGGTTTTTATGTTTCCGGACAACTGCTCACTGAAGAATACTATGTGTTCAACAAATTGGTGAAGGGTTTGATAGGGACCAACAATATCGACACCAACTCTCGCCTGTGCATGAGCAGTGCGGTTGCGGGTTACAAACTCACGCTTGGCGCAGATGCGCCCCCTGCTTGTTACGACGACGTGATGCACACAGACTGTCTTTTTATTGTCGGAAGTAACACCGCCTTCGCGCATCCTGTTCTTTTTAGAAGGATTGAGGATGCACGTATAAAAAATCCAAATTTAAAAATAATAGTTGTGGATCCAAGGCGCACTGATACGGCGAGTGCTGCTGATTTGCATTTACCTATTCAACCCGGAACCGATGTTGCACTTTTTCATGGCATGTTAAATTTAATGCTGAGCGAGGGGTGGACAGACACAGCCTATATAAATGCGCATACTGAAGGATTTGAAGCTCTTCAAGAACTGGTTAAAAATTACACGCCGAGCAGTGTGACATCGCTTTGCGGGATTACTCCTGAACAACTTATTCAGGCTACAAGGTTGTTTGCTGGAGTGGACGAAAAGGGCCGTCACAACAGCAGTTCAAGCACACTTAGTTTGTACTGCCAAGGCTTGAATCAATCGAGCAGTGGCACTGCTAAAAATGCCTCACTGATTAATTTGCACTTAGCGACTGGACAAATTGGAAGGCCTGGTGCTGGACCGTTCTCACTGACTGGACAACCCAATGCAATGGGGGGGCGCGAAGTTGGGGGCTTGGCGAATTTGATCAGTGCACACAGAGACATGAGCAATCCTGAGCACCGTTTGGAAGTAGCAACTCTTTGGGGTATCGACGATGTGCCAGCCCTTCCTGGTAAAACTGCAGTTGAAATGTTTGAAGCCGCCGCGGACGGTCAAATCAAAATGCTATGGATCGCCTGTACCAATCCAGCGCAATCTATGCCAAATCAAAACGCAGTTCGTAGGGCATTTGAACGCGCTGAGTTTGTAGTTCTTCAAGAAGCATTTGCAACATCTGAGACTTGTGACTTTGCTGATCTTTTGCTACCTGCAAGTACCTGGGGTGAGAAAGAAGGTACCGTAACCAACAGTGAACGAAGGATTACAAGGGTGCGAGCAGCTGTTGCAGCACCGGGTCTGGCTAAACAGGATTGGCAAATTGTTGTAGATTTAGCTGCTCGCTTAAAGGCGGAACCTGGCTTTGAGGATAAAAGTAATCTGCACATGTCTTACAACTCACCTGAGGAAATTTGGAGTGAGCACCGCGCATCTACACGCGGACGCGACTTGGATATCACGGGTCTGAGTTATACGCATTTAGAGAACGCGCCGCAACAGTGGCCCATGCCTGAGGGCAGCTTAAGCGGTAAAGCACGTTTATATGAAAACGGCGTTTTTGCCACATCTAGTGGTCGAGCCAAATTTGCAGCCCTACCCTATTTACAAACAGCAGAACAGCGCGATCAGCGCTACCCATTTGCACTCAACACTGGGCGAATACGAGATCAGTGGCACGGAATGACGCGCACAGGTTTAGTTGACAAACTCTTTGGTCACGTACCTGAGCCAGTTATTCAACTCAGTCCTTTGGACATGCAAAGCCTGGGTTTAACGGATGGATCAATGGTCCACGTCACAAGTAAACGCGGCTCCATTGTTCTTCCAGCTCAAAGCAGTCCAGACCAAGGGGCTAATCAAGCATTTATTGCTATGCACTGGGGAGCTGCTTATTTGAGCGGACGAGATCATCAAAACAAACCCTTGATGGGTGTGAACGTGCTCACAAGTGATACTTTCTGTCCCACCTCCAAACAGCCAGAACTCAAACATTCAGCCGTCAAAATTCTTAGAGCAGAGCTCCCTTGGAAACTATTAGCTGTTGCCTGGATCGATCAACAAGAGGCGCAAACTGTATTGCAAAGTCTTCGCTCACTGATGGTGGAGTTCGAGTTTGCTAGTTGCACGCCCTTTAACGAATCAGTGAGCGAAGGGGAAAAGCGCAGCGGTGTTTTATTTCGAGCCGCTAGTAGCGAAGCCCCAGGGACAGAAATTCTATTTGCGATTGAGAAGATTTTAAAATTTAATGGCACTGAGAGTTTGCGGTATTTAGACGCAAGAAGGTGTCAATTGAGAAGCATTCGTTTGCAAAGTAATTTAGGTATTCAAAGCCCTAATAGCGATTCAATGCCACAAGTAAATGCACAAGCATCAGGCGACACTAAGCTTGAGGCCTTTATTATTGCGGGGGATACGTCATCTGAGAGTTGGCTTAAAACATTACTCCAAACAAAATCATCCACCAAAGACTATGGTCGTCGGTTACTGATGACGGGCAGCAAAGCGCCAGTTGCATTGGCTAAGGCTGGCAAAACCGTGTGTAGTTGTGTAGGTGTTAATGATATCGCTATTCTTGAGCACTTAAAATTGAGCGAGGGCGTACACGATCAAAAACTCACATCATTACAAAGTGTACTTAAGTGCGGTACTCAATGCGGTTCCTGCGTACCCGAGTTACGACGAATGATCGGTCAGGCCGAGGTTGTAGCTGACATGACGTGAAGAAACTCATCACAAAATAACAGACTCTAGTTAAAATATTTACAAAATTTCATTACCGCATTCAGAAGTTCTGATTCGTATTGCTTGCATGAGATTTATAACAAATATCTTTCCGTCACCAATTTTATTTGTTTTTGCTGTACTTACGATAGTTTCGATAACTTCGTCTAAAGCTTCATCTTTGACGGCTATCTCCAGCTTTAATTTTGGTACCCAGTCATACTGATACTCAGCGCCTCTGTAGACCTCTGTACGACCCTTTTGTCTACCAAAACCTTCCACTGTAGAGACCGTCATGCCCTGCACATTAATGAGCTCCAAAGCGGACCTAACTTCATTTAGTTTATGAGGTTTGATGATAGCAATGACCCATTTCATATAGGTAGTTCGATTGGTTTAAATTGTGCTGTGAATCATAGACCTAATAACAGGATAAATTTGATTTGACCATTTTTTCCCATTAAAAACTCCGTAGTGACCAACCCCTGCTTGTAGGTGATGGGTTTTCATAAAGGGTGGGATTTTGGAGCAAAGGTCCTGTGCGGCCAAAGTTTGACCGATCCCGCAGATATCGTCCCTCTCCCCTTCTACGGTTAAGAGGAACGTTTTTCTAATGCTCTCAGGCTTGATGAGCCTGCCTTTAAAGTAAAGCTCTCCTTTGGGTAATAAATGCTTTTGAAAGACGTTTTCAACAGTCTCCAAATAAAAATCTGCTGATAAATCCATAATTGCAAAATATTCTTGATAAAACTCTTTGATGAGATCTGCTCTCTCATCATCGCCGTTGATCCTATGTTCCATCATATCGGCAAAAGATTTTTTATGTCTCTCAAGGTTCATATTTAAAAAAGCCATGAGCTGAAGGAATCCTGGGTACACGGCTCTGCCAGATCCAGGAAACTGTAGCGGTACGACTCCAATCAAATTTTGCTTAAACCACTGAATTGGCTTACTCATGGCAAGTTCATTAACTTGGGTGGGATTAATCCGAGTGTCTATTGGCCCTGCCATTAACGTAAGGCTAGTAGGTACGCATTCGTCCTCGTCCTCAGCAAGCAAAGCAGCAGCGGCCAAACATGCAACTGTGGGTTGACACACCCCCATTAAATGAATACCAGGACCTAGGAACTTCAAAAATGTAATGATAGTCTCTATGTACTCATCTAGACCAAACTTTCCTGCCTTATAGGGTATATCTCGGATATTTAACCAGTCCGTTAAGTAAACATCATGATCTTGTACCAAGGTCTGAACTGTACCCCTAAGTAATGTAGCGAAGTGACCTGACATGGGGGCGACCAACAAAACTTTGGGCAACTCTGTTGACACATCTTTCTTGAACCTTCTTAGAATACAAAAATCATTGCTCGTGATAACGGACTCTATGACGGGACGGATCTCTGCATTTAAAGAAGTTACAGGCTCTATATTGAAGGGTGGGCATTTGTGGGTCATTCCAAGCAGAGAGACTTGCTCGTAATAAGCAGCCATTTTTCTTAAGGGGCTTAAGTCACCGCTTGCATTCCAAGACTTCAAAACACTTGAAGCACCATCGGCAAATAGCCTAAGTGGATCACTTAAATTGGCCATGAACTGATAGTTTTGATAGATCATCAAACAGCCTTAGTAGTTATTTTTTAAATATTAATTAATATTTTTTAAAAAAATTAAGCATTTCTTATGCCCATGTATTTGATCTAATTACGCACCAACATGAAGATCTATTTGTGGCATGTAAGTTGCACTAAAAAATCATGCCTCAATATTAAATATTAGATCAAATGACAAAAACCACTCTCACCATCAGCAGTAAGAATTACTCGTCTTGGTCACTTAGAGGGTGGTTGATGGTTAAGATGGCGGGTCTAGAATTTGATGAATTACCTATAGAGACGGATACCGCGGACGCTAGAGCGGAGCTCTTATTATTGTCGCCCTCCATTTTGGTTCCCTGCCTCACGCACAACAAAGTTAAGGTTTGGGACACACTTGCTATAGGGGAATATTTAAACGAGATTGCACCAAAAGCAAACCTTCTTCCATCCAATCAGGTGCATCGCGCGCACTGTAGGGCTATTTGCGGGGAGATGCATTCAGGCTTCTCTGCCATGAGGTCCTCCTTGCCCATGAACATCAAGGCAAAAATAAAGAGCTTTAAAGTTTGGTCAAAAGCCGAGGCTGATATAGACCGCATAAAAGAAATTTGGAAAGATTGTCTATTAACTTACAAAGGTCCTTATCTTTTTGGTAAGCACATGACGCTTGCCGATGCGATGTACGCGCCGGTTGTAATGCGCTTCAAAACATACGGGATAAAGCTAACGCCTGCGTGTATGAAATATTGTGAGCAAATCATTGCCAACCCTTATATTAAGGAGTGGATTGAAGCGGCCCAGGCAGAGCCTGATGATATTGAAGAACTTGAAGTGGAGTATTGATCATGAATACAGCAGCAACAATTGAAAGTGATACAGATTTCGTTCATACAAAGGTAGCGGACACTAAGTTCTTACCAGGAGGACTAAGAGACTTCTTTCTGTACAAAGACTTGGGTGTATCAACTGCAACAAAAGGGAAAGTAATTGCACATGTGGTCAAAGCCAACCTACCCCCAGAGGAGGGGACAGGCTGGCATTATCACGTTGCAGAGTTTCAAATTGTTTATATGCTCAAAGGCTGGGCTAGGTTTATGTACGAAGACAAGGTCACTTTGGTTGCCCAGGGAGACTGTGTTCACCAAAGACCTGGCATCGTGCACTACCTGTTTGACTACTCTAAGGATATGGAATATCTGGAAATTGTTGGGCCTGCTGATTTCGGATCTATATCCGTTGAGGGCCCATGCGCAATACCTCCTTGCACACCTTGGAACTAAGGGAAATCAGAGTGGATTGTTATTAAGCTACTTAACTTAGCGGGCGCCCTACCCCTGTCACACCTTTAATTAGGAAGGACTTGTATTTAAATTCATCTTTGACTCTATTCGTGTTGCCAACCAAGAAATTGGAAAGCAGATCACAAAGTAAATCAAAGCAACACTGCTGAATACAAGAAAAGGTTTAAAAGTAACATTAGAGATCATACTTGCGGATTTTGTAAGTTCTACAAAACCTATCACTGATGTTAATGCAGTTCCCTTTATAAGTTGAACCAAAAATCCAACTGTGGGTGCGATGCTGAGCTTATAGGCTTGAGGAAAAATTATATATTTCAGCTCCTGTATAAAATTTAATCCCAGGCTCTTTGCAGCCAAACTCTGCCCTTTTGGTACTGCTCGAATACAACCGCTCCAAATCTCGGTTAAATAAGCTGCAGCGTACAAAATTAGAGCTGCACTTGCAGATATCCAAACAGAGGTATCAATCCCAAATAACGCTAATCCAAAATAAAAGAGAAAAAGCTGCATTAATAATGGTGTACCTTGAAACAGTTCCACATAGAGGTTAATCATGACACCTAAAGGCTTAATGTGAAGAAGTCTCAAAATTAACAATACAAATCCAATCAATCCTCCTCCAAAAATTGCGATGACAGACAGTATGAGTGTCCACCTTGTGGCCAGGAGCAGGTTTCTTAAAATATCCCAAAGACTAAATTCAATCATGGGATACCATGCCTTTGAAGATCACTTGCCTACCCACTTTATTGAGTAACCAACGAATCGCGATCGATAACAATAAATAAATAAAGGCAGCAGTGATAAAGGATTCAAAGGCTCTGAAGTTCCTGCTTTGAATCAAATTAGCTGAGTATGACAATTCCTCAGTCGATATTTGTCCGCATACAGCAGAACCTAACATGACAATAATGATTTGAGACACTAAAGCAGGCCAAACTTTAAACAGCGCAGGGGGAAGCACGACGTGTTTGAATATTTGAACGGGTTTTAATCCCAAGCTCTCGCCCGCCTGAACCTGTGCGGGCGGGGTTGCCTCCAAACCTGCTCGAACGATCTCACAGGAATATGCGCTTAAGTTGATGACCATTGCGAGTACAGATGCCACCTCTGCACTTAGCCTTAGTCCAAGCGCTGGTAAGCCAAAGAAAATAAAGAACAGCTGGACTATAAAAGGCGTATTTCTAATTAATTCGACGTAAAAGAGTATCAGTTTATCCAAGATATCCAAGACTCTCGAGATCTTTTTTCTATGCAAGTCATGGTTTGGTCGCACCGCCTCTAGCCTGGCCCAGGCCATAACTACACCTAAGCTCAAGCCAAAGATACCACTCAAGGAGGTCAATCCAAGCGTCCAGGCAACTCCAGTTAACAGCAACGGCCACTGTTCAAAGACGGCCCAAAAGTCAAATGCGATATTCACAATTTAATCAGTATTTATGTGAATGCAAAAGAAAATTTGAACTATTCAGGAAGTTCACCCGTACTTCTTGAAAGCCACTTCATTGACAATTTTTCTAAATCACCATTTTTATGAGCTGCGCTGATGATTTCGTTAACCTTTGTGCGAAGTGTGTCCTCTCCTTTTGCTACACCAACAAAACAGGGTGAGTCTTTAATTAAAAGCTTGTACTCAGCACCGAGTTGAGGGTTCTTTTGAATCATGCTTGCTGCGACAGAGGCCCCAGTTGCGACGACCTGCACTTGTCCAGCAACGAAAGCGGCTACTGTGGAGCTGTTGTCTTCAAAGCGTTTGATTTGAGCGCTTGGAGGAGCCAATTTGGTCAGCTCAGTATCTTCTAAAGCGCCTCTGGTTGCGGAGATGGTTTTACCGGCTAAATCATTAAAGCTCTTAATTGAAAGGCTCTTAGGTGCGTATACAGCCTGGTAATATGGAGCGTAAGCAAAGGTGAAGTCAATGACTTTTTCACGATCTGGATTCTTACCCAAAGTGGAGATTACGAGATCAACTTTTTTGGTTTGCAAATAAGGAATGCGGTTAGGACTTGAAACTGGAACTAACTCAACTTTAGCGCCTAATTTTTGAGCAATATACTGAGCCATTTCAACATCAAGACCCTGGGGTTGCATATCCAAACCAACAAAACCGTACGGGGGAAAATCCGTTGGGATAGCTATTTTGATGGATTTGGATTTAAGGATTCCATCCAAGGCATTTTGAGCATTTGATGCGCTAGAAATAGCAAACATCGCTACAAATAAAAGACACAAGCGTAATACATTTAAAAAAGATTTAGTCATTTCATTTTTTAGTTGAGTTAAAAATAGTGATGCTTCAAATTTTTGAGCATTTACAAATTCTACATACTAATTAATCTCCCATTAAATAGTATTCAGTGAGTGAGACACTCCTTCGGCAAATTCGGCACGGATTATTGAACTTTTATCATGAGTTTAATGTAGTGAAATTCAATTAAATTATTTATATTTTTCTCTCAAAACCATAACCCTAAACAACAACGATGTCCTCAGAGTTTTGTTGCATGGCCCACATTTTTGAATAATGCCCCTCCATTGCCAATAGTGCATTATGATTGCCACGCTCAAGAATTTGACCCTCAGACATCACCAAAATCTCATGTGCATCAACAACGGTTGATAGCCTGTGGGCGATCACTAAAGTAGTCTTGTTTTGGGCTGCCGTTTGAAGCTCGCTTTGTATGGCTCTTTCATTTGCACTATCAAGAGCTGAAGTTGCCTCATCAAAAATCAAAATCTGCGGATTTTTAAGAAGCGTTCTCGCAATTGCCACCCGTTGTTTCTCACCGCCCGAGAGTTTAAGGCCTCGCTCTCCGACCATGGTCTCGTAACCTTTGGGAGTTGAGATAATAAAGTCATGAATCCGGGCTGACTTAGCCGCCTCCTCGACCTCTGCCCTAGTTGCGCTTGGTCTGCCGTAGGCGATGTTGTAGTAAACCGTTTCATTAAAGAGCACCGTATCTTGAGGGACTATACCCACAGCTCTTCTAAGACTTGCTTGCGTAAGCTCTCGAATATCTTGATCGTTGATTTTTATACTACCCCTTTGAATATCGTAAAAACGAAACATCAATCTTGCAAGAGTTGATTTACCCGAGCCTGAGGGGCCGACAACTGCGACAGTTTTACCAGCTGGTATGGTGAAATCTATACCTTTCAATATTTCTCTATTAGGTTCGTAACTAAACCTCACGTCCTCAAAGCGAACGGTGGGCGCTACGCTCAGACTTAGTTGAGTTGCACCAGCCAAGTCGGCAATTTCTTGATTCTTATCCAACAGTGCAAACATGCGGTCCAAGTCGGTCAAGCTTTGCTTTATTTCCCGGTAAACCATACCAAGAAAATTTAGCGGAATGTAGAGTTGAATCATGAATGCATTGATCATGACCAAATCCCCTAAACTCAAACGGTGCTCAATCACACCAACAGTTGCCCTGTACAAAATAGCAACCAGTGCACAGGCGATAATCAATTGTTGGCCTGTATTGAGGAGGCTGAGTGACCTTTGGGCTTTAAGTCTAACATCACGAAGGTGTACCAAACTTTTATCGTACCTCTCGGACTCGAAAGCTTCGTTGCCGAAATATTTAACTGTTTCATAGTTAATTAATGAGTCAACGGCCTTGGTGTTGGCTGCAGAATCAAACTCATTAGCTTGACGTCTGTATTTGGTCCGCCACTCAGTCACGACAACCGTAAAGTAAACATACAACGTCAACGCAACCACGGTGATTAGCGCAAACCATACATCGTACTGAACTGCCATAACACCCAGGACGAGAGTGACTTCGATGAAAGTTGGAATGATGCTGTAAAGGGAGTATGAGATGAGCGATTCAATCCCTCTCACACCTCGCTCAATATCTCTGGTCATCCCTCCTGTTTGACGCTCAAGGTGAAACCTCAAACTCATGCCGTGCAGGTGATCAAAGGTTTGCAAAGCAATACGTCTTGCAGCACCTTGGGTTGCTTTGGCAAAGACGAGTTCTCTGAGCTCTGTAAAAGCAGAGACACTGAGTCTAAGAAGTGCATAACTGAGCAACAAAGCGACTGGGACCAAAACAAAAGCATTATGAAAATAACTCTCAAGATTGCTGATGGTTGCTGCATTTGAATCCAGAGTACCTAATGCGTTATTGACAGTCTGGGTATCAACGGCTTTTGAGCCCGACTCGGCCCCAGTCTGGGTCACCGTATTGAGGGTATCAACCAATTTTTTCAGAACAATGGGGACGCCTACATTGGCTACTTTGGCGCCTACCATGAAAGACAAGGCTGCCATCACACGCCATTTGTATTCCCAAAGATAGGGAAATAAACGTTGAAGTGTTTTCCAGTCTCGTCCTGGCTCTTGCTTTGAGGGTGACTCTTTGGTTGAACTTGAGCTATGGGGTGAGTGAGCGTTTGAGGAGTTTGATCTCATTAAAAATATTAAATTAAAACAAAAAAGAGGTGGTGGTTATGACTGAAGTAATGAAATTTGTAAGTTGGGGAAGATAACCTTTTAACGATTTTGATCTCTTTAAAGAGCAAACTCCGGCTTATACGTCACCAAATTAGACGTTTTTACAGAGTTTCCAGATTTTCCAGATTGTTGTGCTTATGATTAAAAGTACATCATAATTGCAATCCAACACTTTTGATTGATTTTGAATTGAATAATCTAAATACCAAGATTCAATAACAGTCCTGATATTAACAATCTCATAAATCTAAGCTCTATTTTCTTCGTAAAAATAAAAATTGTCTTCAAATTTATTTATAAATTGAAAAAAGGAACTCTCGAATAATGTATTCAAACACTCTTCAACAGAATTCTCCTCCGCCACTCCCTCCGAGCACCAAGGAGCTGGTTTTAAAGGTAATTCCTATGCCTGCAGATTGCAATCAATACGGGCTCATCTTTGGAGGCTGGGTGATGGCCCAAGTTGATTTAGCCGGTTCGGTCCTCCCTTTTAGACATGTAAAGGGACGGATTACAACCGTTGCTGTAAAAGAGTTTGTTTTTAAAGAGCCCGTGCGACTGGGAGATTTGTTAAGTTTTTACGCTGAAATCGTTCGCATCGGTACCACCTCTATCACGGTTGACGTTGAAGTATTCGCTGAGCGAATAGATTCAAACGGCAAACATGTCAAAGTAACTGAGGCTACTTTAACGTATGTAGCAGTTGATGAGAAGGGCAAACCCAAGCCCGTCCCGCAGTTAAAGTAAAAGGTCTACTTTGTCAAAGTCCTGTGAAATCGGGCTTTCTTTTTTCTTTAAAAGCTTTCATTGCCTCAAGCGCTGCTGGCTCGGTGAGCATTTTGGAGAATATCTCGCCTTCCTCTTTAATGCGTTTTTGCATCTCAGGGATTAGATGACCTCTCAAGAGTCTCTTGGTCTCGAGTACGGACTTAAGTGGTTTAGCTGCTAACTTTAGTGCCTGTCTTTGCACATACTCTTTGAGCTCTGTAGGAGGAATAATTTGATTCACCAGTCCGGCCTCAGTAGCCGCTTCAGCCATAAAGGGCTCACCCAAGAGTAATGCCTGTGCTGCGCGTTGATAGCCCATCACTTGAGGGGCGAGTATGGAGGACGCGGCCTCGGGAGAAATACCCAGGTTCACAAAAGGCATCGAGAAAACTGCATTGTCACCCGCGTATACCAAATCACAATGAAAGAGCAAAGTCGTTCCAATCCCAACTGCGGGACCACAAACCCCTGCAATCAAGGGTTTGGGAAATTGGACCAAGGCTTGTAAGAATTTAAAGACAGGTGCTTGCAAAGTACTGGGCGGATTTTCAATAAAATCTGAAATATCATTTCCCGCACAAAACACGGTCTCACTGCCTTGTATCACCAGCACACGAACACTTGGATTTTCCTGGGCTTGCAGGAAAAGATTTGCAAGCTCAGCATACATCGAACTCGTCAGTGAGTTCTTTTTATCTGGACGATTAAGTGTGAGTGTACAAACACCGCCTTGCTCATGGACTAAGATATCTGACATGTCTGTGTTTTCCTTGGAATATTTTAAGCTTACACTTTATGGTTCGAGGTATTTTCTCAGAAGTGTAGTCTCGTTACTCACCGAGCCTTACTCTCAAATACCCTAGAAATTATTAAATCAACTCATCAAACCTGGTAAAAATTCAATGGAATCAACACGCATTATCGCTATTCGCCACGGGGAGACGATTTGGAACACACAGGGCAGGATTCAAGGCCATATTGATATTGGACTGAACGAGAAAGGCAAGGAGCAAGCGCTTTTGGTTGGTCAAGCATTCTCCTCTAAAGATATTATGGTAGATGCAATTTATTCTAGTGATCTGCAACGAGCGTTCAACACTGCAGAGCCTATAGCGCTTGCTACGCAATTACAGATTACTCAGGACGCTAGACTGAGGGAGCGACACTTTGGGGACTTTGAGGGCAAAACATGGATTGATATTGATGAGCACTCACCCGAGGTTTCCATAAAATGGAAAGAACGAGATCCAGTTTGGCGTCCTGGAGAGGGGGCAGAGAGTTTGTATGATTTAGATGCCCGCGTTAAGGCGGTGGTGAGCGAGCTTGCAAATCGTCATTTGGGATCTCAAATTGTGCTCGTTTCACACGGAGGGGTGATGGATATTTTATACAGATGGGCAACAGGTCAAGACATTCAAGCACCGCGCACTTGGTCCATCGAGAACGCCGTGATCAACAGACTTTTATGGACACCAGGTGGGCTGAGTTTGCTCAGTTGGGGAGACAAAGAGCATCTGGACTCTATTTCAAAAGACGACAGCGCAGCTTAATGTGAAACTGCTTGACTAATCTATTTCAAACCCTGGCTGCAGCCCTTTTGGGGGGATAACTCCTAGGTGTTTATAAGCAGCGAGCGTTGCAATTCGACCTCTGGGTGTTCTTTGCAAATAACCTTGCTGGATCAAATAAGGTTCGATCACATCTTCTATGGTCTCTCGCTCCTCGCCAATACTCGCAGCCACATTGTCTAGTCCAACGGGTCCGCCGTCGAATCTGTGTATCACGGCTTCAAGTAGTTTTCTGTCCATCACATCAAATCCTTGAGGGTCCACATCTAGCATCGCCAGGGCTGCCTTTGCAATCTGTTCATCAATGATACCCGTGCCTTTTACCTCTGCGTAGTCTCTCACTCTTCTTAGTAAACGATTGGCAATACGGGGCGTCCCTCTTGAGCGATTTGCGATCTCAAATCCTCCTGCCTCATCCATCTGCACTTTTAGTAGTCCAGCACTACGGATCACAATTTTTTGCAACTCCGCAGGGGTATAGAACTCCAACCTTGCGACGATGCCAAAGCGGTCTCTGAGCGGATTGGTAAGCATTCCTGCTCTGGTTGTTGCACCAACAAGCGTGAAGGGCTGCAAATCAAGTTTAATACTTCTCGCAGCAGGCCCCTCTCCAATCATGATGTCTATCTGGTAGTCCTCTAAGGCGGGGTACAAAATCTCCTCAACAACGGGGGACAAGCGGTGTATTTCATCAATAAAAAGCACGTCGTTTTTTTCTAGATTGGTTAAGAGAGCAGCTAAATCTTTGGGCTTCTCGAGCACGGGACCGCTGGTTTGTCTAAGGTTTACGCCGAGCTCATTGGCGATGATGTGAGAGAGCGTTGTTTTACCAAGCCCAGGAGGTCCAAAGAGCAAGACATGGTCAAGTGCTTCTCCTCGTTTGGAGGCAGCGCTGATGAAAATTTCCAGTTGCTCCCTGACCTTTTTCTGGCCCACGTAATCCCCTAGCAGTTTGGGACGTAGTGCACGCTCAATTGCTTCCTCATTGGGGCTTGATGGAGTGGCAGAAACAATACGCGCGGGCTCGGGCGTAGAAAAATCATCCGTTTGAATACTCATTTAGAAATAGCCCTAAGTGCTAATTTAATACCGTCTGAGACTCCAATATCTGCTGGCAATGCTTTCAAAGCAAGCACTGCATCGCGCTCACTATAGCCCAGTGCAATGAGCGCTGACAAGATATCGTTTTGTTTGTGATCTCCAGAGCCAAGCGCTACGCCCTGACCTAAAGGCGTGATCGCATCTGCCATTTTGCCTTTGAGTTCCAGCAACAAACGCTCAGCCGTTTTCTTACCAATTCCTGGAATCTTTGTAAGCCTAGCGCTTTCTTGGGTTACGATGGCCTGGGTGAGCTCTTGAACACTCATGCCAGAGAGCACGCCAAGGGCAGTTCGCGGACCTACGCCGGAGATTTTAACGAGTTGTTTGAAAGCGGCTTTCTCTTGGGGGGTCATAAAGCCGTAAAGAATCTGGGCATCCTCTCTGACGACGAAGTGAATCAAGAGTTTGACGCGCTCCCCCGTTTGTGGGAGTTGATAAAACGTACTCATGGGTACATCGACCTCATAGCCGACACCCCCGCAGTCCACTAAAACTTGAGGGGGATTTTTTTCTAGGAGAATACCGTTTAATTGACCAATCATTCACTGGGTCCTTAAAAACACAACTTTAGAGATTATCCCTTGATACTTAGACACGCTTTTACACCATCAAACAACACCCGCTTGACAAACCTTTGCGGGCCTGTAGATTCACACCTCCGCACCATTGAGATCGGCACGCAAACCAAAATAGCGCACAGGCATGAGCACTTCAAAGTAGAGGGTACCAAAACCAATGCGATGCGTGCGATGGAGATCTTACAAGCAATTTATGAGATGGCGGCACGTCCAGTATCAGAGGACAAGGTGCAACTTATGCTTGCAGAGGATTTAGGCTCTCACACTGATGTTTGGGTTGGCGCACTAAGACCCAAGAGCACAAGAAAAGTGAGCGCCCAAACCCTCATCAACCCACATACCCAAGATGTTCCAACGCTACTCACCAAGCGCGCTGATCTTAAGGCAAGGTCTACCAATCAAGCGCATTATTTAGATAGTATTGCACAGCACGACATCACCTTTGGTATTGGGCCTGCGGGGACAGGTAAAACTTATCTCGCTGTAGCTTGCGCAGTGGACGCGCTTGAGCGGGCCAGTGTTCAACGCATCATCCTGACACGCCCTGCAGTTGAGGCGGGTGAGAAATTGGGATTTTTACCAGGTGATTTAGGTCAAAAGGTTGATCCTTATCTTAGGCCTCTTTACGACGCACTTTACGATTTAATGGGATTTGACAAAGTACAAAAAGCATTTGATCGCCAAATCCTTGAAATAGCGCCCCTTGCGTTCATGAGGGGTAGGACTCTGAACCATGCATTTGTCATATTAGATGAGGCACAAAACACCACTCCAGAGCAAATGAAAATGTTTCTGACACGAATGGGGTTTGGTACCAAAGCGGTTGTAACGGGGGACGTCAGTCAGATCGATTTACCAAAGGGTCACCCAAGTGGTTTAATTGACGCCGAGCGTGTGCTAAGGAGGGTTGAGGGTATTGGGTTTGCTCACTTCACCTCCAAAGATGTTGTTCGTCACCCCTTGGTCGCAAGAATTGTGGATGCTTACGCAATTAAAAGATCCCCGGATGCAGAGTAAAAAACTGACCACTATGCCAAAGAAAAAAAAGACTCACGACACTCAGAACACTCACAAGACCCTAAACACTTTAAACCTGATAGAAATTGAAGTTCAGTTTGCCCAGGAACTAAGTGCTGAGGAGGTAACTTTATTCAAATCTGTTTTTAAAGGGAAGAACCTGCGAAGTTGGGTCAATTGGGCGATAGACCCAGCTGCTGCGCACCTAAAGGAATTGGCAATTCGCATCGTTGGGGCTAGGGAAGGCCGACGAATCAACCTAGAGTTCCGTGCCAAGGACTATGCAACAAATATCTTGACCTTTAATTACTCAGAGGCGCTTAACGTGCAATCAGATTTAGTGATTTGCGCACCCGTTGTACTGAAAGAGGCTGTCAAGTTAGGAGTGTCGCTCAAGGAGCATTGTGCTCATTTAATCGTGCATGCAGTCCTACATGCACAGGGCTACGACCATGAGACAAACGAAGCCGACGCGTTAATGATGGAGTCCTTGGAGAGTCTACTCATGATGTCGCTTGGCTTTAGCGATCCTTACCTGACTTAGTGAATTAAATTGTCTTTTTTTAAAGATTTGGGTCAAGGGCTATCGTTTCATGAGAGTCGACGTGAGCCTCTACGCCGCTGGGTAAAAGCTGAATGGAGGCCCGAAGCCCTGGCACCGCGCTCATCAACGATTTCTCTACATTACCCCTAAGCGTTGCAGCTTGCTCCAGGGTCCACTCTCCCGGCATGTGCATGTGCATATCTACAAAGCGCCTTTGGCCAGCTCTTCTTGTGGTGATGTGATCAAATCTCAAATTCTGTTGGACCCCCTGGTAATTGGAGAATTCGGCCAATACGGCCTCGATTTGAGCCTTAACCTCTGGCTCTACCGCCTCGTCCATTAGGCCCCTTGATGATTGCCAAATAAGATCAACCCCTTCTCGCAAAATATTAATAGCAATCAAAATAGCGATACAAGGATCAAGGGCGTACCATCCAGTTAAGTAGACGGCAAGAAGACCAATGACCACCCCAGCGGAGGTCCAAACATCAACGACCAAGTGCCTTGCGTCTGCCTCTAACGCAATGGAGCGGTGCTCCTTGGCAACTTTAAACATCACATATGCAAGCGCTGCATTCATTGCTGAGCTGAGCACTGCCAATGCAATACCAACGGACAAAGCCTCAACTGGCTTAGGTGACATGAAGCGACTAATAGCGGCCCAAATGATTCCAATAGCGGCACCCATGATCAAAACACCTTCAAACCCAGAGGAGAAGTATTCAGCCTTATGGTGCCCATAAGGATGGTCCTCATCAGCTGGGGTCTCCGCAACTGAGACCATCAGCAAAGCAAACACTGCACTTGCTAAATTAACAAAAGACTCCATTGCATCTGAGAGCAAACCTACTGAGTCAGTCAGATACCAGGCATATGTCTTGATTGTGATAGTCAACACCGCAACCAAAACTGATAGCCACAGCAATTTCTTCAATGGATTTGATTTGTAACTAGATATCATGCTGTTAGTTTCACGCTTTTATTTTTTTACATTAAGCTGAGTATGCTATGCGTTCAAAGTCAGTTTGATGAACTTTCGCTTGCCCACTTGTATCACGTAAGTGCCGACATCTAATTTAAGGCCTTTATCTGAAATAGTTACCCCATCAACGCGAACGCCTGAGCCCTCAATCAATCGATTGGCGTCCCCCCCTGAGGAGGCTAAGCCGCACTGCTTAAGAATTGCCCCAATACCTTGAGGAGCACCGCCAAGGGCCATCTCTGGAATATCGTCGGGGATGCCGCCCTTGCTTCGGTTGTTAAAGTCAACTTCGGCACTGTCGGCTTGCTCAGCGCCGTGAAAGCGTGACGTGATTTCTTTAGCTAGCAGGGTTTTGACTTCCTTGGGATTTCGTCCGTTTGCAATTTCTTCTTTGAGTAGATCTATCTCTGCAATTGACTTAAAACTAAGAAGTGGATACCAACGCCACATTAAATCATCACTGATTGAGAGCACTTTAGCAAACATGGAGTTCGCATCCTCACTGATACCGATGTAATTGTTTTTACTCTTGGACATTTTGTCCACGCCGTCTAGCCCTTCCAGTAAAGGCATTGTCAAAATACACTGCGGCTCTTGTCCGTAGTCCTCTTGGAGGTGGCGTCCCATGAGGAGGTTGAATTTTTGATCGGTACCGCCGAGCTCTAGATCACTTTTTAGGGCCACCGAGTCATAGCCCTGCATAAGGGGATATAAAAACTCATGCACACTGATGGGCTGTCCGCTTGTGTAACGCTTATGAAAGTCATCACGCTCCATCATGCGGGCAACTGTGTAGCGAGATGATAACTGGATCATCCCCCTTGCTCCAAGGGCATCGCTCCACTCGCTGTTATAGCGAATCTCTGTCTTTGCGGGATCTAATACTAGGCTGGCTTGTTTGTAATAGGTCTCAGCGTTTTGAGTTATTTGCTCTTTTGTGAGAGGGGGGCGAGTAGAGTTGCGACCGGATGGGTCTCCTATCATGCTTGTGAAGTCCCCAATCAAGAAGATCACTTGATGACCTAAGTTTTGTAACTGTCTCATTTTATTGAGTACAACCGTATGACCCAAATGTATATCTGGTGCAGTTGGGTCGAGTCCTAACTTGATCCTTAAAGGCACACCTGTGGTGTGTGAGCGCATCAATTTAGCGATCCACTCTTTTTCAGGAATCAACTCATCGCAACCCTTGCGGGTGACGAGCAAAGCCTCATGAACTGCATCGGGCAAGTTTTGAGGTGTTGACTCTAAAGTGGTAGACGCACCAGAATTTGAAGTAATTGTTGTATGCAATTGATTCATAAGGATAATTTAGTACTTGCCAAGTCAAAAACTGGGCGATTTTGCGTTGATAAAAGGTATAATCTTGGATGTTTTAGAAATACCCATCAGTGAGCTAATGCTTTAGTGCCGATTAGCGCTTTGATGTTCAGATTCCTAACTGTCTACTTTTTCTTTGTGTGATTCTACTGGTGCTGATGCGCCTACTGGTTTGATCTGCAAACAAACAACTTGCTTTGAAGTATTTCAAACCAGTTATTCATATTTAGCTTTGTTTAATTTTGTTTAATTTTGTTTAACCGCCCCAATTCCTCTAGCGCTGCCTCAAGTTCAGCCCAACACCCCGCCTTTGGTTCAGTCCAAAGAGTTGGTTTGAACTTCAGCGCCTTTAAAACCCACCATGGTTTGTATTGGCTTGCTGCAATGCTTTTTTTGCTGGGTGGAGCAACTTACGCTGTATCGAGTTTAAATGCACCCAAGCCTCAAGTGACACAACATGAGTTGCAGGAACTGTTAAATCCCCCTGGTGTTGCAGCCCAACTCAACTCCGTTTTGAATGCTGGCCAAGAGATGAGACTTTACCGAGCAGAGACAACTCGCTCAAGTGACACGGTTGAGAGTTTATTTTTACGCTTAGGTGTTGACGATCAACAGGCAGCCTCCTTTATTCGCGCAAACGCCCAACTTCGCAGGAACTTGCTCGGTAAGTCCTCGCGCCCGGTGAAGGTTGAGGTTGATTCCCAAAATAAGTTACTCTCGTTAAAACTTCTTTGGTCAACGTCTGAGAGTACTTACACATTGATGGAGTTGACTCGTCAAGCTTCACCAGAGTCTGAGACTACAAACTCAAATAGTTTTTTTCAGCTACACCAAAGTATTCTCCCCTTACACACGACTGTTAGATTCGCTAGCGCACGGATACAGACCTCACTTTTTGCAGCCACTGACGCGGCTCAAATACCTGACAGTGTTGCAGCACAACTCGCTGAAGTTTTTGCAAGTGAAATTGACTTTCACCGCACCTTGCAAAAGGGGGATCATTTCACGCTTTTATACGAAGCGCTTGACGCAGACGGCGAGCCCATGGGATACGGCAAACTCTTGGGAGCTGAATTTGTAAGCGCCGGCGTAGCCCATAGAGCTATGTACTTTAAGGACAAGGGCGCTAGTGAGGGCAATTACTTCAATCTCAAGGGGCAAAGTCTAAAACGCACTTATCTTGCAGCGCCTTTAAAATTCTCAAGAATTACGAGTGGCTACAAAATGCGGTTTCATCCGATCTTACAGACTTGGAAAGCGCACAAGGGGATCGATTACTCCGCACCGATTGGGACCCCCGTTCACACCGTTGGCAAGGGTGTAGTTCGGGTTGCAGGCTATATGAACGGCCTGGGGAACGTTGTTTTTGTAGATCACAGCAACTCACAAACAACGGTGTATGCTCACCTCAACCAATTCAAGGTCAAGGCGGGTCAATCCGTTGAGCAGGGACAGCTCATCGGAACTGTAGGAGAAACAGGCTGGGCAACGGGCCCTCACCTGCACTTTGAGTTCAGAATCTCCGATCAATACAAAGACCCATCCACCATAGCTCGTCAAAGCGTACCTATCGTTTTGTCCGGTTCTGCGAAAGCTTTATTTGACAAGCAGGCACAGGAATTTCTCATGCAAATCGGCTCTAGAGGTAACTCAGGGGATGATCAGGTGTCATTTTTACAATAATCTGTAAATATTCATTGTCTGCACCGTTCACAGGCCATTGAGTCACTTTTGTCAATTCAGTCACTTCTGTCAATTGAATCATCTTAGTCAATTGAGCTTTCTCAGACAATTTAAAATTCAAATTCAACTCCCCTAACCCCAACCCATGCAAGAGCTCTATATTGGCTTAATGTCTGGCACCTCCCTAGACGGTGTGGACGCAGTGGTTGTTGACTTCTCTCAAGATTTTAAAGTTCTGGGGCATGCAAGTATTCCCTTTGAGAGCGCATTAAAAGAAGATCTACTTTTACTGAATTCACCCTCCGATAACGAAATTCACAGGGCCTCTCTCATTGCCAACCAATTGGCAATCAGTTACGCCAAGTTATGTCTTGAATTGTTAACACAATTAGGTCTCAAAACTTCTCAGATCAGGGCCATAGGAGCCCACGGGCAAACGATTAGACATCGCCCTGGGGCATTTGATGGGATTGGGTACACAGTTCAACTGAACAACCCTGCACTCCTTGCGGAGCTCACCGGAATTACAGTTTGCGCAGAGTTTAGAACCAGAGACGTTGCCGCGGGAGGGCAAGGTGCGCCGTTGGTACCGGCTTTTCATAAAAACCTGTTCAGTCGAGAAGATCGCAGTGTTTGTATTTTAAATTTAGGGGGCATCTCTAATTTAAGTTTGCTGCCTCCCACCGGCTCGGTCCAACCCTATGGGGTGAGAGGTGAACACCCCACCGAGGTGATTGGATTTGACTGTGGCCCCGCAAATTGCTTAATGGATGAGTGGTGCAAAATTCATACGAACAAAGATTTCGATGAATCGGGAGACTGGGCCTCGGGTGGGCAAGTGATTGATCCCCTTCTCAACCTATTGTTAAAGGAGGATTACTTTCACG
>Ga0208618_1000041_pt1 | contig 58057 bp, 84 predicted proteins | sample CryBogCBE18Jul08_FD_184585 | JGI IMG/M metagenome (GOLD analysis project Ga0208618, IMG submission 184585) | Freshwater microbial communities from Crystal Bog, Wisconsin, USA - CBE18Jul08 (SPAdes) | ecosystem: Environmental > Aquatic > Freshwater > Lake | place: Crystal Bog, Wisconsin, USA...
GTGTTATCCTTACCTTCTGCTTTAGGTTCTTTCTTTTCAGACTTAGCCTCAGGCTTTGGCTTAGATGTTTCCTTACCGCCAGTGTCCTTAATCTCTTTAGGTTCTTTCTTGATAATAGCAGCATTAAACTTGTAGTCTTTAGGCGAATTAAAACCACCAGACTTCATTTCTTTGCCTTCTTTCTTTTCTTCTTTTTTAATAAGCTTTTTAAATAGCTTCTTATCTTGTGCTTCATCTGAATGAAGTACACCACCAGATTTCAAAAATTTAACAGGACGTGCCATAATTTATCTCCTAAAATTTAATAGAATTAATACAATGATCTTTATTAATTAGATCAAGAAACTTACATAAATAACACGCCCATTTTTCATTATTTTGTTGAGCAAATGCTGCCCTTTGAGATAATGTAATAGGTTGCTTACTACCTAAAAATACAACATTAATAAACCGATCAATTTCAACTAAAACTCTTAACCAATATGGGTGAGGGTCTTGAGGTGGAATTATACTGTCGGCCATACATCTAACACAGCTTGTTTACCATTAGGTAAATAACCAGTTGCATGTAATGCATCTAAACCGTTAGAGGTGAGAGATGAAGCTTTTTCAATTTCTTTGGCGTATGTAAATTTAAGCCACAGAGAAGCAAGATTTGCATCGTTGTGTGCTGCTACTAACATTGCATCAGTCATGCCACCAGCGGTTTCACACAAACCTAAGAATTCCAAGGGACTTAAAATTGTTGAACTAGTGCCAGTTGAGGGATCAGGGACAGTTGGTGCAATAAAAGTTACACCATTGTCTTGTGTTGTCCAACCTATCCATTCACCAGCAGAGGACTGTGGCTGACTAATTTCAGCTTGTAAATCATGTCCCATAGTGACATGAGTTATTACCCCACCATTTATTGAAACATATTTTTGTTCTGTCATATTTTTAACCTTTACCAAAATATTACGCAGCAACCAGCCGTACCATTACCGCCAGCACCGCCATAAGCACCGCCACCACCACCGCCAGAACCATATCCAGTACCATTACTTCCATTACTACTAGGACTACCTCCTGTACCGCCTACGCCTAGATAACCAGAACCGCCACCACCACCTGATCCGCCATAGCTTGAATTACAAGCTACAGAATAAGCTATGCCATTTGATAAAAAGGTTCCAGACCCACTACCAGCATAGCCAGAATGACTAGATGTAAAATATATTCCACCACCGCCACCGCCACCGTTAAGCCCAGATTGCGCGTCATTATACGGTGTCGCAGAAGTGCCAAGGATAGCGCCAAGTCCACCAACCCCTTGTTGAGCAGAACCTCCACGCCCTCCAGCAGCCGTAGAACTACCTCCGTATTGTCCACCTTCACCGCCAGCAGTAGTATATGTAACACCACCAACAACTAATGTCGATGATGTTCCATTACTACCAGTAGAACCCGTCGATGCTCCGCCAGCTCCGCCAGCTCCTAGAGTTATTGTTGCAGTGCTTCCAATATAAATTGGTACTGGTTGCATTGGACAGCCTGAACCGCCGCCACCACCACCAGCGCCAGCAACACCGCTCTGTGTCCCATATCCGCCACCGCCGCCGCCACCGACAAGTAGTACGTAATAAATACCAGGACCTTTTACATTTGGGTTAATAGAAGTGTTAGATGGATCAAAAGTACCACTAGATGTAAAAGTTGTAGAATAATTTAAACCTGACAAATATGTGTTGTTTAGTGTACCATTAAGCGGAAATCCAAAAATACCTTGATTCATTTTATAAATTCCCTATTATAGGTCAGCTGCAAAACATTCCACGTTCCAATTTTCCGTGGTGTAAGCTGATGCATAAAGCGTGTACCCTGTTGGCAACACAAAGTCAGTATAAGTTTTATCAGCTTGGTAAGATGCAACCGTACTAGAAGGAGTTGTAGAAGTAGTAACAAACTGATCAAACAACTGAGCATTACCAGAACCAGAATAAATCCACAATGAAACTAGGCTGGCAGCATTGGATGCCGTCGCTTTAATACGTACACGATTAATACGTGTACCATTAGCACCTGCTGCAATAATAGATGTAAGACCAGTAACACCCGTTACTGTAAGAGTTGTAACACCTGTTGTTAAGTTACCTACTGCGTAACGTGGTGTTGCTGCATATGCTGGAGCCGTAGCCATTAATTATCTCCTTAGAATAGATTATAGTAGTTGAAAGGGTTTGTGCCACTTGTTTGATATGTGGCGTTGAACGATAAATTACCTGAACCATCATTTGTCAAAGCACCAGCAGCATTAGCTGTAGGTAATGTCATAGAATATGTACCTGCAACAGCCTGTGCCTGAAGTGTAACTGTACCACTTGTTGTACCAGCCAATTTTAAAGAGCCCGTACCAGTACCAGCTAAACCTGCCGTTAATGTAGTGTTAGCTAATACAGTTGTAAATGAGCCAGCAGCTTTAGTAGTCTGCCCAATAGACACGTTATCAATTGTACCTGCCGTTGCAGGATTAATCGTAACTACACCTGTACCAGTAGGGCTTATAACTACGTTAGCACTTGCTGGTGACATTGTAACTAAACCACCAGAAGCGGTAAATGTACCAGATGTTACTGAGGTATTCCCAGTAATTGCAGCACCGCCAGAAGATACCGTAAGTGTTGTTACAGATGGACCAGTGGCAAGTACTATAGAACCAGAACCTGTAGTCGTGTTACCTAACACCGTCATAGTGCCAGTAGAAGCAGGTACAGTAATTACAGCAGAACCTAACGCACCAGCGACTGATGACATTGTAATTGTACCAGATGTTGTATTAGCTAATACAAAAGAACCGTTTGCAGAACCTGCTGTACCTGATTGAAGTACGCCAGATGTAATAACACTTGTACCCGTAGCGGCACCAATATTAGGTGTAGTAAGAGTTGGTGAAGTAGCTAATACAATAGAACCTGAACCAGTAGCTGTATTACCTAATGCAGTTACTGTACCAGATGTTGCTGGTAATGTCAATACTGTTGAAGTACCTGCAACAGCACTTGCGATAAGCTGGACAGTACCACTTGTAGCACCATACATAGTAACGGAACCACCAACAGGTCCAGTAGTTTGTCCAAGAGTTAAAGCACCGTTTGAAATGGTGACGTTAGCATTACCAGATACTGCTGTTGTGCTAGATGCATAGTATGCCATCTGCCCAGTAACACCAGAGTTGACTGTACCAGACCCAGCAGACACGTTAAGGGTAGAACCTGTAATACTTAAACCAGTACCAAGTGTAATAGCTACAGCAGTACCAGCACCGCCTGAACCACCATACAACTGACTTGTTGTAGCACTAGGTAGTGCAGTATTAATATTAGCTGTGGTAGCTAATGTACCACTAGTAGGAAGAGTGACACTAGTAGTACCAGATACTGTAAAGGTAGTACCGAATGCACCAGAAATAGTTAAAGTACTAGAAGCATTATTGGCTACACCTGTACCACCTGATGCTGGGCTTAATGGATTATTTAATACCAACTTTTGTGTATTGTCAAAAGTGGCTGCTTTAGTTAAACTACCATTGTCTGCTTTAGTCCAAATCTGTAACTCCCCACCAAGATTATTAGTGGTAGAACCAGTTACATAACCTTTAAGAGAAACGTGCTCATTATAAGCAGGAGAAACACCAGAATAGGGCCAAAAGGCAACTTTACCAATAACATCCCCAGTGTTAGAAATAACAGGAGAAGACCCAGTACCACGAGAAGTACTGATACTAATGCCAGGAACAGTAGACGAATTAGCGGTATCAGTGATTGCACTATTAGGTACATAAGAGTCTAATTCATAATAAATGTTTACAGAGTCTGTACCACTAAAATCACCATTGGTATTAATGCTAAGCCCTTGAGCTACAGGCCCACCAGTCTCAGCAGTATTCCAATAGAAATTAGCATTGTTCTGTGCTACAGTAGTAGAACCAGACGCAAATAAAACTGAACCAGCAGTAAGTGGAGGAGAGCTAGGCGTAATGCCTGAACCACTACCAGCGGCTATGGCACGTAGTAATCCCATTAAGCTTCGGTAGGCTCAACAGTGCGAGTATCTGACACTGTTTCAGTTTCAGCATAATTAGGAACAGATTTCAGTTGAATGTTAGACACATGATTATGTACTTCACTGTATGGACGGTAAGCCAGATACTGCAAAACATTATAAAGTGTTTCAGCATCAATGGTATAAGTTACAATATCTTTACCATTATCGTCTTTAATCGAAGCCATTATTGACCAACTCCATATGTAATATTAAGCGTGGCATTGCCACCAGTCGTGATAGCAGAGAAATATCCACCATACACATCATTGACTAAAAGATATGCTCCAGGAGCTAATTCAATACCGCCATTAACAGTATTAGTAGGTACAGCAGCAACTACAGAACTATCTCCAAAAGCAATAAAGATAGGATAAGTATTAGTAGTAGGACTAAATAACAGTAGTGATTCAATATTTACTGGAGAATAAGAAGGATAAGCTGTAGCACTAAGTGCGCTAGTTGTAATTGTATACTTACGAGTACTATTAGCAGCACATGGTGAGAAGTTAGCAATAGTAGCCATTACACTAACACCACATAAGCGCCTGTAGTTGTACCATCAGCACTGGCTACAAAACACCTCACATAAGGAGCAAGGCAATCAAATGCCAAAGCTACCTGAGTCGTATTAGGAGATATCGCAGATGTAATTGTAGCAGTCATATCCTGCCATAGCGTACCGTCAGGACTACCTTGCACCTTCACAGTAAATTGCGTACCACTTGTCGTCCAAGCCATTAAAGCCCTACGAGTCGTACCAGCAATATTACGTGGATTAGAAATTGTGCTACCAGCACCATTAGCAGCAGTACCGTTTGTGGAAGGTAAAAGCACTAATGGTTGGACTGCTTCTGATGCAGACATAGTTACTCCTTGTGGGATGAAACAATAGTATATGTGTAAAAAAAGTGTAAGTCAAGTATTATTTTTGATTGACATTTAAATGATTTTGATATAGTATATTCTGGTGATGGAAGTGATGACTCCATCTAGGAACTCTATTGGCTACCTCAGCCCGCAACAAACGCATATCAGGTTTAAAGACCCATATTGCAGCGTGTTCCGTCCAAAGCCCCACTTTAAGGATTAGGGGGTAAGAGTAGGCTCTGTGACGAACCACAACCTACAAGTTCTACACGGTTTCTTAGCAGCTGTGTAGACTGCGTTGTATAGGTGATGAGATACATAGATACTGAACCGGACTTAAGTACCCAAATTCTTTAGTTCAGTCTATGTAGCAGGAGACAGCACAACCTCCCTCCATGATGCTACTAGGGCTATATAGACTGGAATGCCCCATCATGTCTCTGCTAAGCTCTATTCGTGTGGCTCCAGACTTCAAGGGCTATCGGATACATCTAGTCTACTACAGGCTAGGTGTATCCGGTACACCACCTTCAAGCTCCGCAGGAATGGCTACGCAAATAGATATATAATATATTAATATATATTAATATGGGTAGCGAATCTTTAAAAAACTAATAAAAACAATAACTTAATAAAACTATATTTGTAGCTACAAACAACATGATACCAGAATATTTATTGTTACAGGTCTAAATTGTATAAAAATTATAATAGCTTAGCATGTTTTTGCTAGGCTATTTTTTTATGTTTGTTTGATACTGTTGTAAATGATAAGCTATATTGTGGTACTTTATAAGTGATATACTACATGAAGTATGTGTATGTATGTTATTGTTACTGTTGTGTTTTTGGTAATTTATAGCAGTGACATATATACATATATATCAACGCTCAGTCCCCAGCCTACCCCCCTCTACAGCTATACAGCTAACCATACATACATATAACTGTATATACAGCGATACAAACAGAGAACAAATATTGAATGATATTCGTTTCATTCATTCTGCATTGTTTAATGATTAATGATTTGTCATTACCATTTCATTGCTGTGTCAGTATGTCGCATAGGGCTATAAAGCCATTTAAAAGGCCGTACAGGGCTATTTGACAGATTATGGCACTACGCCCTATAAATCTGTCCACATAAGTCAACCAATGAAATCAATATGTTAGCCCTTAACTGGCTACAAAATGTTAGCCCTTAACTGGCTACAAAGTGGACATTTTGTCTACAAATAACATATCAAATCCTGGCATAAATCATGCATAACCAAATAAAGGTTAATAATACCCGGACAATATTCATGCAGCATATACCAGTCATATCTAGGTGATATGTAGCACATATGGCACAATTCTTACTCATACGCAGACACGCGCTTATCCACTATTCGCGGGTATAGGGAATTAGAATAACTCTAAACTAGACGGCCTGATAGAAACTGTGGCAAATATAACACAAGTGCGACGGACTGCCGCACCCTCACATTTTTCAAAAATATCGCTAGACATTCCAAAATCATGGGCCTATACCTTGTCCATCGAAGGCGAACACAACGGCTTGGGGGCCTATCCCACCCTCCCTTCGATTAGATGATCCTCGTCTAGCTAGTGCAAAATAACGCACAATAACATGGCTAGGGCAGGCACTCTCTAGCGGTCACGGTGAAGGTATGCGAAGGCATACAGGCACTAAGCAAGCCGCCCCTCTCCACAAGTGAGAGTGTAAACAACCAGAAACCGGCGAAATATGGCACGGTTCAATCTGGTTGGTCCTAGTATAACTCCCTATGATTGGATATGCACACGCACCTCTTAGCTTAGCCATACCGACTCGGTGAAGGATAAGTGTTCTCCTGCCCCTATCTTCTAATTTGGAGCCAAGCTAGAGACAAAACATTAAACCGATTAGGCTGGCCTGACACTCTGGCCTAATCAATCAATCAATACTTACTAAGCACTAGTCACTGTGACAATTAAATCACAGATTGGCTAGTGCTTCCTTGTGTTGATTACGTCTTAACCTTAACTCTTGGAGAATTGCTATGAGCGCACAACAATTGACTGAAAAGAAAACGTATCTGGTTCGTTACTTGTCAAAAGCGGGTAAAGGTGGCGATGCTACCACATTCCGCTACACTGAAATTCAAGCCAAGAATATTGAGCAGGCTAAACTTAAGGCTGAAATGCTTATGGATGATAAGGATTGCTTCACCTATGATGTGATTGATCCTATCGTATTGCATAGCGTAACAGCGGGAGTAAAAGCATAACTAATAGTTACTCTTTCAAAGCCTAGTAAATGCCATGCTAGGCTTATATGGACTAACTAAACCAGGACTATTGCTATGTCTTACACCACAACTAACTTTAAAACCAAGAAAGCAATCAAGGAGGCCATTGTTTCTGGTAAACGTATCACTTGCTTTAATCCGGGCATGGGTACTTGTCCTGATAATGGTACAATATACCTTGAAGGACCGCATTATCCTGAACCGCATAAATGGTACGCTCAAGGTGTAATGAAAGACGGATTGCTTGTATCAATCAAATGAGGAGAAGTATCATGTCTATGTCTAAGAAAGACTTTGAAGCTATTGCTAGTGCATTTAAAGCTGAACATACGTATGCTAAAAAGTATGGTGTTCAGCCTTCACTAGAAGTATTGTCTGCTAGACTAGCAACATACTTTCAACAGTGTAATCCTCGCTTTGATGACTCTAAGTTTATCATTGCTTGTATGGGAGACTAATCATGATTACTTGCGGAACAATCTTAGAACAAATGTGGTCTATAGATTACGTCACTAAACAAGGCGTTGATATAGATCATGAATTAAATATGTTGATGTATCGCATGGTAAGAGAACTTGCACTAGATAATTACCCTTTGATATTTAAAACCCTCGCTCGTCATGAACATGACACTACCCCTAACCTAGCATAGGTGAACCATGACTGACACTTACTCACTAACACTAACAGCCACTACTCGTAATGGCATCGAGCTAAAGCAATTGCGTTTGGATAATGCTTTGTCTAAACAAGTATTAGACTTGCAAGCTGAGCCATTGTTTAATGAATTGCGTACACTATATCCTAATGGATATGTGTTTCGTAAATATGAAACTAACCGAGTCAACAAAACAATCTAAGGAGATTGTATCATGTACACTGAATTGATTAAGTGTATTGAACACTATGTCAATTGGCATAGGCATAATGTATCACTACTTCAACACGAGTATCAGTATGCGTTTGATTTGTCTTTGAACTATATCAATCAGTATAACTGGAGCAAGGTGTAACATGACTAATAACCAGGTTACTAATCATAGACCTATTGACTATGTAATAGATGCTATAGCATTAGCATTGTTTATATTCATGGTCTACTCATGGAGCATTGCATTGACATGACTACATACTACCACTTCACACCTAAGTCTAGTAATGCTAAGACTGGACCTATACCAGTTACTACTACGTCACGTAATAGTTGTCCTGATACTTGTGCATTCAAGAACAATGGATGCTATGCTGAGTCAGGACCATTGCGTATACATTGGAATAAAGTAAGTGATGGTTCTAGGAGTATTACATTGGAGCAATTGCTTGGTCATATACAATCATTACCTACGGGTGCATTATGGAGACATAACCAAGCCGGGGATGTATCTGAACAGGATGTAATTAACATTGCTATTGCTAATGTAGGGCGTAAAGGTTTTACATATACTCATAACCATTCATTGCTTATGGGTCGTAAGATTAAAGAATGTAATGCTTATGGGTTCACTGTAAACCTTAGTGCCAATAACTTAGAACATGCTGACAAGTTACTTGACCTTAACATTGGTCCAGTATGTAGCGTAGTACCATCAGACTATCATGTGCACGGTGGCATGACGCCTAAAGGACGCAGAGTTAAAGTATGTCCTGCCACACAATTAGATCATGTCAATTGTGCTAATTGTGGTCTATGTCAGATTGCTAATCGAGATTATGTTATTGCTTTTCCTGCACATGGTACGGGTAAGCGCAAAGCTAATGGAGTGGCTAATGGTTGATGCACACTTTGATGATGACTATGCTGATTACAAATCAAATATTGTAAGTGATCAGTGTGAAACTTGTAGTAAAATATTTCAGTATGAATTAGACTTTGCTTATGAACATCTAATCAGAGACACAAATACTAATGAATTAGTAACTTGCTGTCATGATTGCTTAAACCAGGACTATTAACATGATTACTGTATATAAAATAATCAATCGTGGCTTTAGTACAGACATTGTACTTCATGCAGATACTCTTGTAGAAATTCAAGAATACAAAAAACCTAATCTAAAAGATTGGGGATACTCTCCATCATACGGACCAACTATTAAACTACCTGATGGTAAGTTTGAGTTTACTCGTAATGTTTATAACTCTTGTGATTAAAGGATATTAACATGTCTATGTGTTTATGTAGTTTCTGTGATAACTTTGTAGACAGTGATGATTATATGGATTGTTGGGTAGTAAACTATGAATGGCTACCTAAAGTAACTAATGTAATTGGTAAAGATGTAATCTGTGAAACCTGTTTGCATGATTATGAGATTGAGTATGATGCGTTTTTAGATTGGGAAGAAGAAAAGACTAACTTGCAACAAGAGGAGATTAAGTGATGAGTGTATTTCTTAAAACAATTGAATTAGATAATGATCCTATCCCGTATGCTAAAGTCGGACAATGGGTCCGGGATAAATCTAAAGGGAAGGGACGTATAGTTGCTAATCGCAATGGACGTATCTATGTCTCTTGGTTAAAGGGTGACAAGTTTAAGCATTACAATAATCGTTTTGCTAAGGCTTGCTGGTATCAACGTGGTGGTGATGTAGGTGAGAAGATTAAGACTGCACCATTGTCACTTACTATTTATTCACTCAAGAAGCGGTTAGGAATGATCTGATGTGGCTCAGGCTTATTAAGTTACTTAGTCCACCTAGTGATACTGGTACGTATAGGTATCTATATGTTAATCAGTATCGTGGGCATAAAGTACCTGAACACTTTACATACTCTATGTTCTATACCTGGTATGCAGCTAAAGCTCATGCTAAGTGTAGTAAACGATTTGTAAAGACTCATTATGTAGCCATTCAACCTAAAGAAGTTTAACATGCAAATGGAAATTAAATCACGCTATGACAATAAGCTAAATGTATGGGCATTGTTTCCACATTTAGATGATGACCCTGAAACTAATGATGAGCTGTTGCGTCAGGCATCATTTGTATATGATCATTGGCTTGGACAATTTGGTATTGTTCAATCCACTTGGCAAGTGGTTGATGTAATCGACAAGCATGATAAGAATGCTTTGCGCTATTACATGGATCAAGGTGCAACTCTTATTCAATAGGACTATCACAAATGCGTGTGCTGGTGGCTTGTGAATATAGCGGGGAGGTCAGGGATGCCTTCCTCGCTAAAGGACATGATGCAATGTCATGTGATCTATTACCAACTGATGTACCTGGACCACATTATCAAGGTGATGTGTTTGACATTATTGATGATGGTTGGGACTTAATGATTGCCTTTCCACCATGTACACATCTATGTGTAAGTGGTGCTAGGTGGTTTAAGAATAAAGTAAAAGAGCAGCTAGAGCAGGATTACCTTGTGACATTACAGCAGAGGATATAAAAATTCCTGAGTATTGCCCGGTGTTAGGTATAAAATTACACAAGGCAGTAGGTGTGTTTGCACACCACTCTCCGTCATTGGATAGAGTTGTACCTAATTTAGGATATGTAAAAGGAAATGTACACGTCATATCTTGGAGAGCTAACAGTCTCAAAAAGAATGCTACGATTGAAGAACTTGAAAAAATCATACAGTATATGAAGGAACATATTAATGATACTAGCAGGAGCGAACAGACAGATTGAACGTAGCGATGCGTTTGTATCTAACACATTCAACATTAGTGCTGGAGCGAAAGCATTCGAGGTGCTTAGCTCTGGTATCTATTCTAACAAACCCGCAGCAGTAGTCCGTGAGACACTGTGTAATGCTGTTGATAGCCATAAGGAACAAGGTAATGCTAGCACTCCAATACTTCTGCATTGTCCTAATCGCCTTGAACCTTGGTTCTCTGTACGTGATTATGGTACAGGGATGTCACACGAAAAGGTTACTAACTTATACTCTACCTATTTTGGTTCAGATAAGTCAAATAGTAATCTGGGCATTGGTGGCTTTGGTCTAGGTTCTAAAGCACCACTATCATATGTAGATAGCTTCACTGTTACTGTATGGCATGGCAACAAGAAGCGTGTGTATAATGTATTTAAGAATGAGGATGCTATTCCTGAGATTGCTTTATTACATGAACAAGATAGCATTGAGCCTGTAGGTGTAGAGGTTAAAGTACCTGTAAAGACACAAGATATTGATGACTTTATTCGTCAGATCACTATATATACCAGGTATGCTACTATACCTGTTGAGTGTGTTGGTGCTAAGATTACGCATAATAAGCGTAACTATATCTATGAAGGTTCAATTTGTAAGGTGCATGATGAAGGTCATTGGAATGATCATACCATTACGTTTGTAGTTGGTGGTGTACCTTACGAGCATTCGCATTCAGAAATTATTAATCTAAGTATCACATTACCTGAATGCAGTCTAGAAATGCACCTACCTATTGGTAGTGTAGAAATTGCTGCCAGCCGTGAGAAGATTAGTGCTAAGCCAACTACCATTAAGTACATTCAATCTGTTATTGATGCTGAACGTGCTACTGCTAGTAAAGCTATCAACAATCAAGTATTGAATGCAGATACATACAAAGATGCTTTGAATATTATTGTAGACAAAAGCACTAAGTGGATTAAGTTTGATTGTAAATGGTTAGATAAGAATACTGGCATTACTCATAATCTTGAAAGAGATAAGGTATACCAGAGTGATGGATTCCATGTACACTACATGGAAGACAATCTAAACCTTATATCAGAGCGCTATAGTAAGAATCGAATACGTTTAAACTTTACTGAATCGCCTGTAGTTATTCTTGTAGATGTTAGTACGAACTGGAGAGCTAAGGTTCGTCAGTATGGTAAACCTTGTTGGGTTGTGAATAAGGTTATTGCTTATTGGCAGGATGCTGTTTGGGATAAGGTTGTATCCGATAATACACATCGTGTTACATTTCTTAAGATTTCTGAGTTACCTTACATTAAGACTGATATTACTAAGAACTCAGCTAGGGCTAATACAATTACTGTATGGGACCATAGTAAGAAAGATGTTAATTTAACAGAAATTACTGATCCTTTGCATGTATTTGTAGGTACAGTCAAAGACCTTAAGTATACCTACATTAATTATAAAGAAGTGTTTGGCGTTAGAGCTGGTATCATTACATATGTTCAATATCGTAAAGCGTTGAACATTAACCCTGATATGATTATCAATGCTATAGATAATCTTGAAGAGTTCTGTAAAGATACTGAGGATAACAAAGATTTTATTAATTGGCTTTCAACAGTGAAAGGAGAAACACCTTATATTGCATATGGAGTTAGAAGGGGTATAGACAAACTAAATAAGACATACAAGTGCAAATGGACTGATGAATTATATATGTTTGCTAATGACCATGAGTCAGCAGATTATATGTTTGCAAAGGATTGTATATATAGGTACAATGTTGCCTGTGATTTATTGAGTCGTGAAAAGCAGTCAAATATTAAATTGTCATCGGCCAAAAGTTGGCCTAGTAAGTACGAGTGGATACCTGAATCGGTATTGAAAATGCTTGGTGACTCATACGACATTCATGAAACAAAGAAGTTAGTTGAATTATTAAACAGCGGTGCAAAGGAGCACGGACTATGACAATGTTATCTTTTATTAAAACTGGTGAATCAGTTACAGTGTACCTGGATGGTGAAGCTACTACAGTTGATAGCAGCCATCCTAACTATTTAAAATTGCTTGATGCTTTGCGTTCCAAAGACATTGCAGACATTAAGGCTAATATGGATATTGGTTCAGCAGTCAAGGCTTATGTTGGCACTGGTCGTGCCTATCTTATGAATGGTGTTGTGTACTATGACGATGCACCTGTTCAAGGTGTTATCGTTGATCGTATCATGACCATGATGACTGAAGGCTTTGATGTTCAACCTATGTTGAATTTCTTGGCTAAGGTATATGATAATCCTTCTAACTCTGCCATTGAAGAAACATATCTGTTCATGGAACATAATGATCTTACGTTGCATGAAGATGGTGATCTGATTGCATATAAAGGTGTCACAGAAGATTACAAGGATTGTCATACCAAGAAAATTGACAATCGAGTTGGCTGTGAAGTCTCTATGGATCGTCGTAAGGTAGATGATCGGCGTCATGTTACTTGTTCACATGGTCTACACGTTGCCAGCCTTGAGTATGCTCTAGGGTTTGGTAGCAAGACTGTTGTGGTCAAGGTTAATCCTCGTGACATCGTTTCTATTCCAAACGACTATCATAACCAGAAGGCCAGGGTATGTCGTTATGTCGTGGTGGACGAGCTTAAGTCTAACCAACGCTATTCAGATAAGTCTGTAGTGTCTGATGATGAATTGGGTCGGGAATCAAATGATGATGGTGATGAATATGAAGTTGAAGAAGTTACTGTTAAGTATCACAACAAGCGTGATGCTTTAGGTCGTTTCACTAACTAGTATATAACTATGTCGTTGTTCGGGTACATTGTTATAGTGTACTCGAATGACGACTATTGCATATAGGAAAGTTAAGTGATGTTAGAACTATTAATTATTTGTGGGTTTGTTATTTTGTTTAGTTTAAGCTGTGCTGTAGGAGCAGCGTTAAGTATTGTAGTATTTAATTTTTTAGTTAAAAAGTTTTATATTGAATGACTGACATATCAGTCTTTCTAAAAATGCTTAATCCAAGCCCTGAACAAATCCGAGAATTTATGGAGTATGAAAATGTCAGACGAAAACAGCAATCAACTACCCCCACAAATGCCACAGGATGGCTCAGGAAGCCCGGTAAGCCAATTTCAGGTGCAAGGTATAGGGAAGGGTATTGAAATGGCCTCAGTGACTAAATTTTCAGATAAGGGATACTCCAAACTCTTTCGTAACTTTTTTGATGGTTGTTTGCAGAAAGGGGATTGACTTTCTCCAAAAGTATGCTATAAAAATTATATGTGCGAGACAAGAGTATATGATATTTAAAATTAAAAAACATAATAAGAAAATATATATAGAAATAAATATAGAAGATAATACTAATACTATTAATGCAAATAGTATAGAACAACTAATATTTTTGTTTTTTAAAACATATATACCTGATACTCCTAATAAAATTATACAAGATGTAATATCTTATAGTTCTTATATTGCAAATAGAAGTTTTTATTCCACAAAAGAATTAGGTAATTCTATAAATTATAATCAACATAAAAAGCAAAATGAAGTTATAGCTAAAAACATAAAGACTAATATATTAACATGTATGACTGGAACTTTAAAGTTCTCTCCATATCAAATTAAAAAAGTTAATGCTTTATTCAAAGCTATAGAAGATTTTTGTTCCGTATAAAAACTATTGACAAGAGTTATAAAAAAGAATAATATAATTCTTTTGGAGGATTATATGGAAAAAATTTGCACTCAGTGTTTTACGTTGAAGCCTTTAGTAGATTTTTATACTGATAAAAAAAGTAAAGATAAAAGGGCGAGTATGTGTAAAGCCTGCAAAAAGCAATCTGTTAGGGAATATTATGCACTTTCGCCCGAAGAAAAAGTTATAAAAAAACAAAACAGAAAAGTGCGAACTGAAGAAGATAAAAAAGAATATAGTAGAAAATACGCAGCTAACAAACGTGAAAATAAAGCTGAATTAAATATGCTAATAAATACAAAGGCAAGAGCAAAGTCTAAAGGATTAAATTTTAATTTAGACATTGGTGATATAAAAATACCTTCGTACTGTCCTGTGCTAGGTATACCATTAGAAATAGGTTTTAAGAAACCAACAGATAACTCTCCTACACTTGATAGGATAGTTCCTGTTCTAGGTTATACAAAAGGCAATGTAATGGTTATTTCACACAAAGCTAATAGAATTAAAAATAGCGCAAGTGTAAAAGATTTAGAGAAAATATTAAAATTTCTAAAGAAAAAGTTAGGAATGCTGGATGATTAAACTAATAGGATTCATTAGCATAGTATGTAATATGGCTGTTGCAGATTTGAATACTTATCACAATGTGTATAATATTCCGAATAGTAAATGTCATACCCTTATGATGGATGGATTTGTTTCTGTACAACATTGTAAAGATTATCAAGCTATACTGAATACTATTCTGGAGGATAATGAGTTCATCCTGGATTACAAATGTCATATGTATGAATACAAGGCTTGACAATGGGTAAGCATTTCAATAAAGATACTGTTGCGGAAGTGTTAGCATTTTTTCAGGATGGGTATAGCGAAAAACATATTGCATCTGTGATGCACATGAGTTATAAGGATATTCGGATAATCCTGCGGGATTACAAAGGTAAAGAAATTATTATAGAACGGGAGTTTGATGATGAGTAAGTTTATTTCAATTGGTAATTATGTAGTTAATACGGACGAAGTTATTCTGGTTAGTTATTTTCCTGAAGAGGAGCAGCTACAGATTACTTTAGCCAGTGCCCCTTATTTCACTACTAAGGCTACTCGTATTCAGTTCAACACATTGCTTAATAAGCTAAATGCTGTGGAGATTCCTGATGAATCTGATGGATCAATCCCTAAGTTTACTGGGACTAAAGCACCACCTAAGAACTGATTGTCCATTATGTAGAGGCAGAAACACCTTCAGTATCACCAAAGAAAACGGTAAACTGAAGGTGTTTTGTTTTAAGGCTTCTTGTAATGCTAAGGGTATATATGATGTTGGGAGAAGTATGAATGACATACAAATTCGATTACGAAGAGATTGTAGCAAAGTTGACGAATCAGTACAACGAAATGAATTCACTTTACCAACCCACTTCGTTCCAATCACTACAGATTCACAAGCCTACGAATGGCTTGAAAAAAACAATTGTGCTGACGCTTACTGGGGAAAACGGATTGATGTATGCTTCGATCCGAAACTTAGGCGAGTCGTCTTTGTTGTTGAAAGAAGCGGGACTATCATTGATGCCGTTGGCAGAAGGCTCACAGTGGGAGCATCGTATACACCTAAATGGTATAGATATGGAACAAGTCGTTACCCGTTTAGTACAAGAGCTAGTGGCAATACAAACCAAGTCGTAGTTGTAGAGGATGCTGCCAGTGCTGCTGCTGCGTCTGCTATATTACCCGCTATAGCATTAATGGGTACACATATGACCACAGAAGCATTGGAAGTTATACGAGAATATGATAATGTCATATTTGCGCTTGACCCTGATGCTCGTAAGAAGTCTTTAAACCTGGCTAGGTCAGTTGACAATGCTGTGGTTAGGTTTATATCTGATGATCTTAAATATATGAAACCGGATCAGATTCGTAAGGAATTGAAGTTATGACTTATGTAGTTTGTAATGGATGTGGAGCAAAAACTAAAGGACAGAACATTGGAGGTGGTTTAATTTTAGACTTACATCTTTGTCCTACATACACAGAAAAAACCAAACGCATTACGGAACTGGAGGATGTGCTTTTAAGTTTAAAAGGTTATGGTACTTGCTGGTGCGAAATATCAATTGGCAACCCAATGATGAAAGATCATTCTATAGAGTGTAAAGCCGCACAGAATGCTATGCGAAAAGAGAGTTAAATGAAACCGGCATTTATTAGACTATTACTTAACCATGAATTTTGGGTGCAGAACAAGTCTAAACTTGCACCTGAAATGTTTGTAGAGGATGCAAAGTTAATCTATGAAACACTTAAATGGGCGCATGAGGAGTTCAAGCGAGACTTATCTGTTGAGGAGATACATGACCTCACCAAGTCTCGTAACCCTACTCTTACAAGGGCACAGCGTACAACTCTTGCGTCATTTATTGAAGACGTTGAAGAAGCGACCGGCATTAAAGCTGACACAGGGGCCTTTCTTCTTAAAGAGGCGTGGCGCAAAGAAGTTGGTCGTAAGATCGCAGAGATTGGGATTGAACTCGATGAAGGATCGCAAACAGATTTATCTGCTGTTAGAGAAGTACTATCCAAACACGAAGATGACTTTATTCCAACGGACAAAATTAATGAAGTTACAACGAATGTCAAAGATGTACTCAAGGCATTAAAGAACCGTAAGCACTGGAAGTTTAATATTGAGTCACTCAATGAACAAGTGCCAGGTATTGCCGAAGGTGAGTTTGCATATATTCTAGCTCGTCCTGATGTTGGTAAGACATTATTCACAGTAAATATGATTGCTGGTCCTAATGGTTTTGCTGATCAGGGGGCACGAGTATTATATCTAGGTAATGAAGAACCAGTTATTCGAACTGTCATGCGTTGTATTAATAGCTTTACTGGTATGACTACAGATGAAGTGGATGAAGACCCTGATAAAGCAGCAGAGCTATTCGCTAAGATTGAGAACAATATAACCTTTATTGATGAAGTGGGATTTACAATTGACCGATTACATGCTTTATGCCGTAAGCGCGGCTTTGATATTATCGTCATTGATCAGCTTGATAAACTTAGTGTTTCGGGTCGTTTTGAATCGACACATGAACAACTTGGAGAGTTGTATTGCAAGGCTAGAGAGGTTGCTAAATTAAATAAGTGTAGTCTCATTGGCGTTACACAGGCAAGTGCGGACGCTGATGGTAAAACGCTTGTCACATACTCAATGAGTGCTGGCAGCAAGACGAGCAAAGCGGCAGAAAGTGACCTTATTTTAGGCTTAGGCATGGAAGAATTGGCTGATCCAAATTCAGAACGGCGCTTTATTAGGTATTGCAATGTGTCTAAAAATAAGTTAAGTTCGTTTCATGGTCCTGTGATTTATAAGATTGATCCAAAAGTAAGTAGGTGTTATTCGTGACAAACTTTAATATCTCATTAGCCAATAATCCTACAGCAGCGGGAGTGTATGGTGACATTCTAAAACCCATTATTTACGGTTTACAGGACTGTGGATACCGTGCACATGTATCGTGTAGTATACTGGAGCAAGACGCCATACAGCTAATCCCTGAGCATTTTACGAACCAGAATGCCTTCGATGCTTTGATGGCTCTTAAGGCTAATAAGATCAGGACTGGGTGCATTCTAACTGAGGATTTTATTGAATTGTCCTCACATGAGTTACATAAGCATAGGCTGAATACACTATTGGCTGCTATTCCACACTTTGATTTCTTCTGGTCTATGGCACCAGTAGAACCCTGGTTACAAGTTATTCCTGCTGATAAGATTTGTTATCTGCCTGTACCAGCATATAATCCTAAGGGAAGGACTGTTATTGAACGTGAGAAGGTTAAGTTCATTAATTTTCTAATCTATGGTAAGCCTACAGATTATCGTGAGCAAGTGCGAGCTAAGCTACAGGGACCATATCGTATTGAGTATTCAGCTTTTATGGTTCAGGGAGGTATGGCTAATCTACCTGATTACGTGGTTGCATCTATGATGGCGCATACTCAATGTATTATTGATATTCCTCGTAAGGAGTATGTTAATCTAGCTTCTACTACACGTTTAGCTTTTGCATTACAACATAGTATTCCTATTGTTGTATCTGATAGGTTTAATCTAGATGGTACATCTTTTAAAGGTTACGTAGCTACACATGACTTTGATAGCATTGAAGGAGTATTAGCGTTTCAAAACAATGCAAGTCAGTATTTAAGCGAAGATTTTGAACGTGGTGCGAAAACTTGGTCTGCTGCATGGCGAGCTAATAATCAAGCTACTAAGGTATATAAAGAGCCAATTAAATTAGCTAAAGGAGAAGTATGAGCATCAACAGTCCATTTGATCTAGTCAAAGATCAGCTTGACAATCTTCACTCTCAGGTTAAGATTGCCAAGGATATTATTGCAGAACAGAATAAGAAAATTGATGGTTTGAATACTGCTATTGCAGATTATACAAAAGCTATTGACGAACTACGCTTTCTTGGTGTAGGTAATAAGAACTATGGGGTGAATACCCAAACAGAGAAACCTATTGAAACTGGAAGGAGTATGGGTCGATGAAAGGTCCGAAACGTATTTTAGAGAAAGAATTAACAGCAATTGAACATATTGTTGCTAATTTGACACATGAGAATGATGAACTGAACCAAAAGCTAATGGAGCTATTGTCTCTTGAGCAGGAGTTTGGTATTGCTGCCAAGACGCCTAATGGACGGAATGTGACAGAATACATCAAGAAGAAGCTGGCAGAGATCAGTACAGAGACAGAGATTACTCGTGCTAAGATGAGTGAAAACATTGAGAAGATCAATGCTCAACAGCCTGAGATTCAGAACTTTAAGTTTGCATTACGTGCTATTGACCAAGTGAGGGTTTAATATGTCAGAACGAATTACATTTTCCTATCAGTCCTATGGTGACATTGGGCAACGTACCGTGGAAATAGAAAAATACTTTGACGATGCTGACGAAGGTATGCTACAGAACTACATCAATGAATTTGATTATTTTCTGAAAGCTGTTGGGTTTTGTTTCGATCACTTGGCTGTATTGAATAAAGATAAAGATGGACGAGATGAACCCATTAAGCTAATATCCAATCCGTAGGTTATTCAGCCATGACGTAGGGCAAGATTACTACCACCCTTGGAAGGTGGTGAACCTGGGGCAGCGCCAGGATGGCTGACCAATATTAATGTTAGGCATTTAGTAGTGGCTCTATTAAGCAACGTCAGCGTATAAGTCTTAGTAGTAGCCTCCAGTGTAGGCAGCTAAATAGTCTGCATTAATTGCGTGTTTTGGTGGCACAATATCATGGTATGGTCTAGATATCACACCAAATTTAGCTCAGTTCGTATAATGGCATTACGTCAGTTTTGTAATCTGATCATGGGGGTTCGATTCCTCCACTGAGCACCATTTATGCACCTTAAGTGCAGTTTTGTAGGTTAAAGTGCGTAATTATGCACCTTATTAAGGGCTATTATAATGACGCTTGCAGTGGTCGTTGATGTGGAGCACGAGATTACGTGTCTAGATTCTGATAAAGATAAGTGGGATTATAGCCCATACAATCCAAGTAATCGTTTAGTATCTGCGGGATGGAAGTTTATTCAGGACGGTAAGATTATAGGTAACACAGAGTATAGGTTCTTTAATCACGCAGAGGGTTCAGATGAAGATTCTTTCAACGTATTACAAGCAGCATTGTCCAAAGCAGACGTATTTGTTGGACACAATGCGAAACATGATTACAACTGGCTTCATGAGTGTGGGTTTACTTTGCCTGACACTATTCATTGTACTTTTATTGCAGAATATGTCTTGGCAAGGGGTTTATCCGTAGCATTAGATTTAGGTTCTGTTGCTGAACGCTATCATGTAACGCAGAAAAAGGGAGACATTGTAAGTGAGTATTTGGATCAAGGAATCACTTTCTTTAACATTCCTAAGCCTGTGGTGCTTGAGTACGGGATTGCTGATGTTGATGCTACTGCTGACCTATATATTGCCCAGCTTAAAGAATACGGTAAGTCTACCAACATTGGACTGGTGCCTACTAGGGACTTGTCTTATGAGTTTTGCAGCGTCCTTAGTGCTATGGAGCGAAATGGAATAGCCATTGATCAGGAGGCATTAGCATCCGTTAAACAGGATTATGAGAATGAACGATTAGAACTCAAGCAAAAGTTAAGAGAATTAACTCAAGCGATTATGGGGGATTATCCTTATAATCTGGCAAGCCCTGAACAGCTTAGCCAGATTATTTATTCCTATAAGATCGTTGACAAAGTTAAGTGGATTGAGCAGCTTAACATTGGCGTTGACGAGCGTGGCAAGGATAAGCGTAGACCTAAGATGCACAAGCTAGAGCTAGAGGCTCTGGTTAAGGATTGCATGGACCCAGTGTATCGTATGAAGGCTAAGCAATGTCCTGTGTGTGAAGGCTTAGGTAAGATTCAGAAAGTTAAGAAAGATGGAACTAATCATAAACGTCAAAATAAGTGCAGCAACTGTGGAGGGCATGGACTGCTCTATGAACCAACTACAACCCGTGCGGGATTTGGTATTCAATTTGGGGGAGTTGAAGATGCCAGCATCGGAGGCTTTAGCACTGATAAACATACACTTACCCGGATACATTCGGGATTGGATGAGTCGAGCCAAGCAGGAGCTAGAGAGTATCTCTCCTGTATCATGCGACTCAACGCCATTGACACCTACATCGACTCCTTCTGCGTAGGTATTCAGCGAGCAGTACAGAAGGACGGATTACTACATGCTAAGTTTAACCAGTGCATTACCAAGACCGGGCGACTATCATCCACAGACCCAAATCTACAAAATCAGCCAAGAGGGAAAACCTTTCCAATTCGCAAGGTATTCACTTCCCGTTTCCCAAATGGAGAGTTATGTGACACAGATTTTAGCCAGCTTGAATTTCGTGCTGCTGTTCATCTTGCTCGTGATGAGCGAGGCCGAGAACATATCCTTCAAGGAATAGATGTACATAATCAGACTGCAAAGATTTTGAGTGATGCTGGGCAAAAGACGGATCGTCAGGCTGCTAAGAGTCATTGTGTACCTATGAACACAGAAGCTCTGACACGTGACGGTTGGAAGAAGTATGATGAACTTACTGTCGGTGAGGACATTTTAACTTTTAATCCTGTTACTAAGCAAAATGAGTGGAAGCCTATTCTGGCCTTGTCACATTACAAAGCTCAGGATGTTTACAGGCTGCGTAATGGACACTGGGAAATGTTTGCTACGAGTGACCACAAGTGGTTTGGCCGTAAGCGCGTTGATAATGGACAGACCAGAGAGTACCAAGATCGTGTATTTACGACTTCTGATATTAACCAGAGCTATGAAATTCGTACATCTGCATATTGTCCAGAAGGTGCGTTGAACATTTCTGATGATGAAGCAGCTATTCTGGGATGGCTGTGGATGGATGGTCACACAAATGTTAAAGATAATATAGTTCGTTGTGCCACTATAGTTCAGAGTACCAAAAAAGGAACAATTTTCACAAAGTTAGTAGAGTTATTAAAGCGGGTTGGCATAAACACAGATGTAAAAATGCAGAGTAACCAAGCACACTATTTTAACATTCCCTTAAAACTATTAAGAGACATTTATAAAAAGTGTAATTTTGGAATAGAGATTGACTACGTTAAATTTGTATTATCTTTAAATGTAAATGCTCGTAGGGCTTGGTTACAGGCTGTAATAGATGCTGAAGGAACCGACAGAGGTTTTGGAGTTGTCCGTATTGCACAGAATGTTGGAGGCAAATGTGAAGCTATTAAATTAGCAGCAATACTAGAAGGCTATGAAATTCGTGTTACACAGGCAGTATTTTATACCAATAAACTGCATGAGCAAATTACTTTACGCACACGTCAATACGTTACAGGTCAGCGATTAAAGATTGACAAGTATTCTGTTGAAGATGTATGGTGTCCCATGACTGAGAATGGTACATGGGTCATGCGTCAAGACAAATTTGTTAGTATTACTGGCAACAGCTTCAAGCCTTTGTATGGTGGGCTAAGTGGAACACCAGCAGAAGTAGTTTATTATAAGCAATTTTTACAGATATATAATAGTATAGCCAAGTGGCATGAGGAGTTAGGTGATGAAGCTGTCAGAACCAAATGTATACGGCTACCTACTGGCCGTGAGTATGCTTTTCCATTTGCTAAGCGTAATCATTATGGGGGAGTTAGCAACAAAACTCAGATCGTCAATTTCCCAGTTCAAGGATTTGCCACGGCTGACATTGTTCCTGCTGCAATTTGCGTCTTGGCTAGAGCTTTTAAAAAACACAAGCTTAGGTCTTTGCTTGTTCTTACTGTTCATGATTCTGTTGTCGTAGATATATACCCAGGTGAGAAAGAGAAAGTTGTGTCACTGATGAAAAAATTACATAATATGGCAGAATGGTACTTGAAAACTGTTCATGGAATTGATATGTATGTGCCCCTAATGTCCGAAAGCAAAGTTGGTCATAATCTATTACAGATGGAGACAGTGTGATGAATACGTACTGTTTAACTATGGAACAGGTTGAAGATATTATCATGGCCTATTTGCATGAAAATTATAAAATCCCGTTGACACCAGATCAATACTGGACTATAAATTGGGCTGAAACTGTTTTTGAAGAAGAACTTTTGACTGGAGATACAGACGAAGTTCTCGTTACGTTTACACTTGGAAAGGACCATTAATGTCTACAGAGATTGCTAATTACGGTGAGTATGATGATGCCGCTCTTAATAAGATGCTTGGCATTAGTCAAGAGTTTTCTGGCTCTGGTATTACAAAGCTTAAGATTAATGCTTTGGCAGAGGATGATCAGGACCGACCTATGCAAATGGGTACGTTCTTTCTCACGGGTTATCATGAAGATAAGGAAGATACGGTGTATGCTAAGGAAGCTACCATTCGTGTCATTATGCCAACATATCAGTACATGCATTATGACTCGGCTGAAAAGAAGATTGTGGCGCAAAGCATTATTGCCAATTCGTTGAATGGTACAGAATTTGTTTCAGATAATGGCCTTATTCGTTGTGGCAAGTTGCCCAAGGCTAAGGCTGAAAAGAATCCAATGACTCCTGAGCAAGCTAAAATCCAGAAGGATGTTAAATGCAAAATGAGCTTGTGGGTACTGGTCAGTATGAAGGGGAAGACCATTGATGGGCGCGAGGCTGAGGTAGCTGATGTTCCTGCTGTATGGACTGTCTCACAATCCGCATTCATGACTGCTCAGGAGTTGTTGGAGCAATTTGCTAAGTCAAAGCGTAGTCCTTTGAAGTATGACGTAACTGTCACACTTAAGAAGGAAAAGACTGGCACTACGATTTATTATGTACCAATCTTTAGTGTAAGTGACAAATCCTCTGCTGTTCCTGGAACTATTGGAGGAATTGTCACAAGTGCTCAAGCATACATTAAGGAAAAGAATGACACTGTGCGGGAAGCTTATGATGGCATTATTCGTGGACGTAACTCTACTAAACGTGCAGAAGATGTTGTTGGCAAGGTGCTAAAGTCAAAAGTTAATCATGTTGATACATCTGACCTTGACGATGAGATTCCCTTTTAATGAACGTAATACAAGCAAAACTTGAAGCGTATTTAGATTCTATTGCTCGTGGTGAAGGTAGTTTAGCTAACGACATTGCTGATGAAGCAGGTCATAGCATACAAGATGCACTCATGCGACAATTTAATCCTGTTGAGCGTAAGTTTGGGTTGCGTATGTCCAATGTTGGTAAACCTCTCTGTCAATTGCTGGCAGAGAGGGACAACATGGAACGAGAGGATAATTCCTTTGAGCATGTGTTTCGTATGCTCACTGGAGACATTCTTGAAGCAATTATCGTGCCAGTTATGAAAGCTGCTGGCATTAATATTACTAGGGAGCAAGGTGCCTATACACTTAAAGTACCGTTAAAGAGTGGTAAAATACATCAAATTAATGGTACGGATGATATTGAAATTGATAATGAGTCTGTGTGGGATATTAAATCTGCATCAGACTATTCATTTAAACATAAGTTTGTATCTTATGATGCCCTAAAAGCTGGGGATGACTTTGGTTATATTCCACAGTTATATGGATACTCATTAGCTACAGGCTTACGTGCTGGTGGTTGGATTGTCATTAACAAGAACTCTGGTCAAATTAAAGTACTAGAAGCTGATCAATCTAATGCTAAAGAAGAAGCTGAAAAAGCATTCAACATTATAAAGCAATCTGTAGAAGCTGTTTATAATGTTAAACCGTTTGAACGTAGTTTTGAAGCCATTGTAGAAACATTCTATGGTAAAGAGACTGGTAAAAAGTATTTGTCTACCTCATGCGAGTTCTGTAATTATAAACGATCATGCTGGCCTGGTTTAGTACATGCACCTATAGAAGCCTCTAAAGCCAAGAACCCACAATGGAGGTATTACGTAGAATGAAGCCACAATCGGCAAAGCAGAAGGGGAGAATTTTGCAGCAGACTGTCGCTAAGGCTATTATATGCCTTGGTGATGGCTTGTCTACACGAGACGTACAATCTTGTTCTATGGGAGCTAATGGGGCTGACGTAAAGCTTTCTGAGGCAGCATTTAAGATATTTCCGTACAGCGTTGAATGCAAAAATCGTAAGACTATGAAATCTTTGTACGATGCATACCATCAAGCAGATGGGCATGGCGAAGGAGAGCCTTTGTTAGTGGTTAAAACAGACAGGCAGAAGCCTTTAGCCGTTGTGGATTTTGAGCACTTTATGGAGCTAGTAAAGAAAGCTAAAGGGGATAAGTGGTAATGGATAATGAAATTGCAGAAATTGTACAACGCTATGACGATGGTACAATTGACATTCGTACTGCCAAAGGTACTGCTGCCTTAGTATTTCGCTGTCAGTTAGATGATGATACTCCACCTAAATTACAAATCTTTTTAGGTAATATAGAAAATCTATCAAATAACTATGCAGCTACATTACATTGTATGGTACGTGGATTAGCAGAGACATTGATTCATAACTGGAATCAAGTGTTTTTAGCTGGTAATACTGCACTTACAGCAGAGTACATGAAACAAAGTGAGGAAGAATTGAAAAAACTTGAGTCTGGAGACTTGATTAATTTACATAAAGTATTACCTCAAGGAACAGCATAATGGGAACACATCTTGTCATACCTGACACACACGCTAAACCGAATGATGACTTTCGCCGCTTTGAGTGGGTTGGTAATGCTATTGTCGATCTACGTCCTGATGTTGTGGTTTATCTTGGGGACTTTGGCGATTTTGAGTCATTGTCTTCCTACGACAAGGGTAAGCTATCTTTTGAAGGTAAAAGGCTCCAAGAAGATATTCAGTCAGTTAGACATGCTCTAAGCTTGACTACATCTCCTTTGATTCAGCATAATTTAATGCTTGCAAAGAACCGTAAGAAGCAGTATAAACCACGTATTATTATGCTAGGTGGCAATCACGATGACGATAGGCTTAAAAGATTGGTCAACAATACTCCTGAGCTTGCTGGTCTTGTTGGTGTTGATTCCATCGGTTATAATTCTTACGGCATGGAGTATTTTGAATACCAAGTTCCCGTTGTGGTTGACGATATTGCTTATTGTCATAACTTTGCATCTGGAGTCATGGGTAAGCCTATTGGGGGTGTAAATCTTGCTCGTTCCTTGGTTAAGCGAAACCACATGTCATCCACAGTCGGCCATGCTCATGTCTTTGATTATGCTGTTGAAGCACGAGCAGACGGGCGAAAGCTTCATGGACTATCAGCTGGTTGTCTACTTGGCGGTTATGTACCCTCATATGCTAAGAATAGTGCCAAGTTCTGGTGGGAAGGTATTGTACTTAAAACTAATGTGAATATGGGTGATTATACACTTAAGCAGATTAGTCAAGATGAATTAAGGAGTTCCTATGGGCAAGGTTAAAGAAGCAGCTTATTGTGAGACATGTGGTAATTTTAGTACAGGGATGCTATTATACGACAAATGTGATTATTGTGAAGACTTTATAACTGGTTGGAATGGTAAGACTTTATGCCCAACTGAAGACCCAGTAGTAAACAATGTTATCAACAAGTTTATTACTCGTTCTGCTGAAGGTATGAAGAAATATGGCTTGACAATGCGAGAAAATCCACTAGACTTCATGGCTTGGGCACAACATGCACAAGAAGAAGCAATGGATTTTATTCTGTATATTGAACGGCTTAGGGAAGAATATATTAAGGAGCGCACACATGGATTTGACACAAGGGAAGATGTTAAGCCAAATGATCCACGAGTCCAAGGTGAACGACCTGGAGACTATTTATAACCCGACTTATGAGAATGCAGGGTATTTTGGGGCTTTACATGAGTTCCAACGTGCTGTATACTCTAAGACCTTTTTGCACCCCTCAGCTAAGTATCAAAAGACTGGACAGCTATTTGAAGCTGGCTCCAAATCCGCAGAACTGTGTGCTACATTGGTTGCAGAGGAGACTGGAGAGCTTATTGAGGCCCTAGGTCAAAAGACCGCTGACGAGGTTCTTAAAGAACTTGTGGACGTTATATATGTGGTAGTACGTATTGCTGCTATTTATGGCTGGCCTTTAGAGGAAGCATTTAGCCGAGTACATGAGAATAATATGGCTAAAGTGGCTAATGGTATTGTACGTAATGATGGTAAACTAACTAAAGCAGCTAATCATCCTAAAGTAGATTTGAAGGACTTGGTATGAGTCTAATCCGAGCTACAGTACTGGTTGAGATTGACACAGAGCTATATCCTGTACCTGCTGATGGTAAACTGTCAGAGTCTATTAGAGATGATCTAGAAGCTATTGCAGATGAAATTTCTGGTCTAGAGGTTAAGAAAGTGAGTGTACGACATGAGTTTTTCTCTTGAGTTAATCATTGCTGCTACTATATTAGGTGGTGTATGGCGGGTTATGCTAGGCGGTTGGCTAGGTCTGCCACGAGGGCTATTAATGGCTATTGGTGGGCTTATGGCGGCTGGTATTACATACATTAATACTCATAATTTTATTTTTGTTGGTTTAGCAACTGGCCTGACTCTATTCTACTTTTCAATTGGTAATGGGGCAGTACTAGGTAAACAAGGTACTTTTGTAGATTATTTAAAGATTTACATAGGTCCATCATTACTGGCGGTAATACTGGCGCTAGACGGCTATAATACTCCTGTAGAGATTGCGGGTGTTATTGCCGCCGCAGGTTATTATGCTTTTTGGCAACCTTTTACTGTAAATGCTTCTCCTTGGAATATTAAAGCGGAAGCATTAATGGGTGCATCTTGGTTTGGTTTATTGGCGGTTAATTTAGGTTAATAAGGAATAATATGCAGAATCTCCCTACCCCGTATCAAGAGTTCATTTTTAAGTCTCGTTATGCCCGCTGGGTGGATAGTGAGAATCGTCGTGAGAATTGGCCTGAAACAGTAAAGCGTTACTTTGACTTTATGGTTCGTCATCTATCCAAGAATATGAACTATGAAGTTGATAAAAATGTTCGTAATGAATTAGAACAAGCTGTACTTAATCTAGAAATTCTGCCGTCCATGCGAGCTTTAATGACTGCTGGACCGGCACTTGAACGGGATGCTATCTGTGGCTATAACTGTTTTAGTGGGTATCAAAAATTCCTAACTAAAGAGTATGGATTAGTTAGATTTAAACATGTTCCGAGTACATCTGTTACAGTGCTTAATAAAAATAAAGAATGGGTGCCAGCAGAAATTAAATCTTTTGGCAACCAAAAGCTAATTCCTTTAGCGTTTGGACATGATAACACCAAGCGCACAGTATGGGCAACCGAGGGGCACGACTGGCTTCTGGAAAATGGTGAAAAAGTAAAGTCCAAATACCTGCGTGTTGGCGATAAAATTCCATACATTACTGCGCCAAAAATTGTCAGCAATAACATTGACTATGTTCGTGGTGTACAACACGGATTAGTTTATGGAGATGGCACTGTCACAAAAAGCGCAGAACGAGTGAAGGGTTATCATATTCGCCTCTGTGGCGATCAAAATGATCTACTACCATACTTTGAAGGCTACCCAGTAACATATCCGCCATCCACAAATGGTGAACCTGTAATAATGATGTATGACGGATTTGCTAAAACGCACAGTCTAAAAACATTGCCTGATATTTCTGAAACGTCAGATTATCTGATTGGATTTTTCCGTGGGTGGATGGCTGCTGATGGCGCTGTTGCTGCCAATCATCAAGTCAGTCTGTGTTGCTCAGAAGAAGAGGCAGAATGGTGTAAGACTGTAATGTCTATTCATGGTTATACATTTTCTGTCTGGTCTAGATTGCCTGATACTACTAATTTTGGCGAACGTAAGAAAATTTCTGGTAGGCTTTACGTTGATAGAGCCTCTTTAGATTCTGAAGATTTTATTATACAGCGTAAACGCGATAATTTTAAACCTGCTAAAATTACTTGGTCTTATCGTGGAGAAGACGAAGAAGTAAAAAAAGTACGAGTTGAGGCTGGGTTAGATGCGTACATGTATGATGAAGTCTACTGTGCAGTAGTTCCTAATACACACACTTTTACATTGGAGAGTGGAATTGTCACCGGAAATTGTGCCTATCTTACTGTCGATGATCTACGTGCCTTTGATGAGTGCCTTGTTATTCTCATGTCGGGTACAGGGGTGGGCTTTTCAGTCGAACAGAAATACGTGGATAAGTTACCTACTGTGGCTGAGCATTTTGAACGATCTGATACTACTATCGTTGTAGATGATTCTAAAGCAGGTTGGGGTAGGGCATTACGTGAGCTTATCACTCTCTTATATTCTGGACAAATTCCTAAGTGGGATGTATCTAAGCTACGTCCTGCTGGTGCAAAACTTAAAATTATGGGAGGTCGTTCTAGTGGGCCTGAGCCTCTTGTTGACTTGTTTAATTTTTGTGTACACACTATTAAGTCTGCAAAAGGACGACGACTAACTACGTTAGAGTGTCATGACCTTGTCTGCAAAATTGCAGAAGTAGTTGTTGTAGGTGGGACACGTCGAAGTGCGTTAATTTCATTATCAGATTTGTCAGATGTGCGTATTCAGACAGCTAAATCTGGTCAGTGGTGGCTAACACATCCACATCGTGCGTTAGCTAATAACTCTGCTGTGTACCATGATGATGTGACGCTAGACCAGTTCATGGATGAATGGAAGGCATTGTATCAATCTGGTTCAGGAGAACGTGGAATTATAAATCGTGACGCCATGCAACGAATTATGGCTAGGAATGGACGCAGAGATTCTAATCATTTGGTAGGCACAAATCCGTGTGTTCCTGGTGACACTTTAATCCTTACAGATCAAGGATATAAAGAGATTAAAGATTGCGTAGATAAAGAGACAGTTATCTGGAATGGCAAAGAATGGAGCAAAGTTAAACCATTCTCTACTGGTTTTAATCCGTTAGTTCGAGTGCATTTTTCTGATGGTACGTACCTTGACTGTACGCCTTACCACAAGTTTGTATTGGCTGGTAATGTACGTGTCATGGCATGTGAATTGGCACCGGGAGAACGGCTAGAGAAGTTTAAAATGCCAGTTGTTGAAACTGGTATTGAATACTCTGTTGACGCCTATAGTCAAGGTTTCTATTCAGGCGACGGTACAAAGAATATTAAACATTCTAATTTGTATAATACAAAATATATGTGTCAAAATCGTCTGGTTGGCACGTTTAGTGAAGAGCATTATGATAAGCGTAAAACATGGAAACATGGTGCTATGTTTACAAAAGATTTTGTGCCAGTTGATGGCACAAAAGAGTATTGCTTAAACTGGCTTGCAGGTATTCTAGATAGTGATGGTACAGTTACACGAGACATTAATGGAAACGGTGTACAAATTGGCTCTATTGATAAAAACTTTTTGTTAAACATTCGCCTGATGTTGACTCGTCTTGGTGTACAGGCTAAGATTAGCACAGGTAATGTTGCTGGTATGCGCCCATTGCCCGATGGTCGTGGTGGCACTGCTATGTATCAGTGTCAAACTGGTTATCGTTTATTGATTGGTAACACAGACACATATCATCTGTTGTATATTGGGTTAAAGTGTAATCGCTTGGAGTTGCATAATAATGCGCCACAACGTGATGCTCGTAGGTTTGTACAAGTAACTGGCGTTACAGATTTAACTAATTATGATGAATACGATTATGGATATACAGAGACTTTCTGTTTTACAGATGAGCTAAATAGCACAGGTACATTTAATGGAATTGTCACAGGAAACTGCTCTGAAATCATTCTACGACCACAGCAATTCTGCAATCTCACTTCAGTCATTTGTCGATCAAGTGACACTCCAGATATTCTTGTACGGAAAGTCACACTGGCTACAATCCTTGGAACATGGCAATCGACTCTTACCCATTTCAAGTATCTACGAAAGAAGTGGAAAGATAACTGTGACGAAGAACGACTGCTAGGCGTAAGTCTTAATGGTATTGCAGACTCATTTCTAGGTACTAATGCACCTTATTACACTAAGCCAGTACTAAATCAACTAAAAGAGGCTGCTATCAATGCAAACAAGGTTTGGGCAGATAATCTTGGTATTAATGTGTCTACTGCTATTACTTGTATTAAGCCTGAAGGTACTACTTCTCAACTTGTTAATTGTAGCAGCGGTATCCATAGCCGCCACGCTCCTTATTACATTCGACGAGTGAGGCAGGATAACAAAGACCCATTGACACAGTTTATGAAGGACCAAGGCGTACCGTGGGAGCCATGTGTACTTAACCCTAACCAAATATCTATCTTTAGCTTCCCTATTGCTGGTCCAGAGAATACAGCACAGTCAGCTATTCATCAGCTTGAGCAATGGAAGGCATTTCAAGAGTCCTACACAGAGCATAAGCCTAGCATTACTGTAACCATTAAAAATAATGAATGGCTTGATGTAGCTGCCTGGGTATGGAAGAATATGTCCATCATGTCTGGTGTATCGTTCCTGCCTGATGCTACAGAAGGTAATGTCACATATCAGCAGATGCCATATGAAACCATTACCAAAGAAGAATATGAAAAACTTGAAGCAGTTATGCCAAAAACACTTGACTGGGATAAGCTTTCACAGTATGAATTAGAGGATACTACTACAGCCAGCAAAGAATTTGCATGTGTTGGTGATGTGTGTGAAGTTGTGGGGAGTGCATGACCAACACTAAAGTAGTAACTAAACACGGTTTTCTATTGATGAAAGTTGTACGAGAGTTGTCTCTAAAGCGTATGGATGATCAAGGCTTACCTCATTCATACTTTAAAGCAATTAAGAATATTGGACCAGCAGCAGAAGATGTATGTCGTGTAGTCAGTGATGATGATGGTTATTGGAAATACAGATTTATTAAATACTCTGCTCCAACAGCCACTCTTGAAAGTTTACCTGATACACTTACATTAGAACAAGTTGATCTATTCCAATGGGATAAACATACAAAAGAGGCTATTAAATTAGTGTGGAATAATCCTAAGACCATTGTAAAGCCACCAAAGGATGCAGCATAATGGAAGAATTGCCTAAGCTATGGTATTGGTTTACTTGGGCTAATGATGGAGCCTATGAAGCTCGTATTGAAACATTTGAAGACATGATTGAAGCTCATGCTAAACATACAGAAAGGTCTAGACATGCCCTCATCATCACACCAGTCACAGAGCACTTTGGAGCAGAGATTGGATGCAGAGATGCAGGACTTCGTTTCTGGTCCTCCAAAGGAGCATTTGGACGACCAAAGCGAGATAGGTGAGGAACAGGATTGGGTATATCATCCTCATATTAGTCGTATAGCTGCTGACTTTGGTTGTGATGAAGATACTATTCTAGAGATTGGTAATAGACTTCTACGACCTCCAGGTGATGCTGTTCGACACATAACTGAAGGTATGGATGGACACGCCTCTCAGCGTCTATTAGATAAATTAGCCATGCTGCATACATTCTATAGTTTGGCTATATTTGCAGATCAGCCAATGCCACCAATTCAAATGCGAGAAGGTGTTAAACCTCGCGGAACAGGAAACTTTTAATGACTGATAATGTAGTTAAGTTAAATAAAGATGATGTAACTGCACGAGAGTTTCTAGAAAAGTTCTTATCTAAGTTTGAAGAAGATATTGGTGAGTTTAATAGGTTCTTTATTATTGCAGAATTTAAACACAAAGATGACGAGTCTATTACAGAGACACTGGATGCGTGTTTTAAATACTCAACTATTGAGATTTTAGGTAATCTGGAGTTTGCTAAACTTGCTTATTTTGAGAGGGATTAATGACCACTGTAATAGGCTGTGCTGTTAATGGCGTAGTTCATATGGCTTCCGATAGTTTAAGTTCTACGGAAGATATACACCAAGAGTGCACAATGCCTAAGATATTTAAATTAGGTCAATTCCTTATTGGTATAGCCGGTTCGTGGGAAGGTACTAATTATCTTAAATACAAGATGAATCTAGCCAAAATAAATAAAACGTCTATAAAGCAGGACGTGTATGGCAAAGTTTATGAACTGTTCTATGACCATAAAGACAAGCTAGACAAAGACCTTGAAGTGCTTATTGGTCTTAGTGGTAGGTTATTTCAATGGACTGATGGCGTATTGACTGAGAATAAAGATGGTGTAGAGGCTATTGGCTCAGGTTATATGTATGCTTTAGGTTCATTTTATACACAGTACGATAGACCATCTGATTCAGATATAGAAACTGATTTAATTACAGCTATTAAAGCTGCTACGTATTATGATCCACGCACAGGTGGAGATATTCAATATATGAACTCATTAGAGGGGTAATATGTACTCAGACGAATATCATAAATGGATGAAATGGTCATATGCTTTAAATGAGATTGGTGCAGCACTAAATGCAGCCTGTGTATTTGAAGTTTCTAGCTTAGTAATAATGCATAGGGCTTGTTATCCTCATTATCAATTTAGACTTCCACAACCGTATGATGCCTTAAAATATAGAGAGAAGTATGCCTAAGTTTATTACAGAACCAGGATTTGTAGAATACAAAGACCATATGGGTACAGATATGTCTGTGGTCGATGCTGCACGAGTGTCATTTCACAAGGAATCAACTAATTATGATGATGTTTCAAACGAAAAGCTTATACATTTCCTTGCTAAAGAACACCACGAGCTTCCTTTCGCCCATACTTCTATACAGTTACGTATTAAGTCAAGCATATCCATTGCACGACAATTCGGAAAGCACCAGGTGGGATTTAGTTGGAATGAAGTAAGTCGTAGGTATGTTACTGATGAACCAGAGTTCTACATACCTGCTGAATGGCGTGGTAAGCCAATTAATAAGAAACAAGGTTCATCTAAGTATGAAGATGAAAATAGCATAGACTGGCTAACTCATAATTATAAATCCGCTATTAAAGCGGCATACGACACATATTTAGATATGATTAAGCTTAATGTTGCACCAGAGTTAGCTCGTCTAGTGCTACCACAATCTATGATGACTGAGTGGATTTGGACAGGTAGCTTGTTAGGCTATGCGCGAGTTTATAAGCTACGTACTGGTCCAGATAGCCAGTATGAGTCTCAATACATAGCTCATAAAATTGGCGAAGTATGTGAGAAGCTATTTCCTATTAGTTGGAAAGTACTTACTTCGTAGGAATGGGTTTCTGACACACTTTTTGCACAGTTAGATTGTGTGTCAGAATTTCCCTAGCAGTAATATCGGTAAGCTTGTCGTCCTTTGAAATCATAATGTAATTCAAAAGATCACAATTATTGATCTCTTGTAAATGGTCGCAACTGCTCAGTAACGGCATTAGTGCCAAGCTGACCAACAGTAGTTTGAATTTGAATTGTTTTAGCATCGTCCTCTGCTCGCTTTTCTGAAATTTGTGCTTTTACAGCATTGGCTCCATCTGACCGAGCCTTAAAATAACCTAATACTAAAGCTAGAGCAATAGCCCCACCAGTGGCTAAATACCCCCAAACTTTATCCAGCCCTGTCAGTGCAAATAATGTACTAAACATTTGTATTAGCCTTATGTTTTTGATATTCCGTATATGCAAAATATAATGCACCAAGGATTAGTATGGCTCCAATAACCCAAGGTGCCGTAGTAATGACCTGCTGAATGAGCGGAGTTACAGCACTAATTTGGTCATATGGAATGCTCTGTACTGCCTGTGACACAACCGTGATAGTCCCAACACCACCTGCCGCACTAGCAGCTACAAGGTTAGGATTAGACTTAACAGGTGGTGGAGGAGCATCAGCAATACCAGCTAATAGCAATCCCTTACGCATAGTTTCAGTATCATACCACGGTGTAGTTGTAGCACCATTCTCTTGCATAATAATAGCACTCACAAATGGTAACATTATTTCATACTTATCAAAGTCCAAAACATCATCCGCACTACCAAGGAACCCTTGTTCCTTCATGCGATGAGTGACAAATGTTACATAGGCGTCAGTATCATTTTCATTGGGCGGTGCCCACCGAGTAATAGCTTTACGGATTGTGTTAATTCCTTGCTTATCGTAAGTAAGAATAATCTTAGCGATAGCACGAATACCGTATTCAGGTGCAATGAATTGCTCAAATTCTTTCCTCCCAAGCTTAGAACGCTTATCGTCAGTATTTTGATCTAGTGGAACTTTACCTTGCCACTTAGTATCACTTATACGAATATTACCAGGATTGGAATTCCTTATGCCACGAGGTAATTCAGACATTATACCAGTTTTCCTCTTTGATTATTTTGCAACAGTTGATCTAGTCGCGTAGATATACTAGAAAAATTACTGGTATTGTCAAGCCTTAAATCACGTAAATCTGATCGCAAGTCTTGAATATCTGCTCGATGATCATCTTTGCTAATGAATTTATTTGGTAGTTCCTGAATACGCACCTCTATTGCTTTCATGTTGTCCTGCACTTCCTTGATTAATCTGGTGAATGCTTCATTTTCACTCTTAATGAGTGTTTGAATATACTTAATGGCACCACCAATACCCCCGATAACGGTAAATAGAGCTAGGACTACGGTTATTATTGTTTGTGGATCAGTGGGCATTATCTATTTACTCCAAAAGCTTTATTTGTTTGATCTTCAGCATAATCCGTAAGCGGTGTCGCAGCAGGTTTAGCCCAATTATAGACTTCATCAGACAATGCTGGGATAGCTTTAGGAGTTATTAATGAATTTTGTATAGAATCAGATAGTGCATGTCTAGCTGCAAACGATCTAGCAGCAGTTCCTGCTGCAATAGGTACAGCAACTTTTGGATGAGAATATAAAAAAGTTAATGCGCTGTCTAGTACTAAAGGATTTATTTCATGTTCTGATGCTCCTACTGCTTTACTAGAAGCAATAGCATCTTTAAAGCGTTGGGTTGCTTCAACCATATCCTTAAGTTTACCAGTGTAGCTTGGATTCAGTCCAGTTTTTTGAGTATAGTTTGTAGCTTTATCTGCTAATTTGCCAATATCCAAGTATCCTGTATTTTCGTCCAGAATACCTTTTACCGTATTTGCTTGTGCAATTTTAGCTCTTGCATTTTTTATTGTAGCAAGAGAGTCACCAAATCCATATTTAGTTAAATTCTCATCTAGTAAATTATCATACATATCAGCAGCAGCAGCATATGCTCTACCCATTTCAATATCATTTGCTTTATACGCAGCAGCAGCTTTTTTATTAAGTTCTCTAGCATTAGAAATAACTTCTTTTGGCGTTAAAATTCGTGATAATGAATCATAAACATCCGACACTAAAGATTGAACTCTTTCAGGAGCTTTAAAATGTGCACCAAGTTCAGGAGAGGTTTCAGTTGTAGGCTCTAATATTTTGTTTAATTCTGCTACACTGTTTGATGTTTTATTAATTGGTAATTTATACTGTGACCCTAAATTACCAATATTATCAATTAACGCTATGTTTTGCTCTTTTATAGCATTTAAAGCTTCTTGTGTTAATGGAGTGTTTGCATTAATTCCTAATTCTTGTTTAATGCCATTTTCTAATGCAGCAGCATTAGCCTCCTGTGCCGCTTTCATTGTGGCACTTTTACCGCCAAATACATTAAGCATCTTGCCCCACAAGCCTTGTGGAGAATCTTTTAACATTTCAGGAGGAATTACAAATCCCGCGTCTTGTGCAGCTTTTATTGCTTGCTGACCTTGAGTTAATCCTTCTGTTAAAGTACTGGGCAAAATAGCATTTGCCCCTTTTACTAATCCCGCACCAATAAAAGGTCCAGCAGCATTGGCTAACGTATGAGCAGCAACATTACCATAATCAGGCTGAGCTGATTCCCAGTCGTTGTTATATGATTTGTCAGCATACTCTCTAACTAATTCTCCTGCACCGCCAGCAGCTCCTGCTACGGCAGCTGTACCTACTAACGGCAATGCAGAACCAGCTATAGCTCCGGCAGTGCCAAATAGTCCCGGAATAGCTGATCCTACACCAGATGCTAAATATCTGCTTAAACCGCCCGGTTTACTTACATCTGGAATAATCCGAGCATATTTTTGATTACCCTGTTCATCTAAGTCTCCAGGTGTAGCACGTAAAATGTTTCCTTTTGGATCAATTATAAAATCTTTTTCATCCTGTCCATATGCTTTAGCATATTTTTTAATCATGCCTCTTGGTTCTGTTGATAATGAAGCATTTGCTACGTCAGATATAGGCGCGGCATGTTCATAATCATTATAAATTTCAGATGACGGTTTTCCAGTTGGTTTAGGAATACTGTCTTCATTAGCATAAGGATCAAACGTGTAGGATGATGTATTTGTAGATGAAGAAGAACTTGCGTAAGGATCAAATTCATATGTTGTATTTGGAATAGCCTTTTTATTCCCACCTGCTGCCCAATCAGTTGTTTGCATAGTACCCATAGGAGAAGAATCTGCTGTAGCAGATGCAGGAACTATTTTGTTAGCATTTGCTAATTCTTTACTAATATCCATATTACTTACCTACTGGTGGCGTTGCTAGGGTACTGCCATTCCAGACGCCCCACCTACCATCAGGAGTAACATAAGTTTCTCCAACTTTAGCCTGTCCTTTTGGTGGTAGAGGTACTGCGTTGCTAGGAGCAGCACCAAACTGTTTAATAAAATCGTCAGATTTTAATGTTGGAGGAGGTCCATCAAACACCGTCGAACTTGAAGGATTATTAGATTTTGGCTGAGTGTCAGAAGATTTATCTTTTACCTGTACTCCTTTAGGAGTTAAAGAAATGATCTTACCAGTTAAATCTTTATGCTGATCAGTATATGCTTGTTCAAATTGGGCAGCTTCTTGATGATAAGTATCTAAAGCAGCACGTAAGCCTTCTGGACTCATCGAGTTATTAATAGATTCCCAAGCACGATTCAATTTTTGATTTGTACTAGTGCCAGAACCAGGCAATGATTCTAACTTGGCATGTTCTTGTTGAATAGCTAATAAGTAATTATTTAATTTAATAACATCAGGATCATTTTTAATATTAGCACTAATGTAATTTCTTACGTTTGTGGCTGGCGTCCAATTATATAATTTACCTCTTTCTTGCATTTCGTCAAGTTGATTAGTTATAAGTCCAGCAGTATTACCAATTTCTTTATTGACAGCGCCGATAACACTTTCTTGCTTACTGATATTATTAAGCGCCCCTTTGTATCCATAGAAGGAGGCTTTATTAGCAGCAATGTCACCTTCGGATAAACCATACTGATCTTTTAAATACTGACGTGCGGCTTGATAATTTTTAACATCCATAGGTGTACGTAAGTCATTACGAGCAGGACGTTCCCCTGTCGTAAATTCGCGTTCAGCCATAGCCATTAACATATCATTGGTAAGATTACCATTTGACAATTGATCTAATCGCCCAGAGTCCAACGCTGCTTTAGCCAACGCTGCTTTAGTTTGTGCTTGTACTATAGGACTATTATTTTTAATATCGGTCTTAGCTTGTGCTTCGCCTGTGACATTCTGCACCATAGCAGCAGCTTTTTGATACCAATCTGGATCATTAAAATCTTGAGCTGCTTTAATAGCTGCATTTACTGCATCTTGACCAACTGTATGGTACAATGAGGCTTGTTTTGTAGCTATATCTTTCAAGAAAGCTTGACGATGCTGAAAATCAATAGGGTCAATTTTTGGCATAGCCACACCTTCTGGTAATGTAGGAGGTGTAAATACCTTACCAGAAGGATAATTACCCTGCATTACGCTATTAGCTTCATCTGGTGACATACCATATCGTGCAGCAGCGTTAGTTACAATATCACCTTGTGACTTTTGACCAAACACAGCACTATGTAATGTGTCAGCAGGTGGACCATATTGAGAACTGTGATACATTGATTTAAAGCCGCCTGTAGGGGCTTCTGGTGTAGCAGGTGGAGGTGCAGCAGCAGCACCAGCAGCGCCAGTCATACCGCTAGTAGTGGGTGCAACAGCAGCTTGTTGAGCATCATTCTGCTTAGCCGTAACACCATTAGATTGACCCGCAATAGGTAAACCACTTTGATCAGGCGTAGCTGGTGCAGAAGGAGGTGTAGGCTGCTCAGAAGTATCATTAGATTGAGCAGGTGCAGGTGTACCTTGATCTGAAGGTGCTGCATTCTGAGCACTTGAAGTAGACGCAGTAGGTAGAGCTTCAGGAGTAGCAGCAGTACCAGTTTGAGGAGCGTTAGGTGCAGAAGGTTGATTATCAGTATTAACCCCAGCAGCTGCTTGCTGTGACTTTACATTCTTATTTTGTGTAGTAGCTTGTTTATACAATGTGTTAGCATATGCAAGCATTTCTGGACCAGCAAGGCCAGAAGTCATAGCTGTATGAGCAGCAGTTACAGCAATAGGGTCTAAAGGATTACCACTAATCTGACGAGCAGTTTGTCTAATTTGTGCTTCAAGATCATTAGCTTGCTGAGTAGCTTGACGCTTCATACGAATACCTTCGTCAATATTCTTAGCTACTTGATCTTCAACATCCATAGCACGTTTACGATTTTCATCATTAATCGTATTAACTTGTTTAAAGAAGCCTGTAGCCAAGCCTACTGCTGGGCTAAAACCACCCATACCCAATCCAGTATTAGCTCCAGTAGGCATTAATTACGCTCCTTGTTTCTTAAAAAATCCAGAAGATGACTTAGGTAGTTCTTTAGCTACTTTTTCACCTTCTTTGGCAGTTTCTTGTGGTGCTACAGGCTCTTCTTGTAGTTTCTTTTCAACCATAGCATCTAATAAAGGATTAGGTTGTTCTGGCTTAAGCTTGTACTTAACCTTGGCTCGCATAGCCATAGCCTCAATCATATAGACTACTGGCTGAATAAGAATAATACCACAATGGTACGTATACAAACCTTCTGAAAATCCAACTTTAACAATAAGTGTAGCTAACTCTAAAACAGTTACACCCTCTTCTAGAAAGTATAAAATTTGAGCTACTTTATCAGGTTTAGTAATTTGCTTCCATAGATGATCGGCTGCTTCATGTGGATCGGTGTATTGAGGAGGACGCTCCCAAGGAAATGAACCCGGTGGATGTGTTAATGATTCACCCGGAATAGGGGCAGCAAATGTTTTATCAGGTATCATTAAGCAGCGGCCTTATCTGAAAATTGACTATAGTTATAGGCTTGTTGTGCCCATTTGCTATTAATACCAGTAGGATCATTTGAGTTGTTCATGCCAGCAATAGGAATCTGAGCAACTTGATCGGATGATTTTACGTTATTGTCATTAGTAGCATTGCCAGACATGCTGGATTGCACTTCTCCACCTAATTCTTGTAGCGCGGCTTGACCGGGTGTAAAACCACCACTAGAGCTACCTGTGCTGCCACTAGAACTACCTCCACCAAACACTTTGCTGCCTACAGATACAGCAGCACTAATCCCACCAATGATAGCACTAATTCCACACATTTATTCCTCCATTAGCAATTTGCTAAATCTACGTTCAATTTCTGTATAACCAAGCTTTTCCCACAATTTACCTAAATCAGAATGAAGCTTAGTTGTAGTAAAATGTTGTTTAATACCAATTTCTTTTAATCGTCCTTCTACAAATCTAGCCAACTTACGGTATCTGTCTACAAGAGTTACTGGATTATCACCCGGATCAATGTAGTAAATATCCTGACCTGCTTGACTAATTTGAGTATAATGTAAAGACTCTGGTATTAAAATATTAAAAAAGTAACCAATCAACTTACCATTATTGCGAACTGTACTTATGTGAAGCCTACCAGACTGCTCCATTATTTTGTATAGTTCTATATTAGGCTGTAGTTCTATTTTATCATGGTATAGGGCTGATACTTTCCAGTGCTTTTTCCATAATTCCGGCAACTCTGGTAAAATGTCAGAAAACTGCTCAACTTGATAAGTTACATCACTCATAGACGCTCCAAGTAAAGCCTATAGTTTACTGGAAATTCTATGTTTTGGCAAGAGTTAATTAAAACACTGTACCGTCACTAATCCCCTGTAATGTACCATCTAATTTAACTTGACTTGACGGAGATGAAGTATCTCCACCATTTAACCAACCACCAACCGTATTAGCAATAGAACCAGCATTATTCAATACATTACCAGCAAAAGCACCGATCTGTGCATACATACCATTTTGAGCCTGTAGACCAGCAACAGCCAGTTGACCATTAGTAGCCAATGTAGTCTGAGCTAACTTAAGACCACGATCCTTAGCATTTTCAGCAGATGTAAATGCCCAAGTAGCTTCGTCACGAGCTTGTTGTTGTAAGTTCTGATAAGCAGTATTACTAATGCCTAAAGTATTCAATGCATTAAGCTGAGTAGCCTGATTAGCCGCCGCAGTATTTGCGGTGTTTACAGACCTATTCCAAGCAGCATTAGACTGTTGAATAGTTAAGTTTTGACTTGCATTAAACTGATCACGAGCGTTGGCCTGTTGAGCATTAAATGAAGATACTTGAGTAGTCAATTGAGCATTTTGTAATGCTTGTTGAGTTGCAGATTGCATAGAACTAACATTAGCTGTAGTAGTCAAACCGGCATTCTGATTTGATGTAGTAGTAGCTAATGTGGCGTTAGTTGTAGATGCCTGAGTACTTAACTGGGCGTTTAATGCAGACTGCTTATTGCTTTCAGCAGCATTAAAGATACTTGCTTGCTGCGTTTGAGTAGCATTAAACTGACTCATATTATTGATTTGAGAAGCATTAAATTGGTTAATTTGAGTAGCTAATTGAGCAACAAATTGATTAACTTGATTGTCAGATGAAGCATTAAATTGTTGAGAAGCATTAATAGCAGACTGATTGCTTAACAATGTTTGTACACGAGCCTGTTGATTAGCTAATGCAGTCTGTTGGTAGGTAGCAGCGTCTGTTTGTGCAATAGGTAATGCAGCACTAATTAAAGCTTGTGTAATAGCTTGTCCAGCCATGCTAGATGCATCCATACCACGAGCAGCCATTAATTGATTAGCTTTAGCTACAGCGCCCGTAGCCCACAATGGAGTAGGTTTATTTGGGTCAAAGTTAAGCAGATTAGCCATTTGACCTGCAACTGTTTGCTGGTCGCTAACACCCATCTGTGTAGCATTAGGATCAACTAATGCAGCAGAATACTTAGCAGCACCTTGAGCAGCTAGTTTATCTACAGGAGCACTAGATGCAGTCTCTGTATGATCTACAGTAGAAGCTTGAGCAAGTGTGGTGGTAGCAAATCCAGCTTGTGCAGTACCAGCTTGACCTTGACCAGCTGTTGTAGGTCCAACATTAGCTTGCCCAGCATTAGCATTAGTAGTAGGTACAGCAATAGTACCATTTGTATTAATAGCAGTACCAGGAGCATTAGCATTAATATCTTGAGTAGTTACCTGTGCACCAGGTGGCAGATTAGGATTAGTCATACGCTGCTGATTATTCATCTGCATAACTTGAGAATTAGTCAGTGCAGCAGGAGTAGTGGTAGTAGTAGCTTCAGTAGCTGGAGTACCCGTAGTGTTAATACCTATATTGGCATTTGCACCACCAGTACCATACCCATTATTACGTTCACCAGCAGCATTAGGATCATTAGATGTGTTTACCCAATTCTGCCAATTTTTAACAAATTCTTGTAGATTAGAAGCATCGCCAAACTCATTAGGATGATCTTTAAAAGCTTGAGCAAGATCAGGTCGCTGGGTAGCAACCATATTATCATCCCACGCACCCGGTGCTACAGCAGCAGTAGCGCCTGTTGTAGTAGTTGTAGTTGTAGGAATAACAGCTTTAGTTAATCCAGTGTTAGGATCAACTGTAGTTTGATATGTGCTTCCAGTAGCAGGATTAGTTGGATTAGTAGGATCAACGCCCGTAATAGTACTATTAGGGCTTAAATTCAAATTAGTATTTGTAGGTAATGCTGTGGTAGTCTGCGAAGGAGAAGAAGAGCTTAAAGCTGCTTGCGTAGTACCAGCAGAATTAACATTTTGTGCAGTACCCCCTGGTGCTACAGTAGTATTATCTACAGTATTTGTGGTATCGTTATCCGCAGACTGTTTATTGCCTTTGCTTGATACAGTGTCAGAATCAGCATTTAAATCTGTGCTCGACATATATTATTCCTTAAATCACAAATTGAGATAGCATGACATCTATACCGGGAGCAGATATAGTAGGATTACCACTAATACCTTGCCCATTAGTCAAAGTAATGCCTTGAGTACCAATAAAGCTACGAGATACAGACGTTATTCCATCCGGTGAAGCAAAGAAACCAATACCCGGAATAGCAATAAAACCGTTAGCAGTAGCACTAATAGTAGGATTACCACTGACACCATCAGGGTACGTAATAGATACGTTTGTACCAGCAACAAGCTGACGAGTGGTAAATGTACTTGTGCTTACTGCAACAACAATACCAGTAGAACCTAATCCATTAAGAGATAGAGGTTGTAATGCTGCACCACTCCCAACATCACCATTGTGTGTATGTCCTGCAACACTGTCAAATGCTGTTTGAAGTGCATTAAATTCATTATTTAGTGATGCAGAAGCAATGGTCAATCCAGCAGCAATAGTAGCAGCAGCTTGTCGTGTATATCCTGTCATTACCTTCTCCCGTTAATAGCGTATTCAAGATACACAGACTTGACTATGTAAGGTGAACCACCAAGGCTGGAAAACCCAACACTAATTAATTTACCAGAACCAATTCCTTGTGCTTCTTGAGTACTTATAGGATTACCATCATACACAGCATAAGAGTCATATGTAGATAAAGGATCATCATATTTAAATGTACCTATTAAAGTACCAAAATATATAGTAGATGGTTGTAATATATTTGATTGTGATGCATCTAATATTACGTTTGCGTAGATAACAGACACACCTTCAGACTCAAAATATCCTTTAATACGGTATATAGTCTTGCGTATAGCAGGATCATTTAATGGATTATGAGCTAACTGAAACTGTGCAGGAATCAATACTGGATTATTAGACACATCAATAAAATTAGAGCCAGTATCCATCTGATACACATAGCCATCAGTGCTTGAATTATTAGCAAAAACAATTAACTCTTTATCTGAATTTAAGTAGTTGCTATCCGCACAGTATATATTTAACCCACTTATATCAAACCATTCCCATCCAACGGACCCATCTAATCCTAATCGTATTCCACCAAGAAAACCTTGTGCTGCATTAGTTTGAGTAGATGCTGTATTGGCAAATACACGATATTGAGCTTTACTACGAATAATGCAACCAGCAAAATTACCAGTAGCTTTATAATTAGTGATAAAATCTATCAACTTAGGTTGAATTGTACGAGACAGATTTGATAAATCTACGTCACCAATACGCATAGTACCAGCAACAGTACGTACACCATCAGTAGATAAGAATATTAAATCACCACCAATTTCAGCCAATGTTTCATACGCTACACAGCCAATGCTGGATGATATAGGAGTAAGTGTCCAGTCTGTTTGATTGGTGCCTGTAATACAGGCAATATTATTATCCCCAAACACAAACAGTTGATCACGCCATACTGCCATACCACAAGTAATATTAAAACCAACATTAATACTACCAGCACCATCTAAAGCACTGTAGTCTGTCTCTGCTGCCGGAGCACTAAATGTAAGTAAATTACTATTCTTTTTAGCCAAAAACATATGACGTTTAAATGAACAGGCAAAGTCAGCAGCAGGGCAATTGCTATCTGTAATCTGTGTATATGTACCGTCAGCTTTATATGTAGCTGGTTTATTCACACCATCACAAATAATAATGCTTGGCTGTGAGTAATTGTATCTATGTGCTTGATATTTAGTTACACTGGAACGAGTATTAGCTCCAGATATATTAGACCATGTAGTACCAGTACCGTAGAATACGTCTACACCTCGCATAGCTACTACACCATTATTAAACACAAATGTACCTAGTATTTGACCAGAGTTAGGTACAACAGTACTAGAGTATCTAACAGTTCCAGAAATACGTCTATACCCACCTTTAATACTTGGTTCAAAGTTAGTACCTTGTATTAAAGAACCTGGACGACGAGAACCTTGCTCAATAGGGCCTTCATTTTGAATGGTGCCACCTTCTAGAGCAATGTTGTCTGTTTTCCATGAATCAGTTGATGGCATTACCAGACCCTAGTAGGACCAGTTAAAGGTAGAGGATGACCAATCATAGGAGATTTCATATAAGGGTCTTGTGGAACAATTTGACGTACTAGTGATTTAGCACCATCTTCCCATTTACCTTGCCAAGCAGAAGCAGCTTGTAGGTTTTCACGAAACAACAAAGCATAGTACATAGCACAGTCTACAACTACACCATCAAACTGTGTAGGAAGTATACATACATCACTGTAGTTTACCATATCTGTTGGCATCTGCCAAGCTTCATATGAAATAGTATATGCTGTATCTGGAAATGGACTAATTAAACAACCATTACCAGTTAAATCTTGAATAATGTTACGAGGAACTGACCATAATGAACTAGCTGCATTAACGTCATTAGCATACTGGTAGTTCATGTATTCATTATAATCTTTATGTGCTAATGCTTTCTGTACAATAGGTGGTGTTGCAGATGAATTAGCAACTACGTAAAACGTATCCCAATCAGTCGGATTCATTGCACCAGATAAAGAATATTGATTTACACCGGCAGTAGTAGTAAATGTGGTACGTAAATGTAAAAAAGGTAAACGGTTATATTTACGTGTAATATCATGCACAGCAGCATTGACAGCTTCTTTTGCATGAGCATAAAAACCTCCTGCACCAGAGAAGGTAGAGGAGCTTAGTGGCACTTCATTAAGACGTGCTAGAACTTTATTCACAAGTGTAATAAAAGTTGTGGACAATATAAACCCCTAGTAAAAAGGCCGTGACCGGATAATTAGTCCAATCACGGCCTTTTGTTATACAAACTATACGACTAGCGTATAATTAATTTACAGTAGTTACCACGTTGCTTAGGTCAACATTCAATAGAATGACACGACCCACAGCATTAACTGCACCAGTACCAACTGTAACGCGAGCTGTAGTAGTAGCTGCGCTAGTAACAAGGGACTGTGTAGTACCCATTGTAAGACCAGTAGCAGCAACTGTAGCAGCAGACAATAGAGTAGTAGCAGGAGATACAGTGGCAAGAGCCAAAGTACCAGAGTTACCGGCAGTATCAGCAGTTGTAATTTCAAACCCACCACGCAACACCAGAGTGTTTGCAGGAATAGTAATTACGTCAACTGTGTCACCAGAAACCGCAGCAGAGAGCGTAGAACCAGCAGCAAAGCTAAAAGGCTTGTCTACTGTATACGCCAAACGTTGCGGTAGATCGGCAAAACGAGGTGCCGCAGGAGTACTAAAGAGAATGCTATAAGCAGTCATGCTATGCCCTCCTTAGTTAACTTTGACCGTGACCGCACTCACGTCAACGTAGATTAAGCCCACACGAATGATTGGGTTACCAAAGGCAGTAGCGAATGACAGACGAGCTGTCGTACCACCCGGCGCAATAGCCGTACCATAGATTTGCGAAGAGATTGCTGTACCAGTACCTGGCGGAATAATGCCGCCCGTAGTAGTAACCGAACCCATCGTATAACCAGTGGCATTATTAGCAACACCAGTAACCAAAGTAGTAGCAGGAGCAACCAAAGCCAAAGCCAAAGTGCCTGTAGTACCCGAAGTAGCAGCCTGAGTGACTTGAATAAAACCACGATCCACCAAAGTTTCAGGCGGCAGAGCAATCACGTCCAGCGTATCAGCTGTAGTGCTTGCAGAACCTGTAAGTGTGGTAAAATCGACAACCTTATCTGCAACACGCAGAGCAGAAACGTCTGTCAGAGACTCAACTTGACCAGCAAAAAGCGTGGTAGCTGAGTTAATTGCAACTGAATATGCAGTCATTGTATTTCTCCCTTAATCCCTATTAACCGCGCTGCCAATAGACACGGGCCAAAGCTTCTGGACGGAGAGCCTTACGACCATACAGATGCAGACCACGAACCACGTCAGCAAAGCTGTCTGGATCACGATATGTTTCTGTCTTGGCAATCTGACTAACTGTAGCGACCGCAGACATATGACCAGCTAAAATGGTACCATAGTTGCCTGTACCAGTTGCATCCGAACCCGAACCACCTGTAACCAATGAGTTTGACAAGTAGCAATCAAAGCCGCGAATCTTACCTTCGATAACGCGACCATTCCACATGCCGGGACGCATTGGCGAAGTTGAGTCACCAGTTTGATTGACTTGCATCAAACGGCTTTCTTCAGCTTGCATTTGTTCCCAAAAGAACGGTTCAGCAACAACCCAGCGACCATCCGTAGGCACGTTAGCTTCGTCAAACTTACGGTTCAAACGAGCCAAAATGTTCAGAGGAGAGAAGCCACCTGCTGGCGGATTGACACGCACAACAGAAGGAGTTGAAGAAGAGCCAATTGTGATGTTGGTATTAGAAGCAATGTAAGACAACACTTCAGCGTCAAAGGCATCTTTCAACTTAAACGCAGCGCGTTCAGTTGCCAAAGATTCCCAGTTGACGTGAGATTGTTTAGCTTCAATGTCGTCAACCTTAAATGCAAACTTGTTCGCATGGTCAACAACCAACGTAATATCCGTATCAATCAAATCAGTCGGAGTGATCGACTGTCCACGAACGTACGGAGATACGATAATATCCGGTTCCAGAATGATGTGGACGCTATCGCCGTAGTTAGCGATTTCACCAGAATAATCAGTATTCGTAATAGCTTCCACGACGGAAACACGACGAAACTTCTTCAGAACTTTCTGAGAGTAGATGGTAGGGCTGAATGCTCCGTTCCTAAGTCATTGATTTCTCAATGTGTCCAGGCTCTTTATCCTGGCTCCACTATATTTCTATAGTGAGTAGACTATATCATCATTCCGTAGAATGTTGGGCGCTCGTGTCAGGATTATTCTTTCGTCACCTGTTAGTCGTTGAACCTTCTAAATCCCTGGGGATAAATCCTTACGTATTTAGCTTGGCTGCTGATTGACTTCACCTTTACGTGGTCAGCTTTTCCAGCAATTCACCCAATTTTACCGTCCCCTAACGATTTTGAGAAGGGAGGTTTCCATAGCCCGCGCTAGTGGAAAATGCCAATTTAGTAACTCCTATGTTATAAGTTTTTTAAGTTTATAGTCTAGGGCTGTTACAAGAGGGGTACTTTTCAGGGCCATCTATCACAGGTTATCTAACTACTTATTATTTTTGTACCTGACGAGTAGTTCTGCCCATCGCAGAAGATCGTCCTCAATTAGGTTTTGTTTAATTTTGTTTACATACCAGCAAACAAATTAAACATTCCCTTCACAGTATCCAACGCTTGAATCAATTCTATCTAATGACATTAGTTCTTGCGAGGATTTTAAAAAGTTCATGGTTACACCCGTAAGTGCACATTTACCTTTTTGTCTATTGTATAAATCTTCTAAATAACTAAAAGTTAAATTAAAATTAGATTTATTTCTTTTATTGGCAGAATCTAAACAATATTTAAGTCTACCAATTAATGTACTATTTCTAGTTCTTTGCTGTTCACGATAAACAGGTAAACGATTTTTTCTATAATTTAAACGTCTATCTTTTTCTTTTTGATAACGTCTACGATTATTTTCCTGCTCACATGCTTTACACCATGGACGAATTCTATTACGTTTATTATTTCCTGTTACAGGATCATATTCATTGCGCGATTTAAGAACATTACAAATTTTACATGTTTTATGTGTTAGCATATTTTATCCTTCCTTAGTCTGGTAAATTAACCTCTTGTCCCCACAAGAGGGTTTGTGATCAGGATTAGAAGGGTGAAGAAAGGGGGATTTACCAGAACCCCTCAATAACCCTGATCACAAACTATAAAACTCTGTTACTTAGTAGTAACGTCCTTTTTAACGTCTTGAATGACGGTTTCAACTGTGTTCACAGCAGTATCAAGCTTAGCTTGGGTGCCAGAACGAACAAGATAAGACTTAAGGAATGCACCAGCCACGACTAGGCCGACAACAATCAGAATCACAAAGATAGTTTCCATTATGCATTCCTTTAAAAAGGATAGGGCTTGAATTATAACATCCGATCTTTCACGGTTTTTCAGTTATAGGAACAGCGGCCCTAACCATATTAACCAATATACTATACTACAAAAAATACCTTGTCAAGTACTTTTTTAACGAGAACCTGAAATATCATAAATAACACGACCTTCATTACGAGCTTGGTCAATCATGTCTTCATACTTTTCAAATTCTTTACCCTTAAGGCTATGAATCCAAGACTCTTTAATCACAGACTTATCTCCATCTACGGAAATGTCTGCTGCTTTAGAGTTAGTTACAGCCTTAGAAGCTTCTAGATTAGGCTTAGCTGGCTTCTTAGCTGGCTGCTTATCGTTATTAAGCAAGCCCATTTCAGCCTTGTACATAGTAATGACCTTAGCCGCTGCATGGGGGTCATTATCTTCGTATAGAGCATCCCTAAAGTTCTTAGGCAGTGCTTTAGCCCAGTCATGGAAGGCTGGATCATCACCCAACTCATCCACATCAGGATGAAGACTCTTAAGAATGGCCTTAGCTTTATCTGCTGATTCCATATGCAGATTAGTCATAAGCTGGTCTACTTGAGCCTGTAGAGCATTAATCTGGCTCTCCTGCTCCTGTGCAGCAACACTACGAACTAAAGCATATACGTCAGGGTATTGATTAGCCCAAGCTTGAACTTCATCCTTACTCTTAGGCATTTCCTTATTAGCTGGAACTTGAGCAGCAGCAATAGAGGCTTTAAGCTCTGCTAATTGCTTATTAAACTCTTTTTCTTGGCGCTGCTGGTGAGCACGTAGATCACCATATCGTTTCTTCCAAGTCTGTTCTTCAGGATTAAGTGCTGTTTCCTCTACTTTATTAGTAGTCTCTTCAACAATCTTTTCAACATCAGCAGCAGTAAACTTTGTCTTATCTTTTACTGCCACTTGGGGCAATGCGTTATCATCGTCTAGTTCTTGCCTACGATAAGGCTTTGGTTTCATGAACTTAGGCGAAGGGGCATTGGTAGCCGCTTCTGTAGTTGTCATTGTTTAGTATTATTCCTTTCTAAATAGTGGACTGGACTGTTTATATGCTGTTGGCATAATTTGGGGTAATTGACTATTAGTATTTGAAGGTGGAATATTACCCGCTTTTAAACCACCTTGTGCCATGAAGTCGTCTTCGTCATCATGTTGATCAAAATTAACATTTTTACTATTGTAAGTCAAGTCTTTTTCACCCGGCTTCTTAATAATACCACCTTTTTTAAGGTATGGAGACACTACAGTAGTGTTAATATTCTCTCCCCCTTTAGCTTCTTCATATGCGTCTCTACCACCAGATAGAGTCATATCAGGAGCTTCATTCTCTTCACCAGGGTTTTTACCATCACCATCTTTACGTAATTGACCAGCCATGTCCATACGAGCTAGACCGACTAATGCCATATCACGCATGTCTGTAAAGAACTTTAATCCCCACCAACGTACTACATTGGCAGGAATAACCATCTCACCCTTAGACAGCATAGTAGGCTGGTCATCAGCAATCTCTTCTGGTAATGCACCGGGAGGTGGCTCATCTTTAGGCTTTTTGATAATGCCTTTATCCACTTTGCCACCTTCTTTCATCATTACACTATTATTATAATCTCCTAGAGCGGCTAAAGCACCGCCGTTAGCAGCGTCTATTGGATTATCAATAGAAGTGCCAATCATACTAAAGCCACCACCTTTATCGGCTTTAACAATTCCACCCTGTTTCATCAAAGGGCTACTACGACCAGCTTGTGTAGCTTGATTAAGTGATTGACCAGAGGACATACCATCCTTCTGTAATTCATACGCAATAGAATTAGTATGAGTAGGATTAGCCACTTCAGGACTACGCATCATTGGGGGAGGTGTAGTATCAGTAAGTTCATTAATCTTATCTGTTAATTGCTTCATCTGATCTGTACTAGGAATAGAATTACCCGTCTGAGCAGCACCCGGAACAGTGCTAGTCTCAGTTGCATCAAACGTCTTATCAGTAGATAAAGCGTTAGCAGTTGGTCCTAGTTTATGAATCATTCCCATTAGGTTTTTTCATACCTCTTTCGATCATCTAATACATGTTCACGAAGCTTTTGCAATACTCGTAATTCTTTTAAAGCACCTTGTGATGCTGGATTAAGATTATTTTCTAATTCATTTCTATGATATTCAATGCGTTCTTTGACATAATCTTGTAGTCGTGACATTATATCTATATCATTGACCACTGGTAGAAGTGTCTCCACCATATCTTTGCTGAACATACTATGGCCTATTTTGTGTGGTGCGAGTAATTACATTAGCCCTACCATAAATATTAATTTTATTAGCACTATCGGCATAAGCTTTAATAGACACGCCACCATTAAATAAATTGTCACCGTCAAGTACATCCTGAACAATTGAATTGGCTGGAACAACTATGATTACATTGTCTGATGTACTAGTACCACCAAGTTGTAATGTCAGTGTACGACTTACACTGTCAATATTAGCTGCATATAGATATAGCTGAGTAAAGTATAACCCTGTGGAATCTGTAGGCACAGTATGAATTAAAGTACCAGGAGAAGTAGTTGCTGCTACAGCAATAGGTCTACCATTTGTAGAGCCAGACAGAAGTACTGGATTATCTATCGCCATTAGTAAACTCTTTATCCTTTAGGAGTGCCAGAAAATCCAGGTGTAGCTGGTCCTGGTGCTGCTCCCGTGCCGATAGTTCCGCCTCCATTACCGCTAGGTCCTGCTGGAGGTTGTGCACCGTTTTGAGGAGTGTTTTGACCATTTGGCGATCCGGCTCCTGCCCCCCCTTGAGGTGGCGAATTAGGCACTTGCTGAGCTTTTGCAAAGATGGCAGCCTGGAGTAAAGCTTCTTCATTAGTGTTTGTAACCTTATCTGGATCAAGATCAAGAGACTTAGCAATTTCACGTACAATATATGGAAACTTAATAAACGGAGCAAGTTGAGGGTTACTACCAACTTGCAGGAATGTAGTAAGCCGTTGACTACGTACTTCATTACGCATCAATGACTCAGTGCCACGTGAAATAACTTCTAGATCACCTTTAATGGCAGGATCAAAATCAAACTGCATATTCCATGCAAACATAGCCTCACCAAGAGGCTGTAGCAAATAGTCATCAAGGTTTTTTACTACGTTACGAATATTGCCACTAGCAGCACCCATAATCATACTAATGCCAGATGCAGTACGACCTAAACCAGGACTAATCTGACTATTACCATGTGTGATACTAGGAACGCCAGTAGCTTCATCAGCAATCTCTCTAGCCTTGTCAAACATCTGCATATTAGATTGGGTGACATTAGGGAATTGATGACTAAAGATAGACTGGCCTGGTGCACCACCATTCTTGTAGAAGATTTTACCCGGATAGAATGTCTTATCTTGACCCGGAACAAGAATAGTCTCGTCCATTTCAAAGACTAATGAACCAGACATGACACCATTATCAACAGCCATTCGCATGAAGCCGTTCATCAAATCTTGGCTATCTTGCATATTTTCAGCTAAACCAACACCCCACGTAATATATGGTTGCAGTTCATACGGCACAGCATAATATGGAATACGTTTAGGAACAAACGGATTCAATACTAAACGTAATACTTCATTGCCACATGCCCATGCATTTACTAGAATTTCATCTAATCCATCGTATTCAGGCGGAATAGTCAAACCTTGACGTTCAGCAGACTCACGATCAATATTACCCCAGTATTCTAACACTTCGTAGCGTTCAATAGCTGGAATCATAGGAAGGTCTTGTAATACAGGCTCCCACCATAAACGAGTATAATTAAAACCACCATCAATAACGCGTTCAATAGCATCTGCATCAAATAGAGGACGCTTCTTAAGATTACGCAATTGTGTTTTGCTCATCTTATGGCGCTCAATTACATAAGACCATCCTTCAGCATTGCGAGCATCTGGATCGCAGTAAATATTCCAAATTGAAGGAGCATCGAGTAAAGGCATATGCTTGATACGAGGATTATACGTACCATCATCTTCCCAGTTAGGTAGCTCTTTTTCAAGGGTTAATGGACCTTTCATAAACCCAGTACCAAACAAGACCATTTCAAACGCAGTTAAACGCAAATGTTTAGAAGCAGATGACGAATCTAGCTGATCGTGTATCTTTTTTTCCATGCGCTTAGCAGCAATCATCGCAGGTTCAACTTCAATTTGACCCGGCAACACTGCGTCTTGGAATGTGTTTTGGCTAGTTTTAAATTGTCCTGCTTTATCGGCCATTTCTTTTGACATTAAGTCACGAAGAATGTGTTCTGTGGCACCAGCAGGAATTTCACGACCATCACCAGGATAGCCGTACGGGCTTTCAGATACGCTGTCATCCTCTTGAGGAGCACTCTGTTTATCTGTAGGCTGATTAGTATCAATGACAATAGGAGCAGCAACACCATCCGGTAAACGACGAGGTTCTACGCCAATTGGAAACTTGTTAGCGGAAAACAAAACATCCATAATCTGACTGAATGCAGCCAGTACTTTAGTCTTAGTAATCTTAACAAATACACGACTGCGCTCAGTCTCAAGAAACTGTGTATCGGGGCCATATAGACCACGATAGTTTCTGTAAGACTGAATCCAGCGTTGTTCAATTGGACGACGAGCTGTCAGGGCACGTTGATAACGGTCTTGTACAAAACCAATGACACCATTGACTGCTTGAATCTCTGACGCTGATTGATGCTTTAACCCATCATGATCAAACGACATAATCTCGTCAGTGCCAGGATTTTGCTGCTCTGCTGACTCGCCCGGATTTTTAAAGAGGGCCATAAACTGGCTTACTTACCAGCGTTTGCTTCTTTAGCTGCATTGACCATGTAATTACGGTCATCAGCCAAATCCCATAGTTTCTTGTATTCGTCTGGTTTCTTACCAGCGCCTTTAATCTTGGCAGCGTCTACGCCATTGATCGGAACATCAGAGAACTTTTGTTCAATATCAAACTCTTCGCCTTCATAGCCAGCTTTCTTATCTTTAGCGTCTTTTGCGCTAGAAAGTTCACCTTGTGGGACTTGCTTATAAATAAAACTATCGCCCAAATTCTTGTATGCTGTATCCAAGAATGCCTTGCTTTCCTTAGTTGCCATATTCTATCTCCTTAATATCCAAATGTTGCATTTGCTGGTTGCCAAGTCCTATTATGCCGAATGTCCCACGTAGTCCTGTGGTTAGTGTCCGAAGCAAGAGGACGAGACATTACACCATATCTTAATGCGTCATACGCATGATCTTCCGCCTTTGTGTCAACATCCTCTGGATCAGTTTTGTCAAGAGGCAGAGTAGGCAATGTTCTTATAAGGTTAGCACAAGTATTAAATATTGTCAAGCGTGGTTTTTTAGTAATTGAATCTATTGCTAGACGCCTATGTACTTCCATTTTACCAGATATACGACTATTTCTAGCACCTTGTGCTGCCACTCGACCAGATGGTTTCCATCTACATCCCATCTTATTCATTGTCTCGGCTATACTTGGGCCAATATCACCACGCCTAGACCAAGCAGATACGTCAAGCACTCCATAAGACACGTATTCAGATTGCTCCAAATCCATAACTTTATTGCCAACTTCTGTAGCATTTAATCCTCTAAAGTATAACTCTCTGTATACAATGAGTTCATTGTCTGGGCTGACTGCAAACCACAATACACATCCGGGTGAGCTAAATCCCCAGTCTGCTCCTCTAAATCGAGTCCAGTGTTCAGGAATCTTGTATGGTTGAACCACGTGTACAAGTCTGCTGAACTCTTGAAATGCTGCCCCTTCCACAATGTCCCAGTCACCTTCAAGCAGTCTTCGACGTTGTGCTTCTGGCAAAGAGAGCAGGTTGGTTTCGTAGTCACCTGATTCATAGAGATGGGGGTTATCACTCAATTTAGCAGGAATAAACCTACGCTTAAACAATGGCTGACCAGCTTTAGCATGATTAGGTGGATACTCTAGTGTCTCACCAGTCTCAATATTAGTAGCCCAAAACGCTTGGCCCGGTACAGCAGGATCAATAAACATCTTACGAACCCACCAAGCACCCACATTACCGGGGTTACAAGAAGCTCGCATACATAATGGTAAAGTAGGATCAGCAGACCGTAAACGAGAACGCATATATTCCCAAGCATAAGGGGTAGACCAATGCGTAAGCTCGTCAAACCCAATCCAATTGAATGCCTGACCAGTGTAACGTAATACGTCATCGTCCCTGTCCAAGTAAGTAAGCCAGATCATAGCCCCTGAAGGAAAGGTCCATGTAGATTTCTGCTCTGACCACTTAGCTCCGGGGTAAGCTTTAGGATATATCTCCTTAGTCTTACTTACAATTTCGCGTAATTCGTCATTAGTATGACGTAAAAGCAATGCCCTATGGTTAGGATTAGCACAATAACGCAATGGATCAACGATCATAGCCATCGTTTTACCACCACCAGCAGCCCCACCATACAGTACTTCACGCTCGCTAGAAGCTAAAAAGTCAGTCTGTGGACCCTCATTTGGCACAAAAATGACCGCATCTGGATCTGTTTTTATGTCTTCAATCAGCGATTCTGGAGCTAAATCAAGCTCGTTTGTCTCAATTATAGCTGTTTTACTAGTCTTTTTAGCTATTTTTTCCAGCTTTTCAATGGCTGAAAGGTCTTTTTTAGCCTCTTTTACCAGTTTTGATACTTCGCCAGTAGCTTTTCTAGCCCTTTTTACTTCTTTATTAGCCTGAAACTTACGTCTTTCCGCCTTTGTAACAAGTTGCTTAGTACTAACCTTCTTTTTAAGCGGTGGCGGTGGAGGTAGTTCGTTTGGCACGTTTTAAAACTTTGTCAATTTTGTTTTTATTAAGGGTTGTGAAGCGTTTAGCTTCTCTTTTAGCCTTACGTTCTGCTAAAAGTTTCTTATGCATATAGAAAATCATTTGTCGAGTGCAGGATTTACCTGTAGCAGCCTGTAACCATATAGCTGCATCTTTATAACTTGCACCTTTTTCCACATATTCCATAGTCTTACGTAGACATTTAAGGTTATGCTGGTTTAAAAGTAGATACTGAGGATCATCAGGGTCTTCATCATAGATGAATGGCTTGCCTAATCCTGTTGTCCATGCAATACTTTTTGGAACTGTACCTTCTACAATGTCCCAAACGCTTATTTTAGTGTTCTTCATTCTGTTTTGGAGGTAAAAATACTATACCGAGCTGAGCACCGGATACAGTTTGTACCCTCTCCCTCTTAGTTAGACCAATGCGGTCAAGAATTTGTTTAGCAGCTTCTAATCGTTTCTCTGAACCTGGTTCAATGGCTTCATCACCCATCATATTAACCATTTTACGAGCAGCATCTGGAGCATGTTGAGCCAACCACATCTCTGTAGCTTCTACAATTTGCTCACGAATAGCTTGATTTAGGTTAGATACAGCACCGGGATGATAACCAGCCTTCTTAGCGGCTTCCATAACAGGCAAACCTTCAAAGACTAGATATTGAATGTACGCTTGTTGCTTGTCTGTTAGCTTATCAGCCATGACATTGCCACTTTCTTAGAGACTTGTTAATGCGAGAGTTAGGATCATTCTTAGTCTTTTCTGATGTAAGCTTAGCTTTCATACCAGACATACGAGCACAGAATGATTTCTTACGAGGTCCACCTTCTGGCTGTGGTGCTTTAAGGTGTCCACCAGTAGCTTTATTATAAGAGGCACGTCCTTTGGCGTTTAAACCACCTGACTCGTCTTTACCTTCTTTACGTTGCCATGCAGGACTAGCCATTAGCTATGCTTCCAATGTTTAGCATTCTCTGCAAATGTAGCTCGCTTACGTTCAGCAGGGTCTTTACTATGTTTAGCTTCAGCAAGCTTTTTAGCAGGAATAGGTTTACTAGATGGAACACCTAAGTCTTTGTGTAAAAGACCTTTATGAGATTCCTCAATCTTAATACCACCTTTTTTAAGACCTAAACCATTAAGACCCATACCACGAGGTGTAGTCTTATATGTTTTACCTGACTCTAAAAGTTTTAAGCTATTAAGACCAGTCTTTACGTTACTGGACTTTGGAGCATCTTTACGTAATGGAGGTAAATTGGTCCTCATTTGATGCTCCTATTCTTAGATTTGCTTAAAACTCTTAGATTAGAACGTGCGTTATTAGTAGTGTTGTGGTTCTTGTGATCCACATCCTTACCATCACCTTTGGAAACTAATCCTGCTTTAGCTAATTTAGCACGAGCAGCGTTACGACCAGCCCTACGTTCTTTTTGAGTTTCAGTTGACTGATACTTCTTATCGTAGCTGTAGTCTCGTCCGTCAGCTTTATTTACGCCGCCTCTAGGCATTATTTCTTTGCAGCATAGTCTTTAGTGTGTGCAGCAACAACTACACCACCTGATTTCATCTTAGCTCCACCACCACACATTTTGCAGCTGCATTTGTCTGGATGTGCTTTAGAACCTTGAAAAGACCCATTAACTTTGCTAAAACCAGCCTTACCCTTTTTACCAGTTAAAGAACCTGGTTTGCCATCAGACATACCACCCTTTTTCATACCTTGAGGCATACCAGGCATAGCACCAGGAGCACCGCCAGGAGCACCAGTAGGTGATGGCATAGGCACAGGAGCAGCAACTGTCTTACGAGCTACAGCCAAACCTTTAGGAACAGAATTAGGACCACGAGGACCGCGCATACCGCCACGAGC
>Ga0208618_1000043_pt1 | contig 57877 bp, 53 predicted proteins | sample CryBogCBE18Jul08_FD_184585 | JGI IMG/M metagenome (GOLD analysis project Ga0208618, IMG submission 184585) | Freshwater microbial communities from Crystal Bog, Wisconsin, USA - CBE18Jul08 (SPAdes) | ecosystem: Environmental > Aquatic > Freshwater > Lake | place: Crystal Bog, Wisconsin, USA...
AGCATGTGGAGGTCAATATCTAATCAGTTCATCAGTTGCACAATATTGCAATGAGGTTTGTCTATGGTGTAACCATTCCATGCCAATGCATTTATTTTCTAAATATGTAAATAGTCAATAAAAACTGGTTTTTCTGAAATAATTTCATACTTTGCATCGAATATATTTGTTGAATGAAAGACAAATATTCAACAGTCGCTATTTTTTTGAAGCCAATCATTCATCTGATGGATTCGGACGAAGTGACTGAAATCATGATAAATAAATATGATGATATATGGATAAAAAGATATGGTTTTCATCATGAAAAAACAAATGTAAATTTCAAAATCGAAGAGCTAAAAGGATTGGTAACAATCATCGCAAGTGCGTCTCACAAAGAAATTGGAAATGAAAACTCTGAAAAGACGATTCCCAAAATTTTAAGTGCAGGAATTCCTGGATTTAGATTTGAAATTTGGAATGCCCCAATAAGTTTATACGGTCCATCAATGACAATTAGGAAAATAATTTCTAAAAAAATCACTTTAGAAAACTACTTGGAGGAGGGGCAAATTACTAAAGAGCAAATGGAATTATTAATTAATATTACACATGAAAAAAGAAATATATTCATTGCAGGTTCAACAGGATCAGGAAAGACAACTTTTTGCAATGCCTTAATTGAGAAAATACCGCAATCCGAAAGATTAATAGTAATCGAAAATATTCAAGAGTTAAATATTAATACTCCGAACGCAGTATTTTTACAGTCTGATGAAGATCAAGGTTATAGCCTGAATCATTTAATCAAATCAGCGTTGAGGGGATGCCCAGACAGAATCATAGTAGGTGAAATCAGAGGCGCTGAGGCTGAAACACTTCTAAAAGCAGCAAATACAGGACATCCCGGAACCATAGCAACTTTGCATGCAAATTCTAGTGTAGAGATTTTAAATAGATTTGAAGATATGGTGATGCAATCACAGACAAAAATTCCAATTGAATTAATACAAAAAAGAATAGCACTGATGAAGCCGTTTCTTATTTATATTAAAAACGAACTATTAAACGGCAGTCTAAAGCCCGTAGTAAGTGAAATTCACGAAGTCTTAAATTTATACAAGGGAAACTATGAAATTCACAATTATTAGAAAATTTGTTATGAGGTATTTTAAAAAAAGAAACTTTATTAAAGGATTAATACTTTGCCTAGGAATAGTTATTTACTTTAATCCATTGATAACGCAAGCTCAAACCAGTGCAATATCGTTTCCAGTCATTGATCAGTTGATGTGCGGCTTCATATCGTATTCGAAAAGTAAATTAGCACCGTATATAGCTGTACTTTGCGTCACATTGAGCGTTATAGGGCATTGGTTGGGTATGAATCGTCTATGGGGAGCACTTTTATACGTAGCAATGGGGCTTGGATTGATCATGGGTATTGGATCTGTTATTACAAATGCTACAGGAACAAGTGCAAGCTGTATTGCGAATTGATATGAGAACATCAAAGTATCATCATTCATTAAATTTTGAGCCAAAAGTAATGGGAGTGATCCATAAATTTTTTATTTTGGAATGTGGTTTATTTCTATCTTTGATAATCCTGAAATTATATCTTTTTATAATTTTTACTCCTTTTATACATCTTATATTGAGATGGATTTCATCAAAAGATTTTCATGCAATACAGATATTTAAGAAATACATGAATGAAGTTGATTTTTGGGATCCTTGGATTCATTACAAGGAAATTAAAAATCGTAAGAAAGGATACGGTCAAGGACTTTATAAATGAAGTTAAAAAAAATATTTGGCTATTTGAATGAGGACACAAATTCAATTTCGGAGTTGATTCCCTGGTTTGAGCAAGTGACAACAAATCTAGTCATCAATAGCGACGGGTCATTACTAGCTGGATTCAAATTTGAAGGACTAGATTTGACATCGTCATCACAAACGGATCATGATTTAGCATGTCAGGGACTTGAACAATCATTAAAAATTTTTGATGAAACTAATGTGATCTGGAGTTTCATGGATAAAAGGCGAAAAAAATTTGAACTAATTTCTGAAGGGGAAGAAAACATAAAAAATTTTGTTGCCGAAACATGGAATCAATATGTTGATGACGGTCGACTTTCGTACTTTGAAAATACTCTATATATTTCATATTTGCCATATTCAAATAAAGATAGTTTCCTTGATGAAGTTAATTCATTGATGAAAGAAACACAATTCGGATTTATAAAGTCTTTGGTAGAAATAATAAAGGAAAAAATATTCTTCAATAGCGGATTAATGCGACATAAAAATAAAATTAACGAAAGTATTAAAACATTTGAATTGCAAATTAGAAAATTTATAGAATCTTTAAATCATATCGAAATTACTCGATTAGAGCGAAGTCATTTACTTGTTTCCTTATCAAATCGACTCAATCTGGCATCCCCAAGAAAAAGTATTTCATTACCTAACTTTGATTTAATATATTTGAATTCATTTTTAACTTTGGATTCGATTAAAAGATTAGATGGCGGAATACTTTGTTTCATTGGAGCCCAAAAAAAATCATTTGTATCTGCACTATCGATCAAAGGATATCCATCAATCATTAAAAATGTTGATACTGAAAAAATACTAAATGTCGATGGATCATATACATTGATTCAAGTCTTTAAATTTTTAAACCAATCAGATACAAAAAACTTAATCATGAAAGCTGAACAACTTTATAGATCTCAAATAAAGAGCCCAGTTGTTCAAATGGTAGAAAGAATTTCAGGCACTGAGTCAAATAAGATCAATAAAGGAAATCTTGTCTTGGCAGATGATTGTCAGTTAGCATTAATTGAACATACTGCAGAGCAGGTAGGTTTTGGCTACCACTCCATGTCAGTTGTGATCGTAGAAGACGATTTACAAAGTCTAAATGATACTCAGAAAAAAATCTCTGAGATCCTTAGTAACGCAGGTTATGGAGTTGTCAGAGAAGTAATGTATCAAATGGGTGCATTTCTTACTTCAATACCAGGAGTAATCGATGGCATTATCAGATTAACCTTAATTAGTACTAGAAATCTTTCTGATTTGATTATTCTTCGCTCGATAAATTCTGGTCATGACTTGAATTTACATTTATCTGAACAGCGAAAAATTAAATCTCCTTATTTATGTCTTTTGCCTACTCACACTAATGTACCGGAAAAATTTAACTTTCACGTAGGGGATGTGGGGCATTTTATGGTGATTGGCCCATCTGGCGGTGGCAAGAGTACTTTGATGAATTTCCTAATGATTCAATGGCAAAAATATTCACCTTGTAGAGTCATTGTTGTTGATAAGGATAAAAGTTGTTATTTGACTATTAGAGCTTTAGGTGGAAGTTATATTTCGCTTAATGGCAATGAAAAAAATAATTCTTTTCAAATGAATCCTTTGCAAGCTTATAGTAATTCTAATAATCGATCGATGATTGAAAATTGGTTAGTTGGATTGATTGAGTCTAGAGGAGGCTCAAAAATAAACTCTAAAGAATTATTGACTATCCGAACATCGATGAATATGTTGGCTTCAAGCTCATCTGTAATTACGCTTACAAAGCTAAAGCAAATGGTTGATGGATTAGATTCCGCTTTGGCAAGACGTTTATCACCTTGGATTAAAAGTGAATTTGATAGTGACAACTCCATCAACCATATTTTTGATAATGAAAGAGATGATTTCCAAGCTAATCTAAAAATTCATGGAAATGGAGTAATAGGAATTGATTTTGCTGGTATTAAAAATGATTCGTTCTTAATGACTTCAATTCTTGAATATTTATTCAATAGCATCAATGAGGTGGTTGACGGAAAGTCGCCCACTTTAATTTATTTGGAAGAATCGTGGTATTTACTTCAAAACGAACGATTTAGAAATGGCTTTGAGGATTGGATAAAAACAATGCGAAAAAAGCTTGCAATTGTTGGAATCAGTACCCAATCGGTAAATGATATTTTAGTTTCTGGCATCAGTTCAACCATTAACGATAATATCAAAACTCGTATTTATTTGTCTAACTCTCAAATATATGCATCACGAGAAATTTATAAAAATATTTTAGGTCTTGATGATGAGCATATTGAAGTTGTTAAAAATTTAAGACCAAAATCTGAATATCTTATTCGGCAAGAAAATAAATCGCGTATTGTGACGTTAAAGTTACCAGAAAGCATCTTGGCTTTTACTCGATCTGATCAATTGGCGCTTGATGTTTTTGATGATTTTCTGAGTCGTCATGATTTGGCTAATTTTAAAATTTATCTAGATGATTTACAAAGGATTGCATATGCGAAATAAATTTATTATTTTGTTATTGTTTTTTACGCCAAAGGCCTTTACTTTTGTTGTTTTTGATCCTTCTAATTTTATTCAAAACTCACTAACTGCATCACAAACTGCACAGCAAATTATTCAATCCATATCGCAATATCAAACACAATTATTGCAGTTTGAGGTTCAATTAAAACAATTAAGCTCTCTTGATGCTGGTTCGGTTCAAGCTCTTTTAAAAAAGAATTCAATCGAGTTTCAAAATCTAAATAATCTTAAAAATTCATTGAACGATTTATATGGTTCTTTATCTGATATAAGCAATAACTTTAATCAACGTTTGGAATCTGCGCAATATCTTGGATTGAATTGGGATCAATACACTCAGTTTGAACAAGATCGGATTAGGCGAAGTCAAAATAACGCGATTTCTTACGCTAATAGAGAAGTAATGTTTATGGATAGAGCTAATAGAGATTATCAATTTGCTCTTGATGCTGAATCTATGATCACTAAAACCAACGGCATTCATGAATCTTTGCAGTTGTTAAACACACAAGTCAATAGAATTTTGACACAAAACGCTGATTTCATTCAGTTGCTTAGTCATTCTTCAATGAATGGTAAAAACGCCATCGATTTGGTTGATAAAAATTCAGAAGAACTTTCGACCTTAAATGTACAGAAAAGAAATATGGTCCTCAATGCAATACGTTATCAAGGTGAACTTAATTTAAGAGAACAACTTGGTAATGGATTCATGAGTAATTAATGTGAAAAATTTATTTATCGTATTTCTGGGATTGTTTTTTTGTTTCGCATCTGAAGCACAAAGTTGTGATTCTAATAATTTGAATACTTGTAATATAGACTCTTTGACTTTGTCACAATCATCATCACTGGCAGTGAGTGCTGCAACTCAACTTAAAGAACTTCTTGGTGTTATGGAGTTACAAATTCAGTCTATTAAATTTTCAAGTCCGCTTGGTCTTTTAGGAAAATATACCTTATCAATTCTGATGGTTTTGGTAATCACTTGGGGTATTCTTAAAAATATGATCTTGCAGCCAGGGGTTCATCAGTTATTTTCAGATCTTGTTTTTCCTTTTGTAATTTTTGGTATTGCCTATTCAAGTTTAGACCAGAACTTGGGGCAAATTATCTCTGATTCCATTGAATCGATTGCTAAATCCTTAACTCATTCGAATGATTCAAAAGGCACTTCTACTCAGATTTTTGCAGAACAAATGCTCAAATCGATGTTGGTAATTTGGGATTCACCCAATACTATGAATCCTTTGAATTTGGGTTTCGATGTGGCTATTACTTTTTTATTCAAATTGATCGCAATATTTATTATTGCTAGCTCTACAGCTGTTGGCGTCGCTTATCTTCTTCTTGCCAAATTTCAGGTTTCTTTGGCCATCGCATTGGCTCCAATCATGATCCCTTGGGCAGTTTGGAAGCCGACTGAATTTATCATGTCAAGTTGGCTAAATTTCTTATTAAAAGGTTCCTTTGTTTCACTTGTTGTGATGTCAATAGAGTACTCCTTACGATCAAGCGTAGCTAATTTATCGCAATTGTCAGGATCTGTACCTACTGGTGTAAATGGTGCATTTTTGTATGGAGTCGTTGCATTGCTTGCAATGTTATATGCACTTTTAATATCGAAATCCTATGAAATGGGAACAAGCTTAATTTCTGGTAATTTAACTTTTTTTAGATTTCAACCTGTATCGTCTTCACACGTAAGATAAATTTTAAAATGATAAATATATTAATTAAATTGGTGAGCATTCACCTTGCGATAAGAAAAATAAAAAATCAAGGTGAATTTTTTTCATTGCGTTATCTAGAGAAAGAATTGATTCAGAATAATTTATTAATAGCTATCCTTTCAGAAATTATTAGAATCCAAATTAACAAACCACTATACATACCTGCTTTAATTCTTCTTTTGTCCTTTAAAGCAATTAGCCACTAGATGCTATTTTTCATGATAGTTGTATGATCATCTTCAATTTTATCAAGTCGGTTATTTAAACGTTGAACATCATTCTTAATGGCTTCAACTCTGCCGTGAAATTCCTCTTGTTGTTTTTTCTTTTCTGCTATTGCGGCTTGTTGCGCGCTTGTTAATTTTGAGCGAGCATCAGATTTGATCAACGAATTGGGGGCTAATTTCTCTTTTGTAATTTCGTTGCTATTTTTAATCAGATTCGATTTAACATGCCCAGCACTTATGGATGTCGATGCTTGATTAGTGTCTTGAGAATCGTGTATTTCGAGGGTTTGTACATTTTGAAGATTTTTCCCGCTTGGAACGAGCTGATTGTTTTTTTGAGTTAGGTGTTCAGGTGCTTTTTGATGATTATCAGACATCAAATCCTGAGGAAGTGATTGTCGATTTATATTTGATTTTTCATGATCAATTGTTTGATCATTGGTACCATCTTTTGACTTAGGCAATGTTTGGCGATTTGATTCTGGACTTGGTACTTCAATTCCTTGAATATTTACTTCTTCATTTATTTCTGTGCTTAATTTCTGTCTATTCCCTTCAGCATTTTCCGCAATTACCACAGCTTGATTTGACGATTGCTTATTTGAAATTTCTTGATCGTTTGTCAAATCATGTTCAATGTCTATAGATTGATTATTTTCGGCGTTTTTTTCTGTGTTCAAAGCTTCCTTGTGTTCTCGGTTGATTTGATCCCCAATTGTTACTTTATTTGATTTTTCATTGCTATCAGGAATACCAATTTGATTATTGTCATTTGATGTAGAGCTGATTTTTACTTTATTGGTTGAATTACTTTCGTCATCTATTTTTTGATTGTTCTTGTCTAATGACAATTGTTCTTCTACGGCTTGAACATTTAAATCTTGTTTATTTTCTTTTATATCAAGCAGATTATTTTTACTCTGAGTTGTTTCAATTTTTTGTTTATTTTCATCAATTGCATCTGTATCAATTCCAATATTTTCATCGTGAATTTGGATCGTACTTATTTTTTGTGAATTTTTGTCAGTACCATTATCTTTAGTCATCTGATGATTTGAGGAAGAGCCCCCACCATCAATCAGCTGTTTATTGTCTTTATTATCTATTGCAGCATCTAACTTGGCTTGGTTTAAGCTTGTTGATTTTTGACTTGATAAAGTCTCTGTATGGTCAGTTATTGCACTTTCTTCAATGCTTTGAAGATTTGCCTGTGTTTGATCTGACTTTATCTTTTGAAGGTTTGCGTTTTTTTCCTCTGACGTTAACGTTTCGATGTGATCTATATTTTCATTGGTAGTATTGAGCGATTGAATATTATTTTTTTGCTGATCAACCGCAACTTTCAAGTTGTGTTCTTCAAAAAGGTCTGTTTTGACTTTTTGCGTATTGCTTAATATTTCATCATTCGTGTGTATCGATTGATTTTTATGTGTATCTTTTAAATGCTCCAAAGCCTCAAGATGACTTTTGAGTTCATTTTTGATTTTTTCTAAATCTGGTGCTTCAATTCCTGCTGCCTCAGCAGGGTTGATGAAGTTGTTTTTGCCCTTTGCATTCAAGGAGCCAGCCTCGACTTGGACCATTCGTGGCGCATTGCTTCTGATGATGGCGGGTTGCTTATCTGACATTTGGTTTAATTTTGTAAGTATGTGCTAATGGAATCGGTTCATTTTGCATCAGCTTGATTTTTAAGTCTATTGATGACGAGATTATTCACTATTTTTAGTCATAAGGTATTAATAATTAGCACTTATTATTATATTTTGAATACTACTGTAACAATTTAATTGGAAAATTGTTTATGATGATCACCAAGCCAATTCAAACTTTTGAGTGATAGTGCGCTTGACCGTGGATAAAACGTCTAATTTAGAAAGTCATTCCATGTCCGATGGGTTTCCTTTGACCAGCTCTTCCATCAACATTCTTTGTGTTGATGATGAACCCAACATTCTCTCCGCTTTGAAGAGAATGTTTGCCCTTGCTGGATTTTCATTGACCTGTGCAGAAAGTGGGAAGCAAGCACTAGACTTGATCCAAAGTCAGACCTTTCATATGATCATCTCTGACATGAGAATGCCCAACATGTCTGGTGTTGAATTGTTTGAACAGATCAAGACAACTCATTCAGAGCTTATCAAGATATTGCTCACAGGGTACTCTGACTTAGATAGTGCAATTGCAGCAGTCAATCGAGGAGAGGTTTATCGTTACCTGACCAAGCCCTGGAATGAGTCCGAAATCATTGCGACGGTGGAGTCAGGCATTGAATATTTGAATTTGAAGGCTGAAAAAGCAAGACTTTTGGCCATTACTCAAGCACAAAATGTTCAGTTGAATGAATTGGTAGCCACATTGGAGGAGAAAGTACAAGATCGTACTCAAAATTTGACTCTTGCCAATCAACGACTCAAAGATTCATATTTTTCAAGTATCAAATCATTCTCCAATTTACTCGATTTGCGACACATGAAGTTATTGGATCACTCTAAATTAGTGGCAGATTTATCCATGAAGATTGGCATTTCGATGAATCTAGACAGCGAAGTCTGTCAAGAACTTTTCATTTCTGGTCTGTTGCATGATATTGGTAAGATTGGTCTAAGTGACAGGGCTCTTGCAACCAAAGTTTTTAATCTTCCACAAAGCGATTTAGACCTGTACAAAGCACATACCACCATGGGCAGTTCATGTTTGAAGGGCTTAGATGGGATGAAAATAATTTCTGAAAATATCAAATACCACCATGAGCGTTTTGACGGCAATGGTTATCCTGAAGGATTAAAAGGCGAAAAGATTCCTTTGGGTGCTCGTATATTGGGTTTGGTTGAGACATATTTTGAATTATTAGAAGGGGATCTCACTCAAACCAATAAATCTTCAGTTGAAGCTCAAACCATCGTTTTGAGATACAAGAATTCCGCTTTCGATCCCGATGTGGTTGATCATTTTCTTAAGGTATTGAACGTTCAACAACGGCCCAGTGTACAAACTGATTATCAAATCAACGTTAAAGAAACCACAAAGACTTCACGACCAGTCACATCCTCTACAGCTAGCGTTTCCCCTGATACAACATATCCAAAGCCGATGAATGCAAAGGAGCTCCAAACGCAAAACTTACGCCCAGGCAAAGGGCAAGAGACATTGAAAAAGATTTTTACCCTTCAGTCTCTATATTCAATTGTTGGCAGGTTTGAGCAAGCGCTCATCATCGATCGTAGAGATGAAGAGGGCGGATTCTTATGGGTTAAAACTGGGGTGAAAAAATTCAATCCAAACTCAGAATTGGACAAGTGGCTCAAAAGTAATCGCTTTCTCTATTCAGAATCTGAAGCGGCTTGGTATTTTCCATTCGATTAACGCTTTTACTCCTGTGTGATTTGATCAAAACCCCATACATCCCCTAACTTCTCTTTTTTATTAACGGGATATAGTCTTGATATTTACTCAAACTAAAGAATGATCATGAATAACATAACAGTTAAATCCAAACTTATGACTTTGTTTTTGGCTTTTTGCATTGCAATATCAGCTCAAGCTCAGTCTGAAGTGAAGGGGAAGACACAACTTCTTTGGCTGGGTCAATCTGGCTTTCGCATCAAAACGCCTGGAGGAAAGAGCATCGTCATTGATCCTTGGATCACTCAGGGTCCTAAAGCACCAGTCGAATTTAAAAAGGATCTTTCAGCTTTAGGTCATGTTGATTTCTTACTCGTTACCCATGCTCACGTTGATCACTTAGCAGATGCTCCAGATATTGCAAAACTTAACCAATCTGTTCTATACGGTCCAGCGGATATGATCACACCACTCATTACTTTGGGTCTCATGCCGGCCAATTTAACTCATCGATTCAACAAATCAGGATCAATTGAGCCTTTTGCTGGAATCAAAGTTACCGCGGTTCATGCCGATCACTCCTCTTTGTTGGTGTTTAACAATCCCAACACAGGTAAAGCCGAATCACATCCTGCCGGAGAACCTGTGGGTTATATCATCGAGCTTGAAAACGGTTTTAAAATTTGGCATATGGGTGACACTGGACTATTTCCAGATATGAAGTTCATCAGCGAATATTACGCTCCAGACCTGGTCTTGATTCCCATTGGTGGAAATTTCACAATGGGTCCTGCTGAAGCAGCCTACGCCATCAACACTTGGATCAAGCCCAAAATGGTCATGCCCATGCACTATGGATCCAATCCTTTGGCCAAAGGGACTGTCAATGAGTTTTTACAAGCCATGAAAAATTCCAAATCCAAAATCATTCAAATGGTAGAGGGTCAAACGCTAGAGTTTTAAAAACTTCTAGCTCTTTTTGAAACACCCATTGCTTAGTCCAGATTCAAGACTACCTGACCCCAATTTTTGCTATGCTCAGGGGTAGGGTGCTTGATTTGAGTTGAATCAATATTATGCACGTTTGTATTTGATTCAAATCAAATGCAATTCTTAGGTAACTTTTTGCTTTAAGATCTTTTTTTCAACGAATTCTTTGTTTTCCATGCAGCTATACACATTTTTTCGAAGTGGTACTTCTCACAGACTTCGCATTGCATTGAATTTAAAAAACTTAAAAGTAGAGCACATTGCGGTGGATTTGAGAACTGAAGCGCATTTGAAGCTTGAATACAAAGCGATTCACCCTCAGGGGTTTGTTCCCGCATTGAAAACTCCTGAACACCTATTGATTCAATCGCCTGCCATTTTGGAGTGGCTTGAGGAAACTTATCCAAATCCTGCACTTTTACCCAAAAATACCTTTGAACGAGCACATGTAAGAGCCATGGCTGCTTTGGTCGGATGCGATATTCACCCATTGAACAACAGAAGAGTGCTTGAGCATCTCAGGAAGTCTTGGGCTGCAAGTGAAGAGCAAGTCAATGATTGGTGTGAAAAATGGATTGCCAGTGGTTTTGATGCGCTCGAGAGTATTTTGAAAGACTCACCCAATAAGGGGCAATTTTGTTTTGGGAACTCTCCAACTTTGGCCGATGTCTACTTGGTTCCACAAGTGGAGAGTGCCAGAAGGTTTAAAGTTGATATGGATCGTTGGCCTATCATCAAATCCATTGATGAGCATTGCTTGAAGCTTGACGCGTTTCATCTCGCAGCACCAGCTCTCCAAGCTGATGCCTGATTTCGTAGATATTTCACTTGGCACAAAGCGATGAGCATTGAATACGCAGAGCGTGGACTCATTGGAGTGTTGACGCCTCAATCCAACACCACAGTTGAGCCAGAGTTTTGGGCCTTGTTACCTCCCAGAACGACAGCTCTGAATGCGCGCGTGACATGTGAAAGTCATGACATGCAAAAACGTCTTATTCACTACATTGAACACTTGGATGAGTTTTGCGATCAATTTGGAAACGCCCCTTTGAATGCCTTGGTGCTTGCTTGCACTGGAAGCTCATATTTGGTTGGTGCTCAAAAAGAGGCCCAAATTTTGGATCGTATCTCCACCAAGCTTCAAATTCCAGTAGTCACCTCTGCCATTTGTGTGGTCAAAGCACTGAGGTCATTAGGTGCAAAGCGCATTGGTTTGTCCAGTCCTTACCCAGAAGCTTTGAATCAAAAGAGCACAAGATATTGGCTCGATCAGGGCTTTGAAGTGATTTGTGTCTCAATAGTTGAGGCAGCACATGGAGCCTTTCATCCAATCTATGCAATTGGCTCTAAAGAGGCTAGGGCATCGATGGATCCATTTGATGGACATTCATTGGATGCAGTGGTGATGCTTGGAACTGGGATGCCCACCTTGTCTACGATTCTAGAACTGAACTCGAAGAATTCTTACCCACCAGTTATTTCAAGCATGTTAGCTACTGTTTGGGGTGCATTGAATGCCTTTTCGAGTGAACACGTTAACCTCGAGCCATGGCTCACGGGCCACCATTGGAAAGACCGTTTTTTGAGTTTTCAAAAGTTTTGAATGTTCCATGGACGCAAATACAAATTCATCTAAATTATCTCAGCACACTTTTGATGTGTTGATTGTCGGCGGAGGGCCTGTAGGGCTTTATTGCGCAGTTCAACTAGGTATCAAAGGTGTATCGGTTTGTTTGATTGAACAAAGTGAGACACTTCAAAGGGACTTACGTGCCTCAACTTTTCATCCCCCGACATTAGATCTCTTGGATGAAATAGGGATCACACCTCAGTTGATCGCAGAAGGACTGATTGCTCCAACTTGGCAAGTGAGGATGCATGAAACCCAGGAATATGCCGAATTTGATCTTTCTATTTTGAAGGAACATACCCGCCACCCTTATCGTCTGCAGTGTGAGCAATGGCGTTTGAGCGAACATTTGATTCAATACATTGAACATCATCTCTCAAATGTATGTATACGCTGGGGCACCTCATGTCTGTCATTTGATCAAACACCATCTCATGTGCAAGTCAAAACAGATTCAAGGCTTTATGCAAACCAATCTATCACGTGTTCAATTTTGATTGGCGCTGATGGCGCCAAAAGCGTGGTTCGAAAGGGTATGAATTTGAGTTTTGAGGGGGAAACTTTCCCTGAAACCACCATCTTGGCAACCACACAATTTCCTTTCCATGAGCATCTTGAGCACCTGTCTTACATCAACTACTGCTGGAAAAAGCAAGGTACTTTTAGCCTTTTGCGACTAAAAGATGTTTGGCGAGTGAGTCTGTATCCCAGGCTTGATGAAAGCATAGAAGAGGCTATTCAACCCCTAAGCGTCCGTTCAAAATTAATCGAAATATGTTCTTCCTATGGTGATACACCTGTGTTGGAGGTTCGTCCCTATCGGATTCATCAGCGTGTGGTGAGTCACTATGTGATGGGACGAGTGGTGTTGGCTGGTGATGCTGCTCATATCAACAGTCCAAGTGGTGGCATGGGCATGAACGGCGGCATTCACGATGCTCATAACTTGGCAGAGAAAGTCTCTCGCTTAATCAAGGGTGAGTCCATCACAGTATTGGATTTGTACGAGCGACAAAGAAGGCCCATTGCCATCAAGCACGTGATTGAGCAATCGGCCAAAAATCGTGCTCGCATGCAAGAGACTCAATCTGACAAGAGACGTATGGCGTTGAATGAGCTCAAGCGCAAAAGTGAAGATCCAAGACTTGCCTTGAGTTATCTTTTGGAGACTTCCATGATCACGGGGTTGGCCGAATCCAACTCTATTACATAAAAAATCTTCATGGCTCATCTGACTAAGGGTTAGCCTTGAGCCCTGAGGACTTGATGACTGGCCCCCATTTTTTGTTCTCATTCACCAAAAATTGATTGAACTCTTTTTGATTCAATCCAATGGGGTTGAGGCCCATATCGATGAGTTTTCCCTTAAGCTCACCCGATTGCATGATTTGAGTCAACGCTTCACTCAAGCGGTCCACTATAAATTGAGGTGTTTTGCTGGGTGCAGATATTCCAAACCAAGCATCCCCAATGACACCAGGCAAAGTCTCTGCCATGGTTGGGATATCGGGGTGATCCGGACTGCGGTTACTGGCAGTAATGGCCAGGGCTCGCACTTTACCGCTTTTGATGAAAGGCGAGGCCGCGATCAATGCATTGAACATGGCTTCAATTTGTCCGCCCAACAGATCGGACATGGCCGGGCCAGTCCCTTTGTAGGGTATGTGAACCATGTCAATTTTGGCCGTACTCTTGAGCAATTCTCCCGTTAAATATCCCGCTGAGCCTACTCCAGCCGAGGCATAGCTCACTTTGCCTGGATGGGCTTTGGCCAACGCCAAAAACTCTGCAAAATTTTGAGCTGGGTGATCGGATCGAACAATCAATGCATTCGTGAATGTGCCCAAAAGTGATATGTGTACAAAGTCCTCAAGTGGTTTGTAACCCAATTGCTCTCCCAGTAGGGGACCGATGGTAATGGCCGCTCCATTTGAGAGCACCAATGTGTAACCGTCGGAAGTTGCTTTGCTGGCCAGTTCTGTACCCACGGTTGAGCCATTTCCACCTTTGTTTTCAATCAAGACCGTTTGCCCTAAGTTCTTTGACAACTGATCTGCCACCAAGCGTGCAATCAAGTCGCCTGAGCCGCCAACTGCAAACGGGACAATCAATTTTAGAGGGCGAGTGGGGTATAGGGTCTGGGCTAAAAGTGAGGATCCACTAGGGTATAAAAAACCATAACTGGCCATCCCTAACATCAGCGTCTCTTTGATCCACACTCTTCGAGATAGATTCTTGCTCAATTTTGAGTCCATGTTCACCTACATTTTGGGGCATTCGATGTTCATATTATGCAGTTTTTCCTTCGCCTTTATACTCTACAAGTATTGTAAAAACTTGTGATCTCTGATCCATTTGCCAAGTTGACTTGGATGACATTTCCACTCACCTTAACCCAACGACATTTACTGTTATGAAATTCAAAATTCTGACCCTCTGCATTGCATTTTCTTTCACGCAGCACTTGAGTGTTAATGCGGCAGAGTCCTTTCCATCACACCCCATCAAAATCTTGATTGGATTTGCCCCTGGAGGAAGTGCAGATACAGTGGCGCGAATCATGGGTCCTAAGATGCAAGATCTTCTCCATGAAAATGTCCTGATTGACAACCACCCCGGGGCTGGTGGAAACATTGCCAGTGAGCTAACCGTAAGAGGTGCTCCAGACGGATATACCATCATGCTGGGAACCATTGGCTCCTTGGCGGTTAACCAACACATCAATAAACTGAGCTATGACCCAGCCATTGATATGCAAGCATTGAGTTTGGCCATCGTTTTCTCTAATGTGTTGGTTGTCAATGCAAATAGTCCGGTTAAATCCCTTCAAGACTACATCAAAGAAGGTAGAGTGGAATCCTCTAAGGAGAGTTTCGGCTCATCAGGGGTTGGAAGTGCTGGACATCTGGCTGGGGAGTTTTTCAAAATCACTGCAGGTCTGACCAACCAGCACATTGCCTATCGAGGTGGCGCTCCTGCCATGAACGACTTGATGTCTGGAGTCTTGCCCTCTATCTTCTCGAGTCCAACTGATGCCATGCAATTCATTCAATCGGGCAAGCTTCGCGCCTTGGCAGTCACTGGTAGTAAGCGTTTGGATGTACTGCCTAATGTACCCACTGTTGCTGAATCGGGTTTTCCTGGATTTGAAGCTGTCAATTGGTATGCATTTACTGCACCCCTTAAAACCCCTCCTGAGGTGGTTGCCAAACTCAATCAAGCGATCGTTACAACCCTGAAAGATCCAGACATTTCAGCGCAGCTCAAAAAATTGGGCCTCACACCCACGCCCACCAGCCCTGATGAAGCCACAAAATTCATCCGAGCAGAGAGTGAAAAATGGGGCAATATCGTTAAGAAAGCTGGTATCAAAGCCGAGTAAGTCATCTCCTTCGTCCTAGGGTATCTCCTGCTTTTGATATACACCTTTTGCGTGCAACATCGGCTTTGTTTTCATTCACTCCCTAGGAGTTCATGAAACCTCTTGATACCCTTGAAGTAGAAAGGACTCACGGCTCATGTACAAAAAGCTCACTCCAACAACTTGCACACATTCACAATCTAATTGCTTTTTGTGTACCAATGAATCATTGGTGATTCAAGATGGTCAAATGAGCTCACACAGCAGGCGCTCGGTTCTAAAAGGAGCTTTCGGAGGAGCCCTTGGATTGAGCGCTGGTTTGGTCACTCTTGGTCATGGTCAAGATGCCTTGGCTCAAAGTAAATCCTCTGCATTGATTGATACCCATCATCATTTTTATCCACCAGAGTACCATCGCGCTTGGATCGACTGGGAAAATAAACGTGGCATTCCTCATTTTGCTCAACAAGAAGCGTGGACTCTTGAAAATGCATTCAAAGACATGGACAAGGCAGGAGTCTCAAAGGCGATTTTGTCTTTGGCTTCCACCCCTGGAGTTTGGTTCGATTACGCAGTTCCTGAAATCAACAAGATGGTTCGTTTGGTCAACGACCATGCAGCCAAATTGGTCAAGGACTATCCCAATCGCTTTGGAATGTTTGCGACTTTAACGATGGTCGATGTACCCAGTACATTGAAAGAAATTGAGTACGTCTTCGATGTTCTCGGCGCAGATGGAGTGGGTTTACAGACCAATTACGGAGACAAATGGCCTGGACACGCTGATTTCGCTCCTATTTTCGCGGAGCTCAATCGTCGCAAAGCTGTGGTTTATTTTCATCCCCTGGTTGCTGCTTGCTGTGGGCGCCTGTCTGTTGGGACTTATCCAGCAGTCATCGAAGTTCCACATGACACCACACGTGCTGTTGTGAGTTTGCTTCTCTCAGGAAGTTTGGCCAAATTTCGAGATATCAAGTGGATCTTTTCTCACGGTGGTGGCACCATTCCGATGCTGGCTGGGCGAATCAATTTCTTTCACGGGCAAGCCAAAAACATAGCTGAAATAGCTCCCAATGGCATTGAAGCCGAGTTCAAGCGCCTCTTTTACGATACCGCCAATGCAACACACCCCTCATCAATGGCAGCACTCTTAAAGCTCGTACCCTCCTCTCAAGTGACTTATGGAAGTGACTATCCTTACGTTCCTATGGACACCCAAATCAAAAACCTCGAAGGGTCTGGGCTAGAGCCTGAAGTTTTGGAGCAAATCAAGCATTTGAATGCCGAGCGTATTTTGAAGAAATAAACCTCTTTACTCTCTCCGAATTGTTCACCCATCCCTCGCTTGGCGAGGGATTTTTATTTTTGACGGTTCGATCAAGTGAGTTCAATGTGGCTCTTTTAGATTAAAATAATCATTGCTCCGGGGTGTAGCTTAAATCAGATTAGATGATCTTTTTTGGGTGGCTGAGATGGATCGATTCCAAACCCGTGAACTTGAATCGGATTATCCCGACGTAAGGAGAGCTGCACGAAACACTTCTTTTTGCACTCCTCCTTTGGGATACGCTTTTTCTAAGCGTTTGACCTCGCCAAACAAAGGAAGCCATGAGTGCTCATTTGCAAAATCTCATTCATCACTTCATCCTCAGAGAGGATGCTGGGGAGAGTGATTTCAATGAATTGGCCCTTGAGATTTTTCATCACCAATTCACCCATAACTCACCATTTCAAGCTTATTGTAGGTCTCTTGGCCAAACGCCAAGAAGGGTCAAGTCTTGGATGGACATTCCTGCTGTTTCCATCAACGCCTTTAAAGATTTAACCCTCAGTTGTAAACCGGTCCAAGAATGCTCAAGGGTCTTCATGACCAGTGGCACCACTAGAGGGGATATGAAGGGGCGAAATTACCACGTCGGCTTAGAGATTTATGACTTGTCCATGAAGCGTTTTTTTGAACCTTCTTTCATGACAGGGCTAGGAAACAAGCCACTCATGGCTACTCTCTTTCCCAGCGAATCCCATATGCCTAATTCTTCCTTGGCGCATTATTTGGATTTGGCTAGAAATGAATTTGGTTCTCCCCAGAGCCGGTGTTTGTTTGATCAAGGGGTTTTAGATGTACCCAAAGCCATTGAATTTTTAAATCTTGCATGCAAAGAGGGCAACTCTGTTGCTCTGTTGGGGGCTACGTTCAGTTTCGTGCATCTCATGGATGCACTTGAAGAGCTCAGGCTAGACACTGAGTTCCAACTTCCTAGGGGCAGCAAGATACTCGACACAGGAGGCTTTAAGGGTCAGAGTCGAGAAATTCCAATGCATGTGTTTTACGAGAAGATACATCACTTTTTTGGTATTGAGCCCCAACAATCAATCAATATGTATGGAATGACAGAGCTGAGTTCACAGTTCTATGATCATGGACAATTCAAGACTCCTGTGTTGAAACTCGCACCTCACTGGATGAAATCAAAAACGATTGATCCCGTCTCCGGCGAGACATTACCCGTAGGAGAAAAGGGTTTATTGGTCCATTGTGATTTGGCCAACTTCAATTCAGTTTCGTGCATATTGACCGAAGATCTGGGAATCATGTTCGATAAGGGGTTTCAACTCTTGGGTCGATTGTCCGGAGCTCAACCCAAGGGATGCTCGATCGGTGTCGATCAACAGCATCACGAGGTGAGAGGTGTGTCCTGATGAGCTTATTGAACATGGCTCACGATCCCTTCAAAGCTGGTTACTTGCCCGGTTTAGATGAGGGTGAGGTTAATTGGGAAACCCTAGAGTTCAACACCCACGGTCAAACCTACAGTGTGCAGGTGCCTTCTTTAACTGCAACTCAATATGAAGAACTGGCCGAACATGTCCAAACAATTGGTAAGGAGCAACTACAAAGAACCCCCTTGGCCGATATTGTCAAAGCCATAGATCAAGTTGTGGTGGGTCTTTTGGATACAAATAGTCCAATCATGAAACAGGCCTTGGAGATTTTGCCAAAGGTCACTGGGTTTGATCCCGAAATGATGAAATTGACCTTGCACTCTTATTTGCAAACCTTCAAGTTGATTGGATTGAAGCGTTTTTTAGCACAAGACTTCAGCAACCCACAAGTGTTAGAGGAATTTGTGCCCAATGTGAGAGGAGGATTTACCCGTGCAGTACCTCCTTCATTGACCCTTCACAGCTGGTCAGGGAATGTACCGGCCTTGGGCTTATGGAGTTTGATTTCTGCCTTGCTCGTCAAATCGCCTAGCATTGGAAAGGTGGCTTCAGCAGAGCCTTTATTCGTCAGTTGGTTTGTTCGTTTGTTGGTTCAAGTCCTGCCACAAATCAAAGACGCATTGGCCATTGTTTGGTGGAAGGGCGGAGAACACGACAGCTGTCAGCCCCTCTTGAATGCTGCACAGTTGGTGCTCGCTTATGGCAGTGATGCTAGCTTGCAAAGTCTCAAATCAAGATTGCCGGCCACAACACGCTTTTTAGGGTATGGGCATAAACTTAGTTTTGCTTTGCTCTCCAAGAGCTCCATGAACCGAGCATTGAGTGCTGATTGTGTCTCAAAAGCAGCATGGGATGTTGTTGCCCACGACAAGGGCGGGTGCTATTCACCACACGTGTTTTATGTACAAAAGGGTGGAGCCATTTCACCCCAGGAGTTCGCTCAACGTTTGTTGATTGAGCTCAAGACTCAGTCTTTCCGCTTCCCAAGTAGCGTGAGTGATTTATCAGAAAAAGCCACTCAGGAGCATTGGCTTCAAAGCCAACGTTATCAAGCCATTCAATCAAAGGCATTAGAAGTGCTCGGTACTAAATTGAGCACTGAGTTGAAAGAGCAGCCGTGGGTCGTTATTCACAACGATGTTGTGAATTTGGCGCCAAGTCCCTCCAAACGTTTTGTGCAAGTGGTTGCTTTCGAAAATTGGTCCGATGTTCTCATCAGTTTGGCTAAATCCAGGCCCTACTTGCAAACTGTAGGCGTTGCTTTGAGCACATCAGAGTTGTCTGAAGTGACACCACTTTTGGCACAAGCAGGCGTCACCAGAATTACTGCGATTGGGTCCATGACAGCACCAGAGGCTGGCTGGCATCACGATGGTCGCTTTGGACTAGCAGATCTTGTGAATATGGTGGACCTGGAGTTAAGTGCCATCTCCATTGGTGACAACTTTGATCAGTACAGAATTTAGCCCTTTCAAGCTTAAATGAATAACTTACCTCCAGATGAGATGATGACCCAGCCTTTGTTGTTTTTACAAGGTGTCAGTTTCTCGTATGGGGAAAAATCCATCCTAGACGGACTAAATTGGTCTTTGATGCAGGGTGGTTTTGAATGCATCATCGGGCGCAGTGGATGTGGCAAAAGTACTCTTCTTCAATTGCTCTGCGGATTGACTCATCCACAAAATGGAAAAATATCTTTTAAAGGATCTGCATTAACCAAACCCACGAAAGACATCAGTTACGTTTTTCAAAAGCCCAATTTACTGGAGTGGTTGAGTGTCATTGACAATGTCCTTTTGCCCATGAAACTTAGAGAGGGTCTCACTCAAAGGGGTAAGAGCCAAGCCATGAACATTTTGGCATTGCTTGGTTTATCTGCTCATGCGAATAAACCCATTTGGCAAATCTCCGGTGGAGAGCAAAGTCGTGTGGCCATAGCAAGAGCTTTGGTGTCTTCTCCTAAGGTTCTACTCCTGGATGAGCCTTTTGCGTCCTTGGATGCCATTACACGAGAAGAGCTTCAAGGAGAGTTGAGAAATTTGCATGATCAATTGGGTTTGACAACTGTATTTGTAACCCATGATATTCACGAAGCCATTTACTTGGGGGACCGAGTTCATGTGTTACGGGATGGCCATTTTGCTCACACCCAAGACATTGATTTCTTGACTTCAAGAAAACCCAGTCTCAAGGATGATGCTCATTTCGCAAATTACTCGCATATTTTGAGAACTTCACTTGGCTCCAAATTATCCAAAAACGCTGGAGCTAAAGATTTCCTTGGGCTTTCACATGTTTAACCCACTTTACAAACTGTTTTCAAAAGTATTTTTCTTGGTTCTCATAGTCTTTCTTTGGGAGCTGATTTGTAAGACTTGGCATTTCTCAAGCCTCATACTTCCTACTCCCCTAGAGGTCTATAGCTTTTTGCTTCAAACTCATCAAAGCGGCATGATCCATCGGCACATTGCACAAACGCTTTTTGAAGTGATTTGTGGTCTTTTCCTGGGAGGGGGTATTGGATTTTTTCTGGGAGTGTTTTTAGGAGAATTTCCGAAATTGAAGTCTTTGATCATGCCTTATGTGGTTGCCTCCCAAGTTGTTCCGAAGTTGGCTTTGACCCCATTGTTCATCTTATGGTTTGGTTTTGGTACATTGCCAGTGGTGGTGATGACCGCTCTCATTTGTTTTTTTCCCTTGCTGGAAAACACCCTAACTGCCATGGAGCATGTGGATGCGTTGAAGCTGCAACTCTTTCGAATGTTAGGAGCCAGTGCTTTTCAAACACTGGTTTGGCTCAAAATACCCAATGGCGCTCCTTTGATTTTGGCAGGTGTAAGAGTTGCACTCGTGCTGTCTTGGGTTGGTGCAGTGGTTGCCGAATTCATGGGATCAAGTGTCGGCCTAGGAGCCTTGATTGTTGCTGGGCAAGGATCTATGAACACGGCCATGATTTTTGCATCTCTGATTTTGATCACTTGCATGGGATGGAGCATGTATGCGATGGTCCTGGTCATTGAAAGACACGCCTTACGCAGTTATCCCAGAGGTGATTGATGGCCTTCTTTTCTTTTTGGTTTATTGTTTTTTTGTTTTTTTATGGAAATTTAGATCATGTTTTTTAATCATTCGAAACTTCAAAATTTTCTAAAATTGAAGCTTGGGTTTTTAATCTTGAGCGCGCTGCTATTGCAGGGACATGTTGCTCTTGCTCAAAGTAGCAATGTCAAGACCAAACTGGTTCTGGCCGGTTGGAGCAAGCCCATCACAGAGATCACCCCTTTGCTGGTGGATGCCGACAAAGGTTTTTTCAGTGCTCGTGGCTTGGATCTCAACTATGTGCCAGGTGCGGGAGGAGGGGATGCCATCAGAAACATCTTGAGTGGACAAGCAGATGTGGCATTCACCGATCCTGGGTCTTTTTTCATGGCTTTGTCAAAAGGCGAAAAGCTCGTCGCTATTTATGATATCTATCCCCAAAACGTGTTCAACGTTGTATCCCTTAAAAATCAAAACATCATCAAACCTGCTGACTTGAAGGGTAAAAAAATTGGGGTTTATTCTTTGTCCAGTGGAACACTTCAAAACCTTCAAGTTCTGTTGCACCAAGCCGGCTTGAAGGAGTCTGACGTCAGCATCGTGGTGACTGGCTTGCTAAATTTTTCACCTCTCATGCAGGGCCAAGTGGATGCAACAGCTGCAACTGACACAGGCTTGTTGGTTGGTAAAGCAAAGGGTTTAGGCGAGGTCAATGTGATGGAGATCAAAGATCACATCAATATATCAAGTGACATCTTTGTGGTCACACAAGAAACTTTCAACCAAAAAAAGGATCTCTTAAAGCGTTTCTTGCTTGCGTACAAGGACAGCGTCCAATGGATGATCTCAAGGCCTGAAGAGGCTGCGCAATTGGCCGCCAAAGTGGCTTTGGATGGTCAAAACCCAGCCACAAATCTTGAGATCATCAAGCTTCGCAACCTCTCGAGCGTATCGAGCTTGACGCAAGCACAAGGCTTGGGGCATTTTGATGTTTTACAGTTCCAAAAAGCTGCAGATATTTACCGATCAATGGGAATCATTGACCGTGACATTAAAGCAGCTCAAGCGATGTCTAGCGAATTGTTGCCACCAAAATGAACGATAAAAACACCACCTCAAGCTCGCTCAAGGACAAAGTGGTCTTGATCACTGGAGCCTCCAGAGGCATTGGAGAGAGCATCGCCATAGGCTTTGCAAAGGAAGGCGCTCATGTGGTTGTGAATTACTTAACAAGTGAAGAAAAAGCCAACCAAGTCGTTAAAGCCTGTTTAGCCTATGGAGCAGATGCGATGGCTTATCAAGCGGATGTAGGTGATTTGGACGCCTGCCAAAAAATGATTGAGCACACGGTTCACGAGTTCGGACAGATTGATGCCTTGGTCAACAATGCTTTTGCCCCCTATACATTTGATCCAGATTCAAGAAAGCCTTTTTGGGATATGCCTTTAGAATCGTTTGAGAAACAATGGTCAGGGTCCCTAGGTGCCTTGTACAACACCACTCAAGCGGTTTTGCCACATTTTCGCTCACAGGCTAGAGGCTCAATTGTGAGCATTGGTAGCAACTTGGTCCACCGCCCAGTTGTTCCTTATCATGACTACATCAGTGCCAAGTCTGCCATGATCGCACTAACCAAAACGCTGGGTACTGAGTTGGCACCACTTGGCATCCGAGTGAATGCTGTTTGTCCAGGGTGGGTCTATCCAACCGATTCAAGTCGATCGAGTAAAGAGTTGTCTAGGCAAGCACTGCAAGTTCAAACACCGATGGGTAGACTGGCCACTCCACAAGATATTGTTGGTCCAGTTTTGTTCTTGGCCAGCGAGTGGAGCAGTTTCATGACCGGACAAGTGCTTTACGTGGACGGTGGGTACACAATGCCCAATGCATGATCAAACTCAATAGATTGAATCTTGCCTTAAAGCAAAATGCATTATTGTTGGAAGTGTTTCAAACTTTGAGCAGGTTTACGGCTGCTCTGAGAGCGAGTAAATAACTATCAACACCAAATCCGCAAATTTGTCCCTTCGCAATGGAGGCAATGACAGAATGATGTCTGAACTCCTCGCGGGCATGGATGTTTGACATGTGAACTTCCAAAATGGGACATTTCAAGATTGCCAAAGCATCTCGTATGGCATAGCTGTAATGTGTCCAGGCACCTGCATTGATGAGTACCGCGGAGACTCCTTCATCAAAAGCTTGATGAATTTTCATGCACATCTCACCCTCAATGTTGGTTTGGTAGTTCTCAAGTTCAACACCCAAGTTCGAAGCCAAATCGGTCAAAGCCAAGTTGATTTGATCCAAGGACTCCCGACCGTAATGGGTCGGATCTCTTTTGCCAAACATGTTGAGGTTGACACCATTGAGAACTAAGATTTTCATGTGAATGTTTCGCTTTGATGAGGATGGCTGATTGCGCAACTCATGATGATCAAGTTGCTTTTATAAAACATGGTTAAATTATAGAGTCGATCCGATTAGGCTCAAATTCTAGTTTGAAATACCAGCTGAACTTTAAAGTTCGCAGTCATCACGGGTCATGTATAGCCACATTCTTTCTAGAATGCCACCAGACCAAGTTGCACGATCTTTTGCCGCTTGTGCGTTTTCAAAGACCTGTGAGTCGGTTTGGCCTGCGTTCATGACAGCCAACTCAACCCTAGCTGCGTCCTCTAAGAACCAAGATAGTGCTGTTGCTTTCTCTAGGCTATCGGCCACAGTAACGGCACCGTTGATGCTCACAACAATTGCATTTTCCTCACCAAGTTTTTGTGCTACTTGTCTTGCAGAAAGTTCATTTCTGATCAGTCCTGTATCAGTCCAATGAGTAACTTTTGGGTAAAAATAAGATCCAAAGCCATGCCTTGCATGGGGAGTTCGCCCCATTGCTGCAAGAGCTAAAACTTGAGGAGGGAAGGTTCTACATATGCCTTTGACATCTGGTCGCAATGCATAGATCGACTGGTGCATTCGAACCTCACCCAAGACACCATCAGGCAAAGGTTCATGAATGTTGACAACTGTTCCAGGGTCACTTGCTGCAATGAGACCCATGGGCTTGGGTGCACAAACCAGCAAATGGTCTGCGTCCAATCTCAGACTGCAGTGCCCAAAAGCACCCACCAACCCGGCCCGAGCCAACGCTCTGGCAGACATTCTGACTTTCTTTTCTTGGTTTGGACTGACGATGGGTGAGGTCATTGGGTTTGTGCTCAAAGTCAAACCTTCAGCTCATCCAAATGAGCGGCATCTCCAGCCTCATCGGCTGAAAAGCGATCACCAAAATCGAAGAAATCGTCGTGTTGGAAACCGTTTTGATAGTGCTGAATTTCCCACCAATTGTGATCCAAGTCCTCCATGTAAAAGGAGTAAACCCCGTGCATTTCTTGTTGTTTGAGGACTTGACGAATTTTGTACTTTTCCTGATTGGCAAGCGCCTTGGCATGTGCTTCGTCTACCTCAGCTCGAGTGGCCACATCAATGCCCCAGTGGTTTAAAAGGTTGGTAGGGTGAACCAAGTCGCCCACTTCGACGCACACCACATGGAAACGCATCCCTAAGCGAATGGCCATGGCAGGTTTGCCGTGGCGAACCACCTCAAGGCCCAGAAACTCTTCATAAAACCTTCTTGATTCCTTAAGGCTAAAACACTCTAATGTGCCATGGCTGATGCAATAGGGCTTGATGATAGAGTTTCTCTCAGGGGGTAAAACGGTACAGTTCTCGGGCAGCATTTTTATCTCCTTATCGTTTACATGGGTTGGTCGTGGCTTAGTCGATTTTTATCTGCCATGCTCAAAAAAGAGTCCGCATGGAAGTCTGTCTCTTTGAGATGACACTTTTGAATGAAGTCTGCTCTGGCAGCCTCCACCATCAAGGGCGTTCCGCAGGCATAGACTTCATACCCTAAAAGGTTTGGATGATCATGCATGACGGCATGGTGAACAAAGCCAGATCTTCCGCTCCATTGGTCCTCTTGAAGAGGTTCACTTAAAACAGGAATGAAGTCAATGTTCAAGTGATCGTGTGACCAAAGACGTGCGGTTTGCGAGTCATACAAGTCATGTGGTCTTCGGCCTCCCCAATACAAATGGATGGGCCGATTGATTTTTCGCTCAATGCTGTAATTCAAAATGGATTTGATCGGTGCAAAGCCTGTACCCGATGCAAGCAAGATAATAGGTTTTTCGCTGTTCTCTCGTAGGTAAAAATTGCCCAATGGCATTTCGATATGAACAATGTCTCGGGCCTTCATGTTGTTAAAGACATGATCTGTAAAAACTCCTCCAGGCATGTGGCGAATGTGAAGCTCTAGTTGACGAACGCCCTCAGCGCGAGGCACATTTGCAATGGAGTAGCTCCTCCTTTGTCCGTCCTTCAAGAGGATATCCAAAAACTGTCCGGCTCTAAAATGCATGGGTTCATTGGCAGGCAAACCCAGTGTCAAAATCTTCACATCGGGCGCGACATCTTTAATTTCAAGAACCCGAGAAGGTAATTTTTTGGGGGCGTTGCCATGATCAGGATCGATTTCTTCGACGAGCACATTAAGATCACTCAAGGGTCGTGCGCAGCAAAGAAGAGCAAACCCCTCATTTCTTTCCTCCTGACTCAAATATTTGATATGAGCATCCCCATGGTCAATCTCTCCGCTCAGAATGCGTCCCTTGCAGCTCAAACACATTCCAGAACGACAACTAAAGGGTATCAAGTAGCCAGCCCCTAAACCTGCTTTGAGCAGTTCTTGATTGGGCGCACATTCAAAAGAATGTCCAGATGGGGATAGTTTGACCTTGAAATTCATGATGGATTTGAATGCAGCTACATGCTTTTGGTAGCACCCTCAGGCGCTAATTCTTAAGGGTTTTCTCAGGTCAATATAGCACCATTGAGCAAAGTTTTCATCAGTTTAAACACTAAAATAGACAACGCTGTGAACACATTGCAAAGTGCGTACAAAATTGATTCAAATTTGAAAGTTTTTTAACATGATGACACCCGCTGAAAGAGAACAAGCTGCAGATATTTTGATTGCAGCAGAGCAAAATGCGAAACAGGCGACTTTGTTGTCTGAAACCTTTCCACACATCAAAATTGAGGATTCTTACGCCATTTCCTCGATAGTTGCCCAGCGAAAAATCAAAGCAGGAGCCAAGTTGATTGGTCACAAAGTGGGCTTGACGTCCAAAGCGATGCAAGCGTCTTCAAAGATTGATGAACCTGATTACGGTCACCTTTTAGACAATATGATGATCGCTGAGGGCGCGAAGGTGGAGCACAAACGGTTTTGTAAACCCCGCGTTGAAGTCGAGTTGGCATTTGTTTTGGGCAAGCCTTTGAAGGGCCCAGGAATAGGTCTGGTCGATGTGCTCAGAGCCACAGATTACGTGGTACCAGCTCTAGAAATCGTGGACGCCCGTTTGGTTGATCAAAGAAAGATTTTTGACACTGTGGCCGACAACGGTGCTGCTGCAGGTTTGGTTTTGGGTGGTCGTCCAGTCAAGCCAATGGATGTCGATTTGAGATGGGTGAGTGCATTGATGTACCGAAACTCAGACATTGAAGAGACTGGCGTGGCGGCTGGCGTTTTGGGTCATCCTGCACTAGGCGTTGCTTGGCTAGCAAACAAACTCGGTCAACATGGTGTGACACTTGAAGCTGGACATGTGATATTGGCTGGATCATTCACGAGGGTGGTTTTCGCGCAAAAGGGCGACACCCTTTTTGGTGACTTCGGTCCATTGGGTAGTGTTTGTGTGCAATTTGTATAGAAGACCTCTTCATCGAAAATACGAAACTACATGACCATTGACACCATCAGTTCCGAAACATTTGATCGTGACGGCTTTCCTGATCTGGGATTCAAAGCCGCCTTCTATTTTTGGTTGAAACTCGGCTTCATCAGCTTTGGTGGTCCAGCAGGTCAAATTGCAATCATGCACCAAGAATTGGTCGAGAAAAGACGCTGGATTTCAGAAGAGCGGTTTCTTCATGCATTGAATTTTTGCATGATGTTGCCAGGGCCTGAGGCACAACAATTGGCCACTTACCTTGGCTGGTTGATGCACAAAACCAAAGGAGGTCTTGCTGCTGGCTTGCTCTTCATTTTGCCCTCCTTTTTTATTTTGGTTGGACTCTCTGCTGCTTACATGGTCTGGGGCCAAATGAACTGGATACAAGGTGTGTTGTTTGGTTTGAAACCCTGCATCACGGCTGTTGTCATTACTTCTGCCTACCGCATTGGCCTTAAAACATTGAATCATTGGTTTTTCGCAACAATTGCGGTATTGGCATTCGTCGGATTGGCAATTTTCACTTTACCGTTTCCATTCATCATTGCACTTGCAGCAATCATTGGTTTACTCATGAGTAAATTTCAACCCGCTTTGTTCGGCAAAGGAAACTCAGAGCACCAATCAACAAAAGAAAAAGATGACAGAAAGTCATTTTTAGACTTGAGAGCGCAATCAGAGAATGAACACTTCAAATTTTCAAAAACCAAGTGTGTCAAAGTCCTTTTATACGGTCTACTTTTCTGGTGCATTCCGCTAGTTCTGCTTTATGTGGCGTTTGGATGGGATCACCCGCTCTCTCAAATGGCCTGGTTTTTCACCAAAGCATCACTTTTGACCTTTGGTGGCGCTTATTCAGTGCTTCCATATGTCTATCAAGGCGCGATAGAAGGGTATGGGTGGCTAACTCCTGCCCAGATGATGGACGGAATGGCTCTAGGTGAGACGACTCCTGGTCCGTTGATCATGGTTGTAACTTTCGTCGGGTTTGTCGGTGGATATGCCAAAGCCTTTTTGGGTGAGGGCGCACAAATCTTATCCGGTGCAATTGCTGCACTGGTTGTGACTTGGTACACATTTCTACCCTCATTTGTATTCGTTTTTATGGGAGCTCCATGGGTAGAAAGCACTCGAGGGCAATTGAAGTTAACAGCCCCCTTGAAAGCGATCACAGCAGCTGTGGTGGGTGTAATTGTCAACTTAGGGCTTTTCTTTGCCCTGCAAGTGCTTTGGCCTAATGGACTTCAAAAAATGCCAGACATCAGTTCTTGCATTATTCTAGGTTTTGCGTTGATTGGACTTTTATACTTTAAAAGAAACGCAATGGAGGTCATCGGTTTATGCGCAACTTTAGGCCTCATCATCCAATTGATTTAAATTCATAAGATCAAAAAAATGAGCCTATTGATGCGTTGCTTGAGCATCAGCTTTCAATGGGTGGAATTATTGGGTGATATTGATCGGAATACATAGTTCATACCCCACGCCCCAAACCGATTTAATAATGACCTTGTCATTTTCTTCAATTGCTTTAAATTTTCTTTTTAATCGAGCAATCATCTCCTCTAGTGCATGCTTGGACATGAAATCGTCAGAATCATTCTTTGTGAATAAATCACATAAATACCCAGATTCAACACAATTATTTTTGGCTTGAATGAGAGCTACCAAAAGCATTTTTTCTCGATTTGTCAAAGACAGCTGTTGATTAGGTTTGACTCCTTGTAAAAGGCGCGATCTGAGATTCAATGTCCACTCATTGGCTTGATGCGTATTGCGTATACGTCTTCCAAGATTTTGTAATATAAGTACCAACTCGTCTGGAGAAATCGGTTTATTGAGATAGAAATCAGCGCCACCGTGGGAGTAACTGGCCAACTTATCACTTAAGCCAAGTTTTGCAGTGATGATCACAATGCCAACATGAGGAGTCTGAGCGCGAATTCGTTTGGATAAACTCAAACCCGTTTCGCCAGGAAGATTAAGGTCGATGACATACAGATCAATCTCAGTACCTAAAACCAAATCGGAAAGTGATTTTGAATCGGGCAAAGCATAAACATTGAAATCATTGGATGTCAGATGCTCAGCGATTTCATGGCGAAGAAGAGTATCGTCCTCAACCAAAACAACGTTTAGTTTATTGGCATTAAGAATATCAATCGCGTGGTTCATCATAAAGGTAACTCAATTCTGAAGGAAAGAGAACATTCATCTTTAATTACAGAGATTTCTCCATCTAGTAAATGACATGCAGTTTTAACAATACTCAATCCAATGCCTAAACCTGGTTTGGATAGAAAATTTTCATGCCTATAAAATCGCTCAAACATCATTTTTTCGTTGGGAGAATTGGTAAACTCAACCTCATTGGTCACGGTGATGACTGCAAATCTTTTAAGCTGATTTTTTGTTGAATGCAAAATACCATTTTGAATACTTATTTCAACTTCTTCGAGTTTGACCAAAATAGATGAATGAGGTACTGAGTATTTCAAAGCATTACTGATTAAATTATTTAAAATGCAGTTCAGTAGGAATTCATTCGTAAAAAGATTAATTTTTTCAAGGCCTAACAGTTTAATTCGCTGTGCGTCATTGAACTCATCCAATATATTGGTCAAAATATTTGAAATTTCAACATGAACTTTTTGCGATGATTCGTGAAAGTTTTCTACCTTGATCAATAAGTAAACTTGATTGATCAATTCACTGATGCGTGAAATTGAACGATTGATCACTAGTGTTCTAGAATAAATTTCAGAATTATTAGGGTTTAAGTTCTCAATTGTATTTGATGCAAAGCGAATTGAAGAAAGAGGATTTTGAATTTCATGGGTCAAAATCTCAAGCATATTCTTGCGTTCATTTATTTCATTTTTTAATCCAACAATTTTTAATTCATTGATTTTACGATTCGCAATTGATTGATAAAAAAGTTTTTTAGATTCCAAGATTTTTGTGATGACAATTGAAAAAACAATCACTCCTATTGGAACTCCGTTCATTCGGGTATCTAATAAATTGTGAAAAAAGAAATCAACTTTTGGCAAGTTAAAAAATTGAAATGTGTAATTTACTCCGATTAGAAACATGATTAGGAAAATTGAATATCCAAAAAGTAAGATGGTTTTAATTTTGGAATTTTTTTCCTTGCAGCTTAAAACTCCATATATGTTTAAAAAACCTGTGCAAGTTTGAATCACCAAAACAATATTTAATGACAAAATTCTGAAACCTAAAATGAAAATAAACATGCTGAAAAGAGAAAATCCAGCAAGCGCAAATGTCAAATTGATGTATGTTTTACTTGGTTTATATTCAATGATTGCAAAGTAGCAAAGAATACAAAATATAAAAGCCCGCGCATTTAAGTATTGCACCGGCGCTATAAAATTTAAATGAAAGTAATTGGTTTGAAAGAAATTATAGTTTGAACCAGTTGTGACAATCAAATAACAAATGATCGACAACTCAAAAAACATGAAAGTTAAATTTAAATTTGACCGATCGATCAAATACAAAATAATAGAAAGACAAAATATTCCTATGGCGAATGTGATGCTCAGTGAAATTGAATAAACACGATCAATGACAATTCCAGATAATTTTTCCTGAGGAACCACTTGAATTTGAATGAGTGTGTTTCCTTGATTGGTAATTCGCAAAAAAATTACTTCTTCGTTTGGTTCAACTAGGGTGTTCTGAAGCTTGAAACAATGTGAGTCATCACGACAAATCCTGGGTCGTTGAAGATGGACATGATCAAAAATCTGAGATTCCCAAGTGCCATTGACATATTCAAATAGTTGAATTTCATCCAACACGAATGTTCCAACTTTAACCGTTAGGGGAAAGACATTTAATCTATCTTTCTTTTCATCAAAAGATTTAGATTTTGAAATTCTAATTTTTACCCAAGTAGTACCAGTTCTAATTCCCTCTTCTAGATCTCCTGAGTAATTTTCAAATTGTTTATCCCTGATATCACTAAATGTGTACGACGATTTTTCATCAATAAAGTAAGATTTTGTTACATCAATTTGTGCAAAGGCGTTATGGGAATGAACGAGCATTCCTAAAAAAATAGCGATTAACCAAGTAAAAAATCTGCGCATGAAAAATAATTACGTTTTGGTTTGTGATTTTTCATTTTAAAGCGATTCAATATCTCAAAGCGTGAGCAATTGTGCGTTTTGCTTTTAATCAAAGCATTTAAAGTAACAGCAGTATCGTTTTTTAAAGAATACGAAGAGAAATGCAACTCAATTATGAGTTTTAGTGCGTTGTTGAGGACTGTTATGAGTACTTTTAATTAAGTTGATATAAAAATAGATATAACCCTTTACTTTAGCCGTCCTACCTCTTTAAAAAATTGATCTATGGATTGATTAATCTTTTAAATTCAGTCAAGAGTACATATGAGTTCTTCTCAAGCTGGAAATGTAACTTCATCTCAAATCAATAAAACATCAACGCTAACGCCTGATGTAATTTTGGTCGCAGCACTGCTTTATATGATGTCAAGCGACGGATCGCTTTCGCATGAAGAAATTTCTGTTCTTCAGCAATCAATCGGTGAAGATGATCAAGTCATTCAATTCGCGCGCGCTTACATTAAAAACAATAAGATTGATGCATTCATCAATGAATCACTTAAGGTGCTGGATAAGTCTAGTAAATTATTTATTCTTCTTAATGTATGTGATTGCATCTATTCAGACGGATTAGCAGAAAAAGCCGAATTATCGCTTTTTGTAAAAATATTAATTGGTTTTGGTTTTTCTGAAAAATACTTTAAACCTTATTCGGAATTCATAGAGTTCAAGAACAACAAATCAATACTTGGCGAATATATACCCAATGAGCTGGGGAATCATAAACAAAACCCACATAAAGTACTCGGATCGTTGTTGGTTTACATGATGTCCTCAGATGGCAATGTCAGCAGTCAAGAGATTGGTCAAATTTCCTCGATTTTGGGAAAATTCAATGGTCTCCAAGAATATTGTACAAGTCACGTTTCAAAAATTAAACTTGGTGATTATGTAAAAGAAGTAACTCCTTTGTTGAATGAGCAGCAAAGGCTCTACATCACGATTAATGTTTGCGACTCGATGATGTCAGATGGTAATGCCTCTGAAGATGAAATGAGCTTATTCAATTCGGTCCTTAAAAGTTTTGAAATCAGTGATCATTCATTCAAGCCTTATTTTGACTACATCAAAGCAAAAAATACGAAGCCATATGTCAAAAATACATCTGAATCAAAGCAAGGTCTAATTTTTGAGAATTCCATCAAAAGTGAAAAATCTAATTTAAATTCTACAAAAAAAAATCAGTCAAATAATTCACTAATCGTTAGCAATAACTTATCAAGCGAAGATGAAGATGGACAACTTATTCAAAGGACAATGAATGACAACTTGGAGAATGCAAAACAGGGTTTTAAAACAGTTGAAAATATTCAAAATATCCAAGAAAACTCAAAAACAAATAACGCAATAAAAATTTCAAACGCCACGAACTCTTCCATGAATTTGGGCATAAAGAATACCAATCACTCTACTACAAATGTGCAGCAAGTAAATGAAGGCGAAAACTCTTCTAATCTTCTGAAAGTGGCGATCGAAGGTACCAGTCAAAGTATTGTAAAAGTCAAGACCGATGAGAATACAGAAAATATCCAAAATATTTCACTAGATAAGTCTTCAAATAATATTCAAAAAGTAAATGGTGATAAAAACTTAGTCAATAAACAGAAACTCTTGAGAGATCAAGAATCAAATAACCCACAAAAAGTAAATACTGATCTGGTTTCAGAAAATATTCAGAATATCAATTCCAATAAGGAATCACTTAATATTCAAACTCTTGATTCATCAGATACGAATCAAAATTTTGTTAAATTACAGTCTGACATCGATTCTGATGAAGACGTCCTTATTGAATCTTCAAGTATTTCCTCAAAAAATCAGAATATAAAGCCACCCATAGTTGAGACCAATTTTCAGGAAATTGATGTCGATCTCAATCCAAATTATCATCCTATTAAAACGACAAGGGATAACACTGAAGAAAATGTTCAGTCTATAGATTCTTCCGCTATAAATACTAAGTTCGATTCAGATCGGTCTGATTTTGAGGCTAATAAGGTACTTATTCATGAAGACAATGAATCACTTCAAAATCTTAAAGAAGCTCAAGTAAAGGAAATTGGTGAGAATCATCAAAAACTTCAATCAGAATCGATTAATAAAAATTCAAATAAAGAGCCCTCTGAAGGTTTCAAGGAAGCAAATAGAAATCAAGAATTAAATCTTGAAAATGATAAAAAATTCAAAACATCATTATCTGGTCTTGGCTCTTCTTCACCAAAATCAAATAATAACAATGATGAAAATAAATTTGAGATTAATTCCTCTGAAGCAAATCTATCTAAAAAAACAGGGAATACGCTTACTTTGCCTGCAGTCACCATTGGAATTTTATCTAATCATGAAGTCAATAAAATTCCAATTAAATCGCGAATAGAAAAACTAAATGATGATATTGATGTTCTTTCTGAGCGATTAGGTGCCATTGAAAAAAAATCAAGTCCACGATCTAAATTACAACCCATTGTGGGAATAACAATTGCGACAAAAACGAACTTGGATCCAACGTCATCAAGCTCGAATTTGACTATAGAGAAAAATCATTCACCAATATCAACTGGCGATATTGATTTTAAAAAGTTCCAAAATAATTCTAATTTTTTTGATATTGAATCAACTCAAGGCGTTGAATCAGTTGAGCCACTTCACCTGAATTTATACTCTACTGATCAAGACATTTCCGGTCAAGATAGAGTGAATAAATTGATTCAAAAGGCTCATTTCATTAACCAAGAAATTTTACAAATTCAAAAAGTAAATTCAGATTTGAACTTAACGAAAACCTCTGAACGCAATACATCTCAACAACCCTTTTCTGATTCTTTGAAAAAGGTGAGTCCCATACCCTCCCAGATTGATGCCAAAGCAATTGACATCATCCTTAATGTCGTCAAAGTATTATCCGTCTCTATTTTTTTGTTTACAGCTACCCAATTCACGAGCGGCGGATGTGACCAAGTTGAGTGTATTTGGCGGCATGTAGAGGCGCCATTGAATGAAAAATTTCAACAGAATATTTACGAAGATCGCATTTATTTGATGACCCAGATGGGTTAATGATTTTTGAAAATATTCATGAATATTCTTTTTAAAATTTTTTCAGAAAAATCTTCCATCGAGTTTCGATTATGGAAATTAGCCATTAACTTCATCATTGTGATATCTTGCATTGAAATTGCTATTGAAACAGATGCCAATATGGCTAAGCGATTTGATGCCAATCTGATTCTTATTGAATACTTCGCTGTTGCTATATTTTCCATAGATTACTTAGGAAATGCATTTTTCTCAAGGCGAGGTATTCGCTATATCTTTAGCTTTTGGGGGTTTATCGATTTGCTTGCAATTTTGCCCACCATTTTGCAAGTGGTTCACATGACAGGCTTTCAAGGCATCAAATTGATGAGAACTTTGCAAGTTGCAAAAATGGTTCGGATATTTAAAATTCTTCACAATACTGTTGAATTAGCTAAAACGGATCTAGCGGTTACAGATCCAATCAAAACCAATTTAAAAATATATTTCACATGTTTCTTCTTGGTTGTCATGAGCACATCAACCCTCATGTATTACGTTGAAGGGGGATGTTATACACCTGACGTTTTGAATGCTGGTCAAAGACAAATCGATACTTTCAAATTACTATCTTCCTCAGATTCAAATTTGATGACTTCATCTGAAAAATTCATTCCCACAGATCCTTTGACTGGCGCTGAAATTCCAGAAGATAAAAGGTACTTTACATCCATTCCTCAATCAGCTTGGTGGAGTTTGCTCGCGGTCACTGGCAATTCGGAGGTTTTTCCTGTCACTTTAGGTGGAAAAGTAATCGCATGTATCACTTATTTTTTAGGGCTTATCCTCTTCGGAATATTGATCAACATCGTTGGGAAATCAATCATGAAGAATTTTTTCATTGATCCTGACGTAAATCGTTCTCTTTCCAAGCAGGATGTAATTGTGATCATGATTGAACAAAAATGGATCACAGATCATGAGGCCAAAGTATTTCAAGAATTACCCTTGGATGAAATCAATCTTCGATTGAAGATCATGGCACAGCTCTAAATACAAAATAACAAGTTCATTCGGTTAATTGTTTCAATATTGATACTGAATTGTTCTTTTGTTACCTAGCGCCTCTCTTTTTATAGGCGTTGCCAGCGTTAAGCTACCATGGTGTGTTGAAGTTCACCGATTTCATCGATATGCATTTTTACACGGTCTCCTGCTTTCAAAAACAGTTTACGTCCCATACCAACTCCTGCAGGAGTCCCCGTAAGGACCAAGTCACCTGGTTGTAATGTAATGCGTGTGGACAAGGCTTCAATTTGTTCAGCAACGTTAAAGATCAAATTGGCAGTGTTTGAATCTTGCATTAGCACATCATTTACCCAAAGTTTTAATCCAAGTTTATGCGGGTCAGAGATCTGACTGGCTGGAACTATCCATGGGCCAATTGGGCACGCCCCATCAAAGCACTTTTGACCAATCCAATCCATGTGAAAAGGAGAGGAGGGTGGATTTTTAGGTCTACGCATTGCATCTCTTGCCGATAGATCGTTGGCAATGGTATATCCAGCCACGTATTTCATGGCCTCTTTGGCGTTCACTCTGTGGCAAGCTTTACCAATGACAGCTGCCAATTCAATTTCCCAATCCACCATTTTTGAATAATGTGGCAAAGGCACCTTCGCATTTGGTCCGACGATGCTAGACCTAGAAGACTTCAAGAAATGCCAAGGCATTTCACCCAATTCCTTCATATTGGGCCCCAAAGGTTGTCCAGTTACCACAGACATCTCAAGCATGTGATCGGTGTAATTGGCACCTGCACAATAAATGTCTCCTGGGTAGAGCAAAGGAGCAGCCAATTTACAACTCTGAAAGGCAATCCCCTTGGGTTTGATCTCTTTGCTACGGATTGCTTTGGCCTTTTGACCCAGTAATTTGTGATTTTTACTCCAGTCTTGCATGATGGCCATGACCGTACTTAACTTCACATCTGCAAGTAACTTACTCGCTTCAAAGACCTGATCATCTATCACGACTCCTGCTTTAGGTGTTTTGTCCACGATGAATGTGATCAGATGATAGGCGCTTTGTGCGTTTTTCAAGGGAGTTCTCCTGATAGAAAAGTCAATAAAATCAACTGGTTAACTTATTCGAATTTTGATGATTTGTACATCATAGATACCCTAGTCTGAGTTTATTTCTTGTAAATTCGAATACTTTATGTTTGATCAACCTCAAAGAATACCGATATCGGTGTCTTTTCGGATTGGAATAAATCTCACTATATGGCAGACTTCAAATCAGAAAAATCCAATAGAAGAGGGGAATGTAAGCCATGAGCTCTATTTTTGATGACCATTTACACAAGAATCCAGCAAATTTTGTGCCTTTGTCGCCCATTAGTTTTGTGGAGCGAAGTGCAGAGGTTTTTGCTGATCAAATTGCGGTCATTCATGGCTCTAGAACATACACATGGTCTCAGGTTAGAGAGCGATCAGCCCGACTTGCCAGTGCATTGAGTCACCTTGGAGTGAAGAGGGGAAGTACCGTGAGTGCCATGCTCTCAAACACCCCTGAGATGTTAGAAGCGCATTATGCGGTACCTGGTATCAATGCTGTTCTCAATACATTAAATACTCGACTCGATGCTGCTTTGATTGCTTGGCAACTTAACCATTGCGAAGTAGAGGTTTTACTGACAGATTTGGAATTCTCTAAAACAATTTCAGAGGCCCTACAGATTTTGAAAGAGAAGTTCAACCGCCAACCCATCGTGATTGATGTTTGTGATTCCGAGTATGAGGGACGCGGAACAAGGATAGGTTCTCATGAGTACGAAACATTGTTATCACAGCATGAGCCTATGGGGCATCTTCCTGGTCCTCAAGACGAGTGGGATGCAATTGCAGTTAGTTACACATCAGGAACCACTGGCGACCCCAAAGGAGTGGTGACGCACCACCGAGGGGCATATTTAAATTCAGTTTGTCATGCCACAACATGGAGCATGCCTCAGTTTCCCATTTACCTCTGGACGTTACCCATGTTCCATTGCAATGGATGGTGTTTCCCCTGGACGATTGCGATGCTTGGAGGAACACATGTTTGCTTGAGAAAAATTGACCCTCAATTGATTTTTGATGCAATCAGGAATTACAAAGTGGATCATTACTGCGCAGCTCCCATTGTTCACAATATTTTGATTGCAGCCCCTGAGCACATGAGAACTGGAATTGATCATCCTGTAAAAGCCATGGTCGCAGGTGCAGCACCTCCAGCTGCAATGATCGAAGGCATGGCCAAAATTGGCTTTGATATCTTACATGTTTATGGACTCACTGAAGTTTATGGGCCTGCTGCCGTTGCAGTCAAAAAACCTGATTGGGCTCATGCATCGTTATCAGAACAAACACGCTTGAATGCAAGACAAGGTGTTCGCTACAGCATGCAAGAGGGCATGACCTTACTCAATCCTGAAAATTTGATGGCTCTACCAGCAGATGGTGACACCATGGGTGAGATCATGTTCAGAGGAAATATTGTGATGAAAGGATATTTAAAGAATCCCCAGGCCACTGAAAAAGCATTTGAAGGTGGGTGGTTTCATACAGGCGATCTGGCAGTCAAGGACAGCGATACATACTTAAAAATCAAGGATCGCAGCAAAGACATCATCATCTCAGGAGGTGAAAATATCAGCTCACTTGAGGTAGAAGATGCACTTTATAGACACTCACACGTCATGACTTGTGCTGTGGTTGCAAAGAGTGATGAAAAGTGGGGAGAGACACCACTGGCTTATGTTGAATTAAAAGACGGCTCAACCGTTACTGCGCAAGAGTTGATTGACCATTGCAAGTCACTTCTTGCAAATTACAAAGTACCAAGAGAAATCAGATTTGAAAATATTCCAAAAACCTCCACTGGAAAAATACAAAAGTTCGAATTGAGAAAGCGCCATCCTTGAAACTCAATTCAAAAATCATAAACCTTCAGTCATCTCCTCAAGAGGTAAAGATCGATAATGAAGTCTTTGCACTCTACGACATATATTGTCATGGCGGAATGAGTCGAAGAGATTTTCTGTCGCGCTCATCATTGGTTGCTACTTCAGGTCTCGTGATGGCTCAAGCTTTGCTGCCCGACTATGCTAAAGCTCAGACCATTTCCTTTACCGATGATCGGATCAAAGCCAAGTATGTGACCTATGATTCTCCAGGAGGAAATGGTTCAATCATGCGAGGTTATTTGGTTCAACCCAAAGGGGTTGGGCCTTTCCCTGTTGTTCTAGTTATTCATGAAAACAGGGGGCTTAATCCCTATGTTGAAGACGTGGCAAGGCGTCTTGCAACTGCAGGTTTCTTGGCGTTGGCACCCGATGGTTTGTTTCCCCTAGGCGGATACCCAGGTAACGATGACGATGGAAGAGACCTTCAAAGCCGTTTGGATGGTGCAAAACTACGAATCGATATGCTCAATAGCGCTCAATTTTTACGATCACATGTTATGTCAAACGGCAATCTGGGAGTCACAGGTTTTTGTTGGGGTGGTAGTACAACAAACTTTTTGGCTGGTGAGATGGGGGCTGATCTACTGGTTGCTGCACCTTACTATGGAGCTCCGCCTGAGGCTTCTAAAGTCTCAAATATAAAAGCGCACATGTTGATTCATTATGCCGAAAACGACACCAACATGAATCCCATGTGGCCGAATTACGAGATAGAGCTTAAGAAAAATAATGTCGACTATTCAATGTTCAGGTATTCACAAACACAACATGGTTTTCACAACAACTCCACGCCAAGATACAACGAGGGTGCAGCCATACTTTCGTGGAATAGAACAATCTCTCATTTTAAAAAATATTTGGGTTAATCATGAAAATGATTAAAACTAGATTTTGAATTAAATATCTAAAAAAATTTATATCAAATAATCAATCGAAGGTGCAAATTTAAATTTCAGGTCGCTCTTAGTGTTGATTGAGCCAATCACCCAAAACTTCAATGAACCACTTTGCTTGGGAAGTGGTACCGTGCCCTGATGTCATTGTGTTTTCAGGGATCAAGTACAAATCAAAATGCTTTATTTGTTTGGCTGCCATGCTCATAAAACCCAACTGATTCGGGTTTCTTTCATCATCTTGTGCGTTAATCGCCAGGACTGGTGCTTCAATCTTGTTTAACTGTTGACTAGGGTCGTAATCTCTTGATGCTGACCATTGATAAATCAAATCATTTGCATCATCGGTCATGGGCTGTTCAAAAAGTTTATCAACATAAGCATCAGCTGTATCTGCAGTTGGCCCTTTTTCTTGAAGCCCTAAAGTCCCACCGCTTGTTGCTAGAGAAAAATAAGTTGTTATCAGTTTGAGACTTTTGGGTTGCCCAATGTAGTTTCCATTCAACCAACCAGGATCTTGCTTGATGGCATCAATGATAAAACGCCGTAGCATCCAGTTTCTACCCGACATTGGTCCGGGTGAAGAAGCCATGGGAACCAAAGCATCCATTTCTTGTGGATACTTGATTCCCCACAACCAAGTCTGCATGCCACCCAATGAATTTCCAATTACGAGTCTGAGGTGTTTGATGCCAAGGCCTTGTGTCACGAGCAAGTGCTGGGCTTGAACCATATCATCGTTGTTGTATTGGGGAAATTTCATCTTAAGTCCATCTGAGGGCTTACTAGATTGACCCGCTCCAATGTCGTCAGGCAATATGATGAAATACTTCGAGGCATCCAATACACCTCCCGACTTGAACAGAACTCCACCAAATGCTGGGAGTAACATTTTCTTAGCGCTACCGGCTGTACCGTGAAGTACCAATACTGCTGGGTTCCTAGGGTCACCAAGCGTTGTATATGCAAGATTGAGTTCTTTGATGGAATCACCCGTGTGAAATACAAACTCTTTCGCAATCCAGGTATTTAATTTTGGCGAATAAGGATCCAGTTCTGCCTTTGCTTTTTGAAATCCAAGCAGCAAAAGGATCATGATAAAAAGAAATTTAGTCCTTATGAGCATGTTGGTGAACAGTGCCTTCCATGACGTAACGCTGAACAACCGGTGGTTTTTGTGAAATGTGGAAAGCCAACTTTCGGTCTCTGATTGCAATATCTGATTGAGTCATTCGATCAAAGCGCCTGAGGTGAGCAGTCCAGGATTCGTCTTCTACAATTTCAATGTAGCGTCCTGGTTGAGTCACATCATGCAACAACTCCCATCTCAATGCGCCGTGTCTGAGTCGACTTCTTCTTGACTCCAGCATCAAATCCATGAACTCATCAGAATGTTTGGGATCAATCAAGTACTCTATGGACATCATGATGTGTCCGTCCTCAGGAGGTTTGTCAAAGGTGGGAGGTATTAGCGCATGGGAGGGCGTCAAATCTTCTTGTAAGCCTGGGTCAGGTCGAAAATGATTGATGAGCGCAGTGCCTAAAAGACCAGCAAATGCAGCGCAGGTCAAACTAATGGGCACAGAGAAGAAAGTGGCGACTTGGCCCCAAAGTGCTGCACCAAAAGCAGATGCTCCCATGATGGACATTTGGTAAGTTGACATTCCTCTTGCACGCACCCAATCTGGCAAACCCATTTGGGCAGAAACAGACAGCGTGTTAGCGGTTGTGATCCACGCAGCGCCTGCCAAGAACATGCAAGCCATTGTGATCAACTCAATGTGATTGAAAGCAATAACGATCATGGCAATGGTTTGTACAAAACAACTTCTAATGATCAGTGCATCGCGAGAGTACAGCTTTCTGAATCTGTTAATCACAGTCGCAGCAGAGATGGCTCCCACACCCATTGAGGCCAAAATAATTGTGAAAGTTTGAGCGTCACCACCCTCTAGTCTTTTAGCCACCAAAGGGAGAAGGGCTATGAGCCCCGTTGAGCTGAAGAAAAATATACCAATTCTTGCCAACACTCCTTTGAAGTGAGCCGATTGTGATATGTATTGCACTCCAATGCGTATTGCACTCCAAAGCTTCTCACGACCTAGTGGGTTGGGTGTAGCCTCGCGTTTCCAAGTCGACATCAACAAAGCGGAGATTACAGACAAACAAGCATTGAGTAAGTAAACATAGGCCGATCCCATTGACGCAATTAAAGCACCTGCAACCAAAGGTCCGACCACTCGAGATGTGTTCATGGATACAGCGTTCAAGGCCAATCCAGAGGGCAGCTGGCTTTTCGGTAAGAGTTCAGGTACAACTGAGGAGAAAACAGGCCATCTCATGGCCAAGCCAATACCGTTGGCAAAAGTCAATATCAAAAGTGCAGTAGGGGATAAATTTCCAAAAAACACCAATGTGCAGAGAACAGAGGCTACGATAGCTACCCATACTTGAGTGAAGATTAAAAATTTCCGACGATCCAAAATGTCTGCTAGTGCGCCGCAGGGTAATCCAAGTATAAAAACGGGCAAGGTTGAGGCTGATTGAACCAAAGCCACCCAGACCGGTGTGACATCCATCGTGCTCATCATCCATGATCCGGCAACATCGTTCATCCACATGCAAATGTTGGCCATGAGCCAACACGACCAAAGCATGCGAAAAACAGGCAATTGAAAGGGCGCCAAAAGGCCTTGGTCTTTGTCGTCGTTTTGATTCAAAGCAGTCTTGCTAAAAAATAAGGCTCTTGCCCTGGTGGATATTCAATTCAGTTATGATATTCAAATGAAAAAAGGATCTCGCTTTTGCGAGAGCATAGATCATCTTCACATTCACAATAGATTTTAACCCTTTCCTTCAGATGGCGCCTTTGGGGTAGGCCATCACAGCCCAATATCCTCTATAGAAGAGACACTTTTGAATAACTTATTTTTGAGACGCCTGGTCGTCTACCTTTTTGCAAACCTTGTCTGTCTTGTCTCTCAAGCTCAAATTAAAGTCGACTATCCAATAAAGCCAATCACCATTGTGGTGGGCTTTTCAGCTGGGGGCAGTAGCGATGTCATAGCTCGAATCATTGCTGAAAAACTAACCCTCTCTATGGGTCAACCTGTCATCGTTGAGAATCGACCTGGCGTTGGTTCTATTGTTGGAGCCACTTATGTTGCACATGCAAAACCAGATGGTTATACCTTGCTCATGGGCGCCAGCGGGCCCATGGTTTTTAATCATGTTTTATATGACAAACTTCCCTACAGCGTTCAGGACTTTTCTCCCATCTCATTGATTTGCACTTTTCCGTTGCTTTTATTGACCTCAAGCAATCAAAATTTTCAAGGCGTCGAAGATTTGGTGGCATTCGCCAAAAAGAACTCGACTCAAGTCAATTTCAGTGCAAGTTCCTCCGCATTTCAATTGGCAACTGAATTGTTCAATAAAAAAATGGGGACTCGTTTTGCTCACATCCCCTACAAAGGAAGTAACGATTCGGTCACAGCGTTGATCAGCAACGATGTGACAATGACTTTGGTGGATGCAGGAGCTGCCGCACCTGCACTTCAGGGTAATCGAGTCAAGGCCTTGGCCCTCACGTCATCGTCAAGACTTGCGCTCTTACCAACGGTACCGACCATGACCGAATTGGGTATCGATTTGAATGTTTCTTTTTGGACTGGTTTATTGGCTCCAGCGGGAACACCTTTACCAATTATCAAGCGCGTTCAAGAAGAAATGGTCAAAGTTATCGCTATGCCTGATGTAAAGAAAAGGCTCGCCGCTCTTTATGTCGTGCCCACTAGCAGCTCTCCTGAGGAGATGTCCAAGTTGATCAACACAGAGATTGCACTTTGGAGACAAGTGGCTCTTGAGAACAACATCAAAGCTGATCAATAATCTCAACACATGGACCATTTAGATCTCTTGCAGAGCTACGCTCAGCTATCATCGCAACTTTTACCGGTCATCGTATGCGCACTTATCGGTGCATATTGGAGCTTGAGTGGTAAAGAATTTCCAAGTGAATTTGTATCCAATCTTTCCATATCTTTGGCTACTCCCAGTTTGGTTTTTTACACACTGGTATCCACACGTTTAGACAACTCATTATTGCTAAAGGTAGGTGGATCTGCGGTATTGTGCATTTTCTTGATGGCCATGATTGCTATCGTTTTATTGAAACTATTTAAATTACCGATCTGGTATCTGCTACCCTGTGCAACATTTCCCAATGCAGGAAACTTGGGTCTACCTATGGCTCAGTTGTCCTTTGGGGATGACGGGCTCGTGATTGCCGTCGCATTCTTTGCAATTTTCTCTTTCTTTCAACACACATTAGGTGTGAGCATTTTGGGCTGGGCAAACCACAAAAACACCGATCAGAAGGGAAAATTTCCTTATGGCGTTGCCTTCATGGGAATATCAGCTGTACTTTTAAGAGCTGCTCAGATCAAAGTGCCCAGCCCTATTTTGGAGAGTACAAAATTGGTTGGCTCTTTGGCTATACCACTTATGTTGATTAGCCTTGGTGTGGCACTTTGCACAATCCAAAGAAAAAGCTTTAAACAGGGTGCAATATTGGCTGCTGTGAGGATGCTAACGGGTGCCATTGGAGGTTCAATTTTGGTTTATACACTGGATTTACCACCTCTGGCTTGCCAAGTTTTCATCCAACAAATGCTCATGCCGATTGCAGTGGTCAACTACATCTATACACAACGCTTAACACCATATGGGCAAACTGCAGCGGCAGGTGTACTCGTCTCAACTGTTATTTTTGCGCTGCTCGCACCAATGATTGTTTGGTGGACCTCTTATTCCTTGACATTACTAAAGTAATAATACAACTTAGAATAAAAAACATCTGAGTGTGTATTTTTGTATTCAAAAGAAGTTCTTGGCGATGAGTACTTTTTAACAAGAGAGACTTTTTTTGAGTATCAGTGAAACTTTTAATGATTGTTTTGTAATTTTGTGTTTAAATTCTTAAACTTTACTTTTATTTGACACTAAAGCTACTTGTACCAACAAGTTATTGAGTTTTACTCGTGTGATTATTTAAGTTAATTTTCAGTTCATCCAATCCATTTTGAGGAAAAAATGAGTATCACTTCCGAAACGCATCGCATTGATGATTCCTTCGTTGGGAAAATGTTCACAGACCCTATATCCTCAGTTTTTAGGTTTTGGGTAAATATCATTAATTTTTGGATTTTTATATCCTGTTTATCATTGGCTGGCGAAACCGTTGAGCCTTTTGCATCAGAAAACGGTCACTTGTTGCTTTTGATCGAATATGTTGCAGTTGCTTTTTTTACATTTGATTATTTGGGCAACGTTTACTTTGCAAGAGACAGAATCAAATACATTTTTAGCTTTTGGGGCTTGGTGGATCTGATCTCCATATTGCCAACATTCCTTCAAGTCTTGAATTTTGCGGGTCTACAAGGCACCAAAGTCTTGCGTGTGCTTCGAGTGGTGAGGGTGCTTCGAGTTTTGAAAATGGCTCGAATTGCATTGCAAAATATCATCAACAGTGTCGAATCATCTAATCCGATCATCACCAACTTAAGAATTTACTTCATTGCCTTGTTTTCAGTGGTGATGATATCGAGTACCTTGATGTTCTACGTTGAGGGCAACTTGTATTCGGCAGAGGCCTTGGCCACGGGCCAAGCTGCATTGGATGCCCAGTTGAAAGATCATCCTTTGCCAGAAGGTTCCCCACCTGAGGCCTCGAAGTTCTTTCCTGTTGATCCCATCAGTGGTAATGTTATTCCTGAGGACAAACGCTTTTACACTTCCATCCCAGCCTCAATGTGGTGGTGTATGGTGACACTCACCACAACTGGTTATGGGGATATGTTCCCGGTAACTGCTGGCGGAAGAGCCATCGCATGTGTCACCATGTTATTGGGATTGGTTTTGTTTGGTATTTTATTGAACATTGTTGGCAAAACGATCATGGTGATGCTCTTTGGAGAGCAGGTCATGGAGGATGCAGAACCACCTGCAAAAAGAGATACCATTCTGCGTTTAATGGTTCAAAGAAACTGGATAACACACGACAAAGCTGAAGCGATTGAGCTCTGGAGTGAGGAAGAAATCAAGAATAAATTCCATCAAATTTAATGGCGATAGCCGCATAACCATCACAGATATGATTGTGGTGGCTATGCGGTTTTTTTATGTTTCGATTCCTATTGATTTTGTCCGTAATGTGTTTGAGTCACATTGCAAAGGCTCAAACATACACCGTACAGTGTGACTTAGGCGGTGTTATTCCTGATATGAACAACTTAGAGCTCAAGATTAGGCCTGTCACCATGGAATCTCACGTGATTGGTAAAAACATTTTCTTTAACATCAATGAGCCCAAAATTTTTGCAATGACCGTCAACTCAATCGAGACGGTTGATAATGTTGGAACTAACCTTTCGTCCATGAAAATCTTGGGAGCAAGAACCAGAAACAAAGAAACTGGACGCGAGAGTCAAATCACTTTAGATCGAAAGACCGTTGAGTTCAATGGTTACCATGATGTATTGTTTCATCAAAAAGTAGTAAGAATCAATATACACGGCAGTTGTCAAGCTCCGATTGCCAACTGAATCAATTTTTATTTTTTTTCGGCTTTTACATTCATCGAATTTAGCGCAGTCGTCACTGTAGTCATAGTGGAGACAATATGACTTTTTAAAAGTTCTAACGACAAATCTACATTTCTGGTGAGTATGCAGTTGAGTAATTTTGTATGTTCATCGTGCTTGATGCGTTTTGTTTGTCGATGGCTTGCAGAGTACCTTCTGTAGCGCTCAGCGCTGTCAAATAGTTGCTCCACCATGATCTTTAGAAGGGGTGAATCACAGCCTGAGTAAACCGCCAAGTGAAATGATCGATGTCGTTCTGTCCAGTGGTTATCTAGGGCCACCTGAGTGTCACCCAAACGCTGCTCTACGAGTGAGAGTGCATGTGAACTGGCAACCATGTTGGCCTCCCAGACATCACCACCATTTTCTATTGCATCTCGCAATGCCTCTGACTCAATCATGAGGCGAACTCGTGTTAAATCAGATATACCTTGAACTGTCAAAGGTGCAACTCTGAAGCCCCTGTTGTCAATCGATCTAACAAAACCTTGCTCAGCCAATCGGCTCAAAGCCTCACGAATTGGCGTATTGCTGATCTCAAAACGCTTGCCAAGATCTTCGACCCTCAGTCTTTCATCTGGTATGTATTCACAACGAACGATGGCTCGACGAAGTTCTCTGTAAGCCAATTCGGCCAAAGGCAATTCTTCTTCGATGGTGGTTGAGTTCATGCGTTGTCAGCTCAATGGTTGAGTTTCAATGATAAAACATACCAGGGTAAAAACACACAAGACTCGGGTAAATACCATGCTTAAAAGTGGTTTTTGTGCACAATAATTTAATTCATGCGCACTCTGCGCCTTATCCAATTCGAATTTTAAAAATCAAAAGGAGTCTTTGTGAAACTAATTTCCTATTTACATAACGGCCATGAGTCATGGGGCGCTGTCATCGATGACCAAGTCATAGATCTCTCAAAGACAACTGGATTGCACACTTTGGCTGAGTTTTTAGGAAGTCCACTTTTTGAGCAAAGAGATTCATTGGTCTCAAAAGGACATCCAGCAGGACCATTTTCAAGTGTTGAGTTGTTACCCGTCATTCCCAAACCGGAAAAGATCGTTTGTGCAGTTCGCAACTACATGGATCATCATCAAGAGGCTTTAGGAGCAGGCCTAAAAGTCGAGTTGTCACAGGAGCCTCCCATCTTTTTGAGAGTTTGGCGGTCTCAATGCGCCCACAATGCAGCCATCGTTCGCCCTAAGGTTTCGGATTCATTGGATTGGGAAGGTGAATTGGCTGTGATCATTGGAAAGGGTGGACGAAACATCACTGAGCAAGACGCACCCAATCACATTGCAGGTTATTCGATTTACAACGATGGAAGCGTTCGTGAATACCAATTCCATGCAAAACAAATTGCTGCTGGTAAAAATTTTGAATCGACTGGTGGATTCGGACCATGGATGGTGACTTGCGAAGAGCTAAAGCATGATCAAAAGTTAAAGCTTGAGGTGAGACTGAACGGTGAAGTCATGCAATCTGGAGACACAGGTCAAATGATCTTTAGCTCAGCTCGTTTGATCAGCTACGCTTCTACCATATTCACTCTAGCTCCCGGGGATGTGATCATCACAGGCACTCCCTCTGGTGTTGGATTCTCTCGAAAGCCACCTCGTTTCATGAAAGCAGGTGACGTCTGTGAAGTTGAAATTGAGGGCATCGGTATTTTGAGAAATCCAATCGTTGATCAACAATAAACCAACTCTAAAGTGATTTTCTACAAAGAAATAGAAAACACTTTAGACACCAGGAGACAAAATTGAAGCGTAGAACACTCATTGGATATGGTGCGTTAGCTGCTACTGGATTTTCACGTCCATCGTTTTCAGCAACCTATCCTGATAGACCCATCAAAATCGTTCAAGGCTATGCGGCAGGTGGCAATGCTGACTCAATTGCAAGGGTGGTGGGCACAGACATGTCACAAGCTCTTGGACAATCCATCGTGGTTGAGGCCATGACAGGTGCTGGAGGTAACATAGCTGCGGCATCGGTAGCTCGCTCAAAACCAGACGGTTATACGCTTCTTCTGGCCATGGGAGGGCACTCGGTGGCTGGCGCCATCTACAATAAATTGCAGTACAAAACGGTTGATGATTTTGAGATGATCTCAACCATCACTTATTTTCCTTTTCTTTTGGTCGTCAATTCAGAATCCAAATACAAATCATTGGCTGATATATTGAATGAAGCCAAGAGTAAACCTCAAAGTGTGGGTTATGGAACAGCAGGTGTTGGTACTGGCCACCATTTGGCGGGTGAGTTACTGGGAAAAATGTCTCATGTGGAATTTTTACATGTCCCATATCGAGGTGATGCAGCTTCGATCACCGCTCTTTTGGGCAATGAATTGCCTTTTATCATCACGCCTCCAACAGCTGCATTGGCCAACATCAAATCAGGCAAATTAAGAGCAATTGGTGTTACAAGTCCACAAAGATGGGCAGGTCTTCCTGACGTACCAACAGTGGCTGAACAGGGTGTAGCTGGCTATGACGCACGCTCTTGGGCTGGACTCATGGCTCCAGCAGGTACGCCTCAAGCCATCGTCTCTAGGCTAAACGATGAGGTACGTAAAACTCTACAACATCCTTTGGTCAAATCTCAACTTGAGGACATGGGCGGCGAGGTTAGGTCAAGCACTCCTGAGGAAATGAAATCCATGGTAGCAAATCAATTGCAAAGGTGGACACAATTGGTTGCCGATTCAAATATCCCCAAACAGTGAGAATAACATGTCATTGATCAAAATCAGAAAACGCAGCTTGAACATTGAGACCACTTACCATGAGGGCGGACCAATATCGGATAAGCCACTCAAGCTGGCAGCAGCCTGCGCCGTGATTGAGAATCCTTATGCCAATCGGTATGAAGAAAATTTATTACCTTTCATGGCAGAACTTCGTTCCTTGGGAACAGTTTTGGCTCAGGAGTTGATTGACACCTTGGGCAAAGAGAACATTGAGGTTTATAGCAAAGCTGCAATCGTTGGTGTGAATGGAGAACTTGAGCATGGTGCCGTATGGCACGAGGCAGGGGGCTGGGCAATGAGGGCTCTCTTGGGTGAGCCCAAAGCAATGGTGCCTGCGGGTAAGGCCGTTGCCGCGGCAGGATACAGGCTCATGGTACCTTTGCATTACATTCACGCCTCCTACGTTCGCAGTCACTACAACTCTATGGAAATTGGAATTCAAGATGCTCCTAGGCCCAATGAAATCTTATTTGCATTACTTATGGGTACCGGTGGTCGAATTCATTCTAGGCTTGGCGGTTTAACAAAAGAAGCTGTTTCAGTGAATGATGGTCAACGCTAAAGATTAAACCCAAGCGTTTTTATCAAATATCAAAGGAGATCGCAATGTCAACCGCTTACACACCCAACTTGTCTCATGTCGGTGTCTCTTGTTTTGATGTGGATGCAATGGTTGATTTTTATACATCTGTTTTTGGACTTCATTTGACAGATGAAGGGTATGGCAGAGCATTTCCATTTAAGCTTGCTTTCTTGAGCAGCCAGCCCAATCAACATCATCAATTGGCACTCGCTCAAAATAGGCCTGAAGGTGCTGTGAGCACGGTGATGCAGCTGTCTTTCAAAGTTGATCACTTGAGTGCATTGCGACTAGCCAGATCAAAGGCTTTGGCAAAAGGTGCGACAAACATGAAAGGACTCAGCCATGGAAACGCGTTGTCAATCTATTTTGCTGACCCGGAACAAAATACCGTTGAGGTCTACTTGGACACACCTTGGTATGTTGCTCAGCCTCATGGCGATCCGCTAGATTTAGACAAAAGTGATGAGGAAATTTGGGCAGAAGTTGAAAAGGTAGTCAAAGCTGACCCGACGTTTAAACCAGTTGATGAATGGTCAAACGATTTCAAATCAAAAATAGTCAACCATTGAAGAAATCAAGATGAAAGAATATCTGAGTCTTTGATCAGATCTTGTTTTTCACAAAATCGCTCAACTCATGGATTGCGCATTGGATACCGTTTTCCATTTTCATGGCTTGTGAAATCCGGTTGGCATTTTCTCGATACTTTGAATCTTTAAATACAAGTGAAAGCAATTTTGTCAAACGAGGAGTATTCATTTCACTTTTTCTCATGAAGCCTGGTGATACGCCCAATCGTTTGAGCTCGCTTCCCCAAAAGGGCTGATCTGCTATGTGAGCCACCACAACACTTGGGCAGCCAGCTAGTAAACTCGATTGAGTCGTACCTGCTCCACCATGATGGATGACCGCTGAGCAAAGAGGAAAAATCAAATGATGTGGCGCACGTCTGATGATCAAAATATCGGGGTCAACTGGAAGGTGTGATGGCTCAGAGACTGGAAGTTGAAAAATAGCGGAACAACCCAGCTCTTTAACGCTTTTACGCCAAATTTCATAAACACCGTACCACGATGCTTCGTCAGGTACCAACATACTGCCAAAAGTGAAATACAAAGGATTGGGATGGAGGCGCAGAAAGTCTTTTACGTCTTGAGTGAGGGCTTGATCTTGATTTAAATCTGAAGGATTCAAGAAGCCACAAATCCTAAATGTCGAGGGCCAAGGAATGTTGGGAGGACAAATTGCTGGACTCACAGCAATCAAATTCAAGTCGTCATTGCTCCAAGCTTGAGTCAAAACATCATGATTCGGTTTTTGGTCGTGCTTGAGTCTTAATTGATTGATTTGTTTTAAGAATATTCCATTGATCATCCACTGCGCAATTTTCCACCACAAGGGTATGGCCCATTTTCCCAAGTTGACCGCACCAAAGGGCGGTTGATGACGATTGGGCACAATGTTATGGACAGGGTAGAGCGTTGCTATCGGAAGATTTTGAAGCTCCGCAGCGAGTTGCGTCGGGTAACAAAATATATGCCTCACCACCAAATCGCTGGATGCGCACAACTCTTGTGCTGCTTCAAACATAACAGTTTCAGCAGGAAAGAGAAAATATTGATTGATGATTTTAAGTTGCTCACTTGGGTCACGAATCGCTTTGAACGCGTCGCCCATTTTGGCCATCATATCAACTGTGGGCAAAATTGGATTGGGTACGTTGATGAGCTCGAAGCCGTGTTGCTTCGCAATGGCCGAATAGTCTCTTTCTGAAACTTCTGTGATACAAAGTTTAACCTCATGACCTGCCTTGACCAGTCCTGCAGCCAATGCAATAAAAGGATTGATGTCGCCTTCACTCCCCCAAGTCTGCAGTCCAATTTTCATGTTCAAAGCTTTTTATGTTTAGGTCACCAACATCTTAGGGGAATTTTATGACCAATCATAAGCTCACAAATACAGATCTCTTTACTCACTCAATCCTTGCTCTGTCGTCCTCTCCAAAAAAGTGCGGTTAAAGTAAAAACAAATCCACTGATCACAGTTGCCGTTGCCAGATCAAGGCCAGAACCGCCTTTTTCAGCACTCTTGGCCAACCAGTCTCCAACGTCTGTACCTGCCACTCTTGCCAATGCAACTCCGAACCAATAAAGTGGTGTGAATATCAATACATTTTTGAATCCCAGTAGGACCAAGGCGAACATTGCAATCGACAAGATTGCGGCCATCATTGCAAGCCCGTATTCGTCTGCAAGATAGTCCCCCAAAACAGTACCCAAGATACCGGCAATGGCCATCATGAACCAATAAACAAAGTTGGTTTCGGGAACAAACAAAGGATCAATGGGCTTGCTTCTATTGCTTTGCCACCAGATGGATAGAAGGCCCAATAGAACAGCTAACACCCCAGAACACATGAGTGGGTCGAAATGCAGATCTCCGGCCAACATGTCAGCAATGTTTGTGGCTGCAGTTCTGATCACCAAAATCGCGGACCAAAAAAACAATTCAGTTTTGAACGGATCTTTCTTTTCGGCCTTCCACAAAATGACAAAAAGCAAAATTAAAATGGGTAACGGACCTGCATGTTTGAGTCCCATAAGCCCATCGGCTGGAAATAGGCCTGAGAGCTTACACAAACGCACAGCCAAATCACCCGTGTTTGTGCCAAAAATGCTCGCCAAAGAGATCAAAACCCAATATCTTAAGTCAATGACCGGATTGTGCGATGTGTTCATGTTATGACCTGAATTTAAAAGAATAATGCTTTATTAGATGACACTTTCGTGAATATACAATGACAAAAAATAATTGTTTTGGACAATAAGGATTTTTCACATGAAAATTTTCAAGATGCATTTGACCCATTTAATCTTGGTTTCATTTCTTGCACTGATGAATCTGGCTCACTCAGAGCAATCCACAATTAAGTTGTTGGTTGGTTTTCCTCCTGGCGGAGGCACTGATGCGATCGCACGCTTGTTTGCTGAAAAATTAAAAGAGCCATTGGGCAGCAATGTAGTGGTTGAAAACAAGGCAGGGGCAGGGGGTCAAATCGCTGCACAAGCGCTCAAAATGTCACCCGCCGATGGGAGCGTTTTATTTTTATCCCACGATCACACCATCTCCATATTGCCCTTGGTCGTGAAAAATCCAGGTTTTGCACCCTCTAGCGATTTCGTCCCAGTTGTCGGCATTGCAACCTTTGCAAATGGAATTGCGCTCTCCAATGGAACACCGGCGAAAAACTTCAACGATTACATCAAATGGGTACGATCCCAAGGGGGAAAAGGCAATGTGGGAATACCTGCACCGGCTTCAATCCCCGAGTTCTTGGTTCATGTCATTGGTGAAAAATACAAACTTGATCTGCAATCGGCTCCTTACCGTGGAAGCGCACCAATGATTGCAGACATGTTGGGCAATCAAATTCCCGCTGGTGTAGCTGGAGTTCCTGATTTCTTAGAGAACCATAAATCTGGCAAACTGCGAATGGTGGCTCTTATGGGCGAGAAAAGGCAGGCTTCAATGCCCGATGTCCCTACTTTTTCAGAACTAGGTCTGACTGGATTTGAGGAGTTGGCTTACTATGGTTTCTTTGCGCCTACAGGAACTCCAAACCATGTGATTGAGCGTTATGCAGAGGCTGTGGCCAAAATTTTGTCTCAGCCCGATGTTCGTGAACATTTATCGAGCATGGGTCTGAATGTTGAATACATTTCAACCAAAACATTTGCGAGCATGGTGCGCTCATACTCACAGAGCTGGTCGCAGATCATCAAAAACAGCGGTTATCAAGCACAATGAGCCTGCTATCAATGAACCTTTGATTCGTGCTCTAGCTTATGCAAGATCACTTTCTTCAGGCTAGAAAAATCGTGTTTGTATCTTTGTCCCTCTTGAACGAAAGAATAGGTATTGGCGAAACCATGATGGATGACCAAAGAAGTTTGATACAACTTCTCAAATAGATTGACCATTTCAATTTCATCGACTTGATTGGATAAAATTTTGTCAACCAAACCTCCATCAAAACGACCTTGTGACTTTGTTTTGTTTGATTGGGCACCAGTAGGATGATGAGCACTCGAATGATGCTTTTTGGGCTCATGATGAGCCTCTTTGCTGAAATGTGAATGGCTTGGTTTGTTTGTTTGTGATGTAGTTTGAGGTTGGACTGCGCTTTGTGTGGCAGCATCCTTGCTCTTTTTGAGTTGTTCGAGTTTTTGGTCGTATTTGAGTCGACTGTTGGCGTCCATCAACGTTTGGTAAGCCTCGTTCAACCGCACCATCAACTGGGTGGCCTCTTCCTTATTGCCCTTGGCTTTGTCTGGATGGTATTTTTGAGCCAATGCTTTGAAAGCAGCTTTGATGACAACGTCTTCAGCTTTTGGATCCAATCCCAAAATTTGATACAAGGTTGGTGTCATGAACTAGGCCTACAATGGTGCGATGGTTTTGGAATTCTAAATAAGCGACTAAATTTGAAAGTAACAGTCTTTCGATTTAAGATCTTTTTAGATGCTTTATAATTCATTTTAACAATATTATGTCCAATATTTACTTATTTTCGCCCAGTGGTGCAATTCGTGATAAAAAAGGGTTCAAAAGAGGTGTTTCTTTGCTCAAAAGCATGGGGCACAACGTAGAAGTTGACCCTACAGCATTATCGGCATTTCAACGATTTGCTGGAGACGACCAAACCCGCATCGATGCCATTGAAAGGGCTGCAGGTTCAGGAGCTGATGTAGCCATGGTGACCCGTGGTGGTTATGGCTTGACACGTTTACTGCCTCAAATCAAGTACGCATCTATTAAAAAAGCCATCAAATCGGGAACTGATTTCATCGGATTCAGTGATTTCACAGCTTTTCAAGCTGCTGTGTTGGCAAAAACTGGCTGCAAGACTTGGGCAGGTCCAACCCTGATGGATGATCTCGCAGGTGAGCATCCAGATGAGCTCACGCTGAGTTGCTTGAATGATTTTTTGCTAGGAAGAGGCGAGGGCACTGGCTGGTATTTGAAACGCAAAGTACTGACTTCATTTTTGGAGCACTCGCCTGCTAAATTTTCCAAGTCAGGTTACTTGGCAAAAAACAGTTTGCTGTGGGGAGGCAACTTGACGGTGCTCACAAGTTTGATCGGGACCCCTTTTTTCCCTCACGTTGAAGGAGGGGTATTGTTTTTAGAAGATGTGGCCGAACACCCGTATCGAATTGAACGAATGCTCGATCAACTCATGAATGCTGGTGTACTTGCCAAGCAAAAAGCACTTGTTTTGGGGCAATTCAATCGCTTTCAATTGAATGCGCATGACAAGGGCTTCACACTTAATGCAGTTGTAGAGCGACTAAGACAACGCTTGAAAATACCCGTTTTGACCGATTTGCCCTTTGGTCATGTAGAAGTCAAAGTTTGCTTGCCTGTGGGGCAGCATGTTGATCTCTATAGAGATGAATCGGATGTTTTGATTCTTTGGAACAACGGACACGATCATCACGACCACACTCACCATTAAATCCGACAATCAGTTGAGTCATCAACTTTAATCGGTTGAACGCGAAAATTCATCGATGAGACGAACTGTTGTATACAGCCTCGCAGGAATAGAGTTGATGAGCACATATTCCGATTCTTTGCTGTGCCCACCAAAGCCTTGGAGCCCAAAGCTTTCAATCACTGCGCCTTTACTTTTAACTTGTGCATAAGCTGCGTCTGTTCCACCACCAGTTGGGACCGTTAAGATGGATAGATTCCAATCAATTTCATTTGCAATTGACTTGGCCAATTGAGCCACCTTCAAACTCTTTTCAGTGGGCATAAGAGAAGGGCGAGAACGAATAAATTTGAGATCAATGGTCGTGTCAGCAATCAAATGCTCACTCAACTCTTTGCGCAACTGATCTTCAACCAAATCAAAATCTTTAGAGTTATCTGCTCGAATATCCGCATGAGCAGTTGCCAAGAAGGGAATCATGTTTCCAACCGTTCCAGCGTTTGATAAGGTCCAGTTGAATTTCACGCCTTTAGCAATTTTGTTCAAATCACGAGTCTTGAGAATTTGATGTGATAACTCGTACAAAGCATTTCTTCCATTCTCTGGGCTTGCTCCAGCGTGAGAGGCTCTTCCATGAACTGTGATATCTGCACTTGCAATACTCGAAGTGCTCAGCCTGACATAGTCACTTTTGACACTGCTTCCTTCAAATGAAATGACCAAATCACTTTCCTCACCCAAAGAGATGATTTTCTCTTTTGATGCATTGGATCCAATTTCCTCGTCAGAATTGATCAAAACAGCCAATTCTCCAAAAGAATCAACATTAAGCTCTTTGATGATTTTTAAAACATGCAAGATAACGGCAACACCTGCCTTGTCATCGGAGATACCCAAGCCATAAGCTCTACCCTCATCGATCCTGAACATTTGTTTTGCCAAGTCACCTTTTTGATAAACAGTATCCATATGCGCAATCAAGGCAATCTTGGTTTTTCCTTTACCTTTGATCCTGACATGAACCATCTTATTGTCTGGGAAACGATCATTCGTGAGAATTTCATACTGAATACCCAAGTCATCGAGCTTTTTACCTATTTCTTTTCTGATCAAAATTAAACCTTCTGCATCATGACTTCCTGATTCGATATTGACCAATGAAGAAAGTGTTGCGAGTAAGTTTTGAGTTTCCAACTTTGTAATCGATGAAAGTTCATGTTTGTAATCATCGCCAACCAATCCCTGCGCTTGGGTCACGGTTGTCAGGAAATAAAACAAAAAGATTGAAAGTTTTAGATGTTTCATGTTTGCATAGACAAAAAATAACCCACTAAAAAGTGGGTTATGGACAGATTCACCCAGTTACAGAATTAGAACTTGAACTCTAAGCCTGACTCGTAACCAGAAATTGTTGCACCACTCAAAGGCGTCACACTTCCCATGCCGAAAGCGGCAGAGTTTTTGTTTTGAATTTGAGAGTATGTTGCATACCAAGCAGTTTTGGAATCAAACTGGTGCTTGTAGCCCAAGCCAACCATATTCGCAGTATCCTTGGCAACGATGGCCGCTGAACCTGCTGCTTTAGCCGATGTGTAAGAAGCCCTGACGATGTCTTTGGGATTCAACTTGTAAACAGCGCTCAGCTCGTTCAAAGTTTGATTGATGCTTCCAAATTGACCTTGGTTTGAATACCAGTTCAATTTGATTGAGCTGAATTGATAAGAAACGCCCAAATTGGTTCTGACAAAATCAGAAAAACCAGGATTTTGAGTTCTGCTCATGCCAATGACTGAATCGAAATTGCCATCTGTATAACCCACTCTACCAGCTGTGAAGCCTTGAGCAGCAGTACCATCTGAAGGTGCAACGCTCAAGCCGCCATAGATACCAGATGCCTTGGGTACGATGAGTTGTACTTGATTGTTTGACCTTGATGAAGTCTTTGCAGCTGAACCCAAGGTGGTATCGGTGATGTTGTCAACACCTGCAACGCCAATGGTTGCGAATGGATCAAATTCCAAAGCAATCAAATAGGTGGGAGAGTAATCGCGACCAACCCTTAACTCGCCTAGGCTCGAAGTCAAGCTCAATGTAGATCTTCTATTGAACAAAACCGTTGTTGAACCATTGCTGCCACCTGAGTCACCAACCGTTGGAGTCAATCCAGCTTCAAGCCAAATTGAAGCGTTCAAGTCGTCTTGCAAGGGTCTTGTGGCGGTCCAGCCCAGTCTGCTGGTACTGTCAGATCCGGAGACCATTTTCAATTGAGATTGACCAGGTGTTGTCACCTTTTGAAGACCGAGATCGATGACACCAAAAGTTGAAATGGTGGTGGCTTGGTCGTTGCTGCTGTCCATGGTCGCTGCGAAGCTGGCAACTGATGCAAAAGAGGCGATCAAAGATGCAACAATGAAATTCTTTTTCATTTGTGTTAATTCCTACTATGGTTTTAGATTAAAAAAAAATTGATTTATATCAATCGATATTACAATTTCTTTTCCATCGTATGACAATTCGCGTTTGTACTTAGATTGATTGGCACATTCATATGAAATCCCCTTTAATTTTCTTGGTTTTATCAGGACTTCAAGCTGCATTTGCAGCTGATTTACCCAATCGCGATGAGTTTTACTGGCTGAGTGAAATCAACAAAGCCACGATTGTGATCAACCATCAAGAGGGGCTTTTGGATCGCAATCAGGCTCAAAAGTTTGGGAAAACGCTTCAAGAAGTGATTGATGAAGGCAGTCAATTAGGAAAAAAAAGACCTTCAACCGTCATCAGCTACGAGCCGCTTTTGATTACAAAGGGTGGACTTGACGTTACATTGATACATGCTGGACGCTCAAGCCAAGATATGCACGCGACCTATAGGTCTGCCATGCTTAGGGATGATTTGATTGCTTTATCAAACCAACTCAATCAAACCATGTATTCAATATGGCTTTTGGCTGAAAAAAATCAACAAACCATCGTACCCAATTACACGAACGGGGTAGGTGCCCAACCCAATAGTTACGCTCATTATCTATTGGGATATTTGGCTGGTTTTGAGCGAGATCAACAAAGAATCAGAGAAGCCTACGAGCGCATCGATCGCTGCGCAATGGGCACGACCGTTTTAAATGGA